>Ga0207640_10001786_pt1 | contig 11556 bp, 4 predicted proteins | sample KBSCornC42_FD_184300 | JGI IMG/M metagenome (GOLD analysis project Ga0207640, IMG submission 184300) | Corn rhizosphere microbial communities from Kellogg Biological Station, Michigan, USA - KBS Corn C4-2 (SPAdes) (version 2) | ecosystem: Host-associated > Plants > Roots > Rhizosphere > Soil ... | reverse complement strand
GGGACGACGACCCTCATGTGCGCAACCTCGTCACGGGCGCAACCTACAGGGGGGCGGCGGGCAGCCGGTGGAGCCCGCTGACACTGCGGTCAGCCGCCGTAGGGCGTGAGGAGCTGGTCGACCGGGAGCGTGAGGATGATGCCCGCGCGCGCGGCGTCGCTGGTGATGCTGACGGCGTCGCTGCCGCTGTTGCCGGCGCGATCGAGCGCGGTGGCGGTGATGACGTTCGGTCCGTTTTCGAGCGGGACACTGATCGTGAATGTGCCGTCGGCGGCGGGCGTGACGACGACGCCGGCGACAGTGACGCGGGCGATGTCGCCGCCCGTCACGGTTCCGTTCACCGTCACGTGATCGGTGTGTACGAGGGCAGCGTTCGCGGGCGACGTGATCTTCACCACCGGCGGCGTGGTATCGACGGTGAACGTCGCCGTCGCCTCATTTGATGTATGGCCGAAGGAATCGCTGGCGGTCGCGCGCAGCGTGTAGCTGCCGTCCGTGGAAATCGTAGTGCCGCTGGTAAAGGAAGCGCCGTTCAACGTTGCGCTGATCGATGCGGTACTTTCGGTTACGCGCACGACCGGCGCGACCGGGCGATTGAACAGCGTCCCCGCCGCGATCGGCGCGCCGCTTTCCAGAATGTCGACGGCCGGAATCGTCGACTTCACAGTCAGCGTGTAGCTCTTCGTCGTCGCATTGCCGGCGCGATCGGTCGCCACGACCGTGAAGCGATTCAGTCCCTCGCTCAGCGTCACACCGGTGAAGGTGAAGTTCCGGCCGCTGATCGTCGCGGCGTACGGAGTTCCGCTGAGGACGACGGAGGCGACGTCGTCGCTATTCACCGTTCCAGCGATGCTCTGCGACGCGCTGCCGATACTCGCGCCGTCCGCGGGCGTCATCGAGACAATCGATGGCGCGACGGTGTCGATGGTGAAGGTGATCGTGCGGACGTCGGAGGTGTTGCCGGCGCAGTCGCGCGCGGTGATGCGCAGCGTGTAGTCGCCGTCCGCGGTGATCGTGCTCCCCGACGCGTACGGCAGGTTGTTGAGCGTGGCGGTGGCGACAGCGTTCGGATCGGCGTCGACGGCGCGGAAGGCAATGGCCATCGCATGATTGACGATGCCGCCGCTCTCCCCTGCCAGCACGGTCGGCTTGGTCGTATCGACAGTTACCGCTTCCGTCGCCGTGACGCGATGACCGACGCTGTCGCTTCCCTCCGCGGCGATGACGTAGCGGCCATCTGCCGGCGCGGTGAGGGGTGCCGTCCAGGTGCCGTCGGCAGCGACCGTCGCTGTCACTGGCGGCCCGGATGAGAGCGAGACCTTGACGCTCGCGAGATGCGGATCGAAGGTCCGGCCCGCGACGGCGATCTGCGGCGCGTTCAGACAGGCGTTCGGTGCGGGCGCGGTGATGGTGAGGTCGGGAGCGCGCGTGTCGAGTGAGACCGGCAACGATTTCGTGGTGACGTTACCGGCGTTGTCGGTCGCAGCGACATTAATCATGTTGCTGCCTTCAGTCAGCGTGACGCTGCAGGTGACGGTTCCGGTCGAAACCGTGGCCGGCGCGCCGTTGCACGTCACGCTGGCGATGCCGGTAAGCGCGTCGCTGACGGTGCCGCTGATGGCGAGCGTTGGATTGGCGACCACCGCGCCGCTGGCCGGTGTCTCGACGGTCAGCACCGGAGCCGTCGTATCGAGCGTGATCTGCACGCTGGCCGAGGTGGACTTGTTCGTGGTGTCGGTCGCGGTGGCGGTGATGGTCTTCGCGCCGTCGCCGCCGCTCAGCGCGATCGTGGCGCTCCACGTTCCGTTCGCGAGCGCGGCCGGCGTATCGTTGACGGTCACGTGCGCGACGGCCACGTCATCGCTGGCGGTGCCGGTGACGGCGACGCTCGCGACGTTGGTGAACGTGCCGTTCACGGGAGAGGTGATGGCCACCGCCGGCGCCTGCGCGTCGGGGGCGTACGTGGCGTGAATCGTGGCCGTGGCGGAACTGCCGGCGCTGTCCGTCGCGGTGGCGGTGATGGCGTTGTCACCGGCGCCGAGCGCGACGACACACGAGAAGTTGCCGGCGCTTACCGTTCCCGCGACGCCGTTGCACGAGACGGTGGCCGGCGAGAGCGCATCGCTCACGGTGCCGCTTACGGAGAGCGACGCGGACGTCGTCGTCGTTCCGTTCGCCGGCGCCGTGATGGCGACGTTGGGCGGAGTGGTGTCGAACGTGATCGTGACGTTGGCGCTGCTCTGTTTGTTGCTCGTATCGGTGGCGACCGCGGTGATCGTTTTCGCGCCGTCGCCGGCACTCAACGTGATGGTCGCCGACCACGCGCCGTTCGCAAACGCGGCCGGCGTTCCGTTCACGGTCAAGCCGGCGATGGCAACGTCGTCGCTGGCAGTGCCGCTCACGGTGACGCTGTTGTTCTTCGTGAAAGTGCCGTTCACGGGAGAGGTGATGGCCACGGCTGGCGGTTGCGAATCGCGGTTGTAGGTCACGGCCACGGTGGCCGTCGCGGGATTGCCGGCGGCGTCGGTGGCGGTCACGGTGACGACGTTGTCGCCCGCGTTCAGCGTGACGCTGCACGTGTACGCGCCGTTGGTCACGGACGCCGCGGCGCCGTTGCAGGTGATGGAAGCGATGCCGGAAAGTGCGTCGGTGGCGGTGCCGCTGAGGGTCAGGCCCGCCGACGTCACCGTGGTGTTGGCAGCCGGCGTGGTGATGGCGACCGAGGGCGCGGTCTTGTCCAGCTTCACGGTGACCGACGCCGCGGCGTGATTGCCGGCGGCATCCGTCGCGGTGCCGCTGACGTTCTGCGACGCCGTTTCCGCCGACACGACGACCTGCGGCGGACAGGAGGCGATCGCGCTCGTGACGTCGGAGCAGGTGAAGGTGACCGTGGCCGTGCTCTTGTTCCATCCGGCGGCATTCGGCGCGGGTGTGACCGCGGCATTGATGACCGGCTGCGTCGTGTCGCTGGTCACGATCGGCGAGATCGTCGTCGCGCCCGCGCCGTTGATGCCGATGATGGTCAGCGTGTGGCTCCCGTCGGCGCCGAGGTCGAAGGAGTTAATCGACCAGGTGCCGGCGACGATCGAGGCGGCCGTTCCGTTGACGGTCACCGACGTGGCGGTACCCGCGCCGCCGCCCAGATTCACGATGCGCGTGGCGACCAGCGCGCCGGGCGGAGGGGTGACGAGCGAAATCGACGGCGCGGCGGTGACGATGGCAATCGTTGAAGCGGAACTGTTGCCGGCGGCATCCGTGGTGATCGCGCTCACGGTCGCCGGCGATGCGCTGCCGCTCAGGTTGAGCGTGACCTGCCATGTCCCGTCGGCGGCGATCGTGGCCGCTTGTCCGTTCACCGAGACCGTCACGTCGGTCTGGGCGTCGGACACCGTTCCGCGCACGACGACCTGCGAGGCATCGGACACTCCTGCGCCGTTCGCCGGCGAGGTGATCGCAACACTCGGCGCAACGTCGTCGATGCTGCGCGTGACGTGCGACGTGCCGCCGCTCACCGTGACGGCTTCCGCGAACACGCTTCCGATGAACCGCGACGACGAGATGGTCAGCGAGGCGGCCGGCGCGTAGACGATGCCGGTGAACGTCGAGCTGCTGAGCGAGAACGTCGCGCCGGAGTGCCAGAAACGGAAGGCGTATGCGTTGCTGTTCACGAAGCTGCCGCCGCTGACGTTGACGTTGCCGGTGACGAGGATGCGCACCGCGCCGCCGAGGGTGACTGTGGAGCCGCCGGAGATCGTGAACTTGGTGAAGTAGTACGTGCCGGCGGGAAGCGTCAGCGTGTCGCCGCCGCTCATGTTGAATTCGGTGTGCGACGCGCCGGCGAGGACGCTCTTCCCCTGCCCCGTCAGCGGAATCGCGGCGTCGTTGTTCGACGCCGCAAGCGACGTGGCCAGCGTGGACAGGTTGATCGGAGCGCAGGGAACGCTCGACGTGGCTGCGGTGGTCGCACCGGTTACGACGCCGGAGCCTGAGATCGAAACAACTTTTCCCGGACCTGGAACGGCATCGCCGTTGATCGTGCTGGAGGAATTCGTGATCTTGCCGTTCGACCGCACCGTGCCGCGGTTCGTGGGACCGTTCGAGGCGATGCCGGCCGAATCGATCGTGCCGCCGCCGGTGATGGACATGTCGCCGCACGAGAAAACAGCCTGCGACGCCAGTGCGCTCGGGACGGCGAAGGAGTCGGCCGCGCGCACGGCGCCAGCCGGCAGCAGCGCGGCGATGACGATTGCGGCAATCCGCGATCGCCCGTTCATTTACTCGCTCCCCGCACGACCGCAGACGCAGGCCGCCACGCATGCCGGAAATCGAAGGACGAAGCCGCACTGCGCGGGGTGATCGTTAATAGTGCCGATTGCGTGATGCCGTATGTCCCGGTGATGGTGACGCTGTTGCTGCGCTCCGTTTCCGTGGTCGTCACTACAAACGACGCCTCCGTCTCCCCCTCGGCCACAACCACGACCATGGGCGGAATCGCAAGCGATGCGTTGGAGGTGCTGAGCGAAACGGATGCGCCGCCAGCCGGCGCCGGACCGGTGAGGGTGATGGTGCCGTTGGCGCTGGTGCCGCCTACTACAGTTGTCGGAGATAGCGTGATCGACGCCAGCTCCGTAGGCATGACCGTGAAGAGCGCCGATGCAGCGCCGTTCCCCGGCATCGAAGTGATCGTCGATACGCCATCCTTGTCGATCGGCGTCAACGACTCGACGGCGTCGGCGGAGACGAGCTTCGCGTTGCGCAGCCGCAGCGCGTCGAAGCGATAGAGGCCGGAATACGCCTGGCCAACCTGCGCCGTGAGCGCGTTCGCGGAGATGTCGAGCAACAGCGCCGTGGCGATGTTGCTGCGCGCCGGCCAGAGCACGCTCTTCTCGCCGTTGACGTAGACGCGATTGCCCGTCAGGAGATTCGGAACCGGGAAGGCGGCGCTGCTGTCGGCGATCGTATCCGCGGCACCGCCAGTGCTCGAGGAAATGCTGGTGATGACGCCGCTGCCAACACTGGTGAGCGTCGTGGTCTGCGATGTCGCGATCGTTCCGTTGTCGACGATCAGTTCACCGTTGGCCTGATCGTTCCGCTTGAGATAGACGGTGCCTGGCGCACCGGAATGGATGCTGGCGTTGCCCGCGCCGCCCGCGGCGGTGATTCTGGCGCGGCTGAGGGCAAGGCCCGAACTACCGGTGTAGTAGATGGCCACCCGTCCGCCGCCGCCGCCGAGGAAGGGCGATGAGCCGCCGTCGGCGCGCACTTCGCCCGTGCCGGAAATCGCCGTCGTGTCGATGCGGATGCTGCCGCCCGCGGCCGTCCGAACCTGACCCGTCGAACCGCTGCCGGCGGCGGTGATCTTTCCGTCGAGCTGGATCGAAGGCGATTGGATGCGAACGATGCCGCCGCCGTTGAAGAAGTCGCTCGCCGCGCTACCGCCGCCCGGTTCATTCGGATCGTAGAGCGAGCCATAGGGCGCCGCTACGAAGCTGTTGAATGGATCGATGCCGCCGGTTCCGCCGTGGCTTCCGGCCGCCGAGCCGGTGCTCGCGCCAATGGTGGTGTTGTTCCAAGTCCGGCCGGCCAGGAAGCCGCGGCCGGTCGCGTCGATGATGCTGGCCGCGTCGACACTCAATGTGCCGGTGGTGATGATGTGCAGTGCGTTGGTCGTCGTCACGGTGGTGGGCGTCTGGCGAATGGCCGCACTCTTCAGCGTGAGGTTGCGGGCGCGGACTTCGATGGTTTCGATCTCGCCGCTGAGCGTCATGTCGTCGCCGTGGAGCGCGGGCGTGGTGAGCGTTGCATTCGCCCCGACGGTGATCGTGGCGATCTTGTTCAATCCTCGGTACGCGCTTCCGACCGGTGCGTTCAGCGTCTGACCGTTCGGCACGATGACCGTCACCGAGGTCGCGGTCGACGACGCGATCTCGTACGTGGCGATCACCGCTCCGCTGGCGTCGAGAATGTCGATCGACGAACCAGCCACCCAATCGGGAACGGCGGCGGAAAGCGTCAGCACGTTCCCGTTGACCGCCGTGACCGTGCCGCTGCCGAGGTCCACCAGCGGGGTGAAGACCGTGCGCGGAGCCGTGCCATTGTCGATGATCAGCTCATCCGTCACTTTCGCGCCGGCGCCATCGAGCTGACGGAGGTAGACGGTGCCCGCCGTGCCGTTATTTGATAAAAACCGCCCTGCCCCTCCGGCCGCGGTGATCCGCGCGCGGTTCAACGCCATCCCGGTTGCGCCGGTGTAGTAGATGGTCACCCGTCCGCCGCCGCCGCCAAATCCGCCCCCACTGAAGTTCGATGAGCCGCCATCCGCGCGTACGTCACCCGAACCGGAGATCGTGCTCGTATCGATGCGGATGCTGCCGCCTGCACCCGAGGCGACGCCCTGGCCTCCGCTGCCAGTGGCGGTGATTTTTCCGTCGAGCTGGATCGATGGTGACTGGATGCGAATGATGCCGCCGCCGGTACGGCCGTCGACGCTCGGCGTCGCGCCGCCGCCGCCCGGTTCATTCGGGTCGTAGACCGAACCGTAAGGGGCGGCTACGACGGTATTAAATGGATCGAGACCGCCGGTGCCGCCATGGCTGCCGGCTGCCGAGCCGGTGCTGGCGCCAGCAGTCGTGTTGTTGAACGTACGGCCGGGCAGATATCCGCGACCGACAGCGTCGATGACGCTGGCCGCGTCGACACTCAATGTGCCGGTGGTGATGATGCGCAGGGCGTTGGTCGTCGTCGCGGTGGTCGGCGTCTGACGAATGGCCGCGTTCTTCAGCGTCAGGTTGCGGACGCGGACTTCGGTGGTCTCGATCTCGCCGCTGAGCGTCATGGCGTCGCCGTGCAGCGCGGGCGTGGTGAGCGTTGCGTTCGCGCCAACCGTGACCGTGGCGATCTTCGACGATCCTCGGTACGCGCTTCCGACTGGCGCGTTCAGCGTCTGACCGTTCGGCACGATGACCGTCACCGAGGTCGCAGTGGACGATGCGATTTCGTAGGTGGCGATGACGGCGCCGCCGGCGTCGAGAATCTCGATCGACGAACCAGCACCCAATCGGGAACGGCGGCCGAGAGCGTCAGCACGTTGCCGCTGACCGCCGTGATCGTGCCGCTGCCGAGGTCCACCAGCGGGGTGAAGACCGTGCGCGGAACCGTGCCGTTGTCGATGATCAGCTCGTCCGTGACTTTCGCGCCGGCGCCGTCGACTTGACGAAGATAGACGGTGCCCGGCGCACCGGAATGGATGCTCGCGTTGCCCGCGCCGCCGGCCGCGGTGACGCGCGCACGGCTCAGCGCCATCCCCGTTGCGCCGGTGTAGTAGATGGCCACCCGTCCGCCGCCGCCGAGGAAGGGCGACGAGCCGCCGTCGGCGCGCACGGAGCCGCTGCCGGAAATCGTCGTCGTATCGATGCGGATGCTGCCGCCCGCGGCCGTCCGGACCTGGTCCGTCGAACCGCTGCCGTTGGCGGTGATCTTTCCGTCGACCTGGATCGAAGGCGATTGAATGCGAACGATGCCGCCGCCGTTGAAGAAGTCGTTGTTGCTCGCCGCGCCGCCGCCGCCCGGTTCATTCGGGTCGTAGAGCGAGCCGTAAGGCGCCGCCACGAAGCTGTTGAACGGATCGATGCCGCCGGCTCCGCCATGGCTTCCGGCCGCCGCGCCGCTGCTCGCGCCGGTCGTGGTGTTGTTCCAGGCCCGGCCCGCAAGGAAGCCGGCGCCGGTGACGTCGATCGATCCGCCGCACGCGCCGAACAGCGCGGACGCGGCAAAGTCGAGACGGTTGATGGTGGTGGCGTCGGTGCCGATCTGGCCGCCCGATATGCTCGATGGGTCGCGCCGTTCAGCACGGCCAGCCGCGCGAAGGTGTGCTTGCCGATGATGGTGAGTTTGCCGCCGGTGACGAGCACCGTCTTTCCTTCGTAGGTTGTGTCGGCCGCGGCAATCACGGTATTCGCGGCGAGCGTGAATACGTTCGGGCCGGGCGCAATGATGGTGAGCGAACCGGGCAGGCCGGAGCTCTTGCCTGCCAGCGTCGTGGCCACCGCGCGCAGGGCGACGCTGGCGTCCGTCGTCACCGCAGGCAGCGTGTAATCGTAGGTGTAGCTTCCGCCGCCGGCGGAGGTCATCGGAACGCTGCGCGTACCGGCGCTGTCGGTGATGGTCATGTTCACGGCGGTGATGGAGTCGCCGGATGCGGGAGTGGCCAGGACCTGCAGTTTCGCGATCGCTGCCGATGGGTACATCGCGCCGGGCGTGGCGCAGGTCCAGGCGACGGCCGGCGCGAGCGCGTCGATGATCGGGCGGACGTTGATCGAGACCGTGGCCGCGCGGACGTGTTGTTCTCGAAGTCAGAGGCGGTGACGGTGATCGTCTTCGGCACGTCGGCGGTGCCGTCGACGTCGGGCGCGGCCAGCGTGCCGGTCCAGATGGTGGGATGTTGCGCGTCCTGCGTCAGCGCCGCGCTCACGCCGTCGATCGACGCGGAGGCCTGCTTCACGCTCACTTCGCCGTCGATGATCGTGGCGGAGATGGGGATCGAGGAACCTTCCACGAAGACGGTTGCGGCGGACGGCAAGGTGATGGAGACCGCGGGCGGATTGGCGTCGTGTTGGATGGTGACGTTCTTCGTCTGCGCAGCGGTGACGCCGCTGCCGTCGGTGGCAGTGAGCGTGAGCGCGACGATGGTGCCGGCCGGCGTCGCCGGCGGGATGGTGATGACGAAGGTCGCGGTAAGTCCGTGCGTGGCCGGATCGGGCGTCGGCGTGACGGGTGCGATCGTGCCGGCCGACGACGTGAGCGTGAGCGATGTGACGTTCAGATCGTCGGAGGCGGCCGCGGTGACGGTGATCGGATTTCCTGCGTACGTCTGCAGCGATGACGGAGCGACGTCGAAGCGCGTGATGGCCGGTCCGGCATTGGCGACGATGGTGTAGCTGATCGGCGATGTCTCGGCGGTGCGGCCGGCGCGATCGGTGACGCGAAGTTTGAGCGTGGCCGGGCCGGGCGTGGCGTTGGTCGGAACGTTCACGTTCGCCGGCGTCGCGGCGATAGACGCCGGATAGTCGAACGACGGCCGCGCCAGATCGGCGGCCGGCGCGAGCGTGGCCCGCACTTCGCCGACTCCGGCATTCGACTGCGCGCTGTACGTGAGCGCCAGCGTCGAACCTTGAATGAGACCCGTTCCGGCGGCGGGAGCGGAGACGAGGTTGACGGCGGGCAGATCGGTGGGATGGAGGAGCACCGCGGTCGGATCGATGGCGACGTTGGGTTCGGTGAAATCGGCGTCGAAGCGCGCCAGCGCGCGCGGGCCAATGGCGATCGAATCGAAATTGAGGATTCCGGACAATGGAGTCGCGCGCGTGAGGTGCAGCGAGCCCGCATGGCGATCGTCGAACGATGAAACCGTCAGCTCGCCGTTCGCTTCGCCCGGCTTCTGCACGAAAACCGTTCCGGCGCCGGCGTCGAGGAAGACGCGCGACTCGGTGTTGCTGTCGTTGCGGCCTCCCCTCGCCTGCAGAACCGGCTGCGACGGCTCAACGTCCCAGCGGTCGCTGATCACCGCGGCGATCCGGCCACCGCCGCCGCCGCGCGAGGTGTTCGCAGCAGCATCGTCGTCGCCGCCGTTCGCGGTGATGCGCGCGGCCCAGCCAGCGATGAGCGCGCGCGCGTGGAGGTTGATCGATCCGCCCGAGCCGGCGCCGGCGAGGCCGACACCGCTCTGGCCGTCCGCGCGAATGGTGCCGGCGATGACGAAGCGCGATTTGTCGCTGGCGCCGCTTCCGCCGGCGATGACGACCGCGCCGCCGCCGTTGCCGCCGGCGCAGACAATGATGCAGCCGGAGCCACCGCTGCCGAAGTCGATCGGATTGGTGATCGAGCCGTAAGTCGCGTTCGTGGTTGCGCCGGAGTCGACACCGGCCAGGCCGCCGTGCGAACCGGATGCGACGGATGATCCGGCCGGCGCCGCGCCGGGCGCGTTGTTGAGCGTGAGGCCGTTCGGCGTAGCGTTCTGGCCGCCCGCCTCGTGCGATGCCCATCCGCCGAGGAATCCTTTTCCGGTGACGTCGATGGCGGAGAAGCCGTCGATGTAGAGGCGATCGACAACCGTCAGATCGATCTTCGTGCCGTCGGGATTGCCGGCGAGGGCGCCGTCGGCCACGATCAGGTTCTGCAGCGTGACCGGCACGCTGATGTAGAGCTTCTTCCCGGCGCCGTGGATGCGCACCGTCTTGTTCGCGAACGTGCCAGCGTTGCCGCTGTTGATCTGCGAATCGGTGGCGAGATCGACGTCGACGGCGACCGGATCGATGGTGATCGGCACGATCGTCTGATGCCCGCTGTCGCTGATGGTGGCGTTGACGACAAACGAAGAGCCGTCAGCCGGCGTGGCAAAGGTGACCGATTTTTCGAAGACGTCGTTCGCCAGACGGTCGGCGGCGACGCTGCTGAAGAGCGCCGACTCGAAGGTGACCGTGTCGACGTGCACGTCGTCGACCGCGTGCACGCGCAGCAGCAGCGTGACACTCCCTTTGACCACCGTCGCGCCGTCGAGCGGCGTGATCCAGGCGCCGGTCGGCGCCGTGCCGTCGTTCACCGACTCGTAGATGACGTCGGCGGTCTGCGCGCTCTGGTTGCCGTCGTAGTCGAAGGCGGTGGCGGTGATGTGAATGCGCGTGTCGACGTTCTTCGCAGCCACGTCGACGTCGGTGAGGAAGGTGTAGATGCCGTTGGAGTAAGAGCTTGTCGCGACGTCCGTCGTATGTCCATCGATGACGAACGTTACGTGCGCCACGCCGCTCTCGGCGTCGGTGACGCTGACCTGAGCGCGATAGTGATTGCGGGCCGGATCGCCGAATTTGTAATGCGTCTCGCCGGCCGGAAGCATGGCCGTGATGTGCGGCGGCGTGGCATCGGCCAGGATGTCGACGCTGGCATTTTTCGACGTGGCCTGGTTGTCGGCATCGGTCACAGTCAGCGCGAGTTGCAGGGCGTCGTTTTCTTTGAGATCGGCGGGAAGGTCGATCGTGTACTGCACCGGCGACCATGCATCAGAGACGGCGTTGCGGCGATGGGCTGGGTGCTGATGCGATGGATCCGCGCGGCGTCGAGCGCGTACGGCGTGCCGTCGCGATGCTTGCCGGTCACGGAGACGGCGGTGGTTACGGCCAGCCCGTCTTCGTCGAAGCTTGCGGACAGCGCGATCGTGCGCGCCACGTACGCCGACGGCGGAACGGTGATGGCGAGGTTCTGCGGCGGCAGGTTGGCCGTGATCTCCCACGTCTGCGCGGCCAGGTCGCTGGCGTTGCCGGAGAGGTCGACCGCCGACGCCTTCAACGTGACGCTGGTGGCGCCGGCGGCGGCGCGCAGCACGTAGCCGTACGGCGCGGTGCTGCTGCGCGTGAGCGCCTTGCCGGTTCCGTCGAACCACTGCACGTACCCGATGTCGGTCGATGCGTGCGGCGGCGTGGTCCCTTCGTCGACGATGGAAACGGTGGCCACGTAGTCGACACCGGCGATGAGCTTCGCGCTCGCGGCGGGCGCGTCGATGGTCAC
>Ga0207640_10001764_pt1 | contig 11618 bp, 10 predicted proteins | sample KBSCornC42_FD_184300 | JGI IMG/M metagenome (GOLD analysis project Ga0207640, IMG submission 184300) | Corn rhizosphere microbial communities from Kellogg Biological Station, Michigan, USA - KBS Corn C4-2 (SPAdes) (version 2) | ecosystem: Host-associated > Plants > Roots > Rhizosphere > Soil ... | reverse complement strand
GGCGCGGCTGCCCAGCGCCTGGCGCATGAAGTCGGCCCAGATCCGCGCGGGCAGCCCGCCGCCGTTGACCCCGGTCATCGGGGTGTTGTCGTCATTGCCGACCCAGACGCCGACCACCAGCCCTTCAGCGAACCCGACGAACAGCGCGTCTCGATGGTCCTGGGTGGTCCCGGTCTTGCCGTAGACCGGCACGCTCAGCCGGGCCGCGCGGCCAGTGCCGTGGTCGACCGCGCCGCGCAGCAGCTCGCGCATCGCCGCGCGCTCGCCGCCCGAGATCGCCTTGCGGCGGCCGAGCAGCCAGCCCATCCAGTCCTCGTCGGGCGCGCCGAACGCGGTCGGGGCGACCGGATTCCGTTCGCCGGCGATACCGGCGTAGGCCGAGGTCAACTCGAGCAGGGTCATTCCCGACGTGCCGAGCGCGAGACTGGGGTCGCCCTCCGCCATCGGCGCGGTAACGCCCAGGTCGCGCGCCGCCTGGATCACCGCGCGGCTGCCGACCTCGCCGTAGAGGCGTACCGCCGCGACGTTGCTCGATTGGGCGAAGGCGTCGGCGAGGCTGATGCTGTCCGAATAGCTGCCGCTGGCGTTCTTCGGGCGGTAGGCGCCCTGGAGGATTTCGGTGTTGGCGATGCGGCTCTCGGGCGACCAGCCGTGGCGCAACGCGGCAAGATAGACGAACAGCTTGAAGGTCGAGCCCGGCTGGCGTCGCGCCTGGGTGGCGCGGTTGAACGGCGACTTGGCGTAGTCCTTCCCGCCTATCATCGCCACGACCTCGCCATTGGGGCGCATCGCGACGAGCGCGACCTGGGCCTTGCCGAGCGGCGCGCGCGAGACCGCGCGGCGAGCGGCGGCCTGGAGGCGCGCGTCGAGCGTCGTGGTCAGCGTCTGGCGGGCATAGCCGGTCTCGCTGCGCCCGCGCGCCTCGGGCACCGCCCAGTCGGCGAAGTAAGTCCCGGTCGGCAACGTGCTGTCGCCGCGCACGTCGAGCTTGGGCACGCCTATCGTCTTGGCCTCTTTCGCCGAGAGATAGCCGGCATCGACCATCGCCCCGACCACGGTGTGCATTCGCGCCTCGGCGAGCTTGAAGTTCTTGGTCGGGGCGTAGCGCGACGGCGCCTGCATGAGCCCTGCGAGCATCGCCGCCTGGCCGGGGGTCAGCCGCTCCGGCTTGCGGTAGAAGTAATGCAGCGAGGCGGCGCGTAGACCGTAGGTGTTGTCACCGAAATACGCGTTCGAGAGATAGCGCTCGAGAATCTCGTCCTTGCTCAGCCAGGCCTCGAGCCAGAAGGCGATCAGCGCCTCGCGCAGCTTGCGCGTCAGGCTGCGCTCGGGAGTGAGGAACGTGAACTTCGCCAGCTGCTGGGTGATCGTGCTCCCGCCTTGGGTGCGGCTGCTGGTCAGGTTCCCCCAGGCCGCGCGGGCAATGCCGCGCGGGGAAACGCCCCAATGCGAGTAAAAGTCGCGGTCCTCAATCGCCAGGAACGCTTGTACAACGTGCGGCGGCAATTCCTTCACCCTGACGGGCGCCTCCACCACCGCGCCGGTTCGCGCGATGGGCGTGCCGTCGGCGGCGAGCAGGGTGAGCTGCGGCGGGGCAAGCGGCTTCAACGATTTCGACAGTGGCGCGGTCAGCGCCAACCAGGCGAACAGAACGAGGAAGAGCGCGAACAGCCCGGCCAGCACCCGCGGCGTCCACCAGCGCCAGCCGCGGCGCCGGAACGGAGGGGCGGGGGGGACCGGCTCGAAGGATGGGAGTGCGCCTGGAGGCAGCGGCTCGAACGGCGGCGGAGACGCGGGGGGAACTGCTTGGGAAACAGGCGGCTCGCGCCGGGAGAACAGCATCGCAGGCGCTGTATTATGGTTTTAACACAGCGTTGGAAAGCGATTAGCGCAGCCGGCTGGAACGACCCGGCGCGCGAGCAACGCGCTCAGGCGCGCAACTCGATGACCTCGCCGCCGCCCAGCTCGATGCGTTCCTGATAGAGTTCGGCCATCCGCTGATGGAAGTGGCGCTCTTCGATGCTCTGCGCGGAGGTCGCCAGCGCTTGTTCCTGACGCCGCCGGCGCTCGTAGTAATCACGATCGCTGGCCATCTGCCCTCTCCTTAGGTGGTCAGAATGCCGGTTCGCCGCGCGAGTCGCACTGACAAATGTCAATCTAGCCACCGTTTATTTCCACCGCGCGACGGCATGAAAAAAGCCCGCCCCGGCCGAAACCGGAACGGGCCTTTGACGTAGCGGGTGCGCGATTACTTGGCGTCGACGCCCTTGCCGAGGTCGAAGCGGTCGGCGTTCATCACCTTGGTCCAAGCCTTGACGAAGTCCTTGACGAACTTCTGCTCGTGGCCCTTCTCGGCATAGACTTCGGCCACCGAGCGCAACTCGGCGTTCGACCCGAACACGAGGTCGGCCCGGGTCGCGCGCCAGGTCTCGCCACCGCTCGCGCGGTCGGTGGCGACGAATTCCTCCTCCTCCGACCCGTCGACCGCCTTCCACACGTTGGTCATGCTCAGCAGGTTGACGAAGAAGTCGGGCGTGAGCTGGCCGAAGCGCTTGGTGAAGCCGCCGTGCGCCCGCCCACCGTGGTTGGCGCCGAGCACACGCAACCCGCCGAGGAGCACCGTCATCTCCGGCACCGACAGCCCGAGCAGCGCGGCCTTGTCGAGCATCATCTCCTCGGTCTTAACCCGCAGCTTCTTGGGCAGGTAGTTGCGGAAGGCGTCGGCCTGCGGCTCGAGCCAGTCGAAGCTCTCGGCGTCGGTCTGCTCTGGGGTCGCGTCGCCGCGCCCGCCGGCGAACGGCACCGCGACCGGCCAGCCGGCATCCTTGGCCGCCTTCTCGACCCCGACCACGCCGCCGAGCACGATGGCGTCGGCCATCGACAGGTTGCCGCGCAGGCCGTCGAGCGTCGACAGCACATTGGCCAGCTCAGCCGGTTCGTTGACCTCCCAGTCCTTCTGCGGGGCAAGGCGGATGCGCGCGCCGTTGGCGCCACCGCGGTGGTCGGACTTGCGATAAGTGCTGGCCGAAGCCCAGGCGGTCTTGACGAGCTGGGCGACAGTCAGGCCGCTCTCGACGATCCTGGCCTTGACCGCGGCGACGTCGGTGTCCGACGGCCGGGTGCCGGCGGGGATCGGGTCCTGCCAGATCAGGTCTTCGGCCGGGACTTCGGGCCCGAGATAACGGATCTTGGGGCCCATGTCGCGGTGGGTCAGCTTGAACCAGGCGCGGGCGAAGGCGTCCTTGAAAGCCTCGTGATCCTGGCGGAACTTCTCCGAAATCTTGCGGAACTCGGGGTCCATTTTCAGCGCCATGTCGGCGGTGGTCATCATCGTCGGGACCTTCTTGTTGGGGTCCCACGCCGCCGGCGCCATGTCCTCTTCGCGCTGGTTGATCGGCTGCCACTGTTGCGCGCCCGCGGGCGAGCGGACGAGCTCGTATTCGTAGTCGAGCAGCAGGCGGAAGTAGTTCTCCGACCACGAGGTGGGCGTGTTGACCCACGACCCTTCGATACCGCTGGTCACGGTGTGTTCGCCGATCCCACCGTGCTCCTCGCCGCTGACCCAGCCGAAGCCCAGCGCGGCGATGTCGCCGCCGGCGGGCGCCGCGCCCAGGGTCGAGGGATCGCCGTTGCCGTGCGCCTTGCCGAAGGTGTGTCCGCCGGCGGTCAGCGCCACGGTCTCCTCATGGTTCATCGCCATGCGCTCGAACGTCGCCTTGATGTCACGCGCCGACTGCAGCGGGTCGGGCTCGCCGCCGGGACCCTCGGGATTGACGTAGATCAGGCCCATCTGGATCGCCGCCAGCGGCCCGTCGAGCTCCAGCGCTTCGTCGGGGCGGATGCGCGTGGCGACACCTTCGTTGACCCACTTGTCCTCGTCGCCCCAGTAGATGTCGCGCTCAGGCTCATAGACGTCTACGCGGCCGCCGCCGAAGCCGAACACCGGCCCGCCCATCGATTCGATGGCGACGTTGCCGGCGAGGATGAACAGGTCGGCCCAGCTGATCGACTGGCCGTATTTCTGCTTGATCGGCCAAAGCAGGCGGCGGGCCTTGTCGAGGTTGCCGTTGTCGGGCCACGAATCGAGCGGCGCGAAGCGCTGTTGGCCGGAATTGGCGCCGCCGCGGCCGTCGCCGGTGCGATAGGTTCCCGCGGCGTGCCACGCCATGCGGATGAAGAACGGCCCGTAGTGGCCGTAATCGGCGGGCCACCATGGCTGGCTGTCGGTCATCAGCGCGGTGAGGTCGGCCTTGAGCGCGTTGTAGTCGAGCGTGTTGAACGCGGTGGCGTAGTCGAAGTCGTCGCCCATGGGGTTGGCCGGGCCGTTGGCCTGGAGGATTTCAACCGCCAGCGCGTCGGGCCACCAGTCACGGTTCTGCCGTCCGAGCAGTGAGCGCACACCGCCGTCCTTGCCCACCGGGCAGCCGCCCGCCATCGATCCGGTTACCGCGTCCATAATCCTGCTCCTTTTGACGAATCTCGAGCGACCCTAGGCTGCGCGGTCAAGCGAGTTAAGCGATTAACGTCGCTCACTATGTAAGGGAAAATCGATTAGTCCAATTGCCGGGCTCGCCGCTTGGGTTGTCCGCGGCGCGAGCACGGCCTAAGCGACGCGGCGATGACAGCCTATCCCCTGACCTCGCATGTGATGCAGCGCGGCTGCGACTTTCTGGGCAGCAAATACGCCATCCTGTGCGGTGCGATGAGCTGGGTTAGCGAGCGACACCTGGTCTCGGCGATCAGCGAGGCCGGCGGCTTCGGTGTAATCGCTTGCGGGGCGATGACGCCCGAGATGCTCGACGCCGAGATCGCCGGGACGCAGTCGCTGACCCGAGCGCCGTTCGGGGTCAATCTGATCACCATGCACCCGCAGCTGTTCGAGCTGATCGAGGTCTGCGCCGCGCACAAGGTCGGCCATGTGGTGCTCGCCGGCGGCATTCCACCCAAAGGCAGCGTCGAGGCGATCAAGGCGGGCGGGGCGAAGGTGATCTGCTTCGCCCCGACGCTGGCGCTGGGCAAGAAGCTGCTGCGCGCGGGCGCCGACGCGCTGGTGATCGAGGGGATGGAGGCCGGCGGCCACATCGGCCCGGTCTCGACCAGCGTGTTGGCCCAAGAGATCCTTCCCGCCTTGGCCGAAGAACATCTGGTCTTCGTCGCCGGCGGGATCGGCCGCGGTGAGGCGGTGGCCGGCTACCTCGAGATGAACGCCTGCGGGGTCCAGCTTGGCACGCGCTTCGCTTGCGCCAGCGAGAGCATCGCCCATCCTGACTTCAAGAAAGCGTTCTTCCGCGCCAGCGCGCGCGATGCGGTGGCCAGCGTCCAGGTCGACCCGCGGCTGCCGGTGATCCCGGTCCGCGCGCTCAAGAACAAGGGCACCGAGTCATTCACCGCCAAGCAGCTCGAGGTCGCCCGCGCGCTCGACGAGGACGGCATCGCCATGGACGAGGCTCAGCTCCAGATCGAGCATTACTGGGCCGGCGCGCTGCGCCGCGCGGTGATTGACGGAGACGTCGAGGGCGGCAGCCTGATGGCCGGGCAGTCGGTGGGGATGGTGACGAAGGAAGAGCCGGTCGCCGAGATCATCGCCACGCTGATGAGCGAGAGCGAAGCCGCGCTGGCGCGGCGTTAAAGTAAGCCGCGGTCCTTCAGTTCGATCTCAAGCCCAACCGCATCGCGGAAGTGATGCGCATGCCAGCCGCACTCGCGTGCCGCCTCGACATTGGCCAGCACGTCATCGACGAACAGCATCGCACGCGGACTGTGCCCGAAGCGGCGCTCGGCGAGGCGGAAGATCGCGGGGTCGGGCTTGGCCAGCTTCTCGTCGCCCGATACGACGATGTCGCGGAACTTGTCGAAGATCGGAGCGGTGGGGCGAAAGCCTGCCCAGGTGTCCGCGCCGAAGTTGGTGATGCCGTGCACCGGCACGCCGCGGTCGAGCAGCGCCTCGACCAGCTCGAGGCTGCCCTCGACGGGTCCGGGAATGCTCTCGTTGAAACGCTCGAACCAGTCGGCGATCAGCTCGGCGTGCTCGGGAAACTGCGCCGAGCGTTCGGCCACCATCTCGGCGGCCGGCCGCCCCGCGTCGTGCTGCGCGTGCCAGTCGAGCGGAATCACCGTTTCGAGAAAAGCGTCCAACTCCGCCGGGTCGGCGAAGTGCGCGACGTACGGCAGGCGCCGATCCCAACGATAAAGGACGTTGCCGACGTCAAAGACGACGGTCTCGATCATAAAGTCATCCCGCCAACGCGGAGATGACGCGCAATCAGCCCTGGCGCGCCTTGAAGCGGCGGTTGGTCTTGTTGATCACATAGGTCCGGCCGCGGCGGCGGATGACGCGGTTGTCGCGGTGACGGTCCTTGAGGCTCTTTAGGCTGTTGCGAATCTTCATGATGGGTCTCTTGCCAGCCCGCAGGCCGTGAAATTGAAGGCGCGCCGTTATCGGCGGGGGCGCGCGAAGTCAACCGCCGCAGCGGATTTCCGAGAGCTTGCGCTCCCACGCCAGCGCGTGTTCGACGATCGTATCGAGGTCGGCATAGCGCGGCTGCCATGGCAGCGTGGCCCTGATCAGGCGATTGTCGGAAATCAGCGAATCCGGGTCACCGGCGCGGCGCGTCTCGAGGCGGCGCTCTATCGCCAGGTTCGTGACGCGGTCGACCGCGTCGAGCACTTCAAGCACGGAGAAGCCGCGCCCATACCCGCAGTTCATTGTCAGTGAGCGCTCGGGCGCGAGGATCAGCGCTTCCAGCGCGAGGACGTGCGCAGCTGCGAGATCGCTGACGTGAATGTAATCGCGCACTCCGGTGCCGTCGGGCGTGGCGTAGTCTGTCCCGAACACGCTGACGTGGTCGCGCTTGCCGAGCGCGGCCTCGACCGCGACCTTGATCAGGTGGGTGGCGCCGGCGGTCGATTGCCCGCTGCGCGCCCGAGGGTCGGCCCCGGCGACATTGAAATACCTGAGCGCGCAATAGTTGAGCGGGTGCGCCTTCGCCGCGTCGTCGAGCATCGCCTCGGTCATCAGCTTGCTCATTCCGTAAGGATTGATCGGCGCCCTAGCCGACCCTTCCGCCACGGGCGAGGCTTCGGGAATGCCATAGACCGCCGCGGTCGAGCTGAAGATGAAGTGCGGTACGCCCGCGGCCACCGCCGCAGCGATCAGCGCGCGACTCTTGACCGTGTTGTTGAGATAGTAGTCGAGCGGCCTCTCGACCGATTCCGGGACGATGATCGAACCGGCAAAGTGCATCACCGCCCGGGTGCCCTGCTCGGCGAAGATCCGCGCGAGCAATGCTTCATCGCCGACGTCGCCCTGGTAGAAAGCGACGCCCTCCGGCACCGCCCAGCGGAAGCCGGTGCTCAGGTTGTCGATCACCGCCACCGGCCAGCCGGCGTCCTTGAGCGCGAGCACCGCGTGGCTGCCGATATAGCCGGCGCCGCCGGTGACGAGGACGGGAAGCTTGCTCATCGCGCGCCCCTAGCACGGTTGCACGGGGGCGGCACATTGACCTGTGTTCAGCCGCGCTAAATCGTGCGTGCATAAGGGCTTGGCAGCGGATCGACGGGATTCGCCACCACGGGGTTCCGGACAATCATGCGTTTTCGCCACCTGCTCATCCCGCCCGCCATGCTCGCCGCCGCTTCGGCGGTCGCCGCCGCGCCGGTCGAGGTCACCCGCTTCCACACGCCCGAGACGCTGGCCCGGCTCGGGGCCGGCGCGGTCGAGGTGATCGCGGCACCGGGTATCGACGCGCCGAGCCTCGAGAACCGCGCGCTGCTGGACGCGGTGGCGCGCGAGCTTTCCGCCCAAGGCCTGTCCGCGCAGGGCGTGGCCAGCGCGTCGCGCGTCGCCGAAGTGCGGCTGACCCGCGACGCGGTCGAGGGCAGCGAATACGGCCGCGGCGGCGGTTCCTCCGTCAGCGTCGGGGTGGGCGTCGGCTCGGGCTGGGGTGGCGGCTGGCACCGCCACGGCGGCAGCCATGTCGGCGTGGGCGTCGGCGTGGGCTTTCCGATCGCGGGCGGCCGCTCGTCGCGCGGCAGCGGCGACGTCGAAAGCGAGCTGTCGGTGAAGATCCGCGACAAGGCCAGCGGCGCGCCGCTCTGGGAAGGGCGCAGCACCTTGCGCACCAGCCGCCGCGCCGCCGACGATCCGGAAACCGCGGGCCGGCTCGCGCATGCGCTGTTCGCGGGCTTCCCCGGGCGCAGCGGGGAGACTATCGAGGTCAAATGACCTCGAAAAAGCAAGCCGACATTTCCATCGACGCCGCGTTCGACAGCGGCAACATCGAAGTCCTCAAGATCGACGGCGCGAGCACGCGGCTGGCGATCCGCAAGGACCGTCAGTCCGATTTCTTCCAATGGTTCCACTTCCGCGTCGCCGGCGCGGCGGGGCGCGCGCTCGAGCTTCGGATCACCGGGCTTGCCACCAGCGCCTACCCCGACGGCTGGCCCGGTTACCGCGCCTGCGTCTCCGAAGACCGGCAATACTGGGGCCGCGCCGAGACGAGCTGGGACAGGGACGCCGATGGCGGGACGTTGACCATCCGCTATAAGCCCGCAGGCGGGATCGCCTGGTTCGCCTATTTCGCTCCGTATTCGATGGAGCGACACCACGATCTCCTCAGCGAGGCCGCGCAAGCCGAGGGCGTAACCTACCGCTGCCTAGGCCATAGCCTCGACGGCCAGCCGATCGACTGCCTCGAGTTGGGCGAGGGCGAGACCCAGGTCTGGTTCTACGCGCGCCAGCACCCCGGCGAATCGATGGCCGAGTGGTGGATGGAAGGCGCGCTCGAGTGCCTGACCGACCCCGCCGACCCGGTCGCCCGCGTGCTGCGCCAGAGGTGCCGGCTGCATATCGTCCCCAACGCCAATCCCGACGGCTCACGCCGCGGCCATTTGCGCACAAACGCCGTCGGCGTGAATCTCAATCGCGAGTGGCACGAGCCTTCGTCCGAGCGCAGTCCCGAAGTGCTGGCGATCCGCAACGCGATGGACGCGACAGGCGTCCACTTCGCGATGGACGTGCACGGCGACGAGGCGATCGCCGCGGTGTTCCTCGCAGGTTTCGAGGGCGTGCCCAACTGGACCGAGGCGCAAGGCGAGGGCTATCAGCGCTACCGCGCCATCCTCGAACGCCGCAGCCCGGACTTTCAGACCAAGCTCGGCTACGCCATCGCCGCGCCGCGCAAGGCCAATCTGTCCATGTCGACCAACCAGCTCGCCAATCGCTTCGCCGCCAGCCACGGCTGTGTCTCGATGACGCTGGAGATGCCGTTCAAGGACTACGAGGCGCTGCCCGACCCGGCGCAAGGCTGGAGCCCCGAGCGGAGCAAGCTGCTGGCGCGCGATTGCCTGGCAGCACTGGTCGAATGGCTGGAAGGACGGGGGTAACTTTTACGGTTCGGTAAGACTCGCGGGTGCAATAGGCCGGGCATGGCCCGAGTCCGTGCCCTTGCTGCATCGCTCCAACACACGCCCGCGGCCGATTACGTCCGCGCTACGGTGGTGGCTGCCTGCGCGATGGCCCTGGTCCTCGCCGGCCAGCTGCCGCACTGACAGACTGATCACCCACCTCTGAACCATCGTCGCTCCGCACTCGATGCAGGACTGGGCTCTTCTTTCGACCCAACGTGGCGGACTGGCGGGCAGCGCGGGAAAAGGCAGCCAAGCCCGGTGTCTGGCACGGGGGCGTTGGTTTTGAGCCTAAAGTATTTCGTGAACCCGGTCCTGCGGCCGGCATAGCCGAACGCCTTTTTCGGTTTCGACCAGCGGTCGCTCGATCAGGATCGGATCGGACGCCATCGCTTCGAGCACTTCGAAATCGCTGGCGCTGGTCAGGCCGCGCTCCTCGGCATCGGTGCCGCGCGTGCGCAGACCATCCCGCGGCGAAATTCCCGCATCGCGATAGAGCTGGGCGAGCTTGTCCGCGGTCGGGGCGCTCTTTAGGTACTCGACGATCTTGAGCTCAATGCCGGGCGTCTCTTCGAGAATCGCCAGCGTCTTGCGCGAGGTGCCGCAGTCCGGATTGTGCCAGATGGTCGCTTTCATAGGGCTGCGATTGCGCTAACCGGAGCGCTGGTCAAGAGATGCACCGCCGCGGCGCTGATTGCGAATGCCTCGCAATACCGATTGACGTTGCGAACGACTCTCAATAGCGCGATTCCCGAAAGGGGATTTTCGTGTCCGATCGAGTGCCTGCGTTTCTCGCGCTGAGTTGCGTGGGGATGCTGACCACACCCGCCGCGGCCGCGGAGACCGCCGATGTTTACGCCGAGGCAGAGCCGATCGTGGTGAAGGGCACGCTGCCGCCGCCCCCCGATCCGGCCGGCGCGAAGTCGGTCGCGCCGATTCTCGACACCCCGCAGACGGTCACCGTGATCAGTGACCAGACGCTGCGCAAGCAGAACCTGCTGACCTTGCGCGACGCGCTGGCAACGATCCCAGGGATCACCTTCGGCGCGGGCGAAGGCGGCGGCGGCTACGGCGATTCAATCAACTTGCGCGGCTATTCCGCCAACAACGACGTGACCATCGACGGGGTCCGCGACAGCGCGCAATACAGCCGCACTGACCCGTTCTACATCCAGCAGATCGAGGTCTACAACGGCGCCAACTCGGTCTATTCGGGCTCGGGCTCGGTCGGGGGGACGATCAATCTCGCCAGCAAGGCCCCGCAGGCCAACGAGTTGACGATCCTCTCCGCGGCGGCCGGCAGCGACGACTATTACCGCGCGACGATCGACAGCAACCTCCGCGTCTCGCCGCTGGCCGCGGTTCGCATCAATGCGATGGTCCACCGCAACGACGTTCCCGGCCGCGACGTCGAGCGCTTCAAGCGCTGGGGCGTGGCACCCTCGCTCACGCTCGGCGTCGACGGACCGACCAGCCTGACGCTCGACTGGTTCCACCAACGTGATGAAAACACACCGGTCTACGGCGTCCCCTACTTCAAGAACGAGATCAACGACGGCCCGCTGGCCGAGGCCGACGACAGCGACTACTTCGGGATCGAGAACCTCGACGCGCAGGAAGTCACGGTCGACCGCCTGACCGCCACTGTCCGCCACGCATTCTCCGACACGTTGAGCGTCCGCAACCTGACCCGATGGCAGCGCGTCGGCCAATACAGCGTAACCAGCGCGCCGCAGGGAACCTTCTGCCTGGCCGCGACCGGCCGCCAACCGATTACGGCTGCGCCCGGAGAGACGGTCGGCGCGGCCTGCACGGCTTCGCTCTCCAACGTCGTCAACGCTGCCGGCGCGTTCCGGGGCACCACAAACCCTGTAACCTCTCCCGGCGCCTTCAGCTTGGCCGTAGCCCCCGGCTTCTTCCAACCCAACGGCCCGCGCGGGCGCGTGCGCGACCAGGAGAACCAGCTGCTCTACAACCAGACCGACCTGCGCATCGAAACCGGCGCGGACGAGGAACTGCACAATACACTGGTTATCGGCGGGGCTTACACCGTCGAGGACTACGCGATCGATACCTCGGAACTGGTCCGCGACGCGCAAGGCCGGGCGCTGATCCTGCCGCAGACCCCGATCGCCGAGCCCGACACGGCCTACACCGGTCCGGTCAACCCGACGCTGACCGCGCGCTCAAAGTCGAGGACGATCAACAAGGCG
>Ga0207640_10001763_pt1 | contig 11620 bp, 11 predicted proteins | sample KBSCornC42_FD_184300 | JGI IMG/M metagenome (GOLD analysis project Ga0207640, IMG submission 184300) | Corn rhizosphere microbial communities from Kellogg Biological Station, Michigan, USA - KBS Corn C4-2 (SPAdes) (version 2) | ecosystem: Host-associated > Plants > Roots > Rhizosphere > Soil ... | reverse complement strand
TCGCAGCCCACCAGCATCGGCTTGCCCTCGGTGAGCGTGCCAGTCTTGTCGAAGGCGACCACCGAGACGTCGTGCGCCACCTCCAGCGCCTCGGCGTCCTTGATGAGGATGCCGTGGCGCGCCGCGACGCCGGTGCCGGCCATCAGCGCCGTGGGCGTGGCCAGGCCCAGCGCGCACGGGCAGGCGATCACCAGCACGGCCACCGCGTCGAGCAGCGCGCGCTGCCAGTCGCCTTCGGCGAAGCCCCATGCCAGCAAGGTGGCCAGCGCCGCGGCGCAGACCACCGGCACGAACACCGCGCTGACGCGGTCGACCAGGTGCTGGATCGGCGCCTTCTTCTGCTGCGCGGACTCCACCAGCCGCACGATGCGCGCGAGCGTGGACTCGGCGCCGACGGCCGTCACGTCGACCAGCAGCAGGCCCTCGCCGTTGATCGCCCCGCCGGTGATGCGCCCGCCGGGCGCGCGTGCCACGGGCAGGCTCTCGCCGGTGACCAGGGACTCGTCGACATGGCTCTCGCCCGCGACGACGACGCCGTCGGCGGCGAAGCGCTCGCCGGGCCGCACCACCAGGCGGTCGCCGGAGCGCAGGCGCGCGATCGCGATGTCCACGTCGACGCCGTCGCGCCGCACGCGCGCCACGTCGGGCTGCAGCGCCTGCAGTGCGCGCAGGGCCTGGGTGGTCTGGCGCTTGGCGCGGGCCTCGAGCTGCTTGCCCAGCAGCACCAGCGTGATGACGACCGCGCCGGCCTCGAAGTACAGGTGGCCCGCGTCCATGCCGCGCATGGCCGGCAGGTGGCCGGCGGCCCACCAGTCGAACAGGCTCAGGCCGTAGGCGGCGGTGGTGCCGAGCGCCACCAGCACGTCCATGTTGGCGCCGCCGCCGCGCAGCGCGCGCCAGGCGCCGGCGTAGAAGCGGGCACCGAACCAGAACTGGACGGGGGTCGCCAGCAGGAACTGGAACCATGCGGGCCAGGTCCAGGTCGCGCCGAACAGGCCCGCGAGCATCGGCAGCATCAGCGGTGCGGACAGCGCCGCCGCGACGACGACCGGCCGCCAGGCCTGCGCTTCCGACAGCGCCGGCGGCGCGGGCGTCTCGGGCGCGCGCGCCGCGTAGCCGGCCTTGCGTACCGCGGCCTGCAGGCCGTCGAACGCCAGCGGCTCATCGGCGCGGACGCGCGCGATCTCGGTAGCCATGTTGACGCTGGCCTCGGCCACGCCCGGCACGGCCCGCAGCGCGCGCTCGACCCGCGCGGCGCACGCGGCGCACGTCATGCCATCGACGGCGAACGACCAGTCGCGGCGGGGCGGGACGGGGATGGACGGCGTGCTGGTCATGGGCAATTGAAACGCGGGAAGCCGCCAGTGTCGACGGTCTGCCTGTAACGATCTGCGCAGAATGGAAAAAGCCCCACGCCCAGGGTCATGTCGGGGCGCACCGCCCGAGCTCAATCCCCCGCGCGGCCCGGGGCCGCGCGGCCGGCTCCGCCACCGATCGCGCGCCACGCGCGACACTGTCGACCTGCCCCTCCCTCAGGAGAACGCCATGAAGGAATTCCTCGTCGAAGGGATGAGCTGCGGACACTGCATCAACGCCGTCACCGAAGCCATCCACAAGCTCGATCCCGCCGCCGCCGTGAACGTCGACCTCGGCAGCAAGCACGTGCGCGTGCACTCCGACGTGGACCGCTACCTGCTGTCGCAGGCGCTCGTCGACGCCGGCTACGACCCCGTGCCGATCGGCCTCGAAGGCCTCGATTCACCCGACAACGTCTGAAACGGAGAACCCATGCCCCTGGTCACCCTCACCGTGCGTCAAGGCAAGGACGCCGCATTCAAGTCGGCCGTCCTCGAAGGCGTGCACCGCGCGCTCGTCGCCTCCGGCGTGCCCGACACCGACCGCTTCCACCGCGTGCTCGAGCTTTCGGCGGACGATTTCCGCTTCGACCCGAGCTACCCCGATCTGACGCGACCGCGCACCGACGACTTCGTGCTGATCGAGGTGCTGCTGTCGGCCGGACGCAGCGTGAAGATCAAGCGCAAGATCGCCGCCGACCTCATCGCCGCGCTGCGCGAATCGCCCGGGCTCGACCCCGAGAACGTCATGCTCGCGTTCAAGGAGACGACCTGGGAGAACTGGTCGTTCGGCGGCGGGCGCTTCATCCACGTCTAGGCCCGGCGCGAAAACGACGACGCCCGGGCATCACTGGATGTCCGGGCGTCGTCGTCCGTTCGAGAGTCGATGCGCCCGACGAATCGATCGCGGAAACCGGGCTCTCGGCGCCCGCGCCGACACTGGGGCGCGGGCGCCGTCGTGTCGATCAGCGGTCGATCGCGTTCTTGACGGCGTTGCCGACGTCGCTCTTCACGTCGCCGACCTTGCTCTGCACCTTGCCGGCGACCTGGTCGGCCTGGCCCTCGGCGGTGAGGCGTTCGTTGCCGACCACCTTGCCGGCGGCCTCCTTGACGTCGCCCTTGAGCGTTTCGGCGCGGCCGTTGACTTGGTCCTTGTTCATGATCGTGCTCCTTGAAGTGTGGGGCCGGGCGACATCGGCTGTTGTTCGAGTTCTGCGGCCGATGTCGTTCGGCATGGTTCGAACTATGGGCCCGCGGCGGCCGCAGCCGTGTCGGACCGGCGTCGCTCGGCGTGTCGGAGCGGGATCGATCATCGTGTAGGACAAACGACGACGCGCGCGGCCCTGTCGAGCCGCCAGGCCTCAGAGGAAGAGCACGTTGCTGCCGGGCTCGGGCTGCGCGGCCCGGGCGGCGAAGCCGTCGAAGAAGAACACGATGTCGTCGCCCGCGTCGCCGGTGATGCGGCCCGTGACCTTGCTCCAGGTCATCAGCGCGACATGGGCGTCGGGCTCGCCCACCACGAGGACGGGCTGCTCGCCTTCCTCGTGCCAGAAGTACTCGCCGCCGAACGCGCGCCGGCCCACCTCGAGCACGTAGCAGCCGAGCTGCTGCACGAGGTTGGTGACGACGGCCTCGTCGAGGTCGGCGACGTACTCCGACACGTCGACCAGCATCTCGTCGACGACCTCCAGGCTCGCGACCGATCCGTCGAGCCGCCCGCCCGCGCGCTCCTGCAGCGCGGCGACGGCGCGCCCGGCGGTGGCGAGGACTTCCTCGTGGATGGGGTTCATGGTCCGCCCTCCGCTCACGCGACGACGAGGCCCGCCGCCGCCAGGCGGTCCTTCACCGACGCCAGCGTGCCTTCGTATTCCCAGTACATCACCCGCCCGTGCGAGGACGTGACCAGCAGGTACTTCTCGGTCACCGACTGGATGCGGTCGACGGCGATCAGCTTCTCGACGAAGGCCTCGCCCTCGAAGGTCTCGACGATCTCCTGGTTGTCGCCGCCGTAGCCGTGCATGAGGATCGCGTTGCGCACGCGAAGCGAGATGAATTTCATGGGTGCATTCTGCAGCGCGACCGCCGGCGCGCCGGCTCAGGGGACTTGCGCGGTCGCGCACGCGAGCCTGTCGCCCAGCTCGCAGCGCAGCGATTCGTGGAGGGGCGCCTCGCCGGGATAGTCGCGATGCCAGGTCAGCTCGCGGCCGGGCGATTCCACGGTGAGGATCACGTAGGCGGCCGTGTGGTGGTCCAGCATGAGCTTCCTGCGCTCGACCGGCTCGAAGTGGAAGCGGCCCTGGGCGTCGGTGGTGGCCCACGCCACGCCGTCGCAGCGGTGCGGCGACAACTCGACGCCGCCCTCGGGCACGCCCTGGCAGGCCGAGATGCGGATGCCCGCGCGCGGCACGCCCGCGCTCAGGAGCTGGCCCTCGATCTCCGGCTGGGTGCGCTCGCCATGCGGCCAGACCAGGGGCACGCAGCCGGCCAGCACCGCGGCCAGCGCGAACGTCGACGACGAGACGAAGCGTCGGTGCATCGTCACTGCAGGATGAAACGGCGCAGGACGTCGAACGCCGCGTCGGCGTCGTCGCGCCACGCGCCGTGGCCCACGTTCGGGAACTCGTGGTACTGCATCCATCGCGCGGGCAAGGCGGCGGCGATGTCGCGCGCATCGGCGACCGGGCACACCGGATCCTCGCTGCCCACCATCACCAGCACCGGACAGCGCGCGTTCGCCAGGCCGGGCAGCAGGTTCATCGAGCGCTGCTCGCCCGAGGCCGATCGGAACAGGATGTCGAACTCGTGGATCGTGCGCGCACCGGCGTCCGGATCCTGCGGCGTCGTGTTGTACAGGTGGCGGCAGTGCACGCCGTAGTCGGCCCAGGTGTCCGGGTTCGGATCGCTCCAGAAGCGCCGGCACGACTCGCGCGCGGCCTCGCCGCCCAGCTTGCCGAACATCGCCTCCTTGCGTTCCTGCTTCATGTGCGGCGACGTCGACGACAGGATCACCTTGGACGGATGCGCGGGGTGGCGCGCGAGGTATCGCTGCGCCACGAAGCCGCCGAACGACTGCCCCAGCACGATCGGCTTGACGATGCCCAGCGCGTCGCACAGGCGCACGACGTCGTCGGCGAAGGTGTCCAGCGTCCATTCCCCGGGCGGCCGGCGATCGCTGCGCCCGTGGCCGCGGTGGTCGACGTAGACGACCTGCGCGATGTCGGCCACGCGGCCGAAGTAGGGGCGAAACGCCGAGTGGTCGAAGCCGGGGCCGCCGTGCAGGAGCAGCAGCGTGGGCTTCTCGCGCAGCACGGGTCCGTCGGGCACGAATTGCGGGCCCTCGACGTCGAAGTACAGGCGGACGCCGGGTTCGATCTCGATGCGCATGCTGGGGCGTTTCTCGGTGGCGGGCGAAGTCGCGAGCATAGCCGGGCGACGTAACATCCCGCGATGATCCGTCCCCGATCGACCTCCCGGCTTCGTGCATCCGCCCTCGCCTGCGCTCTCGCGTCCGGCGTGGCCTTCGCGGCCGACGTCCTGCCCAATCGCCACTGCGCCGACGGCGTGTGCATGGCCAACGTCGATCCCGCGCAAGCCGTCGAACCGTGCCGCGACGCCAGCATCGTGATCGCCTGGGCCCAGGCCGGCGGCGCGATGGCCGTCGAGTGCGATCTCGGCGACGCCGCCCTGGACCAGCCGCTGCTCGTATTCGATCGCCGCGCGCCGCGCCGGCCCGCCTATGCCCTGACGGGCATCCGTGCCTTCGCGCCCGAGGCGCTGCCGCAGATGGCCGGCGCGCAACGCGAGGACGGCGGCGCGATGCTGCCCGCTTGCCAGCCGCCGAATCCGCCGCGCATGGCCCCGGGCGAGCTGCTCCTGACGCAGGCAGCGCCGTCGCCCCGGCACAGCGATCGCACGCCGGCCTGCCGGCGCATCCTGCGCGTGGCGACGACGACGGCCGGCATCGAGATCCGCGCCGACGACGGCGATTCGCCGAGGCCGGTCCAGGACGCCTCCGACTGGAGCGCGCTCGCCGCGAAGATGTCGGCGCTCGCCGCGCTGGCCGATGCGTCGGTGCGCGCGCACGTCACGCGCGCCCGCGCGCCGCTGCGCGACGCGCCCGACCCCAGGTCGACGCCGCACGGCTGGCTCGCCAGGGGCGACGCGGTCATCGTGCTCGAACGCGCCGCGGGCCTGGTGAAGGTGCTGCACACCGGTCGCGACGGCAAGGCGAACGAGCGCTGGATCGCGCCGGGCGACATCGCGCTCGACGCCGCCCGCTGAAGACGACTCAGTCGTCGCCTTCCATGTCGCCGTGCCCGTGGCCGTGCGTGCTCACGGGCATGGCGGCGCCGTCCGCGCCGTCGAAGAAGAACGGCGCGCGCGGCTTGTTGCGCGGCGCGATCTCGTCCAGGCGCGGCAGCGAATACAGGCGGCCGTTCTGCATCACGTCGACGACGCGATCGGACTGGCGGATGTCGGTCGTCGGATCGCCGTCGATGACGACCAGGTCGGCCAGCTTGCCCACCTCCAGCGAGCCGATGTCCTTGTCCATGCCGAGGTAGTGCGCGCCGTTGAGCGTGGCGTTGCGGATCGCCTCCAGCGGCGTCATGCCGCCCTTGACCTGCATCCACATGTCCCAGTGCGCGCCCAGGCCCTCGCGCTGGCCGTGCGCGCCGAGGTTCTCGCGCACGCCGGCGTGCAGCAGCTCGGTGGCGGTGCGCGCGACCTGGACCACGTTGTAGTCCTCCTCGGGCGCGATCTCGCGGCGCACCGCACGCTCCTCGAGCACGCTGCGCGGCACGAAGTTCCTGAGGATCGGATGCTTCCAGACCTCCGTCGTGGCGTAGTAGTAGTGCTCGCCGTCGAGGCCGCCGTAGGCCACGTTGTAGGTCGGCGTGTAGCCCACCTGCGTCGCGCCCCACAGCTGCTTGACGTCGTCGTAGGCGTGCGCGACGGGGATGGCGTGCTCCACGCCTGTGTGGCCGTCGACCACCATCGTCATGTTCAGCTCGAACAGCGAGCCGCCTTCGGGCACCACCATCATGTCCGTCTGGCGCGCGGCCTCGAGGATCTCCTGGCGCTGCTCGCGGCGCGGCTGGTTGTAGCTCTTGACGCTGATCGCCCCCAGCGCCTTCTGGCGCCTGAGCGCGTTGAGCGCGTCGTCGAGGCCCTCGATGGGCTGGGTGATCGGCGCCTTCGCGCCATACAGGATGGTGCCGGTGGAGAAGATGCGCGGCCCGGTGACGATGCCCGCGCGCTGCATCTCGGCGGCCGTGAAGACCAGCGCGGAATTGTTGGACGGGTCGTGCAGCGTCGTCACGCCGAACGCGAGCGAGGCGTAGTTGATCCAGCTCTGCTGCGGCACGATGCCGTCGTCGCCCATGCCGCCGTGCCAGTGCACGTCGACGATGCCGGGGATGATGGTCTTGCCGCGCGCGTCGATCTTCCTCGCGCCGCCGGGCACCAGCACCTGCGCCGACGGGCCGACCGCCGTGATGCGGTTGCCGTCGACGACGATGGTGCCGTCGGGGATGACCTCGTCGCCCTTCATCGTGACGATGCGCGCACCGGTGATCGCGATCATGCCGGCGGGGACGTCGCTCGGCTCGGTGAAGCCGACGCGCAGGCCCGCCTCGTCGCGCTTGGGCAGCTCCTTGGGCGCGCCCGGGACGAACGTGAACGCGTTGCGCAGCTCGCTGGTGAACAGGCGGTCGCCGAGCCCGAAGTGCAGCTTCGCGCTGTCGCCCGACCAATCGAGGTACTCGCCCGCGTCGACGTCGAGCTGGCGCACCGGCAGCGCGTCCATCTTCGCACCCACCGCCACGGGCCTGGACGCCAGCGGCAGCGGCGTCACGTAGGCATGCTCGCGCTCCTGGAACGCGAGCCAGCGGCCGTCGGGCGACACCGCGTACTGGCTCACGAACTCGCTGGTGGCGACGTCGGTCTCCTTGCGATCGGCGAGGTCGATGCGCACCAGCTTGCTGGCGAAGTCGACCTCCTTCTGCATGCTGGAGCGCGTGACGTAGACGGCGTCGTTGCCCGCGCCGAACTGCGGCGCGCGGCCGCTCTTCGTGAGGCGTTCGGCCTTGCCCTTGCCGTCGGAGGACACGCGGTACACGCCCGTCTCCAGGCCGTGCCACGGCGAGGTCAGGTGGCCGCCGTGGCCCTTCACGTAGACCACCGTCCGGCCGTCCGGCGAGAACTGCGGCTCGACGTACTGGCCGGGCTCGGAAGTCAGGATCGTCTCCGCGCCCCCGCTCGCGGGGATGCGCCGCACCGAGCCGAGTTCCTTGTCGTTCCAGGTCGTGAACACGATCTCGCGGCCATCGCGCGAGAAGTGGGGGTAGAACTCGAAGTGCTGCGTCTGCGTGGTCAGGCGGTGCGGCTGGCCGTTGGGCAAGTCCTTCACGTAGAGGTAGCCGAGGGCGGAGTAGACGACGCGATCGCCCTGCGGCGACACGTTCATCCAGCGCAGCTGCTTCACGTCGAACGTCGACGGCGCCACCTCCGTGGCCACGCGCAGGGCGGGCGTGACCTCGCGGGTGTCCTTCACATGGAACGGAATCTCCACCGCGTCGCGCCTGGCGGGATCGACGCGCCACAGCCTGCCCTGCGCCCACACGACGATGGACTTGCTGTCGGGCGTCCAGGCGAAGCCGGGATACACGCCCTGCACCGACCACGCCTCCTGCATGTCGCGCTCGAGGTGGCCCCAGACCGGCGTCTCCTGGCCGGTTGACAGGTCCTTCAGGAACAGCGTGCTCTGGTTGCGGACGCGGCGCACGAAGGCCAGGTGCCTGCCGTCCGGCGACGGCACCGGACGTACCGCGCCGCCCTGCCCCGTGACGAAGGGCTCGACGCTGCCGTCATGCAGGTCGATGCGCTGGATGTCGAAGATCTCGCCGTTGGAATCCTTGTTGTACTCGAAGCTGGTGCCCGGGGTGACGTCCTGCGAGAAGTAGACGTAGCGCCCATCCGGCGAGAACGCCGGCTCGCCGAGGTCCTTCTGCCAGTTCGGCTTCTCGTTGAGCTGCACTCCCTTGCCCGCGCCGCTGGCGTGGTACAGCCAGATCTCGCCCGAGCCGAGCGAGCGCGAGCCGGTGAAGTGCTTGCGCGCCGCGATGTACTGGCCGTCCGGCGACCAGGTGGGTGTGTAGAGCAGCCGGAAGTCCTCCTTGGTGACCGCCTTGGCCTCGCTGCCGTCGGCGTTCATCACCCAGACGTTGTCACCGCCGCCGGCATCGCTGACGTAGGCGATGCGCTTGCCGTCGGGCGACCAGCGCGCCTGCATCTCCCAGGCCATGGAGTGCGTCAGCGGCACGGCCTCGCCGCCGGCGATCGGCAGCGTGTAGAGGTCGCCCAGCAGGTCGAACACCAGGCGCTGGCCGTCGGGGCTCACGTCGACCGACATCCAGGTGCCGGTGTGGGTATCGATGGCGACGCTGGCCTTGGGGCCGGGCGGGTGGTTGACGTCCCACTTGGGCTTGTCGGCGGGCTTGGCGTCGGGGCTGGCCGGCGCGTCGGCGGCCGTGGCGTGGAGGGACAGCAGGGCGGCGAGCGCCAGGAGCGAGAGGCGGAGCGAGGTCATCGAACGGGGGGCGGCTCGTGGCCGGCCGGAGGGGCTGCGGTGACTCGCAGCATAGCCAAGCCCTCTCTTTCGCGCTCGTCGGTCAATCCCTCGAAGCCGTCGCTTGTCGCATCAGCGGCCGTGAGTCCAAGCGGTCATCCTGCGCGAAGTCGCAGGATCCACGCAGGCCATAAGGACACGCCTCGCTGGGCGAGTCGTCATGACTGTGGATTTGGTTGACGTGGACCGCTTCGCTGCTGGCCCCCGCCGCGCTTGCGACAGGCTGGGCTGGGGCTCCGCTCTCCGGCTTGCCGTGCGTCGGAATCCGGCCTGGACGGCCGGATTCAGCGGGTTCCCGAGCTTCGACGAGTTCCTCGCGCTCGCCGTCGGCCCGCGTTCAATGAGGTGATTGGCGGACCGGGGGCTTCCACCCGCGTCGCGCCGGTCGCGCCTGCGATCGAAGCCCCAGCCCACCCTGCCGCGGCGACTTGTCAGCAGGTGGAGGAAACATTCGCGGTTTCGCAAGGGGCTTTGGCATCGACGGGCCATCGAGGCCGCGTCGATGCCCGCGGCCGGCGTTCTGGCGGGGCAACGGGTCTGACGCGAACAACGGGCCGCGGTGCCGGCGCTCCTTCTCGTGACCGACGAACGCGGCGCCTTCGGCGCCGCGGGCTCGAACTTGCGCTATGCGATCGCTCTGTTGACAGGCGCCGAATGGGGGGCGAACAGGCCATGAAACAACGGGCCTCGCCCGCTTCCGGCCAGTAGCCGACGGCCAGGTACGGCCGCTTTCGGACAGGTATCTGCTGTACCTCGCGCTGGCCAAGCTCCTTTAACTCCAATGACTTATTGCGCGGGCGCAAGAGCTCTACGTGCAGGAGCGGGCGCTGCGGACGACTGCGGCGCCGCGTCATACTTGGATCGGCCCGACCGGTTCGCGGCCGTACGCGGCTAGAAGGGGGACGGCTCGCCGCGACCATTTCCGCCTAGTCTGCATCACAGGCGGCCCTGCGCCTGACCATCACTCCAGAGCCGAGGCTCGCTGCCATGCCCTTTGCGCCGAAGATCGTGCTTCATTGCCCCACGGGATACCGTATGGAGCTCAATGCCCTCGTCGAGCAGTTCTTGGCCGATGGCGTCGAATTTGTCGGCGTCGTAGGAACAGACTGCTCCTTGGTCGAAGACATCATTGACGAAATCGTCGTCGGCGATGGATCAGACGAAAGTCGCTTCATCCTCACCTCGGCGCATCCTGAGGAATCGGTGGAAGATGTGGTAGCTTTCGCGCGCCTCATCTCGAGCGCTCACGAAGGCGAAGCGCAGGTAGTGGTCCTCGGTGCGTAGCGACATGCGGCGCGGATCCATCCATGTCTGCTTTGCCGCCGTCTGGCAGCACCAGCCCGACTTCCGCTTTGGGTCGATGGCGTTTTGATCGCTCCGACCGCTACCAGGCTGCACGCGGCCATGACCGGTCGGTCACGATTGACCGCTATGGAGTAGGCTACCGCGCATGACTCAGCATACGTCCGTCAACGACTGCCTAGATCGCCTCGAGGGCTTGCTCGACACTCCGTTGGAAGTCGAAGGTGTCTTGAACACGACGTTCGCAGGCCACCTGGATAGGCACGAATACTGGCTGCTGCACTATCCGAGGGCGGAGCGAAGACCGGATGTCCACGGTGATCCATCGGCGCGTGGTTCGCGTCTTCTGCTGGAGTTTGGCGATGGGAGTATTCGTCCAAATCTGAAGGCGATGGCTCGATGGGAAGACAAGCGAGTGCGAGTGCACGGAATTGTCCGGCCAGCCAAGACGCCAACCTCCATGTCCGACCCAAGCAGCGCTTACTACACCCACCTGGAGGTCTATTCCATACAGCGTCTTACGTCCGAGCAGCGACGAGAAGACGCATGACGGCCAGCAGCAGACGGTCGCGACAGGCAGCTTCCCGGCAGCCTGGTTTGTTGGGGTGCGCGAACGAGGGTTAGGATCGACAGATGACCAGACCGATGTCCCCAGAGCGCGAGAAGGAGTACGCGGAGCTCTCCGCCTACATCAACTTCTTCGCTACCTTCACCTTGGGAATATCCCCCAGTGATCCGAGTCACCCAAGCAACGCTCGAATTGCAGAGCGGTTCGGTCGCTCCCAGGCGTTGCAAGGCGCAAGGCAGGCTGCCAACGACAGTATCGCGGCTCTGAGGAGCCGGCCCGTTGCGGAAGTTCGGCTTCTGGACACCGGGCTGCAAGAAGCCGGCTTGATCACGTTCTCTGAGGTCAGTCGCCGATACGGCCGCACTTATCAGCGAATTCTCAAGCGAGGCAAGATTGCAGACGAAACGGAGTGCTACCTGGTCGCCGGCGTGCTCGCGGATCTGACCGCGGCTGTAAGCGAGACGGAGCGAGCAGCGTTGCAAGGACTCTACGAGGAGTTCGAATCAGCGGTCTCACGCCGACAGCCGTGATCGGCCATGAGCGGGCGATCGAGACTGTCTGCTTCAAGGTTGGGCCGTCACGCTTTCTAGGTGGTCTATTGAGCAATAGAACGATTGAAATTGTGCCGTTCAGTCCGCTTTGGGCAGACATGTTTGTGCGCGAGCAGAAAGTGCTAGCAGGAATTCTCGGGCCGACCGCGCACATCCACCACATCGGCAGCACTGCGGTTTGGGGGTTGGCTGCGAAGCCGATCATTGACATCCTGGT
>Ga0207640_10001762_pt1 | contig 11620 bp, 7 predicted proteins | sample KBSCornC42_FD_184300 | JGI IMG/M metagenome (GOLD analysis project Ga0207640, IMG submission 184300) | Corn rhizosphere microbial communities from Kellogg Biological Station, Michigan, USA - KBS Corn C4-2 (SPAdes) (version 2) | ecosystem: Host-associated > Plants > Roots > Rhizosphere > Soil ... | reverse complement strand
TCGGATCGAACATCCGTCCGAAGGCGGCCCCCATCAGCGTTCCAACCGACGCGCCGACGATGAGGTCAGGCTTGATGTTCGCGGCGCGCAGCGCGGCGATCATGCCGATGTGAAACGCGCCTCGGAAAACGCCGCCGCTGGTGATCAGGACGATCCGTTGCGGATCGCAGGAGATGAGTGGCGAATCGGCGTCGATGACCGGCGGCGTGGGCGGCGGGATGACGCGGTTAAGATTGAGATTGCCCGTGCACTTCCCGCAAACCTCGGGAAGTCCGGGAAACGTATCGGAGCCGGCGATGCCGGCGCGCTCCGGAGCCAGCGCACGGATCAGCGTGGCGCAGGGGACAGTGCCGCCGCCCGTGAGCGGTACCGCAGTCGTCCCGGAATACAGGCGCTCCAGCGTCTGGCGGCAGCCGTGGGCGACCACCGCCAGCATTTCGTCGCGCGTCGGACTGAGCGTGTTCGCAAAGGTGATGTCACGCTCGGGCGCGATGGCATCGGCAAAGATGGCTGCGCGATCGTCGTCGGTTCCACTCTTCGGCGCTACCCGCTCGATCCGGCTGATGAAGTTGGCCTGATCGATCTCCAACCCCGTATCGCGCCGGCGCGCCAGCCGCCGGCTGAGCTGAGCGATCGTCACGATGTTGAGATCGTCGTCTTTCAGCGGTGCGGGATTCGCGTTTGCTTCCGACGGAACCGAATAGACCACGTGGATGCGCGCGTCGTGCGCGCTGGCGGTCTCCAAGCGCCGAGCGATGGCCCGGCCGGCCGTGCTTCGCCGGAAGAACGTGAACATCGCCGGAATCGGATTTTCCCGGATCGACGCGCCGTCGATGATGTCGAGATCGGCCTCCAGCGTGTCGCGGGAAATCCACTGCGCTGCTTCCGAGGCTGCGACAGGTACCGGCGGCAGCAGGACCGGAATGCTCATGGCGGCGCGGAGCGCTCTTGCCAGCGGCGCCTTCTCCGCCCAGAGCTGCGCCGCGATCTGCGGCCGAGGTTGTTTGCCCGTCTCCCCCTTCTTCAATTTCTGAAAGAGGATCTGCAGCGGCGCGGCCACCACGAGCAGCCTCGGCTCGGTGTCGTCGTTGTTCACGAGCGCATCGCCGAAAAGCCGGTGAAGCTCACGCGAGAGCGCATACGGATGGATGAACGAGTTGTGGATGTCCAGTTTCTGCAGAGCGATGCCGAGGAGCCAGTCGAACGCTTTCACGATGGGCTCTGCGCGGACGAGCCAGAGCACGACGATGATCTGCGGCACGATGCCCAGCAGAAATACGGCGACCCACGTCCCCGGCCACTGCGCGAATACGATCACCTGAGACGGCACCGGATACGGCCACCATGCCGGAGGGACCAGAATCACGATCAGCGTCAGCAGCGCCACGAACAGGACGACGCGCGAGAGCGAGTAGCAGAGCGCGGCCGACCAGGTGAGAAAACCGAAGAGCGGCCGCGGGAGCTTGGACATCTGCGCCGTGTCGTCGCCGCGGGCGAGGTTCTTGTCCTCCAGAAACTGCGACTCGATCACCCAGGCCGGACTCAGAGCCACGTGTACGGCGATGGTCTTGAAAATGCGGATCGCCGCGAAGAGCGCACGCAGCGCCAACCAGGGAGTCAAGCCGCCATACCGCTCCTTGAAGCGCACATAGCGAACGGCCGCTTCGGCTACCTCGCCGACCTTCAGACGCAGGCCGCCGATCCAGTTGCTGAGTTTCGTGAGGAGGAAGCGCGCCTGCCGCGACTCCGCTTCCGTCGCGCGCAACCGCATCGCCGCATCGGGATCGTTGGTCGGCGGCGGCGATGTATCGCGCACCGGCGGCCGGTTGGTGAAGAAATCCGACTGATCGGGGATGGCATCCCAGAGAAATGCGAAGGGCCGGCGGGTCAGCGTGCTCAGATACGTGCGAAACCAGGCCCAACGCCCCGATTCGCGGGCTCCCGCGTCGTTCGGGCATTTTCGCAGCTCGGCGTACGCGCGCTGCATGGCCGCGGCGGTGATGGCGCCGACCGAAATCCCGGCCACGACCAGCGGGGCTTGGCGGTCGGCCGCGAGGTAGGCGTGAATCACGCCTGCGCCGAATGGAGCTCCTTCCGCGCCGGCCGTGAAGCCGAGAGCGTCAGGCGTCTGATCTGATCGCATGTACCTAGGAGAGCCGCCAGCGCGCGAATTCCCGACCCACCGGCTGGCGAAATCTCTATCGCGCCGCTTGCTGCTTCCCGTCCCGGTCGAACCACCACATCGTGGCGGATAACAACATCAGCGCGGAGAAGACCCAGATTGCGCCGATCGTTTTCGTGGCCATGTGCCCGGCGACGGCGTAGGCGATGGCCGGCGGAAGACAGCCGGCGATCGAGGAGATCGTGATCTGCCACCAGCTCATCGACGGCGTGGTTCCCGCGATGATCGACATGACCTCGGCCAGGATCGGCACCGGCCGCGTGGCCACGATTCCGGCCATGCCCCAGCGGTCGAGCAGACGCGACGCGCGCGCGTACTCGGCGTCGCTGACGAAACGGCGAACGGTGTCGCGCCCCGCGCGTCCCATCGCGAAGCCGGCCAGCGAACAGCCGACCGATCCGACGAGCGACAGCAGCGTGCCGGTCCAGACGCCGAAGAGCGCGCCGTGCGCGATCATCACGAGACTCGACGGCACCGGTAGGACGACGTCCGCGATCAGCAGCGCGACGCCGATGACTCCCGCCAACGGACCGGCGGCTTTCAACGCAGGCATCGGATCGGTGAGCAGCGGCACGCCGAGGGCCTCGGCGATGCCGAAGCAGGCCAGGAACGTCCCGGCCAGCGCGAGGCTGATCCAGAGATAGCGGCGCAGTTACTTCGCCTTTCGCAACGTGGCCGAATTCACATCCAGCTCGTCGATCGGAATCACTTCGACATTCTTGAATCGCTGCTGCAGCGCCGGCAGGAACTTCTTCGCATCGCCGACGATGACGATGCTGGCGTCGTTGCCGCCGAGGTGCGCCGCAGCGAATTTCTGCACGTCGGCAGCCGTGATGGCCTGCACGCCGCTGATGTAGCGATTGATCTCGTCGAGGTCCAAGCCGTACAGCGCGAGCGTGCCGATGCGGCTAACGATTCCCGCGTTCGTTTCGAGCTGGCGTCCGAAGCCGCCGATAAGAACGGCCTTGCGCGGCCCGAGCTCGGCGTCTTCGACGGGGGTTGTTCCGAGTTTGTTCAGTTCATCAACGACGAGTCCTGCAACCTCGCCGGCCGATTCGTTTTTCGTCTGCACGGTAGCGGTGAAAGGACCGACGTCGCTGCGGAGATCGAACGAGCTGCCGGCGCCGTAACTGAGTCCGCGCTTGATGCGAATCTCTTCATTCAGACGCGACGAATAGCCACCGCCAAGGATCGAGTTCGCGACGAGCGAGAGGTGATACGCGGGATCGGCGCGGCGCAGTCCGGGACGTCCGGCGACGACCGCCGCCTGTCCTGCGGCCGGCATATCGACGACGATCACGCGCGGCGACGGGAAATCTTTCGCGGCCGCAAGCACCCTAGCGAGTTCCGGTGCTCCTTTCCACGTTCCGAACTGTTCCTGCGCGATCGCGAACGCCCGTGCCGGTGCGATGTCGCCGCCGAGGATGAGGATGGCGTTGTTCGGCCTGTAGTACTCGCGATGGAAGGCGACGATGTCGTCGCGCTTGATCGCGGCGAGCGACTGCGGCGTGCCGCCGAGGTTGTGGCCGTAGGGACTGTTGCCGAAGATCGCGTGCGTCATCACGAAGCTGGCCAGACGGCCGGGCTGCTTCATCGCCACCGACAACGCGTCGATGTTCTGCTGGCGCAGGCGATCGATCTCTTCCTGCTTGAACGTCGGATGGCGCACGACGTCCGCGAGAAATGCGAGCGCTTGCGGGAGTTTCGACGACATCACGCTGACGTCGGCCGACGATTCATCCCATCCGGCGCCGGTGTCGAGCGTCGCACCGAGGGCTTCGATGCCGCGCGCGATCTCCTCGGCGGACTTCGTGGTCGTGCCTTTGGTCAGCAGCGACGCGGCCGTGTCGGCGAGGCCCGGCAGATTGGCGGGATCAGCTTCGCCGCCATTCTTGATGAGTAGCCGCGCCGCGACAAGCGGCACGCCTTTTTTCTCGGTCACAATGACGCGCAGTCCGTTCGCGAGCGTCTTCTCGACCGGCTTAGGGATCTGCAACTGCCGCGGTGCGGCGGGCGGAGGCGGTGTCGTTTCGACCTGCGCGAATGCAGGGAGCAGCGCGAGGCTCAATGCGGCGGCGGTGATCAGCGTCGTCTTCATTTCGCCTCCTGCGTGTATGTGATCACGACCGCTTTCGCATCGATCAAATACTTCTTCACGACGCGCTGGACATCATTCGCACTAACCGCCTGCAATCGCTCCAGACCTCGATACACATACGTTGGATCGTGAAACTGCGTGATTGCTTCGCCGAGCGCACCGGCTTTGCCGTCGTTCGTCTCGCGTTCGCGCAATGCGCCGGTGATGATCAGGTTCTTCGCTTTCTCCAGCTCCGCCGCGCCGACCGGTTTCGCGCCGAGCGCGTCGACTTCCTGGCGCAGCGCGGTGATGCCGTCCTCAGTCTTCTTGCCGCTGGCCATGACCGCGGTGACGGTGAAGAGGCCCGTGTCTTCGCGCGTGTCGGCATTCGAACTGGCCCGTTGTGCGAGCTGCTTTTTGTAGACGAGCGCCTGATACAGCCGCGACGAATCGCCTTCCGAAAGAATCGTCGACGCGATTTGCAGCGCCTCGGTGTCGTCGTTCTGCGCCGGCGGAATCAGCCAGGTCAGGCCGACCGCGGGCAGCGGCACGTTCGCGCCATGCTCGTCGAAGTGCTTCTCCTCCGTGCGCGCTGGCTCCTTGACCGTGACGCGCGGAATCGCCGTCGACGGCTTCGGCACCGCGCCGAGGTAGCGGTCGACCCAGGCATCGAACTGCTTCGGATCGAGATCGCCGGCCACGATCAGCACCGCGTTGTCGGGGCGGTAGTAGGTCGAATGAAAGGCCTGCACGTCCGCGAGCGTCGACGCGTCGAGATTTTCGATCGAACCGATGCCGGGACGTTTGTATGGATGCACCGCGTACGAATCCTTCGACAGCGCATTGTTGAAACGGCCGTACGACGGCGCGAGAACGCGGAAGCGGTACTCCTCCTTGACGACGTCGCGCTCGGACTTGAAGTTCGCTTCGTCGACCGTGAGCGATCCCATCCGCTCCCCTTCCGCCCACAGCAGCGTCTGAAGGTAGTTCGATGGGACGACTTCGTAGTAGACGGTCCGGTCGGGATGCGTGTACGCGTTGTTCATGCCGCCGACGTCTTCGGTCAACCGGTCCATCATCTCGGACTTCATGTGCGCCGTGGCCTTGAACATGATGTGTTCGAAGAGATGCGCGAACCCGCTTCGCCCCTCGGGGTCGTTCTTCGAGCCGACGCGATACCAGACGTTGATCGCAACGGTCGGCGTGGCGTGGTCCTCGATCGAGTAGACCTCCAGCCCGTTCGGAAGCGTGCGATGCCGGTAATTGATCGGAGGGAAGGATGCGGCAGCCGCGGACGCGGCGATGAGAAGAACAGCAATCGTGACGCGGCGAACGAGCATAAGTGTGAGCACCTCGGAGAGACAGTGATTAGTGGATTAGTCGATTAGTGGATTAGGAAATCAGGAGACTCTGCCTCCTAATCTACTAATCCACTAACCACGAATCCACCGACTATATCAATGTGTTTTTTCCGCGATGCCTTTGCGGATCAGGTCATCGAGCATCGGCTGGAGTTTGCGTTCGATCTCGCGGCTCAACTTCGTCTGGCGATCGCCGAGGCGCGATTGCTCTTCGCCGAGTTTGGACTGCTCGCGGCCGAGCGCCGACTGCTGCTGTCCGAGGTCGTCCTGCTTGCGCGACAGCTCGCGCTGGCGGCGTTCGAGCTCGCGGCGGCGCGACTGAACCGTCGGATCGTCGTCATCGTTAAAGCGCAGGGCCAGGCGCGCTTCTTCGATGCCGAGGCGTGCCTGCTCGCGGCCGATCTCTCCCTGGCGGCGTCCGAGCTCGCCCTGCCTGCGCCCGAGTTCGCCCTGCTTCCGCCCGAGCGCGCCTTGCTCGCGTCCGAGGTCGCTCTGCGGACGATAGAGATCGGTGAGAACGTCGAGCGATGCCGCATCACGAACGACGTACGCCTGACCGTCGTGACGGAACCAGAAGAAACGGCGGCCGTACGCGCGGCGCATGTCGTACACGTCGGTGTCGCCATCGCCATTGATGACGTTCATGTCGCCGGCGGAGAGGACGTACTTGTCGCCGTCGTCATCGCGTTCATAAGTCCACGGCTCGGGTGGCGTCGGAGGAACGGGAACCGCTGGAGGCGCGGGAACGTACACCGACGTCCTCGCCGGCGCAGGCGGGGCGGGTGGTGCGGGAGGCGCGGGAACCGCCGGCGCGACGACGTACATCGACGCCATCGCCGGCGCGGGAGGAGCGGGCGGGACGGGAGGGGTGGGCGGTGCGGCCGGCCAATCGATGCCGAAGTACGGAAGCGCCTGCACACTCGGAAGCATCGCCAGCGACACGGCGGCAACAGCGACGACGGCAACTACGCGGATTAGCTTCATAACTCCTCCTCGCCGACTTGGACGCCGGCGCGTTCGAGAAGTTAGGTACGGATTGGCTGCTGCGCGGTTTTCGCGCAGCAGCCAATACTCGAGCGTTACGGACAGGTCCGGTTCGCGTTCGTTGTTGCGTATCCAATCGCCTCGAACGCCTTGCGGACGGATTCCTGCTTGTCCGCCGCGTCGTACTTCGGCGTTGTGCTGCAACGGCTATACAGATCGAACGTCGCAAAGTTTGCGTAGTTCGGAAGCGTGTCCCAGGTCGTGGTCGACGGCAGGTAGAACTGCAGCGTATCGAACAGGAGCTTCCCTGCCCCATACGATCCGAGCCCCGTCGGTACCGTGGTACCGCAGTTGTACAGACGGGTGCACGCGGGATTCGCACCACCTTCGGACAGAAGGTAGTAGACGACGTTCAGCATGTTGCCGCGATCGTGATCGTTCGCCGGATCGGCGCCGTCAAGGCGATGCAGCTTGTTGTCGAACATCGGAAAGTTGCCGTAGTAGTGGCCGCTCCCATCGTCACGGTTACCGGAGAATGCGTACTGACCAATTTTCGACACGTCCTCGGCAAGGTCCCAATCGCTCGATGTCTCTGGGCCGCTGCCCAACGGCTCGTACATCTTCTCCACCAATTGCCCGAAGACGTCCGCGAAACCTTCGCTGAGCTGGGTTCCGACACAGGGCGTATGGGGCACGCAGGTCGTAGTCGAGAAACCGGCGGTCGAATTGATCACGCCGTGGCCCCATTCGTGCGCGATCTGATCCAGGGAGGCACTCGAATAATAAAGAGTTGAGTTATAGGGCGGTGTGGTGATGTAAACCGTCGGACCGCCGGGGTTCTGGGTCGTGGCAGATGTGTTCCAGAAGTATGCAGTCGAATCAGGAAACGAGATCATTGAGGCATCGATGACCACCTGCATCGGACCCCAGTAACCGTCAAATCCGTGCCGTCCCAGATCGCTGAACGCGGAAACCGTTTGCCAAGTCTTGTGGAGCGCATCCCCGGCCGCCGACCCATGCCAGCCGCCGCCAGTGGGATCGTAGTCGTCGAAACGGCCATAACCCCAGGCCTGCGCATATCCGCTATCCGCCTTCACCGGGAAGAGGGTGTAGCCCGGGTATTCCAGCCGCGTCGAGTCGCAACGGAAGCCCAGATTCGTGTATGGCGGGATCTCCTGAAAGATATACATGTCCGGCGAAGTGTTCCAGTATCCCGGGACGAAAGCCTCGTACGGGAAATCCGTTCCGCGCTCCGAGGTCGCGTTGGCCGCAAGGCCGCGCCCGAGGTACGGGTTCTGATACGCGGGATGCGGGACGTCACTTCGCTGCGGCGTCCCAAAAGCACCGACCATGGTTTTCGGCAAGGAGGGGCCGCAGTTGCCGAACTGCGCGCTGTCGCTGGCGTGCAGAATCGCCTCGGAGTCCGCGTCAATGAGCGTCTCGATGGACCGGCCATTCTCATCACTCACCGCCACCTGATACGCGAACCGCAGGTCGTTGCCCGAGGGGATCGCGAGCAGAACGGCTGGCTTGTGGCCAGTGATCTCCGCGCTTGGAAGCATGGCTCGCCCGAGCGAACGCTTCGACAGCCCGCCGGTCAGTTTGGCGGCAGCCACTTGCTGGACGTCACTGGAACTCAGACGCAGTTTGTTCGCGATATGGAAGCTACGGAATTGTGTGCCGAGGGCCGCGGAAAGTTTGCCGTCGGCGCCGTAGTGCATGCCGATTTCCGATCCGAAGATCTCCACGTCGCCACCCGGCAGACGGAGATACTGGCGCGCGAAGACGTGCCGGTGACCGGCGTTGTCGATGCTCTCGCGAACCTTCTTCCAAATGACTTCGCCACCGGGCGTCACCTGCCGCGCGGCGGCAACATCGCCGTCCACATTGATAGTGGAGCCTACGAGCGCTGCTGAAAGAGCCGACCGCGAAGATACCGCCACGCTCTCGGTTTGCGCGAACGCATTGACGGCAATCCATGCAAACGCCGCAACCAGTGCCAGAAACTGCACACGTTTCTTCATTTCTTCTCCTTTTCCGATTGCGCGGCAGACGGCGCGGTTCCGGTTGCCGCAACGCCTGACACACCGTGCTCTCGAGAAACTTCGTGAGGAAGTGCGCGAGATAAAATCCCTTATGGAAGGACGCCTGAGAAACGCCAAGGCCTCCCATAATTCCTTCCAGGATCGACATCGTCAGTGCGGGCAATCACGCATGCCGGTGCGCCTCAGCTACTCGTACCGAAGCGCTTCGATCGGATTCAGCTCTGACGCTCTCGCCGCCGGATAGATCCCTGACACCAGCCCAACGGTGATCGACACGCCGCAGGACAGCAGCAGCGATCCGATCGTTATCACGGTCGGCCATCCGGCGTATGCGGCGACGAGCTTGGCCAGGATCACGCCGATGATGATGCCGGAGACGCCGCCGATCAGGCTGATGGTGAACGACTCGATCACGAACTGCGCTTTGATGTCCTGCTTGCGCGCGCCGATGGCGCGGCGGATGCCGATCTCGCGCGTGCGCTCGAGCACCGAGGCCAGCATGATGTTCATGATGCCGATGCCGCCGACGAGCAGCGAGATGCCGGCGATCGATCCCATCACGATCGAGAAGATCCTCTGCGTTTGCCGGCTCTGTTCGAGCAGCGCCTCCGGGACGACGATTTCGTAGTCGTCCGCGCCGCCGTGCAGGCGCTCCAGCAGCGGCCGGATCAGCGTTGCGGCGTCGCGCGTGGAGACGCCGTCCTGCACCTGCACGAGCAACTCGTCGACCGGCGCATCGAGCGGATCGCGGTCGAACTTCCGCATCGCCGTCGAGACCGGAATCCAGATCTCCTGCGCGTTCGATGCGACCGGCACGTCCTTCGACGACGCGCTTCCCGGCTCTTCGCCGGCGAAGAGGCCGATCACTTCGAGCCAGACGTCGTTGACCTTGAGGTGCTTGCCGATGGCCGGACCGTAGCCGAAGAGACTGCGGCGCACTTCCTGGCCGATGACGCAGACTTGCGCGTACTCCTGCTCGTCGCGCTGGTCGAACATGCGTCCGTCCGCGAGCGACACCGTGGCCACTTTCGGGTAACGCCACGAGACGCCGAGAACCTTTCCCTTCGTTTTTGCGCCGGGAGCGATGATCTTGTACGGCTTCACTTCGACGCGCGGCAGGACCATCTCCACGCGCGGCACGGCTTCGCTGATGGCCTCACCGTCGCGCAGCGAAACGCCGAGCGATTTCTTGCGCAGTTCGGCGCGCTCCTCGGGTTTCACGGTCTTCGCCCGCACGATGACGTTGCGAAGCCCGAGGCGTCCGATCGCTTCGAGCGCCTTCTTTTCGCCGCCGGCGCCGATCGACAGCATGGCGATGACCGCGCCGACGCCGAAGATCATCCCGAGCATCGTCAGCGCCGTGCGCAGCTTGTGCGTGGCGAGATTCTGCAGCGCGGTGGTGAAGGTTTCGGGAGTGGTCATGATGATGACGACGAACTACGCATCTTTTTCCTCTGTGGGATCGCGCAACGCGATCTCGTCGCCTTTGGCGAGGCCCTTCGTGACGACGACGCGCCCCGCCGACGACGAGCCGATCTCGATCGCCACCGCGTCGAACTTGTCGCCGTGTTTGCGGTAGACGAGCTTCTTTCCCTGCTTTTCGAAGATGGCCTGGCGCGGGATCGAGAAGGCGCCGTCGCGGTTCTCGACGTCGAGGACGGCGCGGACGCGCGCGCCGGGCTTCATCAGCGACGGGTCGGTATGATCGAGCGTGATCGTGGCGCCGAAGTACTGCACCGGAACGCGCGGGAAGCGCGGGCGGGCCAGCTTGTCGACCGATGAAATCTTGCCTGTGATCACGGAGCCCGGCTTTCCTTCGACCGACAGCGTCGCCTTCTCGCCGACGGCGAGACCGGCGGCATCCGCTTCGAGCACGAAGACCTCGGCCTTCATCGACTTCAGATCGGGAATCTCGCCGATCGGACTTCCCGGCCAGACCGTGTCGCCGACGCGGACGATGTCGCCGCGCCAGTCGCGCTGCAGGACGAGGATGCCGTCGTACGGCGCGCGCATCTCCAGCGCGTGCAACCCCTGTTCGGCGTTGCGGATCTTCAGGTCGGCCTTGCGCTGCTCGATGTTGACGAGATCGCGGTCGGCCGCCGAAAGTTTCGCGCGCACGCCGAGGACCCCTTCCGCGTGCTGTTTCTTGTGGCCGGCGAGCGTCTCGTCGATCTGCGATTCGACGCGCTGGTAGCGCGAGAAAATCTCGGCATCGTCGAACTTGAACTGCCGCGCGGCGAGCAGCTCGTCCGTCGCCTGGCGCGCATCACGGCGAAGATTCGTCCGCGTCGTCGACGCCTCGCTGTCCGTTTTGTACAGCTTATTGCCAGCCGTATCGTGATCCTCGCGGCCGGCCTGCAACTGCGTCTCGAAATCGGTCGGATCGAAACGGACGACAACTTCGTCCTTCTTCAGCAGCGCGCCGTCCGGAACGATCCAGGCGATCTTGAGCTGGCCGGGCGCATCGTGAGGCGCCGAGAGCGGCGTGGCCTTCGTCGACTTCAGGTTTCCATCCGCCGTGACGCGTCGCGCGAAGCGGACGGCTTCCACGCGGAAGGTGGGGACGTCGCTGGCTTGATGGCAGCCTGCAACTAGAAAAATCGCGAGCACACCGTTCGCGAAGCAGGAACGCCGGCGTCTCGCCGGCTGGCCCGGCGGCGTCCCCGCCGCCGAATGGGAAGCTTGCGTGCTACCAGCAAAGGTCGAGGGTTTGCCGGTTCGGCGGCGAGACGCCGCCGAGCCAGCCGGCGAGGACGCCAGCGTTCCGCTCATGACTTCTGCGATTCCTTGTCCGCGCTTTTCGGAACGAGTACGCGGTCGCTGGCCGACAGTCCGCTGAGCACTTCCACCGACTTCTCGTTCTCGCGTCCGAGCTTCAGCGGAATCGCGGTGACCGAAAATGCGCCGCGGCGATAGGCGACCGGACCGCGATCGGTGACGAAGACGGCGTTGCGCGGAATCAGCAGCGCGC
>Ga0207640_10001760_pt1 | contig 11624 bp, 19 predicted proteins | sample KBSCornC42_FD_184300 | JGI IMG/M metagenome (GOLD analysis project Ga0207640, IMG submission 184300) | Corn rhizosphere microbial communities from Kellogg Biological Station, Michigan, USA - KBS Corn C4-2 (SPAdes) (version 2) | ecosystem: Host-associated > Plants > Roots > Rhizosphere > Soil ... | reverse complement strand
GAAAAAACCTTTAGTTTTAAAACATGCTTAATTGTAAACCTTTTGAAAGGGGTGTTGCAAATAAGGCAATGAGTGCAAAGGAGGATTGAACATGGCGGATTATTTTCTGCTTGATTTAGAAAGAACGATTCAAAGTGGTGTGCCGGCTTATTGGAAAGGTAACAAACACGGTTATACTTATAACATTCAATTTGCAGGAATCTTTTCTGAAGAAATTGCAAATGAGATTGTAAGGCATGATTTAGACAAAGCAACAGTGAAGGTTCCGGTAAGATTGGCAACGGAAGTTTTGGGGAAGGACTTAAAAGCCAATGAAAACTGTTGAACGTGAAATTGAAGTTGTCGAAAACATAATTAGAATTTTGAATGAGTGTTTGTCAATTTCCTTGAAGAATAAGCGTAAAGAAGAAGCCAAAAGCACAATCAAAGATATTCACATGTGTAAGAAAGAATTGCAGCGGTTGAAGGAGCAAAGGGAAGCACTTATAAAGGAGCCGGCAGGGGATGCAGCAATTTGATGTGGAAAAATTCTTTTTAGCAGATATCAAGGAGAAAAAGCAGGAAACCAAGCAATTAAAAGCAGCACTTAAACATAAGCGGCTTGGAAAAGGAAGCATGAAGTTTGCAACCGACCTTATGAGCCGTAAAGAGAGACAACAACACATGAAAGCAGGAAAAGTTGTGACAACGAACCTATATGACACTATACTAACATTCATGGAATTTAATAATCTTGAAACCTATGAAAAAAAGAACATGATGCAATATTGGCGGAGCAAGTACACAATAAAAGAAATCATGGGAGCAATGGGGATTGCGAATAAAAAATTCTATGAAATCATTGATGAACTTGAACTTCCAAAAGACCGTGCAGCAATGGCGAAGGGCAAAAGGGAAGGCAAAACAAGGAAAGCGCCAATTAGAAAGACGCAAGCGGCAGAATTAGCGATTCAATCACAATTAGAGATAGAAACACCGCCGGTGCAGAAAATCATCATTAATGGGCTAAATTTGGAGTTTAACGGCACATATGAACCGGAACACATTATAAAACAGCTTTTAAAGTTTGGGGCGCTGCTTGAAGGGGAAACAGACAGCTATTTCATAGAACTTAAGCTGATGCAAAAATCATAAAGGGGAATTGTTGTGACGGTGCTTTATATTGGAAGATACGGCAAAAATGCAGAAGGTATTCACACTTACACCTTGGACACAACAACAAAAGATGAAATTTATGAATTGATTGATGCAGCTAGAAAAATGGGTTGGAGGTTTTGGGAAACACCTAACATTTTGAAAGGATATAAAACTTATCATGTTGTGTTGAAGCTTTATCATCCAAAAGAAATGGGCTACCCTGAAGAATCGAGTGAACAAAACAAATGACTAATCACTATATAAGCCCACAAGATGAAGATGTAATTGAAGGACTAATAAACACATTAGAGAGAGATACAGGGCAAAAGATTTTCACTATGAGAATCACGGGAGAGAATAAAAAAGAAAATGCACTTGAATTTGTTGCAGCCTTTGAAACCAAAAATATGATGATTGGAATTATCAAATGTCATTATATTAAAGGGCGGCTTGCAATGAAAGTGAAAGGAAATTTTCTTTAGAGAAACCGGAAGGCGGCAGAAATTGCAGCCTTCTTTTTTTTCGCCCAAATTTGGGGATTTTATAAAAAAACAGCAAGGAGCAACAACCATGAATTATAAAATCGTTTCTTCAGGCAGCAAAGGAAATTGTGTTCTTGTGAACGATGTGCTGATTGATTGCGGTGTTAGTCATCTTTGATTCAAAGATGAACTTCAAGAAGCAATTTATGATGTGAAATATTTATTGCTTACTCATATTCATAGTGACCATATAAAGCCGGAAACGCTGCTTTCAATCATTGAAAATTTTCCGCACATTCAAGTCATAGGCAATTATGAAATTTATGAACGGTTCCCTGTTTGCAAAATTGCAAATGCCGGATTTCCGATTGAAACAGATGATTACATTTTTCACCCTTTTGAAGCGCTGCATGATGTTGTTTGTTATGGCTACACATGGACCGATGCAGAAGGCAATGAAATCATTTATTGCACCGACACCGGCAGCATGGAGAATGCACCAAATGGACCTTATGACTATTTTTTTCTTGAAAGCAATCATGATGAAAAGAAACTTGAAGAAGCACGGAAACACGGCAACAAGGGCGGCTATGACCCTTTTTTGAGCGGCAAGCGGCACCTTTCAACCCAAGAATGCAAAGCATTTTTCTATATGAACAGAAGAAGCAGGGAAAGTGAATTGATTGAACTACACAAAAGCAGCAGATTTTATTGAAGGGGTGAAAAAAATTGTTTTCCTATGAAGAAGCACAAGAGCGGATTCCTTCACAACTTGAAAGGATTCTTCAAGCTTTAAGAAATGCCGGACCGGATGGAGTAACCAACATAGAACTAAACAAGATTTGTTTAAAATACGATGCAAGAATATCTGATTTGAGAAGAAAAGGCTATGTTATCAGGACCGAATCATTGGGAAAGGGTGTTTATAAATATTATCTGATTAAAACACCTTCACAAGATTACATTTTCCCAAAAGCCCAAGAACAAACAATTCTTGCAGTTCTTGACACTTGGGGAATTGATACAGCGCTTTGGTTTGAAGATTATCTTAAAGAACAGCATTTTAAAGTATCAAGAAATCATGGTTGGTATGAAAAGAATGTGATGTGAAATTTGACCCTTGAAAGGAGGTGAGAACATGGAAGAACTAATGATTAATGAACAGCAAATTGTTGTTTTGAAAGGCAGCGTTATTTTCAATGATTTTGAGAGAATCAGGCAGCAAGCAATTCAACTTGCAAAACAGATTTCAACAATTGATGTTAATGAAGAAAACATAAAACAATCAAAAAAGCTGCTTGCAGCCGTGAATAATCGAATCAAGCTTTTAGAAGATAAGCGGATTGAAATCAAAAAAGAAATGCTGCAACCTTATCATGAATTTGAAGCCCAAGTGAAAGAAATTGTTGGGATTGTCAAAGAAGCAGATGATGTTGTTAGGCAGCAAGTCAGGCAGCTTGAAGAAGCTGAAAGGGAAGAAAAAGAAACGGTTTTAGCTTCCAAATTTTATGACCGTTTGAAACATTATTCTTTTAGGGATTTGTTTGATTTCAAGGATTTCTTGAAACCAAGACACCTGAATAAAACAGCTTCAATTGATGCTGTTGAAATTGAAATGGTTGAATTTTTGGAGCGAATCACAAAGGATATAAAAGTTATTGAAGCAATGGACAACAGCACGGCGATTTTAAGGGCTTATTTAGAAGCAAAAGACCTTGGGGCGGCAATTGCCCAAGTTCAAAGAGAAGAAGCAAAGAAGAAGCAAATTGAAGCTTCAGCGGCACTTAAAAAGCCAACAGAAAAAATTGCTTATCTTGTTAGCGTGAAATGTATGAACCAAAAAGAATTGAAGCTGCTTGAAATCCTTTTGCAGCAAAACGGCTTTGAATTTACAACAGACAAAGTGGAGGTTTAACACATGGAACTTAAAGAACAGCTTGAAATTGTTGATGTGCAATTTGAGGATAATAATCAAAGAGCAAATTTTATTTGCCTTGATGAACTTGTTGGCACCGTTCACGATATTGGTTGGAACCGCCAAGTGTTCAACAAGGAAACAAAGAAGTTTGTACCGGATGAAAAGAAAGCTGCCGAGGTTGACAAATGGTGTGAACAATATTTTGGTATTCCCTTTGACCGTTTAGGGGAAACGATAGGGCAAAAAATGGATGTTTATTGTTATGACCATTTTAATTCTTTTTGGGAAGTTCAAATGATTTCCAAATTTGACGAAGAAATGCTTGGGCAAATTTTAGATGTGGAAATTGTGAAAGCCTTGGATGATGGCAAAAAAATCAGCCTGCAATTTGAATATGATGGCAATCTTTATGAAAGCAAAATGCAATATGCAGATTGGTTGGAAAGCCGGCAGGAATGGTTTGTGAATCCGGTGAAGCGCAAAAAGCAATATGAAAAGTTTGAAGAAAAGTTTCAAATGCCTGTTGAAGAAATAGAAGCAATGGTTGGCAAGAAAGTTTTGGTTGAAGTGAAGAAAGCACTTGGAAAATATATCTATTCAGAAATAAAGCCGTTTCAGAAGGCGAAAAAGAAAAGCAGCTAAACAATGGAAGCAGCAGCGGTGATTCAGCAGGACCAAGAAAATTTGCTGTTTTATGATATTGAGGTTTTTAAATATAACAGTTTTGTTGTGTTCAAAAATATCAAAAAAGAGATTGTTCGGATTTTCAACAACACTGAAGGCTTTGTTGGTTTAGCGGATTTCATAAAAGGAAAGGTTCTTGTGGGCTACAACAACTATTGGTATGACGATAAAATTCTTACATACATGATAGAACTTAAGCCGCAGCATTTAATTAAGCAGCTTAATGATAGAATCATTTCCGGCGAAAATGTCAGCTACATAAACCGGCTTGATATTGTTTCACTTGACTGTTTTCAACAAATAGATGTAAGCAGACCGAGTTTGAAAAAATGTCAGGGCAATTGGGGCAAAGCAATTGTTGAATCAAGTGTTGATTTTTCGATTGACCGACCTTTGACACCTGAAGAAATGAAGGAATCACTTTTTTATTGTGGTTACGATGTGGACACAACAATTGACATATTCATAAAACGGATAAAGTCATATTTTCAGCCAAAACAATCACTTCTTGAAATGCTTGGGAATCCAAAAGCGGCACGGTGGAACACAACAAGCATTTCAGCCGCTTTACTTTTAGAAAAGCCCCTTGACCGGTGGGACAAGGTTAAAAACATTCCGCCGGAAATGTGGGCAATGGTTCCTGAAGCCGTGCAGGATATGTGGAGAGAAAAAAGCGAATCATGGCAATTTAAATCAAAATTGAATCATGTGGAAATTGAAGCTTTTGATAATGTGATTCAGTTTGGTTTTGGCGGTTTGCACGGCGCACATAAACGAATAAAAAAAGCAAAGAATGTGAAGCTGCTTGATGTGACAAGCATGTATCCAAATATTATTTTGCTGCTTAATGTGCTTGGGGCGGCAAGCGGCAAATATAAAGAAATCCTTGAAAAGCGGATTGCAGCCAAAAAAGCCAATGCAATTTTGGCTGAAGCTTTAAAGCTTATTTTAAATAGTGTTTATGGAAATTTGGGCAACCGATATTCAATGTTGTTCAATCAAAAGGCGCTTTTATCAGTTTGCATTTATGGGCAGATTTCCTTGTTTGCACTTTGTCAAATGATTTCACCTTATTGCACAATCTTGAACATAAACACTGATGGTGTTGCTTTCATTCCGGAGCGTGACGGATGGCAGGCAGCTTATCTTGAATGGCAAAAAATTTTCAATCTTAATTTGGAAGAAAAGAATTTTGATGTGCTTGTTCAAAAAGATGTGAACAATTATATTGCCGTGAAAGGTGACAGCTATATTTGCAAAGGCGGCGATGTGAACCGCTTTGAAAAGGATGAAATTTTTAAAAATAACAATGCAAGAATTTTGGATTTAGCTTTAGTCAATAAATTGATTCACGATATTGATATTGAAGATACTTTTGAAGCTAATCTTAAAAATCCGCATCTATTCCAATACATTTTGAGAGCCGGCGGAACCTATCAAGGCACATGCCTTGAAACAGGCGAATTGCTGCAAACAAAAGTGAACAGGGTATTTGCTTCAAATGAAGAAGGCTTTTGTCTATTCAAAAAGCGGTGGGATGATGGGCTTGTAAGGTTTGCCGATGCACCAACAAACATGTTTTTACACAATGGGGATTGCAGCACAATTGGAAACTTTGAGGACAAGTTAGATTTAAAACACTATTACAACATTGTAAAGAAACGAATGGAAAGGTGGATTTAAATTTGAATGACCGAGTATATAGAGTTTCAAGAAGGCAAAAAATTTCCTTCCAAAAATGCAGATAGGGCAAAAACCCCTGAAGCCTTCAAAGATGCCGGCGCTTTGTTGGAAGAAAAAGATTTAGTTATTGATGTTGATGTGCTGCCGATTCCAACGATTAAAAAATTGATTCAGTATTTTAATATCAAAACACAAATTGTTTGGACCGATTCAGGCGCACATTTTTATTATCGTAAACCGGAAACTTTCAAGGGGAACAAAGCAATTTGCCCCTTGGGTTTTGAGGTTGAATACAAGCACAAAAAGAACACCCCAAACGGCTTGACAATCAAGCGTGACGGAAAAATGAGAGATATTGAAAATGAAGGAATCCGTGAAGATTTGCCGGATTTCTTCAAACACAAAAGAGGATTGAAACCGCTGCTTGGACTTGAAGAACATGATGGGCGGAATCAAGCGCTTTTTGGGCATAGAATGAGGATTCATGAACTTGGACAATGGAAGCACATTTTGCGCTTTATAAATAATCATATTTTTGCAACACCGCTTGAAGAAAAAGAGTTTCAAGAGGTTGCAAGGGATGGTGTGAAGCCAAAAGCCGAAAAGGACAATCAGCCGGAAATTGCACAGTATTTAGTTGATAAATATAAAATTTCTTCATATCTTGGAAAGCATTATTGGTTTATTGACAAACAATTTATTTCTGATGAAGAAAAAATAAACCGAATCATTTTAGAAGAAGCACCGGATATGAAAACAAATTTTTATAAAGAAGTAAAAAGTCAATTAGATTATAGGGCGGCATTGGTGCCGGCTGAAAAAACTTTTGCAATCAAGCTGCAAAATGGAATCTTGAAAAATGGCAGATTCTTTGAATTGGATTATCAGGATTTCACACCTTTTTCAATTGATATTCCTTATGACCCAAAAGCAGCGCCCATTCAAGTTGTGGATGATTATCTTGATTTCTTAAGTGAAAATGATGAATCTTACAAATTAAGGCTGCTTGAAACGATTGCACACCCTTTGATTGTGAATAGGGATTTCAAAAGATTGTTAGGAAAGATTTTCATTTTCGTGGGCGGCGGTGGAAATGGAAAAGGAACACTTTTGCAGATTATGAACAAAATTTTGGGTGACAAAAATTGTTCTGCTTTATCAATCAAACAAATGGCTGATGAAAGATATTTTCCGGCTATGTTTGGGAAGCTTGCAAACTTGGGTGATGATATCGAGGATGAATTTATTTCAAAAGAGCAAGTCAAAATGCTTAAGAATATCAGCACTTGTGACAAAGTTTCAATGCGCCGAATGTTTGAAAATGCAAAAGATGTGCAGCTTACATGCAGCTTGATTTTCACAAGCAACCATATTTTGAAGGCAAGGGAAAAAGGGGAATCTTGGAAGCGCCGTGTTGATTGGGTGCCGATGTATCCAACACCGAAAAAGAAAGATGCACGGCTAATTGAGAAATTGACGGAACCGGCAGCGCTGCAATATTGGATGAAACTTTTGGTTGATGCTTACAAAAGGCTTTATAAAAATGAAGCTTTCACAGAATGTGAAAAGGTAAGCAGCTTCAATGAAAGTTATCATATCATGAACAATAATGTGAATGAATTTTTACATGATTTTATTCCGGAAGATTTCATTGGCAAGCAAAAGCGTGAAGCCTACCGAGAATATAAAGCATGGTGTGAACAAGAAGATGAACAACATCTTGGACCGGAAAAGTTTCATGAAGAATTAACAGCAAAATTTAATTTGGTACTCAAAAGACAGTTCTTTGACAAAAAAGGTAAGCGAACAAGCAAAGATTCTTATCAATCTTTATGATTTTTATTTTGAACTTATGCAGGCAGAACTTCAGCAGCAGCAAGGGCTGAAGGGCTGTTTGCATAAAGAATAAAATTAAATATTTATAAAGTAAAAATTAATTATATAGATATAAAATTAGTACCAAAATTAAATAGTGAAAAATATATAGGTTAAAACGCTTTTTTCTTTTATATTTTTTATGCAGACGAAAAAAGCCTTATACACCAACAATCGAGGTGGTATTTTTGGACATAAAAGACTTAATAAAAATTTCTATTCTTAAGCATTTTGAATTTAAGCAATGGGAGCATGAACTTTATGGAAATCATGTTGAAATGCTTTTGAATCACCCAACAACAGAAGCAACGAACCTTTTGGGCGGTGGAATTTATAGAATGTATAACAAAGACGGTGAAATTATTTATGTTGGGAAATCAAACAACATTCACCGCCGGCTTTTGGAGCATATAGGACACCGGAGCAATACAAGCTATTTTGTTGATGAAGCTGTTAAATTTGATTACACCGTACACAATGACCCTGCATGGCAAACGATGCTTGAAGGCATCTTTATTGCCTATCATGAACCAAAATATAATGATGAAATCAAAGACCGGAGGAAATTAAATGGAGAAGAACAAGAGAATTTATGAAGCTTCAAGCAAAGACGATGCAATTAAAAGCATTGTCAAAAAGGTTGAAGAAGCAGAAGGCAGCAAGATGCAAAGAATTTGCAGAAGTGCAGTTTTTGAAGGCACTTTTTATTTCACACTCATAATGGAAAATTACAGAATGGTTGAAGTTTCTTTAAAAGCAGCAGATTTTCACGGATTGCCGGCACTTGATGTTGATATAGAAGCTTTTTGAAAGGTGTGAAAAGATGTATTTTGGCAGCCGGAACAGCGGAAAAACAAAAGCAATGAATGAACGATTGATTGAAAATCATTTAAGGCTTTTCAAAACATATAAGATTGGCATTTTGAATTGTGAACAGCAGCTTGAATATATCATGCCAAGCCTTGTTGCACGTTATGAAGTTTCAACCGATACCGGAGAAAGTTTTTTTATTGTCAATAATACAGAAAAGGTTGCACTTGACCGGATAGAAAGCAAAAGGGCGCTTGATTTAAGGGAAGAAATCGAGCGCTTCAAAATTATCACAAGCAGCATTGAAAATGCCTTGAAAGATTTAAAAGAGCAAGAAATGCAATTTGTGGAATTAAGATATTTTGATTGCCTGCCGGTTCATGAAGTAAAAACTAAACTTGGATACCAAGAAGAAAAAAGTGTTTACAATATCCGGCGGCACGTTTTGAACAAGCTGCTGATTTCCTTGAACAATTTATTATCCTTAAAATAAAGGGGCAAAATAAATGATGCTTCATTGTGATTATTGCGGTTGTCTGTTCTTTGAAATGGTTAAAGTACCAAGCAGCGCTTTTTACATTGAAGAACAAAGGCTTGTATCTATGAACGATTACATAAACCTTTGTAAAAATTGTTTACTACAAAAGGAGATTGAAGAACAGTGAAAAAGAAATTTGCAGCAGCATGTTTTGCCGGCTTGTTTGCTTTGGGGATAGGCAGCCAAGCAGCACATGCAGAATATTTTGTTGAAAAAGGCGATACTTTTTACACGATTGCAAAAGAAAATCATATGAGCCTTGCAGATTTGATTTCTTTAAATAAACATATCAAAGACCCTAACAAAATAAGGGTTGGTGATTACATTGTTATCAGGAGCGGCACGGAAACACAAAAAGATTTAGTTGATTATGCAAGAAGCCTGCAAGCAATAACGGCTTATTCATACGGCGGCAACAATTTTCCTTATTCAACTGATTGTTCCGGTTGGGTGCAAGGCATTTATAAAAAGTTTGGTGTGAATCTGCCAAGGGTAAGCAAGGACCAAGCAAAAACCGGCACACCGGTAAAATTCCAGGATTTACAAATTGGTGATTTAATGTTTTTCAGCACCGCCGCTGATAAGCATATAACACATGTGGGCATTTACATGGGACCGGAAACCCAAGCTTTCATTTCAAACTTGAACAGTGAAAAAGATGTTGAAATTCTTTCATCTTGGGGAACTTGGAGCCGTGAACATTTTATGTGGGGAACACGTTATAAATTATGATTCACCAAAATTGGATTTACCTATTTGGAACGATTGGCATCATTGTTGGTTTGATGCTGCTTATGGATTTTCTACAAAGTAGGAAGGGAAGAAACAACAAATGACAAAACACCATGAAGAACACCAAATGAAATTGTTTCCTTTCAAAATTGAAGCGCTGCAATCAGTAGCAAATGAAATTCCATATGGTGTGAAGATGCACCAAGCGCCGGAAGTATGGGAGCAAGCAAACGGCGGTGAAGGCATTGTTGTTTGCATCTTGGACACTGGCATTGACAAAGGACACCCCGACTTAAGGGACAATATCATTGGCGGCAGAAACTTCACCAATGAAGGCGGTGTTGACAATTGGGAAGATGGTAATGGGCATGGCACACATGTTGCCGGCACAATTGCAGCCGTGGAAAATGGCAATGGTGTTGTTGGCATGGCACCAAAAGCAAAGCTTTTAATTGGCAGGGTGCTTGGTTCCGATGGTTCCGGACAGTATGATTGGATAACAAAGGGCATCAAATGGGCAACCGGTTGGAAAGGACCAAATAATGAAAAAGTAAGAGTAATTTCAATGAGTTTGGGCGGCGGCTATAATGACCCAAGAATGCAAAAAGCGATTCTTGAAGCATGTGCAGCAGGGATTCTTGTTGTTTGCGCTGCCGGCAATGAAGGTGATGCAAGTGAAACAACATATGAATATGGATATCCTGCAATGATTAATGAAACAATTTCTGTTGCAGCTTGTGATGAAAACAGACAGCTTGCAAGCTTCAGCAACAACAATTTGCAAGTTGATGTGATTGGGGCAGGGGTGAAAGTTCTTTCAACTTATCCAAAAAGTCAATATGCTGTTTTGTCAGGCACTTCAATGGCAACACCGCACATTTCAGGAGCGCTTGCACTTTTGATTGCAATTGGTGAAAAGCAATTTAAAAGAACCTTGACGGAATCAGAACTTTTTGCTTTATTGACAAAATGCTGCTGTTCGCTTGGATATCAAAAATCAAGTGAAGGTTCCGGAATGCCGGAATTAACCAAAATAAATCAAGAGTGCTAAAATGTCAGACACCGGATTTTATTTTGCTGTTGGGCTGCTTTTGGCAGGACTTGGAAATATGAACAATTTAAATTTTATTGTCGATGCTTTTGCAGCAGCCGGCGCTTTCATAATTTTGGGAATTGGTGCAGCCTATATTTATTACAAGGTGAAAACCGATGATGAAAATTAGTTTTATAATTATAAGTGCTTTTGTATTTTTATTAATTTGCCGCTTTGTCTTTTGGGCAATCTTGTTTTATTACCTATGTTTATTTTTATTAGCTATGAGGGGTTGACGGCCGCTTTTGTCAATACTTTTAGCGAAAATAAATTTTCATAAGCACAAAATTTATTTTTGTCAACCTACTTGATTTTGCGAATTTGGGGCGATAGATTCCAACTTGATAAATGGGTAGGGGTAGAAAATAACGTGCTTAAAACGGCTTCTAGGGGCTTTAAAATGGATTTCATCATTTTAAGGAGGAAAGGAGCCGTTTTTATATCGAATAGCACACTTTTAACAATGTTATCCAATTACACTTTTAATACAGGAACAATACCTTATTAAAAACAGAATTAATGATAATAATGTATAATGTCCAACTTTTCCATAGTAACAAAAACCCCTTCAAGGGCATTCAAGATTTTTCTTGGATGCTTATTTTTTTGCAGAAAATGGAAGGATGATTTTTTTGATTTTGACCAAAAGATATTTCAAAAAATTTCAATATG
>Ga0207640_10001759_pt1 | contig 11631 bp, 8 predicted proteins | sample KBSCornC42_FD_184300 | JGI IMG/M metagenome (GOLD analysis project Ga0207640, IMG submission 184300) | Corn rhizosphere microbial communities from Kellogg Biological Station, Michigan, USA - KBS Corn C4-2 (SPAdes) (version 2) | ecosystem: Host-associated > Plants > Roots > Rhizosphere > Soil ... | reverse complement strand
TCCATCCTGCGGCTGTCGTCCCACGCCAGCGGATCGCAGAGCCAGTCCTGCATGCCGATGTCGAGGTCGAGCATCACGAACACCGGCGTCTGCAGACGGTCGGCGAGATCGAACGCGAGTGCGGCGAACTCGAAGCATTCGCGCGGATCCTCGGGCATCAGCAGCACGTGCTTGGTGTCGCCATGCGATGCGTACGCGCAGGACAGCAAATCGGCCTGCTGGGTACGGGTCGGCATGCCGGTGGACGGGCTGCCGCGCTGCACGTCGAACAGCACCGCCGGAATCTCGGCGAAATAGGCGAGGCCCAGAAACTCCTGCATCAGTGAAATGCCGGGACCCGACGTTGCGGTGAACGCGCGCGCTCCGTTCCACGCGGCGCCGATCACCATGCCGATCGACGCAAGCTCGTCCTCGGCCTGCACGATCGCGTAGCGATGCTCGCCGCTGGCCGGATCGGTGCGGAACTTGCGGCACCACTTGGCGAAGCTCTCGGCCAGCGACGACGACGGCGTGATCGGATACCACGCGGCAACGGTTGCGCCGCCGTACACGGCACCGAGCGCGGCCGCCGAGTTGCCGTCGATGAAGATGCGCTCGCCCACGGCGTCGCGGCGCGCCACCGACAAGCCGATCGGACAGGCGAAATGGGCGAGCGCGTAATCGCGGCCCATCGCGAGCGCCTTGCGATTCGATTCGAGCAGCGCCTCCTTGCCCCGGTACTGTTCGGCGAACAGGCGCTCGATCTCGGTGGGATCGATGCCGAGCAGCGCCGACAACGCCCCGAGATAGATGATGTTCTTGAAGAGCTGCCGCTGGCGCACGTCGCTGTATGCGGCGTTGCAGATCGCCGTGAGCGGAACGCCGAGCAGCGCCACATCCTCGCGGAATTTCGACGCCGGCAGCGCCTTTGTCGAATCGTAGAACAGGTAGCCGCCCGGCTCGATCTCCGCGACGTCCTTGTCCCACGTTTGCGGGTTCATCGCGACCATCAGGTCGACCCCGCCGCGGCGCCCGCGCCAGCCCGCTTCGACGACGCGCACCTCGTACCACGTCGGCAGCCCCTGGATGTTCGACGGGAAGATGTTGCGTGCGGCAACCGGCACGCCCATGCGCAGGATCGCACGCGCGAACAGCCCGTTCGCGGACGCCGAGCCCGAGCCGTTGACGTTGGCGAACTTGACGACGAAATCGTTGACGCGGCTGAGGGTCTTCACGCGGGCATCCATCACCGGCCTCCGCTCAGTCGGCCGCCATCGCTGCGCGTGCGCGCGGCGCCGCGGGGCGATGCACCCGATCGTCGGCGTGCGCCATGTCGAGCAGGAACTTCTGCATGTCCCACGCGCCGGTCGGACAACGCTCGGCGCACAACCCGCAATGCAGGCACACGTCCTCGTCCTTCGCCATGACGCGGCCCGTCTTCAGCGGCGCGGAGACGTAGAGCGGCTGGTCGGCATTCAGTGCCGGCGCCATCAGCCGCGTGCGCAGGTCGGCCTCGTCGCCGTTCGCAGTGAACGTGATGCAGTCCATCGGGCAGATGTCGACGCAGGCATCGCATTCGATGCAAAGCCGATCGGCGAACACCGTCTGCACGTCGCAGTTGAGGCAACGCTGCGCCTCGGCATATGCGAGCTTCGCGTCGAAGCCGAGCTCGACCTCGGTGCGGATGTCCTTCAGCGCGATCGTCACGTCCTTCAGCGGCACGCGGTAGCGGCGATCGCTGTGGATCGCGTTGTCGTAGCTCCACTCGTGGATGCCCATCTTCTGCGACATCAGGTTCACGTGCGGCGGCGGACGATTGGTCAAGGGCTCGCCGCGGCATTGGAGGTCGATCGATATCGCGGCGTCGTGGCCGTGCGCAACCGCCCAGATGATGTTCTTCGGGCCGAACGCGGCGTCACCACCGAAATACACACCGGGTCGCGTCGATGCCATCGTCGTGCGATCGACGATCGGCATGCCCCACTCGTCGAACGCGATTCCGATATCGCGCTCGATCCACGGGAACGCGTTTTCCTGGCCGATCGCGACCAGCACGTCGTCGCAGGGAAAATGCACCGGCGGCTCGCCGGTAGCGACGAGCTGGCGGCGCCCGCGCGCGTCGCGCTGCGCCGCGACCTTCTCGAACGTGACGCCGGTCAGCCTGCCGCTTTCATGCGTGAATTCGACCGGCACGAGGTAGTTGTGGATGGGTATCCCCTCGTGCATCGCGTCTTCCTTCTCCCACGGCGACGCCTTCATTTCGTCGAAGCCCGAGCGGACGACGACGTGCACCTCTTCGCCGCCGAGCCTGCGCGAGCTGCGGCAGCAATCCATCGCCGTGTTGCCGCCGCCGAGCACGACGACGCGCTTGCCGATCGACGTGACATGACCGAACGAAACCGACGACAGCCAGTCGATGCCGATATGGATGTTGGCGGCCGCCTCCCGACGCCCGGGAACCTCGAGATCTCGCCCGCGCGGCGCGCCGCTGCCGACGAACACCGCGTCCCACCGCTCCGACGTATCGGGCGCCAGCAATCGGGCGAGCGATTCGACCCGCTCACCGCCGCGAAAATCGACGCCGGCATCGAGCACGTAGCCCACTTCCTCGTCGATGACGCGATCGGGCAGCCGGAATTTCGGGATCTGCGTGCGCATCATGCCGCCGGCCTTCGGGTCGACGTCGAATACGACGCATTCGTAGCCGAGCGGGGCGAGATCGCGCGCCACCGTCAGCGACGCGGGGCCGGCGCCGATCAGCGCGACGCGCTTGCCGTTGCGTTGCGCGGGCGGCTTCGGCAGTCGCGGACGGATGTCCTCCTTGTTGTCCGCCGCGACGCGTTTGAGGCGGCAGATGGCAACCGGCTCGGGCTTGGCGTCGGTACGGCGATGCTCGGCCGAACCCGCCTCGACGCGAACGCGGCGGCACGCGGGCTCGCATGGCCGGTCACACGTGCGACCGAGGATCCCCGGGAACACGTTGGATTTCCAGTTGACGAGATACGCATCGCCGTAACGGCCCGCCGCGATCAGGCGAATATATTCGGGAACGGGGGTATGGGCGGGGCACGCCCATTGGCAATCGACGACCTTGTGGAAATAGTCGGGATGCTTGATGTCCGTCGGTTTCAATCCGGCTCCTGGAACGCACGCCGCTTGCGTCACGCATCGCGACGGTGCAGCGAAACCCGCCTCGGATGCTACGCCTGCCCGCACAGCAAGAAAAGCGCCGGGAACGCAAGCGCTTGAAAGCCGTCGATATTTTGCAACAGCTTGCGGACAAGGCAACCGATCGTTTGCGCGGGTTGCTGCGCTAAAATGACCATTTGCGCCGCCCTCCTCCCCGACCCGATCCCCGGCGGCGCCGTCCCTACCCGCATGCACGCGTCGGAACGCCGTTTGCTTCGCCCGTTTCCGTTGCGGAAGTGGGGCACGCGACACGCCGGCCGGTCGCTTCTGCGCCGGCGCATCGAAAGTCGCCAGCACCTGACGCAATGACGCCGATGCCTGTTCCGGGCGCAGCCGCGCTCGCCTTGCCGCCTCTGCCTCTGCTGCGCCGCTATCGCGACGTTCGTGCGCGTACTGCCGCACTCGCCGCGCCGCTGTCGCCCGAGGACTGTGCGCTGCAGTCGATGCCCGATGCGAGCCCGGTGAAATGGCATCTCGCGCATACGGCCTGGTTTTTCGAAACGTTCGTCGTCGCGCCGCGGGTCCCGGGCTATCGCCCCTTTGATCCGGCGTTCCGCATGCTCTTCAATTCGTACTACCACGCGGTGGGCGAGCGGCATCCGCGTCCGGAACGCGGCATGCTCTCCCGTCCATCGCTCGACGCGGTGCTCGCCTATCGCAGGCACGTCGACGACGCGATGCGCGAATGCTGCGAACGGGCGCGAAACGATGCCGCACTCGCCTCGCTGATCGAGCTCGGTCTTGCACACGAGGAGCAGCATCAGGAGCTGATCCTGACCGACGTGCTGCATCTGCTGTCGCGCAACCCGCTCGCACCCGCCTACGACGCGGACGGCGCGCCGCCTGCGCATGCCGCGCGCGAAATGCGCTGGATTCGCTATCGGGCCGGCCTCGCGAACATCGGACACGCCGGTGACGGCTTCGCGTTCGACAACGAAATGCCGCGCCACCGCGTCTGGCTCGAATCGTTCGCGCTCGCATCCCGGCCGGCGACGAACGCCGAGTACGCCGCGTTCATCGACGACGGCGGATACCGCCGGCCCGAGCTATGGCTCTCGCTCGGCTGGGATGCGGTGACGGCGCAAGGCTGGAGCGCGCCGCTCTACTGGATTCACGATGCCGATCGCTGGCGATCGTTCACGCTGCACGGTGTAACCGATCTCGACCCGAACGCGCCGGTCGCGCACATCAGCTTCTTCGAAGCCGACGCCTACGCGCGCTGGGCGGGCGCGCGGCTGCCCACCGAATTCGAATGGGAGGCCGTTGCCGCACGGGGCACCGATGCGCGAGCCGGCGATGCGTGGGACGCGGGTGCGGGCCTGGCGTCGGCGCTTGCGCACGGCGACGTGTGGGAATGGACGTCGTCGAGCTACGCGCCCTATCCCGGCTTTCGGGTCGCGCCAGGTGCCGTCGGCGAGTACAACGGCAAGTTCATGTGCAACCAGTACGTGTTGCGCGGCGGCTCATCGGCGACGCCTCCCGGACACGGGCGGATCACCTATCGCAATTTTTTCGCGCCCGATGCGCGCTGGCAATGGAGCGGCGTGCGCCTCGCACGCGATCACGCACCCTCGCCGTAGTACACGCCGAAATCGCCGGCGGCGTCCCGCCAGCAGCGCACGTTGCGGAAGCCGGCGCGCTCGAGCATCGCCGCGAATTCATCCGGCGCGTATTTGTAGGAATTCTCGGTGTGGATGCGCTCGCCGGCCGCGAACGTGCGCGTGATGCCGTCGACGACGATCGCCTGGCGCGTGCGCGCCTCGAGATGCATTTCGACGCGCGAATCCCGCTCATTGTAGAACGCGACGTGCGCGAATGCGTCGGGATCGAAGTCCGTGCCGAGGATGCGATTCACGTGCGCGAGCGCGTTGCGGTTGAATTCCCCGGTGACGCCCGCCGCGTCGTCGTACGCGTCGGCAAGCCGTGTCGCATCCTTCTTCGTGTCGACGCCGATCAGCAGACCGCTGGCCGCCCCGCGACAGTGCCGGCGCAGGGTCTGCAGAAACCGCAGCGCCTCCACCGGGTTGAAATTGCCGATCGACGAGCCCGGATAGAAGAACGTGGCGGCACCGCCGCCGAGATCGCGGAAGAGATCGAGGCCGTTCGAGAAATCGGTGAGTACGCCGCGCACGTCGATGCGTGGATGCGCGCTGGCGAGTCGCGCGAGGCCCGGAGCAAGCGCCTCGGGCGCGATGTCGACGCCTAGGTAGCGCCAGGGTTTCAGGAACGGGAGCCAGCGCGCCGCCTTCGCGCAGTCCCCGGCCCCGAGATCGACGAACACTTTCCCGATGCCTGCGGCGCCTGCAATGTCGTCGCGATAGCGCTCGAAGATCGCCGCTTCGGTGCGCGTCGGGTAGTACTCGGGAAGCCGGCAGATCGCAGCGAACAGCGCCGAGCCGCGCGCGTCGTAGAAGTATTTCGGCGCGATGGATGCAGGCGTCGAAAGCAGTCCTGCAACCAGCGCTCGCCGTTCGGCAGCAGGGTCGCGGACAAGGCGATCACGGATTCGCTGCTCGACCGCCGGCGCCGGCGCGGCATCGCTTGATACGTAGAGCCTCTGCGTGAAACCTTCCATCAATGTTTGCCCCTCTCGGTAACCTTTACCGGCCTGCGCGGGTACGCCTTGCATCGGAGCAACGTATCCCACGCAGCACAGTGCTTTCCGCCGATGGCGACGATCCGATCGGCACGTCGCTTGCAAGATCGGCGCCATGCCCCGGTTAGTGATGACCCTGCTGGCCGCGCTCGCGTTCACGGGCGGCGCGTACGCGCAGATCGATCCCGTGCGCCGCGACCTGGTCGAATTCGGCTACGACCAGACGCTCGAAGGCCATGCGCCGGTCGGCGCGTACATCTTCTACTACCTGAGCCGCCCGCAGTTCGGCGATGCCGAGCACGCGCTGAGGCTCGCCGTGTCACCCGTCTATCTCGACGCCGAATGGGCGTCGCGAGATGCGCTCGGAGCAAACACGGATCTCGCGATCGGCGTGAGCGGTGGCGGCTTCGCCTCGAATTACAACGAGATTCGCGCGGGGCATTGGCTTCGCGACCAGTCGTTCACCGGTCACGACGGCGGTGTCGACATCAGCGCCTACCACCTGTTCGATCCGGGTGCGCGCGTGCCGCTGTACGGGATCCTGCGCGGCGATTTCCGCTACGTCGCGTTCGAGCGCGACAGCCGCAATCCGCCGAATTTCGCCCTGCCCAACAATCAGCCGATCGCCACCATTCGCGCCGGCCTGCGCGGCGGTGGCATCGAGCCGGTGCTGGCACCCGACGTGGCCGGTGAATTGTCCGCGTGGTACGAAACGCAGGTGCGGTTCAATGCCGGGACGTACGGCTTCGACGCCGACCGGCGCGTGCAGCGCAGCGTGCAGCGCTTCTGGGGCCGCGGCCTTCTCGTGTACACGCTGCCGCAATCACGCCACCGCATCGCGCTATCGATCGTCGGCGGCGCCTCGGTGCATCCCGATCGGCTGAGCGCGTGGCACATCGGCGGCGTGCTGCCACTCGACAGCGAGTTTCCGCTCGTGCTGCCGGGATACTACGAAGGCGAGTTCTCCGCGCGCAATTTCTTGCTCGCCGGTGCCGATTATGCGGTGCCGCTCGACCGCGGCAATCACTGGTCGCTCGGTGTGGGTGCAGCGGTGGCGAGAATCGGGTTCACGCCGGGACTCGAAGCGCCGCACGCGTGGAACAGCGGCATCGGCGCCTCGCTGGGCTATGCGCCGGAAGCGAAGGCGTGGAAGGCGTCCCTCGTCTACGGCCACGCGTTCGACGCCATTCGCAGCGGACACCGGGGTGCCGACAGCATCACGCTGTTGATGGAATTCGACCTCGAGCGGATGGGCTACCTGCGCGCCGACGCCGCGCAGCCTCGGGCCGTCGAGTAACGTCAGTGCCGCGCGGGCACTCCGCGCACGGCGACGCGGTACGCGATCAACGCAGCGACCGCCGCGAACGCAAGCGCATACAGCGCGAGCCGGCGCGTGTCGTCGAGCGCATACAGCAGCGTCACCGCGACCGGCGCGAACGCCTTCAGGATGAATTGCGGCTGCGCGAGGCGGCCGAGGAGCGCGCCGTAATCGCGCGCACCGAAAAGAACGCCCGGCACCGTACCGCGCACGATCGTCATCACGCCGTTGCTCCAGCCGTACAACAGCGCGAAGGCGAGCGCAACGATCCACACGCCGCGCACGAGACACAGCACGATCAGCGCCGAGGCGAGCAGCGTGAACGCGAGCGTGCCCACGGTGAGCGGCGACCAGCGATTCGAGAACGCGAACTCCATCACGCGCCCGGCGACCTGCATCGGACCGATCAGCGCGCCGACGAGCACCGCGTCGCGCGCGGCGAGTCCTCCCGACGCCAACAGCACGACGAGATGCGCGGACACGGCTGACGCGAGAAACGCCGCAATCGACAGCGCGGCAGCGAGCCAGACGAACGTGCCGCGCCGCGCCGGCGCGACGCCGGCCGTTCCGGCACTCGGCGGTGCAACCGACCGATGCGCGGACGATGGAACGAAAGCGAGGTGCAGCGGCACGCAGACGAGCGCGTTCAGTGCGGCGTGCACGGCAAATGCAACGCGCCAGCCGTGCGTCTCGAGCAGGTACTGCGACAGCGGCCAGAAAATCGTGCTCGCGAAGCCGCCGAACAGCGTCAGCGCCGTCACCGCGCGGCGGTACGACGCGCCGGACACGCGAAAGAGCGTCGCGAAAGCCGGGTCGTACAGGCATGCCGCCATCGCAACGCCGGCCACGAGCCAGCCGGCGAGCATCATCGCGCCGTTGACCGACGTCGCGAGCAGCACGCAGGCGAGCGCACCGAGCGCCGATCCACTGGCAAGAACGGCGCGCCCGCCACGCCGGTCGATGCGCGAACCGACCCACGGCGAAGCGATGCCCGAGACGAACAGGCCCGCCGTGAAGCTGCCGTACAGCATCACGTCGCTCACCCGCAGCGCTTGCGCCATCGGCGGGCCGAGCACCGCGATCGTATAAAAGAGCGTGCCCCACGAAATGATCTGACCGATGCCGAGCGCGGTGACGAGTGGCCGCAGCGCCACCGGCGACGTCGGTTCACCGCGCATGCGTCGATCGGCTTTCGGCAGGCGTGAGCAGATCCGCGAGCGCAACCGCGACGATACCGGTTGCACGCGCAAGGTCGTCGAGCCGCAGGCGCTCGTCGGCGCGATGGCCGTTCGCCTCGGCCAGCGTACGCGGTCCGGCGCCGTACAGCACGGTCGGCACGCCCGCGGCCGTGTAATGGCGCGCATCGGTGTAGATCGGCACGCCCTGCAGTGGAAGCTCGTCGCCGCGACATCGCTGCGCCGCCCGCTGCAATGCTTCGATCAATCGGTCCTGCCCGGCGATCGGCACGAAAGGTCGCGCGAGCAGGATGCGCCGTATGCGTACGCTCGTGCCCGGCCATTGGCGCGCGAAATCCTCGATCGCATCGCGAAGCGTCGCTTCGACGAGCTCGGGGTTCTCCTCGGGAATGATGCGCCGGTCGATGCGAAAGCGAACCCGGTCGGGAACGACATTGGTGTTGATGCCGCCGTCGATCAGGCCGACGACGAGCGTCGGATGCGTGATCCCGGGAATCGTCGAGCGAATGCCGCTGTACGTGCCGCGCAGCGCGTAGAGATCGGTGAGAAGGCCGGTGGCCGCCTCGAGCGCGTCGACACCGCGCTCGGGCTCCGCAGCATGGCCCGAACGGCCCGTCACCTCGACTTCGAGATGCAGGCAGCCGTTGTGCGCGGTGGTGACGGCGTACGCAAACCCGGCGCTGATCGTGTAGTCGGGCCGCGTGAGCCGGTGCGCAAGGAGCCGCGCCGGCCCGATCTCACCGCCCGCCTCCTCGTCGTAGGTGAAATGCAGCTCGACCGTGCCATCGAAGGCGCTGCCCAGCTTCGCCGCATGCTGCAACGCGCGCAGCGCAAACGCGTACGTCGCGAAATCGGACTTGGAAACGGCGACGCCGCGGCCGTACATGACCCCGTCGCGAACCTCGGCGCCATAGGGGTCGGTGGTCCAGTGCGATCCCGGCGGGACAACGTCGCCGTGCGCGTTCATCGCGATCACCGGGCCGGCGCCGCTTCCGAACGTCGAGCGCACGATCAGGTTGGTGCACGAAACCATGCCGTGCGCGCGCACCTCGTCGTCGGGCACGCGATGCCGCTCGACGTCGAGCCCCATCGCCTCGAGCAGCGCCGCGGCTTTGGCCGCGTGTGGCGCGCAATCGCCGGGCGGGTTGTCGGACGGCTCGCGGACGAGCTCGGCGAGAAACGCTTCCGCTTCGCCACGGTGCTGCGCGAGCCAGCCGAGGATGCGCTCGTCGTCGGGGCGTTGCGTGCCAGCCACGCTTCAGCGATGCCTGAACGCCGGCTTTCGCTTCTCGACGAACGCGCGCATCCCTTCCTTCTGGTCGTCGAGCGCGAACGTCGAGTGAAACTCGCGCCGCTCGAAGGCAAGACCCTCGGTCAGCGACGATTCGTACGCGCGATTGATCGCTTCCTTGATTTTCATCACCACGGGCAGCGAAAACGACGCGATCTTCGCCGCCAGCGCCATCGCTTCCTGCTCGAGCTCGGCGAGCGGCACCACGCGCGCAACGAGTCCTGCGCGCTCGGCCTCCTGCGCGTCGAACATCCGGCCGGTGAGGCACCACTCCATCGCCTTCGACTTGCCCACCGCACGCGGCAGCCGCTGCGTACCGCCGAAGCCGGGCATCGTGCCGATGGTGATTTCGGGCTGCCCGAAGCGCGCGTTGTCCGCGGCGATGATGATGTCGCAGGCCATCGCAAGCTCGCAGCCGCCGCCGAGTGCATAACCGGCGACCGCGGCAATGACCGGCTTGCGCACGCGGCGAATGCCTTCCCATTCGGCCGTGATGTAATCGTCGCCGTAGACCTTCGCATAATCCCATTCGGCCATCGCGCCGATGTCGGCGCCCGCGGCGAATGCCTTGTCGTTGCCGGTGATCACCGCGCATCCGATCGCCGGGTCGGCGTCGTACGCGAACAGCGCGTCCGATATCTCGCGCGCCACCTGGTTATTGAGCGCATTCATCCGCTGGGGACGGTTGATGCGGATGAGGCCGACGCGCTCGCGCGTCTCGATCAGCAGATGTTCGGGCATGGTGGCAGCCTTCGAAGCGGTGCCGGAGGTGCTTTGCGGGAAAAGCGCGCGACGCCGGAAACACACCTCCGACACCGGCGTCGCCCTGACGCATAATAACGAATCGGGCAAGCAACCGCGCGACACACGAGGACGACGTCATGAAGAAGGTCTATGCCAATGCAACGGAAGCGCTCGCGGGGCTTCTCGCGAACGACATCACGATCGCCGCCGGCGGCTTCGGGCTGTGCGGCATTCCCGAGAACCTGATCCAGGCGGTCGTCGACAGCGGCGTCAAGGGATTGACGATCGTCGGCAACAATGCCGGCGTCGACGACTTCGGCATGGGTCTGTTGCTCAAGGGCCACCAGGTGAAGAAGGTGATCGCGTCGTACGTCGGCGAGAACCGCGAATTCGAGCGGCAGGTGCTTGCCGGCGAGCTGCAATTGCAGCTCACGCCGCAGGGGACGCTCGCCGAGAAGTTGCGCGCGGGCGGCGCGGGCATTCCCGCGTTCTATACGCCGACTGCCGCCGGCACACTGCTCGCCGAAGGCAAGGAAACGAAGTCGTTCGACGGGCGCGAGTACGTGCTCGAGGAAAGCATCCGTTCCGACGTGTCGATCGTCAAGGCATGGAAGGGCGATCGCGCCGGCAACCTCGTTTATCACGAAACGGCGCGCAACTTCAATCCAATGATTGCGACGTGCGGCAAGGTCACCGTCGCCGAAGTCGAGGAGCTCGTCGATGTCGGCGAGCTCGATCCGAACGTCATCCAGACCCCCGGCATTTACGTCGATCGCATCATCCAGGGGGCCCGCTACGAAAAGCGCATCGAGTTTCGCACGGTCGCCGGCACGGCGGGCAAGAAGGACTCGCCGGTGCGCGAGATGATGGCCCGGCGTGCCGCGCGCGAGCTGCGCGACGGGTATTACGTCAACCTGGGCATCGGCATTCCGACGCTCGTCGCGAACTTCATCCCGCAAGGCATCAGCGTGACGCTGCAATCCGAGAACGGCCTGCTCGGCATCGGGCCCTTCCCCGCGGACAACGCCGTCGATCCCGATCTCATCAACGCCGGCAAGCAGACCATCACGACCCTTCCGGGCAGCAGCTTCTTCTCGTCCGCCGACTCGTTCGCGATGATCCGCGGCGGCCACATCGACCTGTCGATCCTCGGCGCGCTCGAAGTCGCCCAGAATGGCGATCTGGCCAACTGGATGGTGCCCGGCAAGATGGTGAAGGGGCCCGGCGGCGCAATGGACCTCGTCTCGGGCGTCAAGCGCGTGATCATATTGATGGAGCACACCGCGCGCGACGGTAGCCCGAAGATTCTGGAGCGCTG
>Ga0207640_10001752_pt1 | contig 11651 bp, 16 predicted proteins | sample KBSCornC42_FD_184300 | JGI IMG/M metagenome (GOLD analysis project Ga0207640, IMG submission 184300) | Corn rhizosphere microbial communities from Kellogg Biological Station, Michigan, USA - KBS Corn C4-2 (SPAdes) (version 2) | ecosystem: Host-associated > Plants > Roots > Rhizosphere > Soil ... | reverse complement strand
ACATGGTCAGGGCCGCGCACGAGGCTGCAGTGCTGCGCCTGCGGCCCATCCTGATGACCGCACTGGTCGCGGCGCTGGGATTGCTGCCCGCCGCGATCGCGCACGGCGTCGGCACCGACTCGCAGCGTCCGTTCGCGCTGGTGATCGTGGCCGGCATGATTTCGCGCCTCGCGATCGGCATTTTCATCATGCCTGCGCTGTACAAGCTGGTCGCGCGCGAGGGCGATCGTCTGCAGGTGTGAATCCTGCGACTTGTCCGGCGATGTGACGATCACTCAGGTTGGCGTGGACCAGCACAGCGTGCGCGGGATGTGCGAACCTGTCTGTTGCGCCCATGCGCAGCGGATCGTTCCCGCCCGCCCGCGCGTCAGGATCGAGTTGGCCGATTCCTGCGCGTTGTACAGTTGCACGCGTCCCGCGCCGCCCATCGTTTCGATATTCCCGTAGCGTTGGAACAGCGCGTCCATCGTCGAGATTTCGTGGTCAACGCGTGTGCGATCCTGCGCGGAAAGGAATGCGTACTCGCCGCCGGGGTTCAAACCCGTGCGCACTTGCGCGACCTGCTCGCGGAAGCTCTGCGGAGTACTGATGTCAAAGGGCTTGGCGGACGGCTCGCCCGCCAGGGCAGTGGCAGTTGCCAGCAACAGTGCCGCCAATGCACACACGGAACGATGCGGATGCATGTTGCACCTTCTGCGTCGAGGAGACGCTTCAACCCACGGGTGCAAAAGTCTCGTCCCTGCCGCGTTATCGCGCCGTCAAAGCCCGTGTTGCCGAGACCGGTGCGGGATTTCCGGCATGACTCATCTCAAAAAAAACGGGCGCCGTGCGGCGCCCGTTTCGTGCGATGAACGCAGCAATCAGAAGCGGTATTCCACGTTCACCGTATAGATCTTGGTGTCGACGTTGAAGTGGTGCTTGTTGATCTTGTAGTAGTCGAAGTTCACGCCCGCGCTCCAGTGGCGGTCGAAGTCGATGCCGGTACCGATGCCCGCGTAACCGTTCATGCCGTTCTCGCTGTCGGACGCGCTCGTTCCGTCGGCAAGCTTGGCGCGAAGATCGACGTTCCAGAAGAAAAATCCGGCGCGTGCGGAGATGTACCACTTGTCCGTCGGATTGAAGTGCCCGTTCAGGCCGAGCGTCCAGCCCTTTCCGGATGCGCCGAGGCTGTCACCCGCGCCATCGCTGATATCGACGCTGCCCAGATCCGCATAGCCGCCCTCGAAGCCAATGAAACGCGAACGCCAGCCGGCATTGATCTGATAGCCGGTGTCCGATTCTTTTCCCAAGTCAATGCCTTCGAAGGAAGCGTGATAGTGCGCGCTGCCGACGCCACCATTGACGAACCAGCCGGTCAGATCCTTGGCTTGCGCGCTGGTGCCCATGCACGCAGCCGCCGTCAACAGCGCCAGCGCTGTCAGTTTCTTGTACATGTTGTTGTTCCCCTGTTCCAGGTTCCGTTGGATATGTCCCGGCATTGCGCCGGAGCCGACCGCCTCATGCGATGGGCGCGCGAATGTTAGCGCCGCATGCAAGCGTGGGCAAACCTGGAACGCCCGGAAACAAAAAACCCGCGGCATGCGCGGGTTTTCCATCGAACATTGGTGCCAGGAAAGGACTCGAACGATCCTCTGAAGCGTTGCGGTGTATGGCTCCTGCATCGGCATCGTTCGGCGTATCCCTTCATGTCTCCCTACATCTGCGCATCGTAGGAGATGGCCTACACGTCACCGGGGAATCGTCCGATACCGCCGGCAATGCCCAGCCCTACACGCTGCATCAGCGCCGTCAGGGACGCCGCGGGTGATGGGCTACCGATGTAAGTCCCGGCGCTTCACCTGCGCAAATGACGATTGCATTTTGCTCAAGCCAGAAAGAAAACGGCCCGCCGATCGGCGGGCCGTTTCGTACTGGATCACGCATGACGGAACACGCTCCAGCTGCCGGTATTATTGCGGACATCGCCGGCTGGTCCGGACGGGCGCAAGTAACCCGTCTGTGATCACGACGGGCTTCAGGACAGAGGGACCTTTGCCGCGCCGCGCCAATCAAGCCAGCGCGCGCCGAAGACGTGCCGCACTTTGTAAGTCCGCGCATCAACGGCGAACGAATCTTTTTCTTCGATCACGGGCCCGTTGTCGGCTTCAAGCCAGGCGCGCTCCAATGTGTCGATCGCTTGGGGAGCTGTCAGCACATAGAACGCATCACCGGAGAGTCGCGCTTCCACGACAAGCTCCAATTCGGAAAGCCATGGAGGGATCAGTGCGTTATCGGCGCCTTGCGAGAGATTGCGTGCACTCGCGGCCAGCAGGGTCTCTGCCGCCTGTTCTTGCTCGGGCGCGACCAGCAGGTAACGCGGGGTCAAATTCAATGCCCCGCCCCCGACTGCCTTTTGTCTGCGCAGCAGCACGCGCGCGGCGCTCAATGCGTCGGCCGTTACATCCGTGGCGCTGGCCGCGACATTCGCGTGCGTTGCGTGGAACAGTGAAATGCTGTCCTGCATGGTCGGACCGGCGCCGGAGTTTTCGCTGAAGGTGGCATAGATCTCATCCGCTTCAGCGCGCGCAGCAGCCTGGCCAAGCGCTTGCGTCATCCTCATGAATGCGCCCAAGTCATCGTTGATCAGCGCTTCCCAAGTCAGCAGCACAAGCCGGCCGAATTTGCCGACGCTGTACGGCACCGACTTATCTTCGTCCATGCTGCCCTCCGGGTACGGGGCGCCTTCCAACACTTGCACTAGATCGGGAGCGCTTCCGAGCAGCACTCGGGATTGCGGCTTGAAATCCTTCACCTCAACCTTGCGCGTCCATGCTTCGAACGTTGAGGGCTCGGCCTCATAGCCGGAACGCAAGGCTTTGCCAAGCGTGTTTTCCAGGATCGCCGGGAAATCGCTTGTCGTCATTGCGGCTTTCACGGTGACCCCGCGGGATGACGCTCCCAAATCGAGCGTTTTACCATTGCGACTCACGCAGACCCGCATGATTTCGCCAAGGCCCATACCCTGGATATCGCGGACCCCCGGATGCGGCTTGGAAACCTTGATCCCCGCACGGATGGCGAGCGCGTCGGCAGCCGCCAATATGAAATCGGAAGCGCCTGATTCGTTTGACGCAATTGAGCTGCAATTTGGTGAGGCGGCGGCGGCGGCCAGCGCGAGCGCTCTCGCATTGATTGTATCCGGCATCATGGACGGGTCGAACAAAGCCTGCTCATACAACTCCCGCATGCCGGGGATTCCCATGACCGGGAGCATCGCGGCTCGAATCACATTATTGCGCTCGCGCAGCGCGGCTTGCGCATCGGAAGTGGCCGACGCCGACGCTGGCGCGGATGTTGCAGCTGCGTTCGTGGCTGCGGCCGGCGCGTTCGTGGATGCAGCATGGTTGTTATCGGGGGGCATGATCAATTCCTCGGGTGTGTGGAGATAGCCAGCGAAACATTTCGGCGAATGCGCCGCGTAGCGCAGCGGCTCGGCGATTTCATCGATGAAATGGAGCGCCAGCGCTTCAGCAGATGTCAGCCAAGTCTCGGCGGCCAACAATTCAATCAGTTCTGCCGCAGGGATTCCGGTGCGCGCGTATGCGCCGAGCATGGCATCGCGAAACCGATCGAGCTGATCGGCGGTCTTGCGCAATTCCCCGGCGTTGCCCTGCGCATCTACCCAGGGGTTGTGGATCATCATCAACGCGTTTTCGGCGGCGATGATCTTGCGGCCAGCCATCGCAATCATGCTGGCGATCGAAGCGGCGACGCCGTCGACGAACACGACCGGCTGGCGCGACTTCAACGCGTTGTAGATCGCCAGGCCTTCAACGACGGAGCCGCCCGGCGAATTGATCCGGACCTCAACGGCGGCCTTCGGATCGGCGCGCAGCTGCGACAGCACCAGCTCGGCATCACCCGGGATGATTTCTTGGTATAGCGTAATGACGATCATGGCGAGATCATCGAACCGTTTCCACTGACACTTCAACGCAAAAAATGTCAGTGCTTTCGCCAACCCAACAGTCGGTGCGACCGGTCCGGTCGTGGCGCGCGAGCCTTAGCATGTACCGCCTGGCGCGTTCTCCCGGGAGCCATCAGCTGCCATGCACGTATCGATCCATTGCAACAGGTCATCGTTTTCGGGGAGGAAACCGCGTGTTCTCAGCGCCGCCAAAAATTCCACAAAGCCAACTTCCGATTGAATGGTCCAGATCTGCGTCTCGACGTGATAAACAGCACCGCACCGGTGTAACGGGCACCAACACAACAATTGGGTCTCGCTTGCGTCGAGAATCGTAAAGTTCGGATCGCGCAACGTATCCGGATGCGGCGCGCGCGGGATCGGGGTTTGCATTGTTTCTTTCATTCGGTCGTTTCAGTGATGACAACAATTGTGGAGCGTGGGCCGTGCGTCGTATCCGGGTGTATTCCCAACGGCTCAGGTATCTTGTTGTCCGCGTCGCGGAAGCCTCCGGACATCATTTCGTCCCGTTGATCCATGCACGCAACGTTCGAATGTTGGCTTTGATATGCGTCATGATGACGCGCTCGCCGCGCTCGCCAGTCATCGCGCCCGGTATTACGTCGGGTCCTTGATCGTCTTCATGCATGCGATCAGGTCGGAGCTCGTGAAAATGCCGAGCTCCTTGGCATCCTTGATTCGCTTCAGGCTTACGCCGAGCCCGATGAAGCCGAGCAGAGATTGACCGGCGCGTGCCAGGGAGCCGCAATCGTTCGCGCTCCGATAGGCTTGCCGTCCGGGCGCGCGGTGCGCGCGCGACGAATGTAAACCCCAATCGTTATTTACCGCTATCCGCGCGGATCGGCGTTGTGGAAAGATCGCCGTACCAGATCACGTTCGGATCATCGATCCAGACCGTACCGCATATGTCGATCACCTCGCGGCCATCCTCGGCCGTGGGCACATCGAAATCCTGCAGGCTGGCTGGCGCGGCGTCTTTCCTGGGCGTGAATGCGAATAAGACGATGATTGAGACGATCAGCTCGACGATTAAGATCCAAAACATAATTCACCTCGATAAATGCTGTTCCACGCGGAACGTTCTGGCTGCGAATCTGCGCAACGTTGGCGCGGCCCGTGGCAATCGCGGCAGCCGCTGCCGCGATGCCGAGGGTCGGGCCGATAGAGGGAATCTGGCCATCGCGGCGTAGGCTTCGGTAGCGACTGGTAGGCCTCCGCCGTGGGGTCGAGCGGCCCTTGCAGGTTGATGAGCGCCTGTGTCAGATCGTTCACCGCACCTTGCAGCGTTTCCTTGAGGGTTTGAAGCGCATTGCTGTACTTTTGCGCGGCCTCGACCGCGTTGTGACGCACGGCCGTGCCTGCTGCAATGGCTTTGTCCGTGATGTTCCGAAGACCTTGTTCCCCCACTTGGTTCAAAGTGGGGATCACGACTGGCTGGCGCGACTTCAATGCGTTGTAGATCGCAACCCTCAACGACGGAGCCGCCCGGCGAATTGATCCGGACCTCAACGGCGGCCTTCGGATCGGCGCGCAACTGCGACAGCACCAGCTCGGCATCACCCGGGATGATTTCTTGGTATAGCGTAATGACGATCATGGCGAGATCATCGAACCGCTTCCACTGACACTTCAACGCAAAAAATGTCAGTGCTTTCGCCGACCCAACAGTCGGTGCGACCGGTCCGGTCATGGCGCGCGAGTCTTAGCATGTACCGCCTCGTGCGTTCGGCCGGGAGCCATCAGCTGTCATGCACGTATCGATCCATTGCAACAGGTCATCGTTTTCGGGGAGGAAACCGCGTGTTCTCAGCGCCGCACCGGTGTAACGGGCATCAACACAACAACTGGGTCTCGTTTGCATGAGGTCTGCGCCGGACTTGCCGAATAGCGCCGTGGCCAGCGCCGCCTTGTTGGCGCCATGGCTGTAGCCGGCGAACTTTTGCGCAACAAGGTCAAACTGCTGTTCCGGGGTCAACTGCCGGAACTGCTGCAGGCTGATGTTCATCATCTGCACCGCGCGCACGCCGGTCTGGTTCAAGCCGGTACCTGCACGCGCGAGATGACGAATGCCTGCTGCACACTCTGCAGATCGCTGCCATTGTGCTGCGCGACCTGCCCGAGTGCCGAGAGCGCCTCAGTGGATACGCCGACTTTTTGCGCCATGTCGCCCAGCGCCTGGTCGACAGCGATGACGTTTTCGACGAAGCTGGCGATTGCGCGGATGGCTGCGAGGCTAACGAAGACGCCCACCAAACTCCGCAACTGCGAACCCGCGGAACCGACACTCGTGCCCAGCCCAGGCTCTTGAGCTTGGTATTGACGCCATTCGCTGCGCTCGTGAGGCTTTGCAAGCAGGTGCTTGCCTCCTGCGCGCCGGACTCGATGATGCGCATCTGATCATTGAGCGTGCGCAGCTGGGCGACGGGGGTCTGAATATCCGCCTGCACGCGCAGGATGAGTTCGAAATCTTTATCGGCCATCGTTTTACCCTAGTTTCGCCCCGCCCCCGCTTGGGGAGGGTGCCGGTTCAGCGCTCGTTGTTGAACCGCTCCGAAAAGGCCCACTCTCGCAACAACACGCCACGCCGTAAAGAGGCTGCTGAGCTCGCGAAGCGCCTGAAGCACTTCGCTGGTTACCCTGCGCCGGAAGCGCCAGGCGACGCCGCCTTGGCTTTGATGCGCCGCGCAGACATCATCATCCACCTCTCTTTCCTTGAAAAACGTTGAGGAATAAGGACGCGCGCGCGCGAAAGCGCGCCAGTGCGGCGCGTGCGGGTACGCGTGCGGCGTCAAACCCGCGCCAGTGCGGCGTGTGCGGCATGTGCGGCATGTCTACACGTGTGCGTGAGAGCGCACCTGCGTGAATGGGCACAAACTTATCGCGCGCGCGCATGAGGGGGTCAGGCGGATGTTGCCTCCGTGACGCACTAGCGCGGGTTTGATGCCGCACGTGTTGCCTATCGCATTGCCGCACATGCCGCACAGGAATGGGCAAAAGGAGGGCCCAAAAGGAAAGAAACAGATTCAAGCCGGCGTCGCAACCGGCTCCAATTGCCCATATCTGGGCAATTGGCCGCTCATATTTGCATTGTTGTGCCAGGGCGATTGCGTTCATTCGAGTGTGCCGCTCGTCGCGAAGCGGCGAAACTCGGCGATTTCCGCATCACGCCAATTCCCGCGGGCGGGAAGCTCCAGGACGGCATGCGGACCGTACCGCCGGCCGTCGATCAAATAGCGCAAACGCTCTGACGGGATGCCGTGGCGCTTGCGCAGCTCGCCGACAAAGCGAGGGGCAGTGAGAGGTGGAATACCTCGTCGTTTGCACCATTTTGCGTAGAGGGCGTGCATATCCGTCGCGAGCACATACCGACAGCGCAAGGTTTCGCAGCCCAGGACCTCATGAAGGAACAAACTGGCGCTGGATAGCCCACCATCGATCAGGCGCCGCTCGAGCGGCGAAATGGTCGTCTTGTCACTTGCGCCCGATCGCTTCGCCATGGACTGGTTCCGTCAAATGAAATAGTGGCCGCCTGGTAATCATCGGGCGGTCCTCGCTGACATTTCAACGTTCGCAATGTCAGTGGCGCGGATGGTTAGAATCCTGTGGACTTGGCGCTGAGACTTCGGCAAAGGCGCGGCTTGGGCGGCCGCCTTCAGGTATTCACGAACACTGTCCCGCGGCGCGGCATCCGGCTGGCTGGCTGACCCATTTCGCGACCGCGCAAGGGCCTTTATTTCTTTCCACAGCACACCCGCTTGTGTGTACGGTCCCGCAGTAGGCAGCATCAGCGCGGCGAGTCGGATCATCTCATCGCGTCGTTTTTTGCACTCGGCTTTGCTCACCAGGCCTTCCAGAATTTCTTCGACATCCGCCAACAAATCCGGTGTCCCGGGACGGCCTGCACGTCTGCAGACGCGAACTCGAGCGAGCGTGTCGTTGATCAGACGAACGGGCGGTCTAGAGCTCACGCGTTCAGTAACTTCCGGCCTGACTGGCTACGCACAAATTGCGGCTGCGCTACCCGCATAGGCGCAAGCCAGGCAGGACCCACTGCCGGCACGGGGTCCGACGCGTGAGCACCGCGCGAGAAAGTTGTGAGCATCGAAGTTGCGTGCGCGCGACTTTTCAACCAATGGGGAACGGGGCGAGCGAACGGCATCACGCGGCTACCTGTCGCAGTTCGTGCAGGCGTTCGCGCAGTTCGAGCAGGATGAGATGGCGCACTGACTCACCGCGCTGCACCGTGAAATTCCCCACCCACCACGACCGTCGCGCATCGACCCAGCGCAACATCAATGCGCAGCCTTGGGGCGCACAGAATGCGCGGCCTTCATCGTCAACGAAGAGAGTCTGAGGTCCCTCACAGATCACATACCAGGCCGCGCGCGAAGCAGCCACATCGACGCCGTAGCCACTGCTCTTGATTCGCGCGATCGGAACATCAGGCAGGCGGATGCCAGGCTGGCAAGGCGGGGAGGCGTTCGCACTCGCTTTGATGGCACGGTCTCGCGTGGCTGGCCGGCCTAGCCATGGTGCGGGATCAGGAGCGTGCATTGATCTTGTCCCTGATCCATGCATCAACCTCGTAAGACGGCCAGGCCACGGCTCGCGCGCCGATACGGGTGGGCGCCGGGAACTGCTTGTTCTTGACGTATGCCCAAATGCTCGAACGGCTAAGCCCCGTGCGTTTGCAGACAGCCCTGATCCGTTCCAATTGAAAAGGAGCGGTTGGTTCAATTGTGGACTTCATTGGCTTCCTTCGGTGTACGTTGCGACAATGGATTCGACATTAGCGTTTCGTGTGTCTCTCTTTTGGGCAAAAAGCGAGACAGCCCGAAGCACGTCTCGCGTGTTGCCGGCCTAGCCGTGGTGCGGCGTCACGAGCGTGCATTGATCTTGTCCCTGATCCATGCGTCAACCTCGTAAGACGGCTAGGCCACTGCTCGCGCGCCGATACGGGTGGGCGCCGGGAACTGATTGTTCTTGACGTATGCCCAAATGCTCGAACGGCTAAGCCCTGTGCGTTTGCAGACAGCTCTGATTCGTTCCAAAAGGAGCAGTTGGTTCAACTGTGGACTTCATTGGCTTCCGCCGGTGCACGTTGCGACAAACCGTAGCGAACAAAGAGCGAAATGTTTAGGGCAAAACGTTTCCACGTGAAACACTGGCGGCGTTGACGCAGTCGCGCTGCGGTGCTAAAGCCCGAATGCGCCACGAGTGCCGTCGTCGTGAGCCCGAGGCAAAAAAAAGCCCGCGTGTGGCGGGCCTTTTTCGGTTACTGCGGGAAGCTATTCCATGTCTCGCTCAATGCGGGAGCGATGAATGCATTGCCATGCCTCCCGCACAATTAACCCCAATGCTTTCGCCGGCGGCGCGTCTTTGAACAAACGCGCGACCTGGTCATAAAGCTGGTCCGTGTCGCCCGGTCGCATCACCCGAGCCATCAATGCGGCGAGTGTCCCGATGCGCGCTTTCTTCCATGTCGGCGCAGATCGATATGCCATTAGAAACTTGATTTCTTGCTCGCTTAAATCGCCCACCTCGAGCGTTGCCGTAATGCTTTCCTCGCTCATCACGCGTCTCCCGTTGTGTCCTGTTGTTCGGCTGACCGGCCTCGCCGCGACGCAATCGGACCGAGTTGGTCCCCACTACTTTTCCAGCTCGGCTCGCAACAATGCTTCTGCACTCGCAAGCGCATGCTCCACGAGCGTGGCACAAGGCCACGCAAGATCCGTGTCCTCAGCGTTGTTACTGCTTATAGTGAGATTCGCCGATCCCAATAAGTCGAGTGCAAGCTGGAGCCGTGCGCGTGAGCTCGTGCCGTGCTTGACCTGAAATAGTGGCTTACCCTCAACGCATCCAAAATCGACCACCGTTTCCGGTATCGGCTGCGGCACCTGCGGCGGCTGCTCGATCGGTTTCGAACAGCTTTTTAGGCTTCCGGTCACGCGCTCAAGAAAATCCGTTTCCGCTTCGTCCGCGATCAACGAACGCTTCCGGGGAACGATCTTTCGCAACTCGTCTAATATTCCTCGGGCGATCACTTCGGCTTCCTCGGACGTCAATGGTCTATCGTTTGGCGCAGGTATGCTTCGCATTGCCATGATCGTTCTCCTATTGAACGGTTGTGGAAGGCTCGCGACGTGCTCGTATCACGTCGCGGGCCGCTTTACCGGCTCCTGCCGGATGCTTTGCGATGGATTGGCACAACTTTCGCCCCATCGCGTAGGGTGTCGAGATAGTCCGCCCATAGCTGCATGACCTTGCGGCGCTCGTCGTCGAACCGCGTGCGGTCGTATGCGGCCTGTACTTCGCCGCGCTTCGCGTGCGCGAGTTGCGCCTCCAATACGTCCGCAGCCACGCCCAGGCGCTCCCTCGCGAGCGTGCGCAGGCTCGCGCGCAATCCGTGCGGGGTTTGCTTGCCACGCAGCCCCATGTCGCGCAGGGCCTTGGAGAGAGCGTCACGATGCAGGTGCGGCGTCGACTGGCGCGCCAGCGGTGGGAACACGTACTCGGTGCCCGCGGTGAACTTCCGCATCTCGTCCAGCAGTGCGATCGCCTGCTTCGGAAGAGGGACAAGGTGCGCGTGTCCGGTCTTGGTCTTGGGGATACGCCAACCCTTGTCGGCCACGTCCGCCCATCGCATGGTCACCACGTCGCCCGGGCGTTGGCCCGTGTAGGCGGTCACCAGCAGCGCCGCGCGCGTCACCGGTGACGAGTAGGCTACGATCTTGCGCAGGACTTCGCCGAGTTCTGCGGGCAGCGTCGCGGCCGGGAAATGGCCCTTGTGGATTGCCGGCAGGCTATCGCGCAGGTTGAGGTCCAGCACGCGGCCATCCTCGCGCGCGCCGGCGGAGATCGCGGTCCGGATGATGGCTTGCGCGGCCTGTGACGCCTTGCGGGTCAGGCTCGGGGCGTGCGCATTGAGCTTGCGCAGGACGGTGACCACGTCCGCGCTGCTGACGTCGCGCACGTTGTGCTTGCCCAGGGCAGGCACGAGGTAATCGTTCACCACGAGTTCCGCCTTGCGGCGCGTCTCGATCGCCCAGCCCTTCGACTTCACGCCAAGCCATTCCTTGGCGAACCGTTCGAAGGTATCGCGGGCCTGTGCCCGGCGCTCCGTGCGCAACTCGGCGGGATCCGTGCCCGAAGCCAGCAATGCCCGTGCCTTGTCGCGCAACTGGCGCGCTGCCTTGAGGCTCACAGTGGGGTAGGCGCCCAATGCAAGCCGATTCTCCCGCCCATCGGGCCGGATGTACTTCAACCGCCAATGCAGGCGGCCGTCGCGGCGGATCAGATGCAGCCCGCCGCCATCCCATAGCGCGGTGTCGGGTCCGGCGTTGCGGATCGCAACTTCGGTCAGCGGCTTGGTCTGGCGCGGCATGGCGGGATCGATGGGATACGAAAGGTTCGGACTTTCTCCGTATCCCGAAGCGTATACCCATAGATGCCCGGATGCAATAGGGCGTCATTGGACGTTAGTGCATTAAAAAACCCCGCTGTGACGCGGGGTTTTGAGGGTGCATCGTACTTCGTCGGACGTCCTAAACCACTGTGTTGGTGCCCAGGAAAGGACTCGAACCTTCACGGGTCGCCCCGCTAGCACCTGAAGCTAGTGCGTCTACCAATTCCGCCACCTGGGCAGGTGTCCGGCCGCGGCGCCGAGGCGCCAGCGAGCCGCGTA
>Ga0207640_10001743_pt1 | contig 11668 bp, 10 predicted proteins | sample KBSCornC42_FD_184300 | JGI IMG/M metagenome (GOLD analysis project Ga0207640, IMG submission 184300) | Corn rhizosphere microbial communities from Kellogg Biological Station, Michigan, USA - KBS Corn C4-2 (SPAdes) (version 2) | ecosystem: Host-associated > Plants > Roots > Rhizosphere > Soil ... | reverse complement strand
GCATTCACAACCCGGCAGCGCGGCGCCGCCCACGCCGGCGACCGCGACGGCCATCGCAGGGCGGCGGGGCAGCCAGCGAGCGAGCCGGTCGGCCGAAACGAAGGCGGCGATCAGACCGCTGATCACGACACCGAGCACCAGAAAGGGCAGGGCCTGAACGAATACGCCGCAGAACACCGTCGCGGCCACACTCACATCGGCGTGACGCGTCACGAAAGCACTCATCGCGCCGGCGAATAGCGCCAGCGCGATGAGCGAGGCGAGCAAGACCTCCATCGACCCGATGCGCCGTCGGTGCTCGGTCGGGGCGGCGGTCACCGCCCTATCTTGCCCGCGCTACCTGATTACAGCGTCTGCAGGATCTCCGAGATCGGCGTCGGTGTCACGGTGACACCGCACTGAGCCAAGAGATCAGATGCGGGCTGGTTGATCGCCTGCAGCTCGTTAGCGATCTGAGGATTCCTGTCGAAATACGCCTGGTAAGCCTGCTCAGCCTGGTCGGACGGCTGCTTCGCGATGTCCGTCAGGTCCTGGTTGGTCTGCGGATGCACCGCCAGGTAGGCCGCTGTATTCGCGGACACCGTGCTGGCAGTGGTGGCGATCCCGCTCTGGGTGCAGGAGTCGGGCGCCGCATTGGCGACCGGCATCACGATGGCCGCCGAGCCAAAGGCCAGCAGGCCCCCGGCGAACATGCCGAAAAGGCCGCGCCGCACGGTCGTTGCGGACATATGCATCGAATCACTCCTTCGGTCTGCGACATCAAGTCGCGACCAAAGGCTTAGCCGGTAGGCAGGGCGTTCTAAACGCAGCCATGCATCGTCAGCCGCCGTGGCTACGGCGTCTCCGCAGTGCACGGCGCACGAATCGACTGCCGAGAATTCTTGTTCAGGTCGCCCGCGGTGTTACTGATGAGACGGATGTTGCCGATCAGCTGGTGCTCGCCAACGCGAAGGGCAGCACCTCCGGCGCGCCGGCGGCTCGCACGATGCGGGCCGCCATCGTCAACGTCCACCCTGTATCGGACAGGTCGTCAACCAACAGCACGGGCCCGCCTGCCGCCGCGACGAGTCCTGGATCGGGCGCAAGCCACGATCCGTTCAACGCCGCGACTCGATAAGCCGAATTGGCCGCGGTGACCGGCCTGCGTTCGGGCGCGTACTGCAGGGTGCCGAGGTCGATCAACCTGCCGAGTCGGGCGAGCTCGCGGGCCAGCGACGAGATCAGCAGCGGATGACGATCCGAGTCCAACGCCAGCACGGCGGTCGGCCGGGTGGCCCAATCCCACGACGCCAACACCTTCACCGCGGCCTGCACGACGTCCTCGGACACTTCTCCGTCGGGTTCGTCGAGCAGGTGCCGCAGCCGCGCGCCCCAGCCCAGGTCGGTCAGCCTGCCGATGACGCGGCCGGGTGCGGGACCGTCGCCGATCTTTCCGCTCACGTGCACGCCGAGCTTGCTCAGCCCGGAAGGCCACTGCTTGCGCGGCGTGAGCTCCACTCCCGGCCGCATCAACCGTTGTCTGGTGTCCTGCGCTTCGGTTTCGTCGACGTCGGCGCTGATGTGAACTCCGGTGCAGTTGTCGCAGCGACCGCAGCGCTCGCCCTTACCGAGCTCCGGATCGTCGAGTTGACTGCGTAGGAACGCCATCCGGCAGCCGTCCGTGTCCTGGTAATCGAGCATGGCCTGCTGTTCTCGCTTTCGAGCCTCATCGAGGCTGCGGTAGCGCGGCTCGTCGTAATTCCAAGGCTCGCCGGTGGCGACCCAACCGCCCTTCACACGCCGCACCGCGCCGTCCACGTCGAGCACCTTCAAGACCATCTCCAGCCGGGTCCGGCCGAGGTCGACGAGCGGTTCCAGCGCGGGCGTCGACTGCGGCCGATCGGGTTCGAGGACCCGAATCACGTTGCGCACCATGCTCTCCGACGGGAAAGCGACGGACGCGAAGTACCGCCAGACGTCTTGATCTTCGCGGCCAGGCAGCAGGATCACCTCGGCGGTCGCGGTGGATCGGCCCGCACGTCCGACCTGCTGGTAGTACGCGATCGGCGACGAGGGGGCGCCAAGATGCACGACGAACCCAAGGTCCGGCTTGTCGAAACCCATACCCAGCGCCGACGTGGCGACCAGCGCCTTGACCCGGTTGGCCAGCAGGTCCGCCTCGAGTTCTTCGCGTTCGGCCGCCTCGGTGGAGCCGGAATAAGCCGACACTTGGTGGCCCTGCTCGCGCAGGAGCGACGCGACGTCGTGCGCCTGAGCGACAGTCAGGGTGTAGACGATCCCAGATCCGGGCAGCGAATCAATATGTGCCGCAAGCCAAGCCGCACGCTCGGCCGGATTGCCCGCCTTGACCACCGAAAGCCGCAGCGACTCGCGGTCAAGCCCACCGCGCAGCACGAACGTGTTCTGCTCTCCGACACCCAGCTGGGTTGCGACATCTTCGACCACCCGGTCGTTGGCCGTCGCCGTGGTGGCCAGCACCGGCACATCGGCGCCCAGTTCGCCGATCAGGGTGCGGATGCGTCGGTAGTCAGGCCGGAAGTCGTGGCCCCAGTCCGACACGCAATGCGCCTCGTCCACCACCACTAGGCCGGCATCGCGAGCCAATGCGGGCAGCACCTCGGCGCGAAAGTCGGGGTTGTTCAACCGTTCCGGGCTGACCAGCAGGACATCGAGCTCGCCATCGCGCACGCGATCGTGGATCTCGTCCCAGTCGGCCACATTGCTCGAGTTGATGGTGGCGGCGTGGACCCCTGCCCGTTCGGCGGCGGCCACCTGGTTGCGCATCAGCGCGAGCAGAGGCGACACGATCACCGTCGCCCCGTGCCCCGACGCACGGAGCAGCTTGGCGGCGATGAAGTACACCGCCGACTTGCCCCAGCCGGTGCGCTGTACGACCAGCGCCCGACGACGATGGACCACCAGCGCCTCGATGGCCCTCCACTGGTCGTCTCGCAATCTGGCCGTCGGTCCGGCCAACTGCTCGAGGATCGCCTGCGCGTCATCGCGGGTCGCCATGGCCCGATGATGCCTGGCCGGTCCGACGAGCTTGAAGACGGCAGGCCGTGTGGTTACTTCGCGGGTGCGGCCTCTTGCTCCCGTTTGATCTCGAGTGCGATGTCGATGAGTTGGTCCTCCTGGCCACCGATGAGCTTGCGCTGGCCGGCCCGGTGCAGCAGCTGATGGGCGGGCACGCCGTAGCGCTCGGACTGGCGGATGGCGTGCTTGAGGAAGCTCGAGTACACCCCCGAATAGCCCATGATCAGCGCGTTGCGGTCCAGCAGACATTCGGCCGGCATGGCAGGCGCGACAACGTCTTCGGCGGCGTCGGCGATATCGAAGAAGTCGATGCCGGTCTTGACGCCGATCTTGTCGAAGACGCCGACCAGGGCCTCCACCGGTGCGTTGCCTGCGCCGGCGCCGAACCGCCGGCATGAGCCGTCGATCTGCTTGGCGCCCGCGCGGACCGCCTCGACGCTGTTGGCGACGCCGAGGCCGAGGTTCTCGTGGCCGTGAAAGCCGACCTGTGCGTCGTCACCGAGTTCGGCGACCAGCGCCGACACCCGGTCGGCCACACCCTCGAGGACCAGCGCACCCGCCGAGTCGACGACATAGACGCACTGGCAGCCGGCGTCGGCCATGATCCGCGCCTGCTGCGCCAGCTTCTCCGGCGGGATCGTGTGGCTCATCATCAGGAAGCCGACCGTCTCGAGGCCGAGCTCGCGGGCCAGCCCGAAGTGCTGGATGGACACGTCGGCCTCGGTGCAGTGGGTCGCGATCCGGCAGATCGAGCCACCGTTGTTCTGCGCCTCTTTGATGTCTTCCTTGGTGCCGACACCCGGCAGCATGAGGAAGGCGATCTTCGATTCCTTGGCGGTTTCGGCGGCGAGTTTGATCAGCTCCTGCTCCGGTGTCTTGGAGAACCCGTAGTTGAAGCTCGACCCGCCGAGCCCGTCGCCGTGGGTGACCTCGATGACCGGCACCCCGGCCGTGTCCAGCGCCGCAACGATCGCGTGCACCTCGTCCTTGGTGAACTGGTGGCGCTTGTGGTGAGACCCGTCGCGCAACGACGTGTCCGTGATGCGGATGTCCCAGATGGGGTTGAAGAAGATGTCCGTGCTCATGCCTGACCTCCTTGGGCGGTGGCCGACAGACTCTCTTTGGCGATCTCCTCGCCGACCTTGGTGGCCGCCGCCGTCATGATGTCCAGATTTCCGGCATAAGGCGGCAGGTAGTCCCCGGCGCCCTCGACCTCGACGAACGTGGTGACAACGGTCTGGCCGCCGGAGTGGGTCGACGGGTCGTCGAACTGGGGCTCATTGAGCAGCCGGTAGCCGGGCACATACGTCTGCACCTCGGCGACGACGTCGCGGATGGACTGCGCGATCGCGTCGCGGTCGGCGTCCTCCGGAATAGCGCAGAAGATGGTGTCGCGCATGATCATTGGTGGGTCGGCCGGGTTCAAGATGATGATCGCCTTGCCGCGCGCGGCGCCGCCGATGGTCTCAACACCCTTGCTCGTGGTCTTGGTGAACTCGTCGATGTTGGCGCGCGTGCCCGGCCCGGCCGAGACCGAAGCCACCGAGGCAACGATTTCCGCGTAGGGCACATCGACGACGCGAGACACTGCGTAGACGATGGGGATGGTCGCCTGGCCGCCGCAGGTGATCATGTTGACGTTCGGCGCGTCGAGATGCTCACGCAGGTTGGCCGGCGGGACGACGGCGGGCCCGACCGCCGCGGGTGTGAGGTCGATGGCGCGGATGCCCGCCTCGGCATACCGCGGCGCCGCGTCCTTGTGCACATAGGCGCTGGTGGCCTCGAACACCAGGTCGGGTTTCTCGTCGAGACCCAGCAGCCAGTCGACGCCCTCGTGGCTGGTGTCCAGGCCGAGCTTGCGCGCGCGGGCCAGACCCTCGGAGGCCGGGTCGATCCCGACCATCCAGCGCGGCTCCAACCACTCCGAGCGCAGCAGCTTGTAGAGCAGGTCGGTGCTGATGTTGCCCGACCCGACGATTGCAACCGAGGCCCTTTCAGGCATGTGTGCTCCTAGTCATTCGAAACTCAGCCGGACTGAACCTAACCCGGCGAAGTCGGCAACGAAATCGCTGCCGGGAGGTGCATCTATCGCACGCGTGCAGGAACCCGGCAATACGATGTCACCGGCCTTCAGCCGCACCCCAAATCCTTCGACTTTGCGGGCCAACCAGGCCACCGCCGTCACCGGATTTCCGAGCACGGCGTCGCTGCGACCCTTGGCGACCACCTCACCATTGCGGGTCAGCACCGCGTCAATGTTCGTGATGTCGATGTCCTTCGGCGACACCCGGCCCTCGCCCAGGACCCAGCCGGCCGAAGAGGCGTTGTCGGCAATGGTGTCGCACAGCTTGATCTTCCAGTCTCTGATGCGGGTGTCGATCAGCTCGATCGAAGGGGCGAACGCGGCCGTCGCGGCCAGCACGTCGTCTTCGGTGCAGCCGGCGCCTGGCAAATCGTCGGCCAGGACGAAGCCGACCTCCACCTCGACTCGCGGGTAGAGGTAATTCGCGGACTTGACCGGACGGTCTTCGTAGACCTGCATCTCGTTGAGCAGATGCCCGTAGTCGGGTTCGTCCACGTTCATCATCTTTTGCATGGCCTCGGACGACAGGCCAACCTTGTGTCCCACCACACGGGCGCCTTCTGCGACCCGCTGACCTATGTTGATCAGCTGGATCTCGTAGGCGTCGACCACGTCGATATCGGGGTTTCCGTCGGTCAACGGAGACATTGGGACACGGCTGCGTTCGGCCTGAGCGAGGTCGGCAGCCAGCTGTTCACGCACCTGGACACTGAGCATTGATGCGAAGTCCCCTCGTCTCGTCGACCGGCGCGGTTGTGGGTCAGCCGGGCAATTCTATAACGTGTTCTACATGACTGGTCAGGAGTACGACGTCGTCGTGGTGGGCAGCGGTGCCGCCGGCATGGTCGCCGCCCTCACCACCGCTCACCAGGGACTATCAACAGTAGTCGTCGAGAAGGCCGCACACTATGGCGGTTCCACTGCTCGGTCAGGTGGCGGCGTATGGATTCCCAACAACGAGATCCTCAAGCGCGACGGCGTCACCGACACATCGGAGGCCGCGCGCAAGTACTTGCACGCGATCATCGGCGACGTCGTCGAACCCGAGCGCATCGACACATACCTCGAGCGCGGTCCCGAGATGCTGTCGTTCGTGTTGAAGCACTCCCCACTGAAGCTGTGCTGGGTGCCCGGATACTCCGACTACTACCCGGAGACTGCAGGTGGAAAGCCGACCGGCCGGTCCGTGGAACCCAAGCCGTTCAACGCCCGCAGGCTCGGCGCCGACGAAAAGGGTCTCGAGCCGCCTTACGGCAAGGTCCCGCTGAACATGGTGGTGATGCAGCAGGATTACGTGCGGCTCAACCAGCTGAAGCGACACCCGCGGGGATTGCTGCGCAGCCTCAAGGTCGGTGTCCGCTCGGTGTGGGCGAACGCGACCCGCAAGAACCTCGTCGGCATGGGCCGCGCGCTGATCGCGCCGTTGCGCATCGGACTGCAGCAGGCCGGCGTCCCGGTTCAGCTGAACACCGCGCTCACCGACCTCTACGTCGAGGACGGCATGGTCAAGGGCATCTACGTAAGGGACACCACCGGTCCGGAAACCGCTGAGCCGCAACTCATCCGCGCCCGCCGCGGGGTGATCCTGGGCAGCGGCGGCTTCGAGCACAACGAACAGATGCGGGTGAAGTACCAGCGCGCACCCATTACCACGGAGTGGACCGTCGGCGCGGTGGCCAACACCGGCGACGGCATCCTCGCGGCGGAGAAACTCGGCGCGGCACTGGAGATCATGGAGGACGCTTGGTGGATCCCGACGGTGCCGCTGGAGGGCGCGCCGTGGATCGCGTTGTCGGAGCGCAACTCCCCCGGCGCGATCATCGTCAACGTGGCAGGCAAGCGGTTCATGAACGAGTCGATGCCCTACGTCGAGGCCGGCCACCACATGTACGGCGGCCAGTACGGCCAGGGCGCCGGGCCCGGCGAGAACATCCCGGCCTGGCTGGTGTTCGACCAGCAGTACCGCGACCGTTATATCTTCGCGGGACTGCAGCCAGGACAACGCATTCCGAAGAAGTGGATGGAATCCGGCGTCATCGTCAAGGCCGACACGCTCGAGGAGTTGGCGACAAAGGCCGGTTTGCCCGTGGACGAGTTGAAGGCGACGGTGGAGCGGTTCAACGGCTTTGCCCGATCGGGAACCGACCAGGATTTTCACCGCGGCGAGAGCGCCTACGACCGCTACTACGGCGACCCGACCAATAAACCGAACCCGAACCTCGGCGAGATCACACACGCGCCGTACTACGCCGCCAAGATGGTGCCCGGCGACCTCGGCACGAAAGGTGGCATTCGCACCGATGTGCATGCGCGGGCTCTGCGCGACGACGGGTCGGTGATCGAGGGGTTGTACGCTGCGGGCAACGTCAGCGCGCCGGTGATGGGTCACACCTACCCGGGACCGGGCGGGACGATCGGTCCGGCGATGACGTACGGGTACCTGGCGGCGCTACACATTGCGGGGAAGAGCTGATGCCGATCAATCTGGACGAGGCGCTGGGCGCGGAACTACCGCCTGCCGAATTCTCTTGGACCAGTAGCGATATCCAGCTCTATCACCTCGGTCTGGGCGCTGGCCAAGATCCGATGGACAAGCGGGAGCTGCGTTACCTGGTCGACGACACCCCACAGGTACTGCCTACGTTCGGCAATGTGGCGCAGAGCTTTCACATGACCGCGCCGCCGTCGGTGAAGTTCCCGGGCATCGACATCGAGCTGTCCAGGGTGTTGCACGCGTCGGAGGCGGTGAGCGTGCCGGCGCCGATACCGCCGAGCGGAACCGGCCGCGCAGTCACCAAATTCACCGACATCTGGGACAAAGGCAAGGCCGCGGTGATCTGGTCGGAGACGACGGTCACCGCGCCCGACGGCGCGCTGCTATGGACCCAGAAGCGGTCGATTTTCGCCCGTGGCGAGGGTGGATTCGGCGGCGAGCGAGGTCCGTCTACCTCATCGGAGCCGCCCCAGCGCGCACCCGACTTCGAACTCTCCATCCCGGTCTCTCCGCAGCAGGCCCTGCTGTACCGGATGTGTGGAGACCGCAACCCGCTGCATTCGGATCCGGATTTCGCTGCGGCAGCAGGGTTTCCGCGTCCGATCCTGCATGGGCTGTGCACATACGGCATGACGTGCAAGGCGATGGTGGACAAGCTGCTAGACGGCGACACGTCGCGGGTCGGGAGCTACGGCGCGCGGTTCGCCGGTGTGGTGTTCCCCGGCGAGACGTTGAAGGCGAGTGTCTGGAAAGAGGGCGACGGCTTCCAAGCGATCGTGACCGCGCCCGAGCGCGATGACGCGGTAGCGCTGGCGAGTGTGGAATTGACGCCGGCCTAACTGGTCGTTTTAGGCATCGACAAGAGCGGGCGGCACGGTTTCAAGAGCGCCGCGTAGCCAGTGGACAGTGCGCTGGATGCCGTCTACGAGTTTGATCGAGGGTTTCCACCCGAGGTCCTCACGGGCTTCTGTGGAATCCAAGGCGATCGCGTGCACCTCACCGGTTCGGGCCGCGGCGTATCGAGGCGGAGACGACACACCGACAGCCGCCGCGACCCTCCGGTACACCTCGTTAACGGTGGTCTGCTCACCGGATCCGATGTTGTAGGTCCCCATAGCCTCTGAAGGCAGCCGAGCGGCGCAGATGAACGCGTCAACGACGTCATCGACATAAACGTAATCACGGACGGCGGTGCCGTCGCCGTAGATGGTGACCGGGCGCCCGGCGATAAGGGCGCCGCCGAAAACCGCGATCGCGCCTGAGAGCCCGTGCGGATCCTGGCGTGGGCCATAGACATTCGCCAGTGCTAGCGAGATCGGGGATATTCCATACATTTCGGCGTAAGCACCCAGATACAGTTCCGCGGCCAGCTTGGCGGCCGCGTGCGGCGACAACGGCTCCACCGGGGTGTCTTCGTTCGCCGGCAAGGATGTCGGCGCCCCGTAGCGTGATGCGCCCGATGCGGCATAGACAATCCGTTCGACGCGCTCACGCCGGCAAGCTTCGAGCAGATTGATCGTGCCCAGAACATTGTTGCGGGCGTCGCCAATGGGATCGGCCACGGAGCTACGAAGATCCACCTGCGCTGCGAGGTGGAAAACCACGTCCGGGTTTGTGCCGGCGACGATACCGGCGAGCTCCGGTGCCTGGATGTCGGCGCATACGAAGCTGAACCGTCTCGGATGTCGTTCGTTGCATGTGCGCGCATGCGCAAGGTTGGTCGGACTACCCGTGCTCAGATTGTCCACGCCAACAACCTGGTGGCCCTCAGAAAGCAGTCGGTCGACAAGGGTGGAGCCGATGAATCCGGCAGCACCGGTGATCAAGACACGCATTTCACCAACTCCGTTTCCGAACCCGGGACTAATTCACTCGGACTACTTGTGCCCTCGGGTGCGCATGCACAGTGCCAAGGGCAGTACGCCCCCGCCGTGCGCGGCGGTACAGACGGGACGCAGCGGTGCGCAACGTCTCTGGATAAGGCGCGACGCGGGCGCCTTGCCCGCCCAGCCACGCTTCCAACTCCTCCGTAGTGGTCGTGGCACGAATTGTGAGCCGGGCCAACGAGAAGACACAGTCAAGACTGGAGCTGAACGCGTTCATAGCTGCACACGCAGAGGTGAAGCCCAGCGACTGGACGACACGGCGCGTCTTCGCGCAATGGAAACCGTGTGGGTATGCAAAGCTCGGCACTTCGAACCCCAGGGCGTCCTCCAGCATTTCCCTGGATTGGAGGATCTCGTGGGCGATTGCGCTGGGTGGCAGTGTGTCCAATTGAGGATGGGTGTGGCTGTGTGCGCCGATCTCGACGTTGAGTTCGCACACTTCCGCCAACTGCGACCAGTCCAACATGGGCGCCGGCGGCAGTGCCATGTTGGCTGGGCGGGGACCTCGGCCGCTAAGAGCGCCGGTTGTGAGGTAAACCGTGCTGGGCAGGTAGTGCTCGCTGAGAACTCTTGCCGCGTAGGCGAAGTCTGCGAAACCGTCATCGAAGGTGATGACGATCGGTCGGTGCGGGAGCGGCCTACGACCGGTCAATGCCGCGCATAGCTCGGAGACGGTCATCGCCGTCCGACCACTCGCGGTGATGAGGTCGACGTGGCGCGCAAAGGTCGCGGGAGCCACCGCATACGGCGCGATCCACGGGGCGGGGTCGGCGGAGACAGAGTGGTAGCGCAGGATGGGAACGGTCGTCATCATCCGACCGCGCCTAGATCGGCCATCGTAGGCCAGCGCACCTGCGTGGATTCGATGTTGCGCGGGAACCGAATTCGGCCGACCGCGTAGCCGATGCCTGTCGTGAGCACGCCGACGGCAAGGGCCATCGCACGAGCGATGCCGTCGGGCCGGCCGCTAAGAGCTTCGCCGAGGTTTCGCCCGATTGCCCACGGAATGGTTGACCACAGGTAGGACTTCTCGCTCGACATGATCCATTCAGGACCGGCCAGCCCCCTCACCACCGCCTTGGATAGGCCCTCGGCGTAACAACGCGACCGGTAGTACGACCATGTGCTACGGGAACGCGGCACGTGACGCCGAACCACCGCCTTTGGCTCATAGAGGTAGACACCGTCGAGGTGGCGACGCCGTAGGCGAGCGCAAATCTCGGTCTCCTCGCAACCGGGCGTTCGTGTGCCGATCCGACCGAGCCCCGCATCGAAACCACCTGAATCGACGAGGAGCCTGCGCCGCAGGGACATGATCGCACCGCTAAAGCTGGGCACCTGGGTTCGGCCAAGGGGCATGCCGCGGTAACTGCATCCAACGACCCAGTCGAACTCGGGCGGAAACCACTTCGGACGCCCCGGCTGCCAGACAGGGATTATCTGTCCACCGACACCAAGCACGTGTGGGTCCGCATAGGGTGCCGTCAGCACAGCAAGCCAGTTGCGCTCCACGACCGCGTCGTCAACAAAGGCGACGACCTCCGACTCGGCCGCGGCCACACCAGCGTTGCGGGCGCCGGGCAGTCCCTGCTCGTTATCGTTCGGAACAACTTTCACGCCGGGCAACTGGTAGGACGACCTGCGCTGAAGTATGGGATTGTGGTCGATCACCAGCACAATTTCGGCGGGGCGATAGGTCTGCTGCTCGACGGATGCCACGACTGCCGTTAGATCGTCCCATTGAACGTCGCTGTGCGCGCAGATCACTACCGTGACAGTTGGGTGTAGCGCGAGAGTTTCCGGCCTCCCCTCGACCTGCGAAACCAGTTCCGGCCTTGCACCCCTCCCGAGGAGGACGTCGGTGAGTGAGCCGTGTACGGCACCGGCGTCAGGGTCTGGATGTGGGTTGCGCAGCAAGTCAACGCGACCGCGAAAAACGTCTGGCACATGCCGCAGCTGCTTCGATGGTGTCCATTGCCCGAACACGGCCACCTCCTCTGGTACACACCACGGGAACCTCTGGCACAGCAATCAGTTGGCAAATTATCTTAGCTTTGCTATAGGACCGCTGTCGCTGTGGCGTCATGATGTGCGGATAGCACGCTATCACTCGCCGATGCTGCCATCAAGCAAATACCTTAGATAGTTGAAGCCAAAACGGCAATGTGG
>Ga0207640_10001739_pt1 | contig 11693 bp, 13 predicted proteins | sample KBSCornC42_FD_184300 | JGI IMG/M metagenome (GOLD analysis project Ga0207640, IMG submission 184300) | Corn rhizosphere microbial communities from Kellogg Biological Station, Michigan, USA - KBS Corn C4-2 (SPAdes) (version 2) | ecosystem: Host-associated > Plants > Roots > Rhizosphere > Soil ... | reverse complement strand
CTGGCTATTGGGAGCAAAAGCGGACGTTGCAAATTCGTGCGAAATCGTGAAGCCGAGGTGACCGTCACCAGAAATCGATTCAATACCCGTTATGCCCAGCAGGACCGCCCGGTGATCGGTCTGCGGCGGCAGGCCGACGCGGCGGTTGTGCCGGTTTCGATCTCGTCGGACACGCGCGATGAAACTACGCGCAAGAAGGAGATCCATACTGTGTTACTGGCCGCGCTCGACCGCGCGCCAGGTACCGACATCGAACTGGTCTCCGGGACAGTGCAATTGTCCCCCGTAACCAAGGCGAATTACCTGGAACTGCAGTTCCAGTACGCGGGCCGGGTCGACACCAGTAAGATCGACGTCATGCTGAGGGTAAAGCTGGCTGGCTCGGCCGCGGCCACCGAGAAGAAACTGACCGATTTCATCAAGGCTATCTCGGGCTCCGGCCGCGCGACGATCGACAAGACCGGCGGCCTGACGCTCGCAATCGTCAATCCCGACCAGTACCGCGACGAGATCTACCGTCGCATCGCCGCGGGAGCGAACCGTGCAGTCGGCTTCTATGGCGCGGACTATGCCGTGAATGTCAGCGGCCTCGACCGGGCCGTCGCCTGGTCTCAAGTCAGCAACACGAGGTATTTCTGTATATTCCCTACGGCTTTTCAGTTGGGAAGTAGGGCACTTGGGGATGCCGGCGAAAGCCGCCAACAGAGCGGGCGTTAAGAGGGTGGAATCAGCTCTTCGAAAGCTGCCGTCCATTCATCTATCGCCAAAGGGGGACAGCGCCGATAAACGGCCTGAATGTCAGCAATCAAAGATATCACTCAGCTGAGCAAGCTGGTTGCCAATAAACATAGTTGGGCCGCGGCGAAAGCTTTCAAGTCTTATGAGATGAATGAAGCCGATCGCGTGGCGCTGTCGCATTGCGCTATTGATCTGCTGAGCATCTTTCCGCCTATTGCGGGAGCATGCGCGCTGATGAGCGCCGCTTTGGCGGTGGGCTTGGAGCGCCACATGAAGGCGCCCATCCATGTGGTTGCCGGAACCTTAGCTGTGGAAGGCGTACCGGTTTTTGGCGACCGACGACCCATTGATGGTTCGTTAGTCTTCAGCACATCTAGTCCCGATTGGGACGGCCATGCCTGGGTTATGATCGGCCCTTATGTCGTAGATATCTCGATTTTCCGCACCGCTTATTCGGCCGAGGGGTCGGCCAGATTGGCCAGGCACATCGACCTCACCTTCGGCCCTAAAAAAGGATTGTACGTCGATCACTGGAAGCGGACGCGACAAATGGGTTTGAACTATGAGCCCCAGTACGTGCTGAGCGCAGACGAAGTGACCAGCCTTATGGGGGGCGCCTTCCACGTCATAAAGCAGGCTCGGCCCGCTTCGTCATCGTAGAACTCAGAAGCAATACCGACCAGAAATTGCCGTTGGGTCGGCGGGATCGGCGGCCCATTTGCAGACATAGATTTTAGGCGTTTACAGATGCGGGGCGGCAAGAGCAGCTTCCTGGGGCTAGGCCACTTTGTCCGGAAAATCAGCGATTTTAAGACAACTGAGTATGAGCCAACAGCTGTTGTGCTACCCGTGCTCCTATTGCGCCTCGGTCCGGCATGCGCCGGTGCAAATTATCCGCAATTTAACTTAACTTGTCGCATGAGGTTTCTGAATAATCGGGGGAGGCCATTGATGAATACATTCTGGGGTTTGATGGGGTATCTGCCTCTACTCTTGTATGGGTTGCTTCTTTACTGGTTGCTCGTGATTGTGCCTCGGTGGTTCAAAGCGAAGTTGAAGGGAAGCACAGCTCATGGCGAACAGGGCAAATCCGTCAGTCCTGAAAGCGCCCCAGAACCATCGCAACGGCGCCGGAATCTGAGCGCGATATTAGCTCAGGAGGACGGGTATAGCGATCTGCTCTCGCCTATCAGAACCGAGCCCGCACGTAGCGGAAACGGCATTCACATCGGAGGTTCCGTGTCCGCACCAAGTGCCGTCTCGGAAAACGTATCGGTGATCCTTCGCCGCCAGATTCCGCCTAATCTTGATGAACCTTCCCGCTCCTGGCTCGGTGGGCTTCCGTGCATGCCAGAAGAAATCGAGTGGCCTCGATCAGTCTCATCAGAATATCCCGATAAGGGAGAGCGGCCATTACACTTCCTGGCCCAGATTTGCTGCGCTGACCTGCCCAAGGAGCTGTGGGGGGGACTGGGGCCGCGCGAAGGCTGGTTGTTATTGTTCATAGATCCCAATCAAGGTTGCCCGGAGGGCAACGACGCATTTCGCGTCATACACATTCCGCAGGTAGGCTTAGAGCGCGCTCCTCCCTTCGATCTCGGACCTGTGCACGATGGCGTCTATACCGGCCCAGACTATCGTTACCTTCTCCCTGGCGAACAGGTGCCAAACATCTGGCGACGCTGGCCGATCGATACCGTTTCGGTTCCGAACGATGCCAGGCATGTGGAGGGGCGGGTTCTGGTCGCCCCAGACGATTTTGCTTCACACCTTTACCCTGGTCAGCAGATCGCCCCCGAACGTGACCGCCCCTCTCCGATCAGACCACTGACCTATGGGCAAGCCCTTTACGCTCTGCATAATCAACGTGCCGGTCTTGAACGGTCGCTCCCTCCGATCCAGCTTTCACCCGTGTTCTGCTCGGAATTGCACAAGGAAGGGATTATCCGTGAAATCTGCGAGCATGGCGAACGACAAGCCCAGAAAGCTCAGGAGGATCGCCAAGCGTTGCTAGCACGAGTGCAAAGCGGCGACGAATCTGATCGACTGACTGAGCAACTGAAATGGAATTCAGCAAGGATCGATCACGCTGAACGGCAGACGGCCTGGCTGCAAGAAATGGGCGATGCCGATGCAATCATTCGCTATCTTGAGGAAAGCCCTGCGCTTGAGGCAGCGTGGCAAGATGGTCTGCGCACAAAAGTAGATGCCCTCATCGAAGCGGTACGCAAGCACGATCCGGAAGCCCCGCTTTCGCAACAAGACTGGGATGAACTCGTCGCTGTTTTTGAAAATCGCGATTTCGTTCGGTGGCAGAATGATCGCATCCGCGAGGCTGTTGATCAGCCCACCATCAGATTTCGCGAACATAGACGTGGCAGTCGGCTTAATCCGCCCATCGCCATGCGTGAATTCATGGCTGACATGTACGTCGATCCAGCCCGACGTACGCTGATCCCGGACGACGCATTGCCAGCATACGAGGCGAACTGGCGGCAGCTGTACAGCAACCGACCGCACCGCATGGGCGGTTACCATGACGGCTTGCAATCAGATGCTGTTCCCGGACCCGCAAAGGATTTGCTCCTGTTCCAGATCGCCAGTGACGATGCGATGCACTGGTGCTGGGGGGATGCAGGGGCTTATTACTTCTGGATCAAGCCTAAGCACCTCGCCGCCGGCGATTTCTCAGGGGTCGAGATGTGGTTGGAATGTCATTGATGACCGCCTTCGCCATTGCAGAACGAGATATGCTGCGCCAATTCACGGAGAGCATTCGGACTCTCGTTGGCGCCCGGCATGGAGCGACAATTCCCTATGTGTTGAGAATCGGCTGTTTTCCACCTTTTGCGTCTGGAAGCTGTCGTTCGGGAATCCACCCACGCCGGTCCTAAAATCGCTCGAATTATCAGATGCTGGTTGCACCGTGAGGTCCATTCCTGATCCTGGCCTCCTTGCTCTCATTGACAGTCATCCCTCCGAGGTTTATTTGTCTGTATGTAACGACATGAAAGCCGGAGCGATGACCGCGACCTTTACCAGCAGAGATTTTAACCGAGATCCCGGCAGCATCAAGCGGGCCGCGCTGTCCGGCCCTGTGTTCATCACCGACCGCAACAAGCCCTCACTCGTCGTCATGGCGATCAAGGACTATGAACGACTCGCCGGTCGTGGAACGTCTCTGCTCGATGTGCTGATGCCCAACGACGATCAGGATTTCGATTTCGAGCCGCCCAAGGCTCGCATCGCGGCGCGTCCGGCGGACCTGGATTGATGTTTCTGATTGATACCAACGTCATTTCCGAAAGCCGTAAGGTCCGATCAGGGCGTGCCGCTCCCGAAGTTGTCGGCTGGCTTAAGGTAACGGATCCCAGCACCACGTTTCTTTCGGCCATGTCGCTGTTCGAACTTGAGTTGGGGGTGGTCCAGATCGAGCGACGCGATCCCGTCCAGGGCGAGCATTTGCGGCGATGGCTGGACCATATCGTGAAGCCCGGCTTTGCTGGTCGGGTTCTCGCTATGGATGGCGCGGCGGCGGCCGCCTGCGCCGCGCTGCATGTGCCCGATCCGGTCAGCGAACGTGATGGATGGATCGCGGCGACAGCCTTGGTACATGGTTTGACCGTGGTGACGCGCAACGTCGCCGATTTTGAAGCCGCCGGCGTCAACATCCTCAATCCGTGGAACGGCTAACGGGCGCCTGATAATTCGAGCGATTTTGGGATCGGAAGGGGTGGGTAGCGGAATGTCGGCTTTGGATTTCGGTAGAGGATAATCGGACGTCGATCTTCTAAAACTCGTTGTCGGGTGCCCAGTCAGCAATCGTCGCGGGGATCGGCATTCCAAGACTGCGTCTATCAAGCCAAGTGATCTGACGGCCCCTATTTTCGCGCGCAGCCAGCAAATCCGTGTGCGCTTTCTGCATCGCAAGCAAAAGAGCCTGAACTGCATCCACGCCATAGGCTCGCCCTTTATATAAGCCTTCGGGCCAGTCTATTTCGTAATGGCAACGAAGATCCTGTCCATCAGGCTCCCGCTGGTAAAACCGGCATCCAGCGGTCTGACCGTCTATGTGAACAATCCGCTCGCAAAATATCTCTGGCATCACGCTGTGCCTCCCTCAGACGCCTGCAATCATCTCACGGCTGCTTTAAGGGAGAGGAAAAACAAAGGGTAGCGTCCAGCATTGGTCGCTTGCCGCTGGTCAGGTTACCACGCTCTGCTCCGCTGGTTCAGACTGTGCTGCCTGAACTGCCAAGTCGTCACGCCGAGGCCGTCGGCTGACAGCTCGAGAAGCCTCTTCCTCATGGTCTTGGGGTGCCCCCAAGTGATCTGCAACAGTCCGGCCATCCGTGCGCACGTGATCGCGAAAAAAGAAACCAAACACCTCATGTAGCCATACTCGACGGCCCATTCGATAATACCAGCGGATCGCATGGCGGATCTTGGGATCGGGGTGCCACGCCCACCAAAGCAGCGCACGGGGGCGTAGCTGTGCCACCGCTTCGATTACCTTCACCCAGAGGAACAGCCGCCTGGGCGTCATTTGTGCCATACCCAAAACTTGATGTTTATAATCCCATTTGGTCGGGTCAGACTGCACAACAGGGCGATCCATTGCGATACGGAAAAAAGGCGTCCACCGGTGTGGCGTGACGTAGAGCGCCTGGATCTGGTCGGCGTCATAGGAAATAAGCTGCCTGAGACCCCGTCACATGTCTGCGTCGGTCTGGTCGTCAAATCCTGCCACCCAAGTAACCATCGAGAGGATGCCGTGCTGCCGAAGCAGTCAGATGGCTTCGCGATCGCTGGCCGTCGCCCCTCCCTTTCTGATCAGCTCTAACGTGGCCTCGTCCGTATTCTCCATTCCCATGAGAAAGCGCTCGAAGCCGGCCCTCTTGTAAAGGTGAAGAATATCGGCATCGCGGACGATATTGTCAGCTCGGGTTGATCTGACCAGCGTCACCGATATGTCTTCGGCGATCAGCGCCTCTAAAAAGGCCTTCCACGGCTTCCTGCCAGCGCTGGGATTTTCGTCCGCGAAATTGAACACCTCCACGCAATGATCGCGATAGAGCCGCGCGATCTCTCGGGCGAGAAGAACAGGATCACGGTGACGCCAGCGCGTCCAGAAGCCACGCTGCCCATAATAGTTGCACAGATGAGGACAACCCCGAGAAAACTGAATTACGACCGCGCGCTTGCCACCCCAATAGCTGTAACGCGCATGATCGATGAGTTCCCAGCCCACGCGATGGACGTCCAGATCGGTGATCACGGCCGCTGCTTCGGTGGCGACAGGCTCCCCATCCTGGCGATCGACGATACCGGGCACCTCCCGGAGTGACTGACCTTGTGCGATCGCGCGCATTAGGTGGCGCGCCGTTTCTTCGCCTTCTCCCTTTACGATGGCCCGCACATGCGATTCCTGCGCGAGAATTTCGCGCCAGAAATAAGTCGGGTGAACGCCGCCATAAATTATTGCGGCGTTGGATAGCGCCAGCGAAACGGCCGCCGCCATCTGTGAAATGATCGTGTGTCCAGATGATGAGCCGGAATGACCAAACAGCACCGCGTCCGGCGAACGGCGGACGATTTCGGCGATGAGAACGTCGAGCGGCGTCGGCCCAAGCTCCGTGAGCCGAGACCAATCCGGGAATGTCCGGTTTCAGGCGATTCCCACTCGCACCAGAGCGACCGGCTTTGGCGCGGTAAACGACCGACAGCAGTCAAACTTGTGAATGACCGGTTCCGGCATAAGCCGACATACGCGGAGCCCTACCCGAACGGCATGAGCTAGTCGAGTGCTGCTGCCTCGATCGCTGCCAAAGATGCGGCCAGAGCCGCCAACATAGCCGACATTGGGAAGTCGGCATGCGATCCTCAAACCGGTCGTATGTTCACGTCTCGTTTAGGAATTATTGCGGCATAGGGTTTTCAGACTGCCAGGACGATGCAGCTTTGCAATCGCGTCGATATCAATGTCTTTTTGGCGAGCGATGCGCTCCATCATCAGCTGATTTCCAGTCCATGGGTCATCACCATTATAGGCTGGATCGCGCTGTACCGCTGTCAGGCTCACATAACGCGCGCCTGCGACGTCCAGCCTTGCCAGCACCTCGGGCAGCATGACCGCGCCCCAACCGCTCAGATGGGTCAACAATATCTGAGGAATCATGCGGCCATAGACCTTGTGCGAAAGCGACTTCATCCGCACGATCCCCTGGTCGATATTTTTCAGATATTGCGCCTTCATGGTTGCGATTGCGGCGGTGTCCCCCTTGGCGAGGCAACGGGCATAGGCTTCGCTATAGGCCCAGTCGTCGAAACTGACTGTGGCTTCGGCAATCCGATATCCCCGCTGCTTCAGGAACGCCATGGCGCTGTCATGCTGGGCCTGATCCCTGCCCGCTGCCATGTTGGGAAAGCGGAAATAATGCCAATCCGCTCCGTCCATCCGGCGGGCGATCTCCTGCTCGCCGGTCACGACATCGGTTTTCCATTGCTCGAAAGAGGACGCGCGGTTCAGGTTCAAATGACTGTAGGAATGATTGCCTAACGGATAGCCGGCGCGGCGCCAGCTATCCAGAACCTTGCCTCCGTCCTTGTCCCGTTGCAGTTTCGCGACGTTCACGAGGCCGTAGGCTTCAGGCACCCCGTGCTGCTTCAATGCCTTGATATAAAGTTCGGCAATGGACAGTCGGGTCATCCCGATAGGCAATCGGCCATTTCCGGTCAGATCGTCCACCGTTATGGCGATGTCGAAGGGCCGTCTATCTCCGGAATAATCGGCGGAAGACCGCGGCGCAGCGACCAGCATGAGCGCAGTCATCGCGACCAGGACCGCGACTCCTACTCCTATCATCTTCACCCTGCCTCGGAGGGAGCGTCGCCCAGGCACAGCAGAGCCGTCAGCGAGCGACTTTCCGATTTTCCTGAATGTAGCCATTTCGTCCGTTTTGAATAGGCGCGCCAGCGTTTTTTGATGACGCGATGCCTTCACCCAACATGTAACATATTGGTTTACCCGAGAAATTCGATGAGTGTTGCATATTATGCGATGCAGTGACGCCGGCTCGGGTTTTGGCGGTCGAAAATCTGAAATAGTTTCTGCGCACTTTCTTGCCAATTCAATAAAGAAAAAGGGGCCGAGAATGCTTGATTCCATAAGGCATTCCTGCATCATAACGTCATACGACTTTTCGATAATCTTGATCGAATGCCGAACTTCCTGGTGATGGCCGATATTTCACGGGAGGATTGTGTATGATCAGGCAATATCGCGCGGATATTGACGGGCTGAGGACCGTGGCCGTCATCCCGGTCGTTATCTTTCACTTGGGCACTAGCCTCTTTTCCGGCGGGTTCGTCGGGGTCGATGTTTTTTTTGTCATCTCCGGCTTTCTGATCACGCAAACGCTTCTGGGTGAACAGGGCGGATGGCGCGACGCGCTGTTCGATTTCTACAAACGCCGCATCAAACGCATTTTCCCTGCGTTGTTCGCGCTCTATCTTTGCGTGATGTTGGCCGCTTTCGGCCTGCTGATGTCCGATCAGTCCGCCGAAGTCGCAAAGTCGATCATCGCTTCCATTTTCTTCCTGTCCAACATCCTGTTCTACAGTCAGAGCGGATATTTTGATGGAGAGTTGGACAGCAATCCACTGCTCCATACCTGGTCCCTTTCGGTGGAGGAGCAGTTTTATATATTCTTTCCGCTGCTGATCTTCTTCACCCGCAACTGGACCGCCGCGCACCGGCGGCAGCTTGTCTGGGCGTTGACGCTGGCCAGCTTCCTTGCCGCGCAATGGATGGTTTCCCGCAACGCGAGCGCGGCTTTTTACCTCATTCCCTTCCGCACCTGGGAACTGTCGCTGGGCTCGCTGCTGGCGATCGGGGCGATTCCCGCGCCGCGCCGGCAGTGGCAGGCCGAAGTCGGTGTAGCGGTTGGCCTGGCACTCATCGCCTACGCGGTCCTGTTCTACAACAAGGCCACCACTTTCCCCGGCGCATCGGCTCTTGTCCCCTGCCTGGGGACGGCCCTCATATTGTTGTGCGGGGAAAGCTGGCGCACGTTGGGAGGACGGCTGCTTTCCATCCCGCCCATGCGTTTCGTCGGGCTCATATCCTATTCGCTCTATCTGTGGCACTGGCCGATCATTGTCTTCTATCGCAACATCGACAGCCGCTTGGACAATGTGGAGCGCGTATCGTTGCTGATCGCCGCTCTGGCAGCCGCAACGATTTCATGGGCATTTGTCGAAAAGCCTTTCCGCCGTTCGAGCCGCCTGAGCTCTCGCATTGTGGTGCTGCGGGGCACGGCTGCCATGGCGGCATGCGGCGCGGCGGTTTTTTCGTTGGCCGTCCTTAGCGACGTCCTTTATCCGATCTCGGCGCAGGCGCGCGGCGTCCTGGCTTATGGTGAGCGAACCGGCCGCACGGAGATGATGCGGACCGGATCCTGCTTCCTGACGACCCAAAATCGCCTTTCCGATTATTCATTCGAACGATGCATGAGGGCGCCGCACGACAAGTCCCGCGTCCTGATCGTGGGCGACAGTCATGCTGCCCATCTTTATTACGGACTGAACCATGCCCTGCCCAACGCTCACGTGCTGCAGGCCACGGCAGCCGGATGCAAACCCCTGGTCAACAGCCGCGGCGATGCCCGCTGTCTAGCGCTCATGCATCAGGTGTTCAACGAGCATCTGAAACGGATACGGCCGAACATGGTGATCCTGTCGGCGCGGTGGCTGGAGAAGGATGTCCCTGACATCGAAAAGACCGTGCGGCTGATCCAGCAAGCCACGCCACGCGTGATCGTTTCTGGTCCCATCGTCGAATATGATCAGCCGCTTCCCCGGCTGCTTGCAAGGCACATCGACCAGAACGAGCCCATAGACATGCATCGTAACAAACAGGTTCCGCTGGTCGACCGGCAATTGGCCGCAGCCATGAAGCGGGCGCACATTCCGTATTTCTCGCCCTATGCCAGCCTCTGCGCGCCGGACTGCCGCCTGTGGGTCACGCCAGGCGTGCCCGTCCAATTTGATTATGGCCACCTTACGCAACAGGGATCGGTTCTGATCGCCGATCTCATGGCTCGGCAAATCCAGCCCGAGCTTGCGGGCATCCCAAAGGCGGCCGACGTAGCTCAATTGCAGCCAGCAACTTATTGAAAGCTAGGCGGTGATTAGCATGGCCAAACGGCGAGCTTCGGTTGCGCCGTTTAGGCTCTGGAGTGATCGAGATTTGGCGCGCTACCGACCAAGACCGCCAACTTCTCGGTCATTCCCGATGTGAAATCGTACGCCCGATAGCTGCCTTCCGCATGGCCCCCGGAGTTTTTGTCAAAACTCCCTAGCAGCGCCGGCTCATCGAGCAGATCGGTGCTTGTTCGACATTTCCTCCGATGAATTGGCCATTTCCTTATTTCGTGCCAGGCGATATATCTCCGGCTGAGACCGGACAGCGGAGACGAGCGCTGCCCAAGGACGGCCACCTGAGGAGGCTCCGATGGCGGTGGATATTGTCGCAACAAAAAACGGGCCATATCTCGTAACCGGCGATTTGACCCTACTTGAGCTGCGCGATGGAGCTGGAAATCTCTATGACTTTCAGGGCAAGAGCCGTGTTTTCCTTTGCCGGTGCGGTGCGTCGATCACGAAGCCGTTCTGCGACGGCCAACATTCCAAGATCGGTTTCCAAGCGGCGGAGGCCGCAGTGAAATCTGACAGTTAGCGCCGGCAGAGCCGACATTCGTCGGATTGGTCGAGCTCGCTACAAGCTGTCGTTGGTTCACCATCAATGCCGCAGATCACCGAGCGCGAGTTCGTTCCACATCCAGGTGAAGTCATAGCTGGCCATTGGGTCGCCAGCACCTGTTTTCGCCGCGCCATTTTCGAGATATTTGAGCCAGTCGGCGACCTTGGCCCGGCCGGCCTTGGTGCGGGCCAGCGCGCGGGGCGTCTTGTCGCCGAGTGCGGGTACGGCTTCATCAAGCGTTCGCGTATATTCGCGGGTCATCATCTCGTGGACGATTCTCTCCATTTCCCGTGGCGGAATTTCCAGCTCTTCATCCTGATCGCCGCGCGCGGCTTTGACAGCTGTTGCCGAGAGCTTTCCCATGCTCAAAATCTCCCACAAATCCAATCGGTTGCCGATGGAAGGCAGTGGATCCCAGGAGACCCGAATCACCTTGAAGGCCGCAGAAATGCGGGACTTTCAGCGATTGGCCCGGTTGTGAGAGGATGGAAAGGTGGCGGAGACGGAGGGATTCGAACCCTCGGTAGCCCCTTAAGGCTACGACGGTTTAGCAAACCGCTGGTTTCAGCCACTCACCCACGTCTCCGCACGAATTTGCCCACCGGATAAGGTGAGCAGTGGCTAGATGTCGGCCTATAGCGACGGGTTTCATGCATGGCAACGGTCCGGCACGGAGAAAAATCACCCGGATTTCGAAAAACAGATTCGGACTGGCGCGGAATCGACTCGGGTCGCCGTTCGTTCATTGTCGTTTCAGCTTGTTCCCCGATAATCTGAAATATGGTTGAAGAGCGGTTTCTCTGGGGAGTAGCGGGCATGATCGGGATTTTACAGCGGGTTTCGGGCCGCGCTGGAAGGGCGGGCGCTCTTGCGATCGCCCTTGGCGCTGTCATGCTGGCACCCGTGGCGCAGGCGCAGGTGCGCACGGTCGACCCCAATACCGCGATCGATTCCGATCTGGCGCCCGTGCCGCAGCCGGGCGGCACGCCGACCGACCCCGGGGTAGACACCAGTTCCCAGCCGGGAAACAGCGCGCCTGCGGGCAGCGGCACCTCCTATAATCCGCCTCCGGTAAGTTCCGGCTCCACCGCGACAGGCGCGCCGGTGACAACCAATTCCCCGCCGGCCGCCATATCCCCTGGCGATTCCTATCAGCAGGACGATCTGATCGGCGCGGCCGAAGGGGTGTTCG
>Ga0207640_10001736_pt1 | contig 11700 bp, 10 predicted proteins | sample KBSCornC42_FD_184300 | JGI IMG/M metagenome (GOLD analysis project Ga0207640, IMG submission 184300) | Corn rhizosphere microbial communities from Kellogg Biological Station, Michigan, USA - KBS Corn C4-2 (SPAdes) (version 2) | ecosystem: Host-associated > Plants > Roots > Rhizosphere > Soil ... | reverse complement strand
GTGGACCTGACCGCCAACATCCTGGACAGCCTGGACCCTGACATGCCGGCATGGACATGGGGACGTCGACAGGATGTGGGTTTCATCAGGCGCAGAGTGGCCCAGGAAACCGCTGTCCACTGCTGGGATGCCGTCAACGCTATTGGATGCAACGAGCCCATAGAACAGACACTCGCAGTCGACGGCGTCGACGAATTCCTCGACGAGGTACTACCTGGTCTCTCCCATGACTTGGCCGGGCCGGCCCAGACCATCCGTTTGCATGCCCACGACAGCGGAGACGAATGGACTGTCCGCGCCGGAGAAGGCTCCGTCTCACCTGAGCCAACTTCCCGGCAGGCCGAAGCCACAGCGACTTCCACTGCATCCGAACTACTATTGCTCTTATGGGGCCGCCGCTCACCTGATCAAGTACAAGTCGACGGTGACACTGCTGCGCTGCAACGCTTCTTGGCCCGAGCAGCCTTCTAGTTCCAGATGCGAACGCGCCGTTGCGGTTCGAGGTACAGCCCATCGGACTCGCCCACCGAGAACGCCTCGTAGAACGAGTCGATGTTGCGGATGACACCGTTGCACCGGAACTCCGGCGGCGAGTGCGGGTCGATCGCCAACCGCCGAATGGCCTCGGCGTCGCGGGATTTGGTGCGCCACACCTGGGCCCAGCCGAAAAACACCCGCTGCTCGCCGGTCAACCCGTCGATCAGAGGCGCTTCCTTGCCCTTCAGCGACAGCCGATACGCAAGCAACGCGATCGACAGCCCGCCGAGGTCGCCGATGTTCTCCCCGACCGTGAACGCACCGTTCACATGGTGGCCGTCGCTCAGCTGGCGGGGCGTGTACTCCTCGTACTGCTCGATCAACGCCTTTGTTCGCGAACCGAATTCGGTCCGGTCCTCGTCGGTCCACCAGTCCACCAGATTGCCGTCACCGTCATACTTGGCGCCCTGGTCGTCGAACCCGTGGCCGATCTCGTGCCCGATGACCGCACCGATGCCGCCGTAGTTGGCGGCGTCGTCGGCCTCGGCGTCGAAGAACGGCGGCTGTAGAATCGCCGCGGGGAATACGATTTCGTTCAAGCCGGGGTTGTAGTAGGCGTTCACGGTCTGCGGTGTCATGAACCACTCGTCACGGTCCACTGGGCCGCCGAGTTTCGCTAACTCGCGGTCGGAGTTGACCTCCTGCCCGCGACGGTAGTTGCCGTAGAGGTTGTCGCGCTCGATGACCAGCGTCGAGTAGTCCCGCCACTTCGCCGGGTAACCGATTTTCGGGGTGAACTTGTCCAGCTTGGCCAGCGCCCTCTCGCGCGTTGCCGGCGTCATCCACTCGAGGTCGCTGATGCTGACGCGGTAGGCCTCGCGCAGGTTGGCGACCAATTCGTCCATGCGCGCCTTGGCATCCGGCGGGAAGTGCCGCTCGACGTACAGCTTGCCGACCGCATCGCCCATCAGGCTCTCGACCACCGACACCCCGCGCTTCCAGCGGTCGCGGATCTCCTCGGTGCCACTGAGTCGGCGGCCGTAGAACGCGAAATCCTCGGCCACCAGGTCGTCGGTGAGCAGCGACGCGCGAGCGTGGATCAGCCGCCAGCGAGCCCAGTTCTTCCAGTCCTCTAACTCCTCGCCCGACCAGGCCGCGGCGAACGCGGTCAGGTAGTCCGGCTGGCGCACAACGACTTCCGCCACCTTATCCGGCGTCGCGCCCAGCGCGGTCACCCAGCCTGTCCAGTCGAAGCCCGGGGCCTCGGCCGGCAGGTCGGCGAACGTGCGCAGGTTGTAGGTGAGGTCGGCGTCGCGACGCTTGACGACGTCCCAATGTGCGGACGCCAGCTTGGTCTCCAGCGCGACGATGCGTGCGGCGGTCTCGGCGTGCTCGCCGCCGTATACGAGTGCGAACATCGCGGCGATGTGCTGCGGATACGCGGCGAGGATCTCGGCGTGCTGCGCCTCGCGGTAGTACGACTCGTCGGGCAGGCCGAGCCCGGACTGGTTGAGGTGCACCAGGTAGCGCGTCGAGTTCTTGGAGTCGGTGTCGACGTAGACGCCCGTGCCGCCGCCGACCCCGTTGCGCTGCAGCACGCCCACCACGGCCGCCAAGGCTTCGGGGGTTTCGGCGGCATCGATCGCGGCCAGTTCGTCGAGCAGCGGTTGCACACCGCGCTCGGCCACGGTCGGCTCGTCCATGAAGCTTGCGTACAGGTCGCCGATGCGCTGCTCGTCGGTGCCTGATGTCGCCGCCGTAGCGGCTCCGGTGATCAGGTCGCGGACCTGCTCCTCGGCGCGGTCGTGGAGTGACCGGAACGCGCCGTCGGTCGCGCGGTCGGCCGGGATCTTGTACTCCGTCAGCCAGCGGCCGTTGACATGGCCGAACAGGTCGTCTTGGGGGCGGGCATCGGAGTCGACGTGCGAGAGGTCAATTCCGGACCTATTGGTCGCTCCCGCTCCGCCGCGAATGGCTTCTACCGTCACCCCAACATGCTGCCAGACGCGTCTGGTCGTGCAAATATCTGGTGGTCAGCCCGGGAAACGGAGGTGAGGGGCGTCTCGGGCAACCCGGGGAACCAGTCGCGGAGACTGCGCCGGGTAGCCTCTCGCCCATGCCCGACGACGAGCGCCCGCCGGACCATGAGGACGACGACGGTCCCGTGTTCACCGGCTTCGGCGTCGCCTCGGCGGCTCTCGGAGTGGTCGCGGTCGCGGCGATCGTCTTGGCCGGACTGATCTCGATCCAGCACCGCAGCGACGTCAACGAACTCCACTACCGCGCTCGCGTCATGCAGGCCGCCGCGGACTGGACCAGCGTGCTGATCAACATGAATAAGGACAGCGCCGAGGCAGACTTGAACACCCTGCACGAGGGCACGGTCGGTCAGCTCAACGCCGACTTCGATGCGACCGTCGAGCCGTACCGCAAGCTGGTGCAGCAGCTGCAAGCGAAAACCACCGGCCAGGTCGACTCGGTGGCCGTCGAGTCGATCCACCACGAGCAGCCTGGCCCGAACGGCTCCCCACCGCCCCAGCAGCAGCCCGAGTTGTTGGGTTCCGCGTCGCGCACCGACACCGTGATGGTGGTGGCGACGTCGATCAGCGAGAACGCCGGAGCCGAGAAGCCGAAAACCGTCCGCTGGACGCTTCGGCTCGATGTCTCCGACGTCGACGGCAAGCTGCTGATCTCGCGGCTGGAGCCGATCCGATGAGAAACCGTTGGCGCGTATTGGCTTTCGACGTCCTTGCGCCGGTAGCTGCCGTCGCCGCCCTGGTCTACATCGGCGGCGCACTGGCGTGGCCGCTGTGGTGGGTGTCGGTCTGTTCGGTGCTGTGCCTGCTGATCGTCGAGGGCGTCGTCGTCAACTTCGTTCTCGCACGCCGTGACGGTGTCACCGTCGGCACCGACGACGACGGTCCAGGACTGAGGCTGGCCGTCGCCGGTATCGCGACCGTCGCGCTGGTGGCCGGCGTCATCGTCGGCTACCTGCGGTGGACGGTGCCCGACCGCACGTTGGACAACGACACCACCGAGGTGGTCGGCATCGCCAGCAGCGTCTCAGAGGCTTCCGCGACGTTCACGCCGCAGAGTCCCACCGCATCGGTCGACCGAGCCACGGCCATGATGTCGCCCAAGAGCGCAGAAGCCTTTAAGAGCGAATTCGCCAATGTAGCAAAGGATTTGAGCAGTAAGAACATCTCGGCTCAGGCCAGCACGGTCTCGGCGGGCATCGAGGCGATCGGGCCCGACGCCGCCAGTGTCGCGGTGATTCTGCGCGCCACCCAGAGCGCACCCGGTAAGCCGAACGACACTGCGGTGCTCGCACTTCGGGTCCAACTGTCCAAGTCCGACGGGCGCTGGCTGGTCGACGACGTATCGCCGATCCACTCCCGCTAACGGAGTATGCGAGCGTGGTCGACCTTCAGGCACCGATCCATGACCACCTGCAGTCCCGCAGCTTCGCCGTCACGGGCCACCTGTTCGTGCCACAAGCCGAGCTGTAGCCACAGCACCTTCGCACCCACCTGGATGGCGTCTTCGAGCACCGTCGGCAGATGCTCGCGGCGTCGGAACACGTCGACGAGATCGGGCACGACCGGGAGGTCCGCCAACGAGGGGTACACCGGCGTCCCGTCGACCTCGCTGATCGTCGGGTTGACCAGATACAGCTCATATGAGCTGGCGGACTTCAAGTAGCTCCACACCTCGTGGCTGGCCCGGGCCGGGTTGGCCGATGCACCGACGATCGCGACGGTGCGCGTCTCGCGCAGGATCCGCTCAATGTCCATCGACATCACCCGTACCCGACAGAATTCGCGCCGACAACTCCTCGGGTCGGCTCAACGCCATCAGGTGTCCGCCCGGCATCACCTCGAGTTCCAGCCCGAGCCGCGCGCGCACCACCTGGCGCTGAAACTCCAGCGGGAACAGCCGATCGTCGCTGCCCTGGATCACTCTGGTTGGCACATCGGGCCAACGGTCCAACGGCCACCCCTGCTCGAACGGCGTGTCGGACTGGCGCGGCTCCCCCTGGCGGAACGCCTCTTCGCGCAACGCGTCGGGCACGTCGTGAAAGAAGTCCTCGACCGGATCGAAGTCATGTACCACTTGGTCGTGACCCGTTGCAGCCCACCATTGCCCGGGCGATTCGCCGGCCGTAGGCACCATCGGGTTGACCAACACGATCGAGGCGACGGGCATCCGCGAGGCCACGATCGGGGCAGTGAATGCGCCCATCGATTGCGCGACCAGAATCACCGCGCCGCCCGACACACCGGACACCGCATCGACAACCGTGTCGGCGTAGGCGCTCTGGTCTGCCGAATCGTCATGGGCCGGCAGCTCAATCGCGATCGCGTCAGGCAGCAGCGGCGCGACTCGATGCCAGTACCAGGCGCTGCCGCCGGCCCCCGGGATCAGCGCGTACGTCATACCTAGTGGCGCTGGTTCCGCATCTTGGCGAACCGGTCGGACAGCCGGCGCATCCGAATCATCAGCGACGCAGGCGGACTCGTCTCACCGGACAGGTAGGCCGCGAAATCCTTGCTGGCAACCCCGATGCGGGACGCGAACTCGTCCTGGCCCAGACCCGATCGCTCGAGCAGTGTCTGCACATGGCGGCCGACCTCGGCGCGTTCGTTGGCCTCGAGGTGCTCGCGGGTGCGGGACAGCACCTCCGACAGCGCCTTGGAAACCCCGTATAGCCGTGCGGTTTCCAGCACTTCCTCGACCTGACGCGCGGTCCTGTACGGGTCACGTTTGATGGCAACGACGATGCGCTGCCAGACCTCAAGGTCGTCCGTCTCCAGCGCGGCCCGGATCGCGGACGTGGGCCAGAATTCGACCGGCCGGTCGTCGATCGGCGCCCGGCGACCTTCCGTCGGCGCCACGGCTCGCTTCGGTCCGGCGCCCGCGTCGCGGCGCGCGTCCCGAATCTCGGGGGCCAACGTCACCTCGCCTCCTCAAGCATCGCTACCGCCACAGATAGGCAGCGCTCCCTGACCTTCGCCCAATCGGCCTCCGCGTCGGGGCCCGACATCCTGGTGTCGTGCTCGTCGGAAGGTTGTGGGTCAGCCAGGCGGCGCACCAGCTGGGTGGCGACCCACTGTTTCCTCGAGCGGTCTCCACAGTAGTACCGGTCCATGGACGCCAGCACCACCGCAGCAGTTTGAGTCTCCATCGCGCCCACCAACTCGGCAAACTCCGCGAAATCCTTCGTCGTGTTTCGGCACATGACCAGGTAGCTCTTCAGCCGCAGCGTTTCCGCACCGGTCGGAACCTGCAGTCGGTCGCCCGTCGGCAGCTGGACGTTGGTGGTCTCCACCGGGCTGCGCCGCTCGACCGGCGACCGGTCGCTGTCGGCCTCGGTCTCCAGTGCGTCCAGCGCGACCGAGAGACGGCCCCGCCAGACGGTCACCGGATGCAGCCCCGACAGGCAGGGCGGGCCTGACTTTCCTGACCCGTTCGTCGCACCGTTGCGGTGTACGCGACCGTTGGTGGTGTGTCCGTTCTTGACGGCGGCCACCGGCTCGCGAGCACGAAGGCAACCGCTCAGCGCCAGTGGATCGGCGACGGTAATCGTATCGGGGGCAAGGTTTTTCAGCTTGGCCGCGGACTTGACCACCATGCGCAGATCGGCACCCGACGGCCCCAACGACGAGATGTCGTCGGGAATGATGACCAGGTTCGGCATGTCGATCTTGGGCAGCGGCTTCTCGAAGTCCACCGACGGCAGGATGCGGGCCAGCCAACGCGGCAGCCACCAGTTCCACTCGTCGAACATCGCCATCAGCGCGGGCACGAGCACAAGCCGGACCACAGTGGCGTCGACGGCGATCGCGACGGCACACGCGACACCGAGCTGTGCGACCAGCGGCATGCCCGCGAACGCGAACCCGATGAACACCGCGATCATGATCAGCGCGGCGCTGGTGATCGTGCGGGCGCTGGTGCTCACCCCATAGGCGACGGCGTCGCGGGTGTTGTTCGTCTGCAGGAACCGCTCCCGGATGCGGGTCAGCAGGAAGATCTCGTAGTCCATCGACAGGCCGAAGGTCATCGCCAGCACCAACGGCGGAATGGTGCTGTCCAGCGACGAGATCGGCTTGAAGCCCAGGTCTTCGAGCCAGCCCCACTGGAAGACGGCGACGAGGCTGCCATAGGCGGCGGCCACCGACAGGACCGTCATCAATACGCCCTTGAACGCAAGGAACACCGAACGGATCGAGATCAGCAGCATCACGAATGCGATCAGCGCGACGAAGCCGAACACCAACGGCTGCGTCGAGGACACCCGGTCGTCGAAGTCCTTGATCAGCGCCGTCGGCCCGCCGACGTCGATGCGTGCGTCGACGCCGTTGGTGCGCGGCAGTTGTTCGCGCATCCAGTCGACGGTGCTCCGGGCGGCCATGTCCTCCGGGTCCACCGAGAGCACGGCCGACAGCAGCGCACGGCGGTAGTCGTCGCCGAACACCGGCGGCGACACCGATACCACGTTGGGTCCCTGCGCCATCTTCTGGCGCACCGCGTCGAGCGCAGGCGCCTTGGCCGGTGCCGAGGCTGCGTTACCGTCGGGGAACGTCACCAGCACTCGCACCGGCCCGAGCGCCCCGGGGCCGAGCGCCTCCGCCGCGGCGTTGACGCCGCCGCGGATCTCGTGGGTCGGCTCGAACTGGCGCTGCATGCTGTTGCCAAGCACCATCGAGAACGCGGGCACGGCGAGCGTCAACAGCAGGGCCGACGCGACCAGCGCCGACAACCATGGCCGTCGCATCACCCAACCGGTCCACCGGCTCCAGAACCGCGACTTGGTGGTCTCTGCCCGACGCGACCAGTGCAGGTACGACGACCGCTTCGCCGCCGCCTTGCCGAATGTGGCGAGCACCGCGGGCGTCAGGGTCGTCGAAGTCAGCACCGCAACGGCGACCGCGAGAATCGCGCCGGTGGCCATCGACTTCAGTACGGGGGTATTGATCAGGTAGATGCCGGTGACCGACGCGATCACGGTCAGGCCGGACAGCACCACCGCCAGACCGGAGGTGGCCATCGCCGCATCCGCGGCCTGCTGCGGATCACGGCCCGCCCGCAGTTCCTCGCGGAACCGCATAAGAATAAATAGTGAATAGTCGATAGCCAGCGCGATGCCGAACATCGACACCGTCGACGTGACGAACACCGACATCGTCGTGTACATCGACAGCAGATAGACCAGTCCCATGGTCACCACGACGGTGCAGATGCCCAGCACCAGCGGCATCGCGGCCGCCGCGAGCGAACCGAATACCGCGAGCAAAACAATCAGGACGATCGGAAGGTTCCACTGTTCGGCCTGCGCGATGTCGTGTTTGGTGGCCAACGTCGCGGCGGCGCCCAGTGCGCCCTGGCCGATGACGTAGAGCTTGACCTTGCCGTTCTCGATCTCGCCGGGCCGATCGCCGTCGATGCCGACCTTCTGCCGCAGCTGCTTGGCGACGTCGACCGCGCCGGTGTTGTTGAAGTCGAGTTGCAGAGTGACGACGTACGGGCGATCCGGCTGGGGGGCCGGCTGTTGCGGGTTCGGTACCACCTTGACGCTCGGGACCTCGGCCGCGATGCGTTCCAGTTGGGCGACCGCAGCGGTCATGTCCTCGAAGGAGGCGTCTGCGCGCGGCGCCGCGACCAGGGCCAACGGGGAGGAGCCCTGGTCAGGGAAGTGCTGCTCGAGCTCGCGCTGGACATGCAGCGACTGGGAACCCTCGACTTCGAAGCCGCCGCCGGTGAGATTGCCGGACTGGTTCATCGCCAGGTAGATCGAGGGCACCAAGAGAAGCAGCCAAGCCGCGAACACCGCCCAGCGATATCTGCGCAGGTTGCTGCTCAAGCGCATCATGAACTGCTGGATAGCGAACTCCCCGCTTTCTGCCCGGCGTTGCGTAGCTGAGCGTACAACAGCGTCCTATAAGGTGTCGGGCCCTGAGCAACGCCTTAACCAGCTCTAACTTCCCTCTCGTGATTCGCGCGTCCGGCGTTACGCGCGGCGCTGCGGACTTCCTGTCGTTCACCTGCACGTTCATTCGCTGGATTGGCAGGCCCTGCTGCGTAGATGGCAGTATGTGCCGAGGCCGTTTCGGGTCGGGGAGCCCAATGTCCGATTGCATGCCGTTTGCGGAAGCGTCAAAAAGCGTTCGCAAGCCGTAAGGAGTTATCCATGATTTCGACCACCCGATCGAGCAGTGCGCTGCGTCGCAGCCTCTACACGGTGTTCGCTGCGTGCGCTGCCGGAGGCGCGAGCGTGGCTGCACTGATGGGCAACCCTGCTCCGTCGGCAACGGCCGCCACGGATCCCTGCGCGGCCAGTGAGCTGGCCAGGACCATCGGCTCGGTGGCGACGTCCACGGGCGCCTACCTCGACTCGCACCCCGAAACCAACCAGGCGCTGACCACCATCTCGCAGCAGCAGGCAGGCCCGCAGTCCCTGGCGGCGGTGAAGTCGTACTTCGACGCGAACCCCCAAGTCGGCAAGGACATGCAGCAGTTGCAGCAGCCGCTGGTCAGCCTGTCTACCCGCTGCAAGCTGCCGATCAGCCTGCCTCAGCTGATGGGGCTCATGCAGGCTGCGCAGCAGCAGGGCGGCGCTCTGCCAGGTGGTTTGCCGGGCGCCCTGCCGACGGCGCAGACGATCGGCGTTCCCGGAGCGGCGCTGCCCGCTTCGCCGTCACCTGCAGCTGCAGTCACGCACGGCACCGGACCGCTTCCCGGACCGTCGACCGTCACCAGCCGATAGCACCGGGCGACTGCACGCCGCGGCCCGTATAGGCTCCTGAGCTGCGGTTTCAGACTTTCTCACGATTGGTTAACCGCAAGGCAAGAAAGTCAGCAACCTTTCTGCTTAGCTTTTAGTCTGTCGGAACCGCCAATGGTTACGCCTCTCCACTTCGGATGAAGGAGCCTGTCCATGTTGCTCTCGGCCCGTACCGCGCGGCATGCGGTAGCTGGCGCGGTCGGCACCGGTGCGATCGCCGGTGCGATGTTGTTTGGCGCCCTGCCCTCGGCGATGGCCGACGACCCAGCCAATAACCCGCCCAACTGCACCGCTGCCGACCTGGCCGGCGTGGCATCGGGTGTCTCGGCCTCGACGTCGGCCTACCTCTTCACCCACCCCGACGTGAACTGGTTCTTCACCAGCCTCGAAGGGCTGCCGCGCGATCAGGTCCGGGAAAAGGTGACGGACTACCTGAATCAGAATCCGCAGACGAAGGCTGATCTGACCGGAATTCGCCAGCCGTTGGTCGACCTGAAGAACCGCTGCGGTTCGGCACCAGCACCTTCGATTCCGTAATCCACGTGCGGGTTGGAGAATCGCCCGCGCAGGAGGGCGCGAGTCGAACGGTGCTGATGGTCGACGACGACCCGGACGTCAGAACTTCCGTCGCCCGCGGACTGCGGCATTCGGGCTTCGACGTTCGGGTCGCGGCGACAGGTAAAGAGGCGCTGCGGCTGCTGTCCAGCGAATCGCACGACGCGCTGGTTCTGGATGTCCAGATGCCGGAACTCGACGGGGTTGCGGTGGTCACGGCGCTGCGGGCATTGGGTAACGACATCCCCATCTGCGTGCTGTCCGCACGCGACACGGTCAACGACCGAATCGCGGGGCTGGAGGCCGGTGCCGACGACTACCTGACCAAGCCGTTCGATCTCGGTGAGTTGGTGGCGCGGCTGCACGCTCTGCTGCGGCGCGCGAGTCATTCGGATCAGCCGTCCGACACGATGACTGTCGGGCCGTTGACCATCGACACCGCCCGTCGTCTGGTGTTCGTCGACGGCGAGCGGGTCGATCTGACCAAGCGCGAGTTCGACCTACTGGCTGTGCTGGCCGAGAACGCCGGTGTGGTGTTGTCGCGTCAGCGGCTGCTGGAACTGGTGTGGGGCTACGACTTCGACGTCGACACCAACGTTGCCGACGTGTTCATCTCCTACCTGCGGCGCAAGCTCGAACGCGACGGCCTGCCAAGGGTTATCCATACCGTTCGCGGGATCGGGTACGTGTTGCGGGACGAGCCGTAAGTGCGTTTGCCGCGCTTCCTCCGGTCCGCATCGTTGCGCACCCGGGTGGCGATCGCCTCGGCCGCTGCAGCGTCGGCGGTCGTCGCCGCATTCACGATCCTGACTTCGGTGGTGCTCGCGAATAACGATGCCGCGCAACTTGATCGGCGACTCGACTCCATCGTCGACGCCAGCATCAATCCCACCGAACTGCAGGACCCCCGCCGCGGCGTGCTCACGACCGGGCGATCCGAATCCACCGGGCAGGTGATGTTCCAGCGCGGCCTGCAGCTACCGCCGCTGCCGGTGGGCTCCGCAACCGTCCAAGTCAACGGCGTTGAGTACCGGGTGCGGACCGTGGCAGTCGAGCAACAAGGCGGCGTGCTGATGTCGGTAGGCATCCGCGCCGACAGTATCTTGTTGAACCGCGCCAGAATTCCGTTGTACACAGCGGTAGGTGTGGTGACGGTGTTGATCGCCGCCGGCCTTGGCTGGCTACTGGCCGGCCCGGCAATTCGACCGCTGCGCAGACTGACAGAGCACACCAAGCGGCTCGGCAAGGACAGCGAGGGCATGCCCGAAGTGCGCGGTGTCCGCGAGGCCGAGGACCTGTCCGAGGCGATGAGCGCGATGCTGAGCCGGCTGACCGCCGCCCAGCGGGCCACCACCAATTCCCTGCAGGCCGCACGGGATTTCGCCGCCAACGCGGCACACGAACTACGCACCCCGCTCACGGCGATGCGGGCCGACCTCGATACCTTGCGGATCCACGACCTGCCTGCCGAGGAGAGAGCCGAAGTGGTGCAGGACCTTTCGCGGGCACAGCGGCGGGTTGAGGCGATCATCACCGCGCTCGGGCAACTCGCCTCGGGGCAGCTGGCGCAGGCCGAAGACCGCGAACTCATCGATCTGACCGACATGCTCGACCGGGTAGCGCGGGAAAACATGCGCACCGCGGTCGGGGTCGAGATCGAGGTCGAGGCCGCCGACGACCTCGGGGCGGTCTGGGGCTGGCCGGGCGGGCTCAGGCTGGCGGTCGACAATCTGGTGCGCAACGCGGTGACGCATGGACAGGCGACGCGGATCATGTTGGCGGCCAGCCGTTATGACCACACTTTGACGATCGTCGTCGACGACAACGGCCGCGGCCTTCCGGAGCAAGAGCGTCAAACGGTGCTCGGCCGATTCTCAAGGGGC
>Ga0207640_10001731_pt1 | contig 11718 bp, 8 predicted proteins | sample KBSCornC42_FD_184300 | JGI IMG/M metagenome (GOLD analysis project Ga0207640, IMG submission 184300) | Corn rhizosphere microbial communities from Kellogg Biological Station, Michigan, USA - KBS Corn C4-2 (SPAdes) (version 2) | ecosystem: Host-associated > Plants > Roots > Rhizosphere > Soil ... | reverse complement strand
CGTTGGCCGGCATGCCCCACACCTTCTCGGTGTAGGTCTTGAAGAAGATCGAGTAGAGCCGGAAGCCGAAGCGCGCGGCGACCCAGCCCTCGAACTTGGTCTGGTCCTTCGGCGGCTTGATCTGCGCCCACGCGTAGGAGCCGACGCACCGCGCGGCCTCGACCAGGCCCAGCCCGGACAACGCGTTGCCGGCCTTGAGCGGGTAGTCGAAGAGCCGGCCGCGGTAGTGGATGCGGCTCATGCGCGGCCGCATCAGGAAGTCCTCGTCGGGCAGGATCTCGTGCCACAGCGCCTCGACCGGCCCGGCCTTGGTGAAGAAGCGGTGGCCGCCGATGTCGAAGCGCCATCCCCCGCGCTCCACGGTCCGGCTGATGCCGCCGACCACGTCGTCGGCCTCGAAGACGGCCGGCCGCACCCCGGCCTTGACCAGCTGGTAGGCGGCGGTCAGCCCGGCCGGCCCGGCCCCGATGACGACGACGGCGGGCGCGGCGGGCGCGTCCTGTCCGGATTCTGGCGCTTGCGAAGAGATTGTTGACACGACGCACCAACGAGACGAAAGGCACCGGGTCACGGCGTATTACGCCAATAGGTGATGGAATCAGGGGTTTGCCGGTTCGGGTACCACCTGCGGTTGCGTGAATGCGGTAGCAGCGGCCGGGACCGGGCTCGGGGCCGGCGCCGCGGCCTCCGGAGCCGCCGGTACCGCCGGGCCGAGCGGCGTGGCGGCGGTCTCAGCGGCCGTGGCGGCCCACACGACGGCGATCAACGCCGCGGCCCCGAGTCCGGCGACGCCGAGCACGGTGAGCGAGCCCACGGCCGGGTGCCAGGAGCCGCCGAGCGGGTTCAGCGGGGCGTTCGGGCCGGCCTGGACGCGCGTCATCTCGACCGCGAGCACCCACAGCTGGCAGAACGCGGCGCCGACGGCGAACAGGCGCGGGAGGCGGCGCCGCAGCGCGGGAGGCAGCTCGGTGACGGGGCCGGAGGCGAGCAGCACGGCGGTCCCGGCGAGGCCGGGCAGGAAGTACCGGCCGTACTGGGACCAGCCGAGCGTGCCGAGGAACTTGATCTCCAGGACCGTGGTGATGCCGAGCGAGGCGGCGGCGACAGCGAGCGCGACGATCACGACGCGCCGGGTGCGCAGCATCGCCAGCGGGACCAAAACGGCCGCCGCCAGGGCCGCCCACAGCATCGGGGCCCAGGAGGCCTGCACGTCGAGCGCGAAGGCCTCGCTGAACCACCCGCCGACCCGGGTCACGGCGATCACCCGAAGCAGGGTGCTGACACGGTGGTCGGCGGGATGGACCGCGATGAGGGTGTGGGTGACCTTGTCGTTGCCGGAGACGACGTTCCAGCCCTCGGCCAGCACGCCGATCACGATCCAGGCGGCGGCCACGAGGCGGGCCGCGCGCCAGCGCGACAGCTCGCGCAGCCGGCCGCGCTCGGCGACGGCGAGGGAGCCCGCGACGGCCAGGGCGAACCAGAACGGGCCCTCGGCGCGGACGGTGAGCACGACGGCGCCGGAAACGGCCGCGAGGAGCAGGAGGGCGGGCTGGGACAGGGCTGCGGAGCCGGGCTCGCCGGCCGAGACCGCGGACGCCGCTCGGCGCAGGCGGCTGCGGCCCGAGTCGCCGACGCGGGAGAGGCGGGCCGCACAGCCGGGCTTGCTGGCAGCGGCCACGAAAGCCGAGGCCGCCGACGGGCGCCGACGCTGGGGGCCGACCGCCGAACGCACTTCGGCCGCACCCGGCCGCGCCAGATCCACCAGACACACCCACAGCAGCAGTGCCGCCGAGATCTCGACCCCGTTCGGGTTGACCGTCGAGTTCAGCGCGATGGTCGTCGGCGTCAGCACCGTCAGCAGCGCCGCCAGCAGGAGCGGGCGCCGGGTGCGGATCGCCACCATCGCCGCCGTCGCCGCGAAGGCCGAGGCCAGCAGCGCCGCCAGGATGCGGCTCGCCAGGATGCCGTGCATGGTCGGCCAGAAACGCAGCGGCGCGCCGACCGCCAGGTAGTACAGCGGGTTGTAGCGCCCCACCCACGACACCACGCGGACCTTCGCTTGCGTCGTCGGCGCCCGGTGCTGGCAGCTCGCAGTGCGGGCGACCCAGCTCTGGTCCTGGTGGAAGTTCGGGAAGTAGACACACAGCGCGTTCGGCGGCAGCAGGCTCTTCGGGACGTCCAACGCCGCGCCGGGCCGGTGGACCAGCGGGTCCTCGCCCTGCGGCGCCAGCAGGCGGCCGGTCACCGCCCCGTACGCGCGCTCCAGGTGCTGACGCTCGTCGGTGGTGCCGTCGGCCGGCATCGCCAGGGACCACGCGATGGCCAGCAGGGCGAAAGCCGCGAACGCCGAGAGCCAGGTCCGGCGGACGAAGGTCTGGCGCTGCCGCGCGGGCTCGGTCCGGGACACGGTCGGCCTCCTGTGACGGGGATGGCGAGGACGGCGGGGCGCCGCGGGCCCGGCTGAGGCGCTGAGGCGCTGATGGCGCCGATGCGCGAGGCGGGCGCGGGGTGTCCTGCGGACGCTAGACCACCGCTGCGCCCTCCCGGGGTGCTGACACACGCGCGTCACCGGAAGCAGTGAACATCCCAGCCGTTCGGCGCAGCAGCCGGTGCCGGGGGCGGCGCCGGCTCGTTGTGCATCATCGGCGCGCGCCCGTCCGCAGCGTGCGCCCAGCGTCGCGCCCGAGGAGTTCTGCGTTGAGTGTCACGCCCCCGGCCCTGCGGCCGCCGGCCCCCCGCCGTCCGGGTCGTCCCGGCAGGCCGAGTCCGAGCAACCCGGCTGCCGGCGTCCCGGACGGCTCCGGCCCCCGCCGGACGGGCCGCCGGCCGGCACGACGCCTCGGCCGCCTGCTCCGGCCGCGCACCGACGCCGGGACGGCCGCCCTGGTCGCGGTCGTCGTCGCGGTGCTGACACAGATCCCGCTGCTGGCCAACAAGTTCTTCTACCTCTGGGACGACAGCGCCGCCGAGTTCCTCCCGGTCTGGCACCGCATCGGCACCGACCTGCTGGCCGGCCACTGGAATCCGCTGGTGCCGGGCATGTGGAACGGCGGCAACTTCGCCGCCGAGGCGCTGTTCGGGATCTGGAACCCGGTCGAGTTGCTGGACTCGGTGTTCACCGCGCTGACCGGCGACCTGCTGATCGCCGCGATCGTCATCAAGACCCAGTTCCTGGTGCTGCTGACGCTCGGCATCTACGCGGTCTGCCGCGAGTACGGCTCGAACCGGGCCGCCGCGGCCGTCGTCGCCGTCGCGCTGCCGTTCTCGGGCTTCACGCTCTACTTCGACGCCGCCTCCTGGATCGCCGGCCTCATGGGCTTCGCCTGGACCGCGCACTTCTGGTGGTCGGCGCGCCGCTACATGCGCGGCCGGCTGAACCCGGCCGTGCCGATGGTCTTCGGCCTGATGATCGTCACCACCGGCAACCCCTACGGGCTGCTGGGCATGGCCGTCGTGGCGACCGCGCTGACCGCGGAGTCGCTCGCGGCGCGCGACCGCCACGCGATCCGGCGGCTGGCCGGGGTCTGCTCGGTGGCGGCCTCGGCGGCCGCCATGGTGTTCCTGCCGCTGATCCTCAGCGCCGCGGTCACCACCCGCTCACCGGGCTCGGGCATCATGAACACCGGCTTCCTGGTGCCCGGCGTCGGCGACCTGCTGAACCTGTCCGCCCCGGCCTACCTGCCGCACTCGGTGTCCTGGCACATGGCGTTCTGGTCCGTGCCGACCACGTATCTGGCCTGGTTCATCGCGCCGCTGGCCCCGTGGCTGGACTGGCACCGGGTGCTGCGCCGGCCGCGCGCGCTGATCGGTGTCGGCCTGATCGCGGTCGTCTACCTGGCGATGGCGGTCGGCCCTTCACAGATCTGGCTCTTCCGCTGGCCGCTGCGCGTCATCGAGTACGCCTACCTGGGACTCTGTGTCGTCCTCGCGCTAGCGCTCAGCGAGGCGCCGCGCACCGACCTGCCCCGGCGCCGCGCCGCGGCCACCGCCGGGATCATCGTGGTCGGCGGCTACCTGTCGTGGTCGGCGCAGCCCGGCCGGCTGCACACGGTCATCGCCGCGACCGTGCTGGTCGGCGCGCTGTCCGGGCTGATGGTGCGCCGGGTGCGCGCCGGGCGTCCGTTGTCCCGGCTGCTGATCGGCGGGACGGTGGTGGTCCTGGGCTTCCAGGCGTGGGCCTTCCCGGCCAACCAGAACGTCACCGACTGGCATCCGCAGCACGACGTGGCCTCGATGAGGCAGCACTTCGGGACGGTGTACCAGGGCAACACCCTGATGGTCGGCGACCCGCTGACCGAGGCCGACCGGCTGGGCCGGCGCAGCGTCTGGCACGACCTGCCCGGTGGCAGCCTGCTGCAGGTGGCCGGGGTGACGAGCCTGAACAACTACACCGGTGTCTCCTATCGCGCGTACATGCGGCACCTGTGCATGTCGTACTACGGCGGCACGTGCCGGTCGCTCTACCCGCGGCTGTGGCGCAAGGACACCGACTCCCCCGCCGAACTCGCCGACCTGCTGCGGCTGCAGACCGTGGTGGTGCAGACCCAGCAGCACGTGATGGACGCGCTGAACCCGCCGGTGGGCCCGGGGAAGAAGCCCGCGAAACCGCTGGTGGTTCCGGCCGGCTGGAGCATGCGCCAGCTCAACGACCACACGCTGGTGCTGAACCGTCTCAAGCCTCTGCCGTGGCCGGACGGACGGGTCTCCTATACGGCGCAGGGCGTTCACGTCACCGCCGACGACGTCGCCTCGGACGGCGTCGGCGAGACCGTGCACTACACCGGCTCGGGGGAAGTGCGGATCGCGACCCTGCTGTGGCCGGGTTGGCGCGCGACCGTCGACGGGCACGATGTGCGGCTGAAGGGCACGGATGTCGGGATCGTCAAGGTCCTGCTGCCGCCCGCGCGCCGGGGCGGCAGCACGCTGAAGCTGAGTTTCCGGCCTCCGGGCTACCGGATCGGGCAGGCGATGGCCTTGCTCGGGCTGCTCCTGGCCGGGGTGATCATCGCGCTGTGGTACCGGGGCAAGCGGCGGGCCGGTGCCGGTTCCCGGGCCGGTGCCGGTTCCCAGGCCGATGTCGGTTCTCAGGCCGGCGTCGGTTCCCAGGCCGGCGCCGACCTCCGCGGCGGCGGCGATCCCAGGATCACCGAGGCAGCCGCTGACACTTCGGACAGAAGTAGCTCGAGCGGTTCATGAAGGACTCCCGCTTGATCGGCGTCCCGCAGCGTTCGCAGGGTTCGCCTTCGCGGCCGTAGGCGTGCAGCGACCGGGCGAAGTAGCCGCTCTCGCCGTTGACGTTCACGTACAGGCTGTCGAAGGACGTGCCGCCGACGGCGAGCGCGGCGGTCATCACCTCGCGCGCCGCCTCCAGCACCCGCTCGGTGTCCGGACGGCGCATCTTCGAGGTGGGGCGGTCGTAGTGCAGGCGCGCGATCCACAGCGCCTCGTCGGCGTAGATGTTGCCGATGCCGCTGACGCGCGTCTGATCCAGCAGCGCGCGCTTCAGGCCGGTGGTGCGGCGGCGCAGGTCGCTGTGGAAGTGGTCGACGTCGAACTCCGGGTCCAGGACGTCGCGCGCGATGTGCGCGACCGAGGCCGGCACGACGACGCCGTGGCGGTCGCGCTCCAGCTTCTCCAAGGCCATGCCGCCGAAGGTCCGCTGGTCGACGAAGCGGAGTTCGGAGCCGCCGTCGGTGAAGGTGAAACGGATCCGCAGGTGCTTCTCGTCGGGCGTGCCCTGCGGCTGGACCAGCAGCTGGCCGCTCATCCCGAGGTGGCCGGTCACGGCCTCCCCGACGCCGGTGGTGCCCTCGCCGAGCGGCAGCCACAGGAACTTGCCGCGGCGCTCGGCGCTGAGCAGCGTCAGCCCGGCGGTGCGGGCGGCGAAGTCCTCGGGGCCGTCGGGATGGCGGCGGATCGCGCGGGGGTGGAGCACCTCGGCGGAGGCGATGGTGCGCCCGACGGCCCAGCGCTCCAGACCACGGCGGACGACTTCTACTTCAGGCAGTTCCGGCACGCGCTGAGCGTACCGAAGGCCACCGTCAGGAAGCGTCCGCCGCCGGGTCCGGCTCGATGTCGTACGGGCCGTGCGTGAGCTTGCGGTCGCCCGCCGGGCCCGGCAGCACGCCCTTGGCGGCCAGCGCGTCCGCGTGCGTCTCGCGGATCGTGCGCCAGGCCTCCTCGGCGGCCTGCTGCTCGGCCTCCTTCTTGGAGCGGCCGGAGCCGTGGCCGTAGGCCACACCGCCGACGCAGGCGTCGGCTTCGAAGAACTTGTCGTGGTCCGGGCCGGTCTCGGTGACGCGGTAGTCCGGGACGCCGATGCCGGCGACGGCGGTCAGCTCCTGGAGCGAGGTCTTCCAGTCCAGGCCGGCGCCGAGGGTGGCCGAGGTGGCGATCAGCGGGCCGAACAGGCGGCGGACCAGGTCGAAGGCGACCTCGATGCCGTGGTCCAGGTAGACCGAGCCGATCAGCGCCTCCAGGGTGTCGGCGAGGATCGAGGCCTTGTCGCGGCCCCCGGTGGTCTCCTCGCCGCGGCCCAGCTTGACGTAGTCGCCCAGGTTCAGGCCGCGGGCGACCTCGGCCAGGGCCTTGGAGTTGACCACGGCCGAACGCAGCTTGGCGAGCTGCCCCTCGGGCAGCTCGCTGTGCGTGGTGTAGAGCGTGTCGGTGACCACCAGGCCCAGCACCGAGTCGCCGAGGAACTCCAGGCGCTCGTTGGTGGGCAGGCCGCCGTTCTCGTACGCGTACGAGCGATGGGTCAGGGCCCGGTCGATGAGCCGGGCGTCCACGGGCAGGCCGAGTCGGGCGATGAGATCCTCCGGCGGGGCGGAGGCTCCTGTCCCGCCCTTGCCGGACCTGTTCGAAGACGCCACAGCTATCGAGTTCTCCGGGTGTCTCAGACCTCGACGACCTGGCGGCGGTCGTAGGTGCCGCAGTTCTGGCACAGGTGGTGCGGAACCTTGGTCTGGCCGCAGTTCTCGCACGCGACCAGGGTCAGCGGCGCGGCCTTCCACTGGGCACGGCGGGAACGGGTACGGCTGCGGGACTTCTTGCGCTTCGGGACGGCCACGGGCCTACTCCTGGTCTCGGGCGGGCGGGGCGACCGGCGCCGTACCGCTGTTGCTTGCTACTTGGTCCTTCAGGTCCGCCAAGGCCGCCCACCGGGGGTCGACGGTCTTGTGCGAGTGGTCCGGTTCGTCATTCAGGTTGACCCCGCATTCGGGGCACAGACCCTGGCAGTCGTCCCGGCACAACGGTGCCGGCGGCAGTGCGAGCACCACCGCGTCGTGCACGATCGGCTCGAGGTCGAGCAGGTCGTTGACGAGGAACACCGCGTCCTCGTCGCCTCCCGTGTCTTCACCCGGGAAGAAGTACAGCTCCTGGAAGTCCGCTTCGACTTCGAGGTCGAGCGGCTCCAGACAACGGACGCACTCCCCGACGACGGCGGCACTGGCGGTACCGGTCGCCAGGACGCCCTCGACGACGGCTTCCAGCCGCACGTCCAGGTCCACGTCCGAGCCCGCCGGCACGTTGGCGACTCCGTCCTTGTCCCCGAGGGACTCCGGCGCCGGGACGGTCTCGTGCAGCGTGCGCATCGAACCGGGGCGCCTGGCGAAGTCTTGGGTGTCCGCCACATACGGCGAGCGGGGGTCGGGCTGCGCCGGATGCTTCGGCGTCGTGCCAGGCATGATCCCTCTATCGTCGTGTGTGGTGGACCTCAAGGCGAAAGGCGTGCGTCAGCCATTCGGCCGTCAGGCAGACATCCACGATAGCCGAGGGCCGGGGTGTCGGCCAAACCCAGGGCCTGACCACGCGGGGGAGGCCGCGCTCAGTAGCTGACGACGACCTCGCCGCCGGTGCCGGGCTGCGGGTCCCCGTCGTCCCCGCCGCCGTCGCCGCCGGCCCCGGCGCCGTCGGCGCTGCCGGTCCCGCCGGTCCCGCCGATCGCGGTGGAGCTGCTGTCGGCCGCCGACCCGCCCGTCGCGTCCCCGCCGGGAGTCACCGTGGCGGCGACGGTCTGCCCCTGCGAGACGCAGGTGCCGGCCCGGCCGCCGAGCCCGGGCAGGCCGCCGGAGCCGCCGTCCTCCTGGCCGACCGACCCGGCGCTGCCGCCCCCGCCGCCGCCGGCCACGACGTAGTCGCTCAGGTCCGCGGTGGCGAAGGTGCTGGCTCCCGCGCCGCCGCCTCCCCCACCGCCGGTGTAGAAGTCCCTGGCGCCCTTCCCGCCGGTACTGCCCGCGTCGGGCGCCAGAGCCGCCCCGGCGCCGCCGTCGCCGCCGTGCGGCTGCCTCCGGCTCGACCGGCCGTTCGCGCCGCCTCCGCCGCCGCCCCCGCCGGTCCCGGGGGTGCCGCCGCCGCCGTTGGAGGCGGCCGCCTGGCCGTCCTGGCCGGCCGTCCCGCCGCCGGTGCCGCCGCCTGGGGTGGCCGTCACCCGGGCCGCGGCGGCCTGGGACGAGCCGCGGCCGCCGTTGCCGCCGACCGAGACGGTGAAGACCCGGCCCTCGGTCACCGGCAGCACGCACTGCACGATCGCGCCACCGCCCCCGCCTCCGCCGCCCCACGAGGCGACGCCCCCCTGGACGCTGTCCCCGCCTCCGCCGCCCCCGCCGCCGACCGCGGTCACGGTCAGCTGGGTGACGCCGGCGGGGACCGTGAAGGTGCCGTCTTCGGTGAAGGTCTGCGAGGTCTGTGCTGCCTGTGTCGCGCGTAAGGCGTTTGCCGCGTGTGAGACCTGTGTCGCGCGTGAGGCGTTTGCCGCGTCTGTGGTCCGCGCCTTCGAGCCCTGGGCCCGCGCCGGAGCGCTCGCCACGCACGCACAGAGCAGCACGGCCGCGCCGGCGGCCGTCGCCATGCGCCGGGTCGGGACCGGCTTCACGTCCTCGCGCACGGGGGCTCCCTGGGGTCGTGATCGAGCGCTGTCGCGCTTACTTGACTACCGGGAGGGCCTCGCCGCCAAGTCTCCTTGCGCCGGACGAGTGCATTGCGGGCCGGCGGGCCGGCTGCGGCGTGTCGCAGAAGGTTGCGTCATGACAGAAGAGTATGGATAGCCGCGTATCGGCGTGAAGCCGTCCATTCCGACCATATTTGGATCCCAGATGCATCGTCATCCCAGAATCCGTGCCGTCGCGCTGGCGTTCGCGGCGTCCTTGCTCGGCCTGCCCACCGCCCCGGCCCGCGCGGACACGTTCGCCGTCTCCCCCACCGTCGTCCAAGTCGTCGCGCACGCCGACGACACGTTCCTGTTCTTCAACCCGGACCTGCGCAAGGTCTACAACTTCCCGCTCATCACGGTGTTCCTCACCGCCGGCGCGGCCACCACGCAGGTGGGGCCGAACCAGCCGTTCGCCGACACCTGCCTGTACGGCCAGAGCCGGGACAAGGGCGCCAGGGCCGCCGCCGCGGAGATCGCGGGGGTGGCGAACCCCACCTGGACCCGGACCCCGGTCACCTTCGCCGGCAAGGTCGCCGAGGAGGACACCCTCGACCAGATGCCCCAAGTGAAGCTGGTGTTCTTCAAGCTGCACGACGCCGGGGACGCCAACTACGTCAGCGGTGTGAACCGCCAGGGCATCCTGGAGCAGATCTACAACTCCGGCCAGATCACCGGCTGGCACCAGGCCACCATGGGCACGCTGGCCGCCGACGGCGGCTCGGACTGCGAGCAGCAGTACGCGAACCAGACGTACACGAAGTCCCAGCTCACCGCCTCGCTCACGGCCCTGTACGCGCACTACAACGCGACCGTCGTCTACGGCATGGACCCGCACCGGTTCGACAGCGACCCCGGCAACACCGACCACCTCGGCTCCGGCGGCTTCACGCTGGACTCGGTGGCGGCCTACCACGGCCCCGCCGGCGGCCGGCACGTGCTGCTGCGGCCCTACCGCGACTACAACATCAGCAACGAGGGATCAGACGTCGACGGCGGCAACACCGCCGCCAAGCACGGCGACTTCCTGAGCTACCTCGGTCCGGACCGAGGCGACATCCCCGGGGTCTACCACGGCCTGTACGACACCTCGCCGGACCCGAACAACTCGTTCTACACGCCGTTCTACAGCCGCCAGTACTCGCGGTGGCCGAACGGCTCGGTGTGGACCGCGGTGGACGGCAACGGCCGGCTCAACGCCTTCGCGATCCTCGACAGCCGGATCCAGCAATGGATCGAGAGCACCCCCGGCGGCGCGTGGACCGGCCCCACGCCGATCCCCGGCAGCGCCGGGCTGACTCCGACGCTGTCGGTGACCCGGGGCCCCTCGGGCATGCTGCGGGTGTTCACCACACGGCTGTCGGACTACTCCGCCATGACCGACGTGGAGACCGCGCCGGGCGTCTGGGCGCCGTGGACGTCGCTGGGCAGCGCGAACCCCTCCAACCCGACGCTGCAAGGCGATCCGGCCGCGTTCACCGAGCAGAACGGGAACGTCACGGTCTTCGTCCGCAACCTCGGCACCGGGGTCAGCGCCAAGACCCTGAACCCGGGCGGCAGCTGGCCCAGCGCCTGGGCCGACCTCGGCGGCTACCAGGTCCGGGACGATCTGGCGGTGGGCCTCGGCGGCAGCGGCGCCGGGGAGCTGTTCGCCCCGTCGGGGCAGGGCATCCTGCACTGGAAGCAGAACTCGGCCAAGCAGTGGACGATGGACTCCTCGCCGCTGACCCCGGCGGCGACCGGCAAGACGCAGGTCTCCTTCGCCCTCAACGCCGACGGCCGGCCGGAGATCTTCTACGCCGATCCGAACAACCCGACCGTCGCGACCCAGTGGGCGCAGGGGAACGGGACCTGGACCAGGACTCCGGGTCTGCTCGGCGGCAGCCCGCCGATGCTGGAGAGCGTCGCCGCCGCGACCGCGGGCGACGGCCGGATCAGCATCGCGATCCGCAACGCCGGCGGCGGGGTCAGCATGACGTCGCAGACCTCGGCGAACAACGGGTTCTCCGGGTCCTGGCCGGACCTGGGGAACGCGATCGTCGGGGCGCCGGCGATGGCGGTCGATTCCGACGGCAGGCTGGTGGTGCTCGCGCTGGAGCTCGACGGGGCGCTGCACGCGAACCGGCAGACGGCGACGGGGACGGGCAGTCCCTTCGGCGGCTGGCAGCTCGTGGGGACCTGAGCCCGGCCCGGCGAGCGAACGACGGCGGCCCGCAACCCCGCCCCGGGGTTGCGGGCCGCCGTCGTGACGCCCTGCGGGCTCAGTGCTGCTGGTACGGGTCGTCCCGGAACTGGCGGACGTCGATCATCCCGGTGTCGAAGAACCCGGACGCCTCCGGGTGCTGCTGGTGCGAGGGCTGCTGGGCGTACTGCTGCTCGTGCTGCGGGTACGCCGGGTACTCGCCGCTGTGGTACTCCGGCTGCTGCTCGTACTGGGTGCCGTAGGGCTGCACCGGGTACGGGACCGAGGCCGGGTCGCTGTAGTTCGCGGCGTAGCCGTTCTCGGTGTCGTAGCCGTAGCCGACCGCGACCTGGGCCGGCTGCTGCTGGTACTCCTGCGGCGGGTAGTCCTGCGAGAAGTCCGGGCGCTGGAAGACGCCGCTCATGTCGGCGGCGGCGAACTCGTGGGAGAGCTCCGGCTCCGGCAGGCCGTACTCGCTGTGGCCGTACTCGCTCTGGCCGTAGCCGGCGCCCTGCTGGGCGTAGGCGGGCTCCTGGTAAGCCGGCTCGGCGTAGGCGGCCTCCTGGTACGCCGGCTCCTGGTACGCGGGCTCCTGGTACGCGGGCTC
>Ga0207640_10001726_pt1 | contig 11726 bp, 9 predicted proteins | sample KBSCornC42_FD_184300 | JGI IMG/M metagenome (GOLD analysis project Ga0207640, IMG submission 184300) | Corn rhizosphere microbial communities from Kellogg Biological Station, Michigan, USA - KBS Corn C4-2 (SPAdes) (version 2) | ecosystem: Host-associated > Plants > Roots > Rhizosphere > Soil ... | reverse complement strand
GTAGTAGTCGCAGGTCGCGCGTGCGGCCTCGACCGCGAAGTCCTCCAGTGCGCCGATCGACTGCAGGAACTCGACCTGCTCGGCGAAGCCGAGCATCGCCCAGGCGAGGCCGCGGGTCCAGGTCGTAAACGGCGAGTAGCCCTGCTGGCTGCTCGGCCCGCGGTAGGTGCCGCTGACCGCGTTGAAGAGGCTCTCGTGGGCGACGCGGCCGCGCACATCGTAGATGTCGCGGCCACGGCCGTAATAGACGGAGTACTCAGCGGTGGCGCGCGCGTGCTGCAGCACGCGCTCGAGCAGATCGACGTGCGCGTCCTGCTCCTGGTGAAGCACGTGGCCAAGCAGGTGCGCGATCGCCGGCGCGCGGAGCGTGCGGATCGTATCGACGAACAGCGAATGCGGCCCGTTGAATGAGTGGATGAAGCCGCCGCCGACGATCGTCGTCCAGCGCGACGCCTGCACCGCGCCGCTGACCTTCAGCGCCAGCTCGTAGAAGGCGATCTGCCCTTCCGAGGCGTCGAAGCGCCCTTCGCGCGCGAGCCGCCACAGGTTGCCGTAGGTGCTGACGTTGTTGAACCCGTGATCGTGGACGCCGGTGTGCGTCAGGTGGGTGCCCATGCGCTCGACCGTCCGCGAGCGGCCGAACTCGAGGAAGTCGCGGTCGCCGGTGGCGTCGAACTGCAGCAGCGCCGAGCCGAACGCGAAGCCCTGCGTCCACTCGGTCCAGCCGCGCGCCCGATAGCGTCCGCCGGCGGTGAACACCGGCGCGCCGTCGGCCGGATTCCACGTCCGCTCGATCGATCGGATCTTCTCCGCCGACAGATCGAACAGGTGGTCGATCGAGCGCAGCAGCTGCTCGGGCCGGCGCTCGCGATCGAATCTGATCACTTGGTCTCGAAGGTGATGACGAGGACGAGATCCTCGCCGCCGACCTGCTTCAGGCCGTGCGAGCTGCCGGTGCGGGTCAGGATCGCCATGCCCGGCGTGACGTCATACGGCTTGTCGTCGAGCGTCATCACCCCGCGCCCGCTCAGCACGTAGTAGACCTCGTCTTCGTGCTGCTCGTGGTAGCCGATCGCCGACCCCGGCTTCAGGACGCGCTTGCGAAACGAGAAGTGAAGGTTTGGTGTTTTGTCGAAGAACACGTGACCGACCGTCTGACCGGGACCTTGATGCGGGCCCGGCTCGGCCTTCGCGACCTCGGCGTCCCGCTGAATGATGTAGCCGCCCTTCTTGTGCGCGTCCTGAGCGGACACCGCCGCCGCCAGAACCGCGGCCAGAAGCGAAGCGAAGCCGAGCGCGCGTCTCATCGTGAAGCTCCTTCAAAATTACCGTAGCGCAGCCCTTCAGGGCTGCCCGCGCGGCCGTTGGCAGGCCTAAAGGCCTGCGCTACGGTATTCCGCGCGCAATCTGAAACGCATTCTAGGTCTGCGCTACACGCGTGTGTGGGCACGGACATTCTTCACCTCAATCGCTTCCGGCCGCTGCGAATAAAACCGGTCGAGCGGAAAGCAGCCGGACACCAGCCCGAGGCGTGGACCGGTGGTGCAGTCGCTGAAGGTCCGGCAGATCGAGGCGCGCCGCAGCGGCCGGCCGGCGAGCACGTCGGCCGGCAAGTCTGGATACGCGAGCACCATGCGGCCGAGGCCGACGAAGTCGGTCATTCCGGTGCGGACCGCATGCTGGCCGACGTGCGGCAGCCATTCCTGCAGGTAGCTGTAACCCGATCCGACGAACACGAGCCCCGGGCACGAGCGCTTGAGCAGCGCCGTGGCGCGAATCTGCCGCGCGACGCCGCGCAGCGGATCCTCCGGCGGCTCGTAGCCGTCGAGCGGCGGAAACAGCGCCGGACGCTGCACGTGCGGATTGTAGTACGGGCTGCCGCCGCTGACGCAGATCCAGCGGACGCCGAGCCGCTCGAGCATCCGCAGGACGGCGCGCGGTTCCTCGAGCGCCGCATCGAGGCTCTCGTCGTCGGCGGCCACGCCGAATCCGAATGCGTCACCGGCACCGTCGGCCGCCTGTGTGCTGTCCGCGACCTCCGGTTCGCCGGTGCCGTCTGCACGCTTCCGATACGGCACCGTGTCGAACGCTGAGATTCGGACGACGATCTGCAGTCCGGGCACGTGCGCGCGGATCCCGTCGATCACCTGCCGCATGAACCGCGTCCGGTTTTCGAGCGAGCCGCCGTACTTACCGTCGCGCGCGTGCGCGCCGAGCAGCTCGTGGCCGAGATAGCCGTGACACGCCTTGACGTCGACGAACTGGTAGCCGCCGTTCCAGGCGCGCCGCGCGGCGGCGACGAAGTCGTCGACAAGGGCGTCGAGCTCTCCGTCGGTCAGCACGCGAATCCCGTTCGCGAAGCGGCGGTCGAGAATCGGATGCCGCGCGCCGGCCAGCGGCGCCGGCCGATCGTAGACGTCCGGCCGCGCGTAGCGTCCCGAGTGCGTCAACTGCAGGCCGATGCACAGGTCGCCGTCGGCGTTCGCACCGTATCGATCGCGATGCGCGGCGACGAGATCGTCGCGCAGCGACGCGATGGCACGCTCGGTCGCCGCGCCAAGCATCAATTGATGAGGGTTGGCGCGCCCGTCGTGCCGGACGGCAACTGCCTCGCCACCCCAGATCAACTTCGCGCCGCTGATGCCGAAATGGCGCCAGCGCCGCCGCGTCAGGTCGCTGGGCGCGCCGTCGCGCGTGCCGTCCCAGCCCTCCATCGGCAGGATGCAGAAGCGGTTGCCAACCCGCACGCCGTCGACCTCGATCGCTGCCGCCAACGGTGACGTCTGCGGCGGCGCCAGCTCGGCGTCGAACTCCAGCGGGATCGCCGAGCGATCGAGGTGAGCGCGGAAGGCGGCGGCAGTTTTCAGCGAGGCGACGCGCGGATAGGTCAAGGGGATTCCCTGATGTTGCGAATCCTCACGACCGCAGCCGATCCAGCGCCACTGCGCCGACGATGATCGAGCCGGTGACGATCTGCTGGACCCAGTTCGGCAGCCCCTGCTGCGAGCAGCCGATCTGAATCACCGCCATGATCGCCGCGCCGGCGATCGTGCCGGTCACGCTGCCCTTTCCGCCCGCCAGACTCCCGCCGCCGATGATCACCGCGGCAATCACGTCCAGCTCGAGGCCGATCGAGACCGTCGGATCCCCGACCGACAGCTTCGAGAACTCCATCACGCCGGCGAGCGCGGCGAACGCACCGGCAATCGTGTAGACGGCGGCCCTGGTGCGATCGATGCGCACGCCGCACAGGCGCGCCGTCCGCTCGCTCGAGCCGATCGCGAACAGGTGACGGCCGAACCGCGTGTAGCGCAGCACCAGCGCGACCAGGATCGCGAGCGCGACGGTGATCCAGATGCCGGTCGGCAGCAGCACGCCGCTGCCGTCGCGAACCGTCCGCAGCAGGGTGTTGAGCCAGGTGATCGGCGCTTCGATGCGACGCTCGTCGGCCAGGCCCTTCGCGGCGCCGCGAACGAGCAGCATCGTGCCGAGCGTCACGATGAACGGCACGACGCGAAGCTGCGTGATCAGGAGGCCGTTGACCAGGCCGCACGCCGCGCCGGACGCCAGCGCGCCGATCGCGGCCACCGCTGGCCCGTGCTCGCGCAACAGCACCGCGGTCACGACCGTGCTCAGCGCCACGACGGATCCGACCGACAGATCGATGCCACCGGACACGATGACCATCGTCATGCCCAGCGCGGCGACGCAGACGATCACCGTCTGGCGCGCGACCAGCTCGAGATTGGCCGCGCGGAAGAACTGCGGCCCGATCAGCGCGCCGAACAGCCCGAGGACGACGGCCAGCCCGATGAGGACGCCCGTTTCGTCCAGCAGGCGGCGCCGCGTCGCTACGACGCGCGGGCGCCCGACGCTTCCATCAACAACGAGTGCTCGTTCCATTCAGCCACGTCCCGGGGCGGACCCAGACGGCCGCGCGCCATCACCGCGATGCGATCGCACACGCCGAGCAATTCGGGGAAATAACTACTGACGAGCAGTACGGCTTTGCCGGCGCCGACCATCTCGTCTATCAGCCGATAGATCTCGGCTTTGCTGGCGACGTCGATGCCTTTGGTCGGCTCGTCGAGGATCAGCACGTCGACATCGTGGTGGAGCAGCCGGCCGACCGCGACTTTCTGCTGGTTGCCGCCGGACAGTTCGGCGACAGCCTGCCGCGCGTCCGCGCAGCGGATGTCCAGCCGCTCGATCCAGCGGGTCGCCGCGGCGCGCTGGCGTGACGGAAACACGAGCCCGCGCGACCCGAACGGCGCCAGGTGCGACAGCGTGATGTTGTCGCCGACGCTGAGGCTGCGCGCGAGCCCTTCGCCGGCGCGGTCTTCGCTGAGCAGGCCGACGCCCTGCTGCCATCGCGCGTGCGGCGGCGCCGGTCCGGTGAACGCGGCCACGCGGATGCGACCACCTCGCACCGGCGCCAGCCCGAAGATCGTCCGCAGCAGGCGCGTTCGCCCGGCACCGACGAGGCCGGCGATCCCGAGCACCTCGCCGCGGTGCAGCGCGAACGTCGCGTCGCCAGGCTGGAGCGCGTCGACCGCGAGGATCGCGTCGCCGCTGCGCCGCTGCCGGCGCGGGTAGAGGTCCTCGACGCTGCGGCCGACCATCAGCGACACGATGGCCTCGCTCGGCATCTCGCGCGTGCGGCCCTCGCCGGCCTGCCGGCCGTCGCGCAGCACGACGACGCGATCGGATATCTGCTTTACCTCTTCGATGAAGTGCGAGATGTAGACGACGGCGATCTGCTGCGCCTTCAGCCGGTTGATCAAATCGAACAGCGTCCGGACGTCAGCGTGCGTGAGGCAGCTGGTCGGCTCGTCGAGGACGAGCACGCGGCAGCCGATCGCGAACGCCCGCGCGATCTCGACGAGCTGCTGCGCCGCCGGCGACAGCGTTGAAACGGTCGCATCCGGCGCGATGTCCGCATGACCGAGCTCGGCGAGCGCGCCGGCCGCAGTCTGCCGCATCCGATCGCGATCGACGATGCCCAAGGGGCCGCGCGTGGGCTCCACGCCGAGGACGATGTTCTCCATCACCGTCAGGTGCGGCGCCAGCGACAGCTCCTGGTGGATCATCGCCACGCCAGCGTGCCGCGCCGCGAGCGGATCCCGCGGCGCGTACGGCGTGCCGTCGAGCCGCATCGAGCCGGCGTCGGGCTTCGTCGCGCCGGCGAGAATCGCCATCAGCGTGCTCTTGCCGGCGCCGTTCTGGCCGACGAGCGCGCAGACTTCACCGCGGTTGACGGCGAGGTCGACGGCGTCGAGCGCCAGCGTGGCGCCAAACGCCTTGCTGACGCCGCGCATCTGCAACCGGGCTACGGGTTCAGCCATCGCTTCAGGTCGGGGTGCAGCAGCTCCTGGACGTCGGGATCGTCCATGTGCTCGCGCGACACCAGGCGGACGCCGGTGTCGATCCGCGGTTCGACTTTCTCGCCGTGAATGTGCGAGACCACGGTCTTCACGCCGAGATAGCCCATCTTCACCGGATCCTGCACGACCACCGCGTCGAGATGGCCGTCGCGCATGCCCTTGAGCAGCGACTCCGAGGCGTCGAAGCCGATGAATTTCACCTTGCCGGACCAGCCGTTGTCGACGAGGACCCGCATCATCGCCAGCGTGGTCGATTCGTTGGGCGTGAAAATGCCGTCGACGTCGAGCGTGCCGTCGGCGCGCTTCAAGCCGCTGAGCAGCGCTTCGCTCTTTTTGTAGGCACCTTCGACGTCGGCGCCGCCGTACTGGTTCGCGCTCACGACCTGCAGGCCCGGCCGCGACTGGATCGCTTCGAGAAAACCGGCCTCGCGCTGCAACGTGCTGTCCGATCCTTCCGCGTAGCGCAGCAGGACCACCCGTCCCTTGTCGTGCAGCAGCGTCGCGAGCTGTTCGCCCGCCAGCCGGCCGGCCAGGCGATTGTCGGTGGCGACGAAGCTCACGTAGTCGTTGCCCTTGAGCCCCGAATCGATCACCACCACTGGAATGTTGTTGTGCTTCGCATCGGCAACCGGCTGCGCGAGCGCCACCTCGTCGAGCGGCGCGAGCACCATCCCGGAGACGCCGCTGGTGACGAACCGCTCGACCTCCGAGATCTGCGATTCGCGCTCGTCCTCGCGGAGCGGGCCGCGCCAGACAATCGTGACACCCAGTTCCTTGCCGGCCTTCGCGGCGCCGGCATGAATGCTCTGCCAGAAGGCGTGCGACGTCCCTTTCGGGATCACCGCGATCGTCAGCGCCGCCGGATCCGTGCTGGTGCGGGTGCGACTACAGGCGGCTGCGAACAGCAGCAGCGCGACCGCCGCGCGCCTCGTGCGGGTCATCAGCGTTGAGCCTCCAGAATCGTTGCGCGGTCCCGCCGAGCACGGCGTCCTGCTCGTGCGCGGGACACGCCGCAATGTACTCGACGACAGCGTTCAGCGTTCTCTGGTACGGTGCGGCGACCAGACACACCGGCCAGTCCGAGCCAATCATCAGCCGATCCGCGCCGAACGCATCGAACGCGACGTCGAGATACGGCCGGAGATCGTCAGCCGTCCACGCGTTCCAGTCCGCTTCGGTAATCAGGCCCGACAGTTTCGCGTACACGTGCGGGTGCGCGGCAAGCCCGCGAATATCTTCTTCCCACGGGCGGCGCTCGCGGCCGCGAATATTCGGCTTCGCGAGATGATCGAGCACGAAGCGCTGACCGGGGAGCCTCGCCACGCACTCGCTGGCGGCCCGCAGATGGCGCCTATATATAAGGAGATCGAACGCGAGCCCGAATTCCGCAAGAACTTCAAGACCCTCAAGCACTTGCGGCCGTACGAGGAAGCGGTCGTCGGGTTCCGACTGCGCGATGTGCCGCATCCCGACCAACTTCGTGTGCGAAGCAAACGACGCAAGCTGCGCGCGGACGGCATCGGCGCCGGCCTGCAGATCCACCCACCCGACGACTCCAGCAATCGAGGGATGGACGTCGGCGAGGGCGAGCAGCCACCGCGTCTCCTCCAATGACTGCCGCACCTGCACGGCGATGCACGCGTCACAGCCGGCGGCTGACAGCTCGCGCGCCGACTCCGCGGGAAGAAAATCGCGGCGCAGCGTGGCCATCGAGTCGTCTATCCAGCCGTACTCGTCGGCGGTGTAGCGCCAGAAGTGCTGGTGCGCGTCGACGCGCATCATATGGCGGGAACCGGCGTCGAGCCGGCGGCGCTCGACGCGTAACAGGCTTCGACGAGCGCCATCGTCTTGAGTGCGTCGCTCACCGGCGAGATGAGCGAGCTGTCTTCGCCGCTGACGAAGCGCTGGAGGTTCGACATCGGACCCTCGAACGCTTCGGTGAACCACGAGCCACGCAGCGGAACCGGCTGCCATGCGCCGTCGAACGCGATCTCGAGGCGATCGGGCGGCCCCGATGGGTACTCGAGGTTGACGCCGAGCGTCAGCAGCGCGGCGCCGGCCGTCCCTTCGATTTTCAACATCGACGCGCGGTGGCGGTCGTCCTGACGATGCGTATGGTTGAGGACGAGCGAACAGCGGATGCGATCGCCGTAATCGAGCACGATCGTGCTGCGCGTGTCGGCGAAGCGATCGAACTGCGGATGCGCAACCGCGCGGCACATCACGCCGAGGGGCTCGCCGGCGATCCACCGGATCGCGTCGAGGTAGTGAATCGAGTGGTAGAGCACCTCGAGCCGCGGCGCATGCTCCAGGAACGACCACTGCTCCCACGGCTGACGATCGACCATTCTGACCTCGATGTCTGTGAGATCGCCGAGCCGGTCGGCGGCGACGAGATCGCTGAGCGCCATCATGTTCGGGCTGAAGCGCAGCTGGAAATTCATTGCCGCGACGAGCTCGCGCTCGCGGCACAGCGCGAGAATCTCCCGTGCGGCGGCGAGCGTCTCCCCCATCGGCTTCTGAATCAGCACCGCCGCGCCGCGCGGCAGCTGCGCGAGCACGCCCGCGATCTCTTTGCCGGGGACGGCGACGTCGACAATCGCGCCTGCAGCCGCCGATGCCTCGGCGAGGCTCGCAAAGACGCGGAGGCCGCCGAACTGCTGCGCCGTCTGCTCGGCCGTCGCACGGCAGCGATCGAAGAGGCCGGCGATCGGAAATTGCAGGCGCGTGTAGGCGGGAAGATGCGCGGTCCGGACGATCGCGCCGGCGCCGACGAACACGATCGGGCGCGGCGCGGTCGGGCGAGGCCAGGTCTGGCGCAGATCGATCATCCGATCCTTCAGGCGCGTTTCGAACCTACGCGCGGCATTCTGTCGCGCAACCCTTTAGGTCTGCCCATCGCCGCGCGGGCAGCCCTGAAGGGCTGCGCTACGGTAACAGCCACCGCATTCGCCCGGATTTTACATGGTAGGATGCGCGGCGATCAGGAGACTCTGTGACATGGCTGGCGCGATTATCATCGCGGTCATGGCGGTGACGCAGTCGACGTTCGGCGCCATGCCGGACGGCACGAAGATCGATCTCTTCACGCTGACCAACGCACACGGCGTCGAGGTGCGCGTGATCACCTACGGCGCGGTAATCGTCTCGATCAAGGCGCCCGATCGCCGCGGGCATTTCGACGACATCGTCACCGGCTTCGACACGCTCGACGGCTACCTGACCCGGTCGCGCTACTTCGGCGCCGTCGTCGGCCGCTACGGAAACCGGATCGCGAACGGCCGCTTCACGCTCGACGGCAAGACCTATGAGCTGGCGACGAACAACGGCAAGAACCATCTCCACGGCGGCCTGCGCGGGTTCGACAAGGTGGTGTGGGCGGGCAGCACCGTCGAGCGCGACGGGAACAGCGGCGTCGCGCTCACCTATGTCAGCCGCGACGGCGAGGAAGGATACCCGGGAACGCTGAACGCCACGGTGACCTACACGCTGACGGCGCGCAACGAGCTGATCGTCGACTACGCGGCGACGACCGACCGGGCGACGCCGATCAACCTGACCAACCACAGCTACTTCAACCTCGCCGGCGACGGCCACGGCGACATCCTGCAGCATGTGCTGACGATCGACGCCGATCGCTACACGCCCACCGACGACACGCAGATTCCGACGGGCGAGCTCGCGCCGGTCGAAGGGACGCCGTTCGATTTCCGCAAGCCGACGCCGATCGGCGCGCGCATCGACGCCAACGACGAGCAGATTCGCCGCGGGCACGGCTACGACCACAACTTCGTTCTGCGGAGCACGAGCCCACAGAGCGCGAGCGCTGGGAGCGCGAGCCCTCGGAGCGGGAGCCCTCGGAGCGCGAGCCTTTCAGGCGAGCGATCACCGCATCACGCCGCCCGCGTCGTCGACCCGTCGAGCGGCCGGACACTCGACGTCGCCACCACCGAGCCGGGCGTGCAGTTCTATTCCGGCAACAACCTCGATGGCAGCGCCGTCGGCAAAAGCGGCCACGTCTACGCTCGCCGCACGTCGCTGTGCCTCGAGACACAGCACTTCCCCGATTCCCCGAACCACGCGAATTTTCCGTCGGCCATCCTGCGGCCGGGTGAACGATTCCAGTCGCGGACGGTCTTCACCTTCGGCGTGACGCGATGAGACGGGTTCGACCTAGGTCCGCCCTTTCAGCGCGGACGTTGCTGCTCCTCGTTACTGCCGCAGCGGCCGTCGCGTTCGCTCCGAAGGACGATTACGCGAACAACTACGTCGCGACGGCGATGGTCCGGCTGAACGACAACGGCGCCTGGTCGTGGTTCATGGATCCGCGCGTCATCGTCAACGAGGGCAAGCTAATCGCCGGATCCGTGCGCGCCGTCGGCAACAACCAGGCGAACACCAGCGATCCGCGCTGGGGCAACGTCGAAGTCTCGGTGTACGAGATCGAAACGGGAAAGGTCAACACCGTCGTCCTGCACCCGCACCTCGACCAGGACGACCACGCCGCGCCGGCCTTTCTCGTCCGAAAGGATGGCCGGTATCTCGCCGCCTACAGCATGCATGCGAAGGAGCGGCGGATGTATTACCGGCTGTCCGAACCGCATAACCCGCTTGCCTGGGGACCGGCGGCAGCGGTCGAAACCCCAGGTGAGAACGCACAGTTTGCCGGGAACAACGCGACCTACGCCAACCTGTTCCGCATGCCGAACGGGCGGATCTACAACTTCATCCGCGCGTTCCATCACGATCCGAACTACCTGTTCTCGGACGACGACGGCAGCACGTGGACGTATGGCGGCCGCTGGTTGTATGGGAAGGGGGGCTACAGCCCGTATCTGAAGTTCGCCTACGACGGCAAAGGCGCGGTCCATTTCGTCGCCACCGAGGATCACCCGCGCAACTTCGACACCAGCATCTACCACGGCTATCTCAAGGACGGCGTCCTCTATCACTCGGACGGGAAGGTCGTCGGCAAGTTGAACACCGGCACCGAAGCGACGATCGCGACGTGGGACTTCACCAAGGTGTTTGCCGCCGACCCCGATCACGTCGCCTGGATGGTCGATATCAATCTCGACCGCGACGATCGCCCGTACGTGCTGTTCTCGACGCAGAACGACGGACGCGGGCTGCCGCCGGGCAAGGGCGGGATGGATTTGCGCTACCACTACGCGCGCTGGAACGGCACGGCGTGGCACACCGAGGAAATCGCCTACGCGGGCACGCGACTCTACCCCACCGAGGACGATTACTCCGGTCTCGGCGCGCTCGATCCGAACAATCCCGAGGTCGCGTACATCTCGACCGACGCGGATCCGGTGACGGGCGCGCCGCTGGTCAGCCGCGCCGACGGCAAACGCCACCGCGAGCTGTTCCGCGGCGAGCGCTCGACGGCCGGCAAGTGGACGTGGACCCCGTTCACCCGCAACTCGACGGAGGACAACCTCCGGCCGGTGATTCCGAAGTGGGACGATCGGCGCACGGCAATCGTCTGGATGCGCGGCGCCTACATCCATAACCAGGGTGAGTGGTACTCGTCGATGGTCGCGGCGATCGCTCACTGACGTGGACCGCCGCGCGTTCCTGGAATCGATCGCGGCCGCCGCCGCGCCCTTCGGCCAGCGCGAGATGTCGCCGCGCGGCGGCGACGATCGCACGTACTGGATCAGCATCCTGCGCCGGCTCGCCGAGCCGGTGCTCACCCGCCTCTCGCGAATGCCGGTGGAACAGGCCCGCGGTGCGAATCGCGAGGAGGTCTCCCGCCTCGAAGCACTGGGCCGCCTCGTCGCCGGCATCGCACCGTGGCTGGAGCGCGGCGAAGACGATCTCGCGGCGCGCACGCGGGCAGCGATCGCCGCCGCGGTCGATCCGGCATCTCCAGACGCGTTGAATTTCACGCGCGACCGGCAGCCGCTCGTCGACGCGGCGTTTCTGGCACAGGGCATCCTGCGCGCGCCGCAGGCGCTGCGCGACCGCTTCGAGCCGGCGGCCCGCCGCCACCTGATCGCTGCGCTCGAATCGACGCGCACGATCACGCCCGGGTTCAACAACTGGCTGCTGTTCTCGGCGACCATCGAGGCGTGCCTGAAGGGGCTCGGCGCCGGGTGGGATCGCACGCGCGTCGACTACGCGCTGCGGCAGCACGAGCAGTGGTACAAGGGCGACGGCGCCTATGGCGACGGTCCCGATTTCCACTGGGACTACTACAACAGCTTCGTCATCCACCCGATGCTGGTCGACGTGCTCGACGCATGCGGCAGCGAATCGCCGGCGTGGCGGGAGATCGCCGCCCGCGAACGCGACCGCGCGAAGCGCTACGCCGCCGTGCATGAACGGATGATC
>Ga0207640_10001719_pt1 | contig 11747 bp, 8 predicted proteins | sample KBSCornC42_FD_184300 | JGI IMG/M metagenome (GOLD analysis project Ga0207640, IMG submission 184300) | Corn rhizosphere microbial communities from Kellogg Biological Station, Michigan, USA - KBS Corn C4-2 (SPAdes) (version 2) | ecosystem: Host-associated > Plants > Roots > Rhizosphere > Soil ... | reverse complement strand
CTTCCTAGACTCTTGTGGCATGCAATTGGCAACGCTCGTCGCGGAGCTTCCGGGGGCCCGAGTGGTGGGGGACGCCTCCGTGGATGTGAGCTCGTTGGCTTACGACAGCCGAAAAGTCGGGCCGGGAACGCTGTTTTTTTGCGTTCCCGGTGAGAAGGTCGATGGGCATGAGTTTGGGGCCGCTGCGGTTGAGGCGGGGGCTGCTGCGCTGGTGGTAGAGCGGGAGTTGGATTTGGATGTGGCGCAGGTGGTGGTGGGGGATGCGCGGGCGGCTATGGCGCCGCTGGCGTCGGCGTTTTACCGGGATCCGAGTGGGGAGTTGCGGGTCGTGGGGGTTACCGGGACCAATGGGAAGACGACGACTGCTTTTTTGATTCGGAAGATTCTTGAGGCGGCGGGGATTCAGACGGGGTTGCTGGGAACCGTGCGGCAGGTTGTCGGTGGCGTGGAGGAGGAGGTTGAGCGGACTACGCCAGAGGCGATTGATTTGCAGGGGGTCTTCAGGCGGATGCTCGAGGCGGGGGACAAGGCTTGTGTGATGGAGGTGTCTTCGCACGCGCTGGCGTTGCATCGGGCGGACGCGATCCATTTTGAGGCAGCGCTGTTCACGAACCTGACCCAGGATCATCTTGATTTCCACGCCGATATGGAGGACTACTTTCGGGCCAAGCGGTTGCTCTTCGAGATGGGGCCGCGCACGGCGGTCGTCAACGTCGACGATGAGTACGGCCGCCGTCTCGCCGACGAATTCGATTGCCTCACCTTCTCGGCCGACGGCGCGGAGGCCGACTTTCGCGCGGCCAATGTCTCCTTTGACGCCGCAGGTGCCAGCTTCACAGCAAACTGCCTGCCGACGGGCCTCAGAGTCGCGCATACGCCGACTTCTAGGCCCGTCGGCGGGGAAATCGAGGTGCGGACCGGGTTGCCGGGGGGCTTCAATGTCGCCAACGCGCTGGGGGCGTTTGCGGCGGCGGTGGCGATGGGGGTCGAGCCCGATGTCGTGGCCAAGGGCCTGGCGCGGGCCGAGCGGGTGCCGGGGCGCTTTGAGCCGATCGACGAGGGACAGGACTTCGCTGTTCTGGTCGATTATGCGCACACGCCCGACTCGCTGGAGAACGTGCTGCGGGCGGCGCGGCGGCTGAGCGAGGGGCGGGTGCTATCGGTCTTCGGCGCTGGCGGCGACCGCGACCGCGACAAGCGGCCGAAGATGGGGCGGGCGGGGGCCTCGCTTTCCGACCTTGCCGTCGTCACCTCCGACAACCCGCGCTCCGAGGACCCCGCAGCGATTATCGCCGAAGTCGTCGGCGGGATCGAGAACGGTGCCAACTTCGAGATCGAGCCAGATCGCCGCGCTGCGATCGCGCTGGCGCTGCGCGAGGCGCGCGCTGGCGACACGGTCGTGATCGCCGGTAAGGGTCACGAGCAGGGCCAGGAGTTCGCGGGTGGTCGCAAGGTGCCCTTCGACGATCGCGAGGTCGCGCGCGAGGAGTTGCGCCGGCTTTGAACTTCAGCGGGGAGCAGATCGCCGCCGCCTGCGGCGCGGAGATCATCGCGCGCGGTGGGGCCGGCGCGCCGGGCCGGGCGACGATCGGCTCAGGCGACACCGGCCCCGGTGATCTCTTCTTCGGCTTGCGCGGCGAGCGCGTCAACGGCGGCGAGTTCGCCCCGGCCGCGATCGAAGCCGGCGCCTGGGGCGTACTCATCGACTCGACGCTGAGTTCGACTTTTCTGTCGCTATCCGACAGTAAGTACGAAGTCAGCGAGGGGAGGGGAGGTGTTTGGGTCTTCGCGGTGGACGATCCACTTGCTGCGCTGCAGGCACTCGCTCGCGCCTGGCGGCGCGAGCTGGGCGCCCGCGTGCTCGGTGTCACCGGCTCGGTCGGCAAGACCTCTGTCAAGGACATCGCGCGGGCGCTGCTGCCTGGCCGCGTTCACGCCAACCGCGAGAACCTCAACACCGAGATCGGACTGCCGCTGACCGTGCTGGAAGCGCCCGAGGACACCGAGACGCTGGTGCTGGAGATGGCGATGCGGGGTGCCGGCCAGATCGCCGAGCTGGCGGCGATCGCCGAGCCCGAAGTCGCGGTGATCACCAACGTCGGCCCGGTTCACGTCGAGCTGCTCGGCTCGGTCGAGGCGATTGCGGCGGCCAAGGCCGAGGTGCTCGCGGCCCTGCCGCCCGAGGGGACCGCGGTCGTTCCAACGCAGGCCGGTCTGCTCGAGCCGCACCTGAGCGAGGCCCCGCGCCTCCTGCGCTTCGGCCCTGGAGGGGATGTCTTTGCCGCCGAGCGCACGGTCGCCGACGGTGTTACCGAGGCCCTGATCGAGGCGCCCGACGGCGCCCAGCGTTTCCACTTTCCCTTCGCCGAGGAGCACAACCTGACGAACGCCTTGGCGGCGGTCGCGGCGAGAATGGCGTTGGGCACCCCGCTGGCGGAGATGGCCGACCGCGCTGGGAACATAGGCTTCTCAAGCTTTCGGGGTGAGCGCCTCGAATTGGGCGACGGAATCGTCCTTGTGAACGACTGCTACAACGCCAACCCGGTCTCGATGCGCGCAGCGCTCGGTCACCTCGCTTCGCTCGAGGCGGAGCGCCGGATCGCTGTCCTCGGTGAAATGGGCGAGCTCGGCCCGGATGCGCCCGCTTATCACCACGAGGTCGGTGAGAGCGCTCGTGCCGAGGGCATCGACCTGCTGATCGGGGTCGGCGAGCCGGCCCGCGATTACGCCCCGGACGAGCTGGTCGCGACCCCCGATGAGGCGGCCGAATGGCTGGCCGCCCAGGCCGAGCCCGGCGACGCGATCCTGGTCAAGGGATCGCGCTCGGCCGGCCTCGAGACGGTCGCCGAGGCGCTGGCGGAGCTGTTGGAGGAAGCCGGCGATGGGTGAAGTCCTCATCGCCGGCATGGCGGCGATGCTGATCTGCATCTTCCTCGGCCCCAAGTTCATCGAGTTCCTGCGGGTGAAGGAGTTCGGCCAGCACATCCGCGAGGAGGGACCGCAGGAGCACCACGCCAAGGCGGGGACGCCGACGATGGGCGGGCTGATCATCTTCGCCTCGATCTGCGTGCCCTATCTCGTCCTCTCCGACCGCGACGCGCAGAGCATGGCCGTCTTCGGGGTCGCGATGGGCTGCGCGGCGATCGGCTTCGCCGACGACTTCATCAAGATCGTCAAGCGCCGCTCGCTCGGCCTCTCGGCCCGCTGGAAGATCCTCTTCCAGATCTTCCTCGCGCTCGGCCTCTGGTGGGTGGCCCGCCACTCGGTCGGGCTGGAGCCGATCCTCAACTTCCGCATCGGCGACGCCACGCTCGACCTCGGCCCGGTCCTCTACTTCGTGCTCGTCTTCCTCGTCATCGGCGGCACCTCCAACGGCGTCAACCTCACCGACGGCCTCGACGGCCTCGCCGCCGGCTCCTGCGCGATCGTCCTGCTCGCCTACACGGCGATCTCCTTCGTCACCAACGAGCAGCAGAACCTGGCCCTGCTCTCCGCCTGTCTGGTCGGCGCCTGCATCGGCTTCCTCTGGTTCAACGCCTTCCCGGCTTCCATATTCATGGGCGACACCGGCTCACTCGGCCTCGGCGGCGCAATCGGCGCCCTCGCAGTCATGACCCAAACCGAGGTTCTCCTACTCATCATCGGTGGCATTTTCGTAATAGAGGCCCTCTCAGTAGCGATCCAGGTCTTCTCCTTCAAGACCTTTCGCCGCCGCGTCTTCCTAATGGCCCCCCTCCACCACCACTTCGAGATGATGGCCTGGTCAGAGACCAAGATCATGCTCCGCTTCTGGATCATCGCCGCCGTCTGCTCAGGGATCGGGTTCACCCTGTATCAGCAGAGCATCGGGCGTTGAGCTGCACGCCCGTCGAGGCGGAAGGAGGGGCTTGGAAGGTCGAGCCAATCAACCGCCTCGTGCGCGCCATGCTAGTTTCTTGATTACTCAAGAATTCGGGTGTATGCAACGGAGGATTATGAAGCGGTTCCTCAGCCTGGCTCTACTTGTAAGTGCGGTTGCCACCTTTCCAGTGGCGGCGCAGGGTTCTACCTGGTCACTCAAAACCAACCCCCTGCCCTCCGGAGGAAAAGAAGGAACTGCACGCGGCGTCTCCTGCGCGGCGACCTTTTGTGCTTCGGTCGGCGATTTCAAGACCTCCATCTGGGGGGCCTCGGGAGACGAGCTCTTGGAACCGGGTGAATGGAAATCCGCCGAAATCCTTGCAAATCCCGGGCCGAAGAATGGTGACCTGCGTGGTGTTAGCTGTTGGGCGGCAGAAGAATGCCGAGCCGCGGGCGCCTACGGTACGTCCGGAGGAACCGGGGAACTCCTTGTCGAGGTCAGGCTCGAAGGACAGAAAAAATGGGAACAGCAGACAGCGGGAAAAAGCCCCGGCTCGACGCCCGAATTTAGGGGCATTTCGTGCATCCTGTCAGGCACTTATTGCCTCGCGGTCGGACAGTTCGCCGGCGGGGTGAAAGGCGAAGCCGCGTTCGCCCAGGAATGGAACTCGGCCAATTGGATCCCCTTGGCGGCCCCGGAAAACCCTGGCAATCGCAAACACGGACACCTCACCAGTGTCTCCTGTGTGTCGAAAACCTTCTGCATGGCCGCAGGAGGGTGGGGTAGGGAAGTCCTTGGCAAAGAAGTGATTCAGGCGGGCTCCATGACCTACAACAAGACTGAAAAAATATGGGCGCCGATCGAAGCCGCGGAGCCGGCCACTGCCGAAAACGGTGATTTCTACGCGATTTCGTGCGTGAGCTCGACGTTCTGTATGGCTGTCGGCAATTGGAAGGAGAATCCAGAACTGGAAACGGGAGGGCCCACGCGCATCCTCGCGGATATCTGGAACGGCACTAAATGGACGGTGTCCCTCTCCTCTGGACCGGCTTCGATCAACGAAGGGACGCTCCGCGGTGTTTCGTGTCTGTCGGCCGAAGAATGTGAGGTAGTCGGCGATTACATCAACGCCACGACCCTGAAGAGGGAACCGCTCGCGTATGTCTACAAAAAAGGCACATGGGAACGGCAAACCGTCGCAGCTCCAGTTGGAGCGACGGCGAGCGGACTTGAAGCGGTCTCCTGTAAGGCAGCTGAAAAATGTCAGGCAACTGGCACGGAGGCAACAAGCACGCTGGAATTTTTCCCATTCGCGGCGACTCTTTAGGCCGAGGAAGGTCAGCTGGGTTTCGCCTCGGCGTAAGTTCTCCGTCGGCGGTGGCGGGGACCTGACGATCGTCCGACCCAGACAGGTCCGCTGCGTCTGGGATCGAAGATAGGCGGCATGAGCGCACCGCCGCCCAAGGGGATCCGACCGCCACTGCCAAGCGGTCCATGTCTGGTTGTCGGGTTGGCCCGCTCCGGACAGGCAGTCGCCCGTCTGCTCGCGGCGCGGGGAGAGGAGGTCGTCGCCGTCGATTCCGGGCATCCGGATGGGGTGGCAGGACTTCGGGATGCCGGTGTCGAAGTTGTTCTGGATGCAGATGGCGTGGCGCTCCTCGAGGGGGTGTGGACTGTGGTCAAGAGCCCGGGTGTACCGCGGGAGGCGCCGGTGATCGCCGCGGCGCTGGAGAGGGGCCTCGACGTGATGGGGGAGCTCGAGGTTGCCTGGCGGGCGACGCCGAATCGATTCGTCGCCGTGACGGGGACCAACGGCAAGACCACCACGGTTGAGCTGCTCGGTCACATCTACCGCACGGCTGGTGAGCCGGTGGCGGTTGCGGGCAACGTTGGCACGCCGCTCTCGGCGCTGGCTGGTGAGATCGAGTCCGATGCGACGGTCATCTGCGAGGCCTCGAGCTTCCAGCTCGAGGACAGCATCGCGTTCGCGCCCGAGTGCGCGGTCTTTCTCAACCTCGCTCCCGACCACCTCGACCGGCATGGGACGCTTGAGGACTACCTCGCGGCCAAGCTGCGGATCTTTGCCAACCAGGGCAACGACGACGTCGCTGTCTACAACGCCGACGATCCGGAGCTGGCCGGCGTCGATCTCGGCGGTTGTGCCCGCCGGGTCGCCTTCTGCCACGGGGCTGGGCCCGACTGCGAGGTGGCGCTGGCCGAGGGAACGATCTTCTACGACGGCGAGCCGCTGCTTGCCGTCGATGAGCTGGGCCTGTTCGGCGAGCACAACGCTGCCAACGCGATGGCGGCGGCTGCGGCGGCGCTCTCGATGGGGGTCGACCGCGACGCGGTTCGCGAGGGGCTGCGCAGCTTCGCCGGCGTGCCGCACCGGCTCGAGCAGGTCGCCGAGCTCGATGGGGTGCGCTTCGTCAATGACTCGAAGGCGACCAACGTCGCCTCCGCCACCGTCGGCCTGCGCGCCTTCGAGGGCGGCGTGCGGGCGATCCTCGGTGGCAGCGAGAAGGGCGAGACCTACGCACCGCTGCTCGACCCGGTGCGCGAGCGCTGCGTCGCCTGTTACCTGACCGGCGCCTCGGCCGGGCGCATCGCCGAGGCATTGGCGCCGGCGATCGCGGACGGTGTCGAGCTGCATCTCTGTGAGGACCTCGAAGAAGCGGTACGCCTGGCCGCTGCCGCGGCGCAACCCGGCGAGACGGTCTTGCTTTCGCCCGCCTGCGCTAGCTTCGATGCCTTCGAGAACTTCGAAGAACGCGGTGAGCGCTTCCGCCAGGTCGTCGGGGCGCTGCAGTGAGCGCTCGCGCGCTCAACCTCGGTCGCGGCGTCTTCGGCGCCAAGGCCGGCAAGGCCCCGAAAGCGAAGTCGAAGAAGAAAAAACGCTCGCGGGCCGTCGCCCACTCGACCGAGTACAACCTGCTGCTGACCGCGACCCTCTGCCTCCTCGCGCTCGGGGCGGTCATGGTCTTCTCGGCCAGCTCCACGACCCAGGTGCTGAAAGACGGCAGCCTCGCCAACAGCGCCTTCTACCTGAAGCGCACCTTGATGTTCGGCGCGGTCGGCCTGGTCGCGATGCACCTGGCGGCCCGCCACGGCCTCACTGCGATCCGCCGCCTCACCCCGGCCCTGCTCGTTGGCTCGATGTTCCTCCTGCTCGTCGTCCTCGTCGCCGGCACCAGCGCCAACGGCGCCAGCCGCTGGCTCGGCCCGGGCTCGCTGCAGTTCCAGCCCTCCGAGCTGGCCAAGGTGGCGCTGATCCTCTACGGCGCCGACCTGCTCGCCCGTGAACCGAAACGGGTGCGCTCGCTGCAGGGCCTGATGCCCTTCCTGCTCGTCGTCGGCACCGCCTGCCTGCTGATCATGGCCGAGCCCGACATGGGGACGACGATGGTGATCGCCTTTTCGGTTGGGGCGCTGCTGATCGCCTCCGGCGCCAAGCCCGCCGACCTCGGCAAGATCGCCCTCTGCCTCGGCGGCCTCGCCCTGCTGCTGACGATCGTCGAGCCCTACCGGATGGCGCGGCTCACCGGCTTCCTCAACCCCGGCTCCGAAGCGGCGGGAGCCGGCTTCCAGGCGGCGCAGGCGAAGATCGCCCTCGGCTCCGGCGGCCTCTTCGGCGTCGGCATCGGCAACGGCGTGCAGAAGGCCTTCTACCTGCCCGAGGCTCACACCGACATGATCTCCGCCGTGATCGGCGAGGAGCTGGGGATGATGGGCATCCTCGGCGTCGTCGGCCTCTTCGCGATGTTCGGCTACGCCGGCCTGCGCGTCGCCCAGAAAGCCCGCGACCGCTACACCAAGCTGCTCGTCGCGGGCCTGACCTCGATGATCGTTGTGCAGGCGACGATCAACCTCTTCGCCGTGATGGGCCTGGCGCCGCTCACCGGCGTGCCGCTGCCGTTCGTTTCCTACGGCAACAGCAGCCTGATGGCGACCCTGCTCGCCGTTGGCCTGATCCTCAACGTCGCCCGCGGCGGCCGCGCAAGCGCCGCGGCCCGTCCCGGTCGCGCCTCCGGCGCTGGCAAACTGCGCGTCGTCGAGGGCGGGCGTTCGCCTGCCGCTAAAAGGAGTCGAGCGAACCGTGGAAAGAGCGCCCAGAGTCGTAGTGGCAGCGGGGGGAACCGCCGGCCACGTCGTGCCGGCGATGGCCGTCGCCGACGAGCTTCGGGATAGCGGGGCGGAGGTTTCCTTCCTCGGCACCCGCGAGCGGATCGAGGCGGAGTTGGTGCCGGCCGCCGGCTATGAGATCGACTTCCTCGCGGTGCGCGGGATCGACCGCCGCAACCCGCTGCGGGCAGCGCGCGCCGTCGCCCTCGCCGCCGGCGCGGTGAAGACCGCCCGGAGCGCCTTGCGAAGACGCGGCGCCGACGTCATGCTCGGCGGCGGCGGCTACGTCGCTGGCCCGGCCGGCCTGGCCGCGCAGTTGACGCGGACGCCGCTGGTGCTGACCGAGGCCGACAGCCACCTCGGCCTCGCCAACCGGCTGCTGGCGCGCCGGGCGCGCCGGGTCTGCCTCTCCTTCCCGATCACAGGACGGGAGGGCGATCCCTACCTGGTGACGGGACGGCCGGTGCCGGCGGCGATCCTGCGAGCCGACCGCGATGAGGCGCGGCGGCGCTTCGGGATCGCGGCCGAGGACCGTTGCCTGCTGGTGATGGGCGGCAGCCAGGGCGCCCGCTCGATCAACATCGCCGCGATCGAGGCCTTCGCCGAGGCCGGCTCAGGTGGGCTCGACGCCGAGTTCAGCCGTGACTTCCAAGTCGTCCACCTCGCTGGTCGCCGCGACTACGAGGAATTGCGGGGACGGCTCGAGGCTGCGCCCCATGCGGATCGCTACACCCTGCTTGCTTACGAGCCGGATCTCGGCGAGGTGCTTGCCGCCTGTGACCTGGTCCTTGCTCGATCCGGCGGCTCGATCTTCGAGGTCGTCGCGGCGGGCCGTCCGGCGATCTTGGTCCCTTATCCATACGCCACCGCTGATCACCAGACCGCAAATGCGGCCTGGATGGTCGATGCCGGGGCGGCGGAGTCGATTGAGGACTCCGCCCTGAGCGCCGCCGCCCTCGCCGGGCACGTAGCGGCGCTGTTCGAGGATCAGGCAAAGCTGACCGCGATGGCAAATGCCTCAGCCGCGCTGGCGAAGCCCGACGCCGCCCGCCGGATCGCCGACGAGGTCCTAGCCGCCGCCGCTCCCACCGCTTCCGGTGCGCCTTACCCACCCCTAGGGGAGAAAAGGCGCACCGGTACGTGAGCGGTTGGGCTGACAGGCGGTTGCACTTCATCGGCATCGGCGGCGCCGGCATGAGCGGACTGGCCCTGGTCTGCGCCGAGCTCGGCGCGACCGTCACCGGCAGCGATCGCGGCGACTCCTCTTATATGGAGCGCCTGCGCGCGGCGGGCCTCGATCCGGTCGTCGGTCACGACGCGGGGAACCTGCCAGAAGGCGCCGAGGTCGTCGTCTCGACCGCGATCGGCGCTGACAATCCGGAGCTGGCGTTGGCCCATGAGCGCGGCATCGAGCCGATCCACCGCGGCGCCCTGCTGGCCGAGCTCTGCGCCGCGAAGCGCCTGATCGCCGTTGCCGGCACCCACGGCAAGACGACCACGACGGCGATGCTGGTCTGGGCACTGCGCGCCCTGGGCGCCGACCCCGCATTCTTCGTCGGCGGCGAGGTTCCCGGGCTCGGCCCGGACGGCGAAGCCGTTAACGCGGGTTGGGGCGGGGGCGATTGGGTGATCGCCGAGGCTGACGAGAGCGACGGCAGCTTCCTGCGTCTCAAGCCCGAGATCGCGATCGTCACCAACGTCGAGATGGATCACCACAATCGCTGGGGCTCACTGGCGGAGCTGCGCGATGCCTTTGACGAGTTCACGGCCGGGGCGCGGGCCATGGTGCGGCCCGAGGACTCGGAGCTGGAGATCGAGCTGGCCGTTCCCGGGCACCACAACTTGCTCAACGCCCGCGCCGCCGTCGCCGCCGCAGTCGCGGCCGGTTTCGAGGCGCGGGCAGTTGCCGCGGCGCTGGCTGATTTCCCCGGCGTCAAGCGCCGGCTCGAGCTGAAGGGCTCGCGCGGAAGCACGCGCATATACGACGACTACGCCCACCATCCGACCGAGGTGCGGGCGGCGCTCTCGGCCCTGCGCGAGCAAAGCCCGGATCGCCTGGTCGCGATCTTCCAGCCGCACCTCTATTCACGCACCAAGGCCTTTGGCGAGGAGTTCGGCGCGGCGCTGGCGCTGGCCGACGAAGTGGCGGTCCTCGACGTCTATCCCGCGCGGGAGGAGCCGGTCGGTGAGTTGGCAGGGGTCAGCGGCCTGCGGGTGGCACAGGCGGCGGCGGAGCGGATGGGAGGGCGGCGGGTGCTCTGGTTGCCCGACGCGGATGCCGTCCCGGGCGCGATTGCTCGTCTCCTCGATCACAACCAGGCGGTCGGTATCGAGAACCAGGTCCTGGTCACGATCGGCGCCGGCGACGTCTTCAAGCTGGGTGAGGCCCTGGTCAGAGGCGACGGCCAGCAGGTGGCCCAATGAGCTCTCAGCCGGCGGGAGTGCAGCGCGATTTCCCGCTGGCCCGCCTGACCACGGTTCGCACCGGCGGCAGCGCCGATTTCTTCGCCCGGCCCGGCAACGAGGGAGAGCTGCTGGCGGTGCTGGCCTGGGCCGCCGACGAGGGTCTCGCGCTGGGGGTGATCGGCTCGGGGTCGAACCTGCTCGTCGCCGATGCGGGTTTCCGCGGTCTGGCGCTCAAGCTCGACCGCGAGCTGGCGACGATCGAGCGCGAGGGGGAGGGGATCGTCTGCGGCGGCGGCGCCCGCTTTCCCTCGGTCTCGGCCAAGGCCGCCGGCTGGGGTCTCGCCGGGATTGAATTCGGCGTCAACATCCCCGGTACCGCCGGCGGGGCGGTGAGGATGAACGCCAACGCCTACGGCGGCCAGCTCGCTGAGGTGCTCGCCTGGGTCGACGTCTTCACGGCGAAAGGGCGGGAGCGGCGCGAGCCGGATTCGCTGGGCTTCGCCTACCGGAGCTCCAACCTGACCGCCGGCGAGGTCGTCTCCCGAGTCGCCTTCAACCTGCACCCGGATGATCCCGCGGTGATCCGCGCCCGCCTCAACGAGATGCGTGGCAAGCGCCGTGAAGCCCAGCCATCCGGGATCAAGACTTTCGGCTCGACCTTCAAGAACCCTGAGGACCCCCGGGCGGAGGGGCGCAGCGCCGGCCAGCTGCTGGAGGCGGCCGGTTGTCGCGGCCTCGCTCTCGGTGAAGCCCGCTTCGCCGAAAAGCACGCCAACTTCGTCGAGAACACCGGGCACGCGACGACGGCGGACGTGCTGGCGCTGATGGCCGAGGGGCGGCGCCGGGTGCACGAGCAGACCGGCGTCGTGCTCGAGCCCGAGGTGCAGGTGCTCGGTGAGGTCGAGTGGCCGGAAGAATGGGCGCTGTGAGGACGCGGTTTGCTGGCCGGAAGAGGCTGCTGCTCGGCGGAATCGTCGCGCTGCTCCTGGTCGGGGTGCTCTATTTCGTCGTCGTGCGCGACTCGACCTTGGAGCCGCGGCTCGTCTCCAGCCGGCCGGTGGCAGCGATCGGCAGCGGCGACGGCGCGATCGCGGTCGCCGAAGACGGGACCGTGCTGGCCTGGTTCCCCTCCGGCGACAAGGTTCATCTGCCCGAGCTGCCAATCGATTCGGCGCCGAAGGGTGGCCACGTACAGGGCTCGGTGCTCGAACAGGTGCGCGTGCTCGCCGCTGCGCCCGCGGCGCTGCATCCCTTCCTCGCCGCAAGCCGTCTCGGCGAAAGCGGAGTGGACGTCGAACTGACTTCTGGAATCGAATTGCGCTTCGGCAATTCGGCTGACGCGAAGCGCAAGTGGCGGGCCGCTGCCGCGGTTCTGGCC
>Ga0207640_10001718_pt1 | contig 11749 bp, 8 predicted proteins | sample KBSCornC42_FD_184300 | JGI IMG/M metagenome (GOLD analysis project Ga0207640, IMG submission 184300) | Corn rhizosphere microbial communities from Kellogg Biological Station, Michigan, USA - KBS Corn C4-2 (SPAdes) (version 2) | ecosystem: Host-associated > Plants > Roots > Rhizosphere > Soil ... | reverse complement strand
CGATTTGCGAGCCCAGTTGAAAAACTTGTCGACGGAGGTAGTGAGGACGTTTGGATCGAAGCGGTTTTCGATCAGACCCATGAAAGGACCTTCCTCTTCCAGGCGTATACGTAGCCGACCAGCAGGATCGCCAGGAAAACTGCCATTTCGATCGCGCCAAACCAGCCGAGCTGTTTGAACCGGATCGCCCAGGGGAAGAGGAAAACGGTCTCGACGTCGAAGATGATGAAAAGGACGGCGATGAGGAAGTAGCGGACGGAAAAGCGGTGGTCGAAGGCCAGCGAGCTGGCCGGGACGCCGCACTCGTACGGTTCCAGCTTGACCTTGCCGCCTTTGGAGGCGCGCACCAGCGGCGTGATGATGAACAAAGTCAATACCGGCAGCGAGATAACGATGAGCGCAGCCACGAGCAGCACTGAATAGTTCGCCATTTTTTAGACCGGTCGCGAGACCGCCGGTATTGTAAACGCCGACTGGCAGGAGTCAACCATTCGTTGAGGCTCGCGCGAATCAGAACAACGGAGTCTGAAATCGCCACGGCTCGGGACCCCATCCCGCGCCCCTGAGGCGCCGCGCACCGTCGCGATCCTGGAGCAGGGTCAGGCCTTTCGTTTGCGCTTTCGACGCGAAACGAAGGCCTGACCCCCTGTTCTTCGCTACTCCGCCGGTGTCACATGCACCGCAGTCGCACCCTCGGTATCGAGGATGGTGTTGACGTTGTCCAGCAGCGCGGCGCGACCCGGCACGCTGTCCTTGTTCTGCGCCGAGAATTGATCTCCGCCGAGAAGATTGGTTGGCTCAAATGTGACTACCCAAAGGGACATGGAAACCTCCTTACCTCAAAAGAAAAACGTTGTCGTACTCACTGCCGTTGTTAACGGGTTCACCTCGGTCGCGGGACCGTTGACCTGCACAGGAATGGTACCCGAGCTTCTTCGTCTGCATACGTCACCTCCACCACCACGTGCCGCCGATTCCTAACCTGTCTCAGAAAAGTTCTATCTGAAATCGCCACGGCTCCGGCCTACCCCGCTGCCCTGCACGGCACATCAACTCTTGTCTGTGCTTGTGAGGCCTGGGACCGTTGAGAAGATCAACGCGTGCGCTGATTTCCACCTCCTCTCAGAAGATTCCGCAGTGCGACACGGGCTTGTCGCAGCGTGACACGGGGCGTGTCGCAGCGCGACACGGGCTTGTCGCAGCGCGACACGGGGCTTGTCGCAGTGCGACACGGGGAGGGAGGTCGCAGGCGCCGATGCTTCAAAACGCGACTCGCCCTGCAACCTCTCAGAACAGTTTCGCCTCGAACCGCCACGGTTCCGCGCCCATCCCGCGGCCCTGCACTAGCACGCGGATGTCCGCGCCGATGCCGTCGGGGAGGATGAGGCGACGAGCGTCGTCGCGATCCTGAAGGAGGGTCAGGCCTTCGTTCGCGCTTTCGACGGCGAGATCGCCGATCGGCGTGAACAGCTCGTGCTCGGTCGCGCCCAGGGCCAGGAGAAACTTCGCCTGGATGTCGAAAAAGAGCGAAGCGAAGGCCTGTCCCTCTCCGGTTCTTCGCAAATCGTCGAAGTTGATGTGCGCGGTCAGATCCTGCTGGCCGGGATTGACGAGCAGATCGCGGCTGACGCGCTGCTTGGCGTACGCCGCGGCCGTTCCGAAACGCCGCATCCGTCCGCGGAACAGCTTCGACTGCGGCAGACCGTAATCAAAGGTGACGATCAGCCCGCGTTTTGTGAACCGGCAAATCTCGTCGTAGAGCGCGGACCACTCCAGCGAAACGTCAGCGAACTGGCCGTCGTCAAGCGTGATGCCGCGTTCGGCGAAGTACTCTTCGTATTTCGCGTCAGCCTCATGCTCGCTCCAATCGAGCGCTCCATCCCGCTCCGTGACCCACAATTCGTGCAGATCCTCTCCGCGCTGAACGAGCCGCGCGAACGGCAGCGCATCGAACAACTCATTACTAATGATGAGACGCGCATCCGCGGGGGGGATCTCGGCGAGCGAAGTGACGTACGTGACGTTCGGATCCGGGATGGCGCGACCCAGATTGCGATCGACGCCGAAGAACTGGGGTGTGGGGTTTGGGGGGTGGGGGGTGGGAGATGAAGCACCGAGCGGTTCGACCGCGCGAGGTGTCGATATCATCTGTTTTGTCGCTCCCACCCCCCACTCCCCACCCCCCACACCCCGCGCGACAGCCCGGATCAGCCCGCCATCGCCGCACCCGATGTCCACCACCTGCCACAGACCGTCCCCGCTCCGGCTCATGAATTCGCGGCAGAGGTTGCCTAATGAGTACGCAAAAACAGGGCTGAGGACAGGGGAAGTGACGTAATCGCCCTCCTTTCCCACCGGCGATTCGGCCCGTGCGTAGTATCCGAATTCAGGGTGATAAAGGACGAGCTCAACGAAATCATGGAAGGGCAAGTCACTACCCCTCAATGACTTGCGCAGCACATCCAGCATCGATCTTTCGCCGTTCATCCGTCGAATCCTACACCGGCCGGAAGCGCCATTTCGGCTCGTGGCACCCGGGTTGCGAAGAGAACAGGCAACACCAGGGAGGAACCATGAAAAAGCTTTTAGCATCCACACTCACCGTTCTGCTGTTCGCGACGACGGCCTTTGCCCAGACGGCCGACGACCACGCGAAAGCGAAAAAGGGCGCCATCATCGGCGGCATCGCGGGCGCGATCGCCGGCGGCGTGATCAGCAACAACCGTAACGGCCACAGCGGAAAGCGTGGCGCGATCGTCGGCGGCCTGGCCGGCACCGCGGCCGGCGCGATCGTCGGCGCGATGATGGACAAGCAGGAACGCCAGCTCCGCCAGATTCAGGGCGTCGACGTCACCCGCACTGCCGACAACGAACTGAAAGTGACCGTCAAGAACGACGTTCTCTTCGACTACAACTCCGCGGCTCTGCGTTCTGCCTCGCGCTCTTCGCTTCGCGAGATGGCCAACGTCTTCGATCAGTATCCGAACACGACCATCGCCGTGGAAGGCTTCACCGATTCGACCGGTCCGGCGTCGTACAACGAAAGGCTCTCCGAGCGCCGCGCCTCGTCCGTCGCGAACTATCTCGAATCCCTCGGCGTGCGCGGCTCGCGCCTCGACACGATCGGCTACGGCGAAACCCACCCGCGTGCGACGAACAGCACCGCCAGCGGCCGTCAGCTCAACCGCCGCGTCGAGATTCACGTCCGCGCCAACGCGGCCTGATCACAATGATGTTTGACGAAGGGGCGCCCGATCGGGCGCCCTTTTCGCTTGTAATGACCACTTTGGAGGTTTCCATGATTCGAAAAGCATCCAGTCTTCTTCTCGTCACCATCCTCATCGCCGCCTGCGCGACGAACGATCCCAATCAGAAAGCGAAGCAGGGCGCCGGAGCCGGAGCGGCCGCGGGCGCGGTGATCGGCGCGATCATCGGCAACCAGGGCGGCAACAATCGCACCGGCGCGGTGGTCGGCGCGGCCGCGGGAGCGGCCATCGGCGCGGCCATCGGTCACCGCATGGACAAGCAGCAGCAGGAGCTGCAGCAGATTCCGGGCGTCGAAGTATCGCGTCCCTCGGAAGGCGAAATCTCGGTCAATCTGACGAACGACATCCTCTTCGACTTCAACTCCTCGTCACTGCGCGGTGATTCGCAGCAGACGTTGCGCGATCTGGCGTCGAACTTCCGCAACTATCCCGACGAGCAGGTCACCGTCGAAGGCCACACCGATTCGGTCGGTACGCCGTCGTACAACCAGACTCTTTCCGAGCAGCGCGCCTCCGCGGTGAGCGGCTATCTGATCGACCAGGGCGTTCCATCGTCGCGCATCACCTCGATCGGTTACGGCGAAACGCGGCCGAAGGCATCGAACGACACGCCCGAGGGACGGCAGTTGAATCGAAGGGTGGAGATTCACATTCGCGCAACGCAGGGATAGCAATACGAAGCGCTGCACCTTGCGAAAGCACAGACAGGAGTGTCTGTGCCACATGGCTGCGCCATTGATTCACGGGTGTGCTACCGGCGCAGCTGGTGTGGCACAGACACTCCTGTCTGTGCTGGTGAGGCTCGGGACCGTTGAGAAGATCAACGCCGGCTTGGACGCATCTACAATGGCGCGCCATGAAGAAGCTTGCGTTCCTGCTCCTGCTCGCCTCCGCACTTCCTGTCGCCGCGCAGATCGATCCGGGGCTGTTTGGAGAGATGCGCTGGCGGATGATCGGACCGTTTCGCGGCGGACGCACCGTCGCGGCAGTCGGCGTCGTCAAGCAGCCGAACGTCTTTTACATCGGCGTCAACAACGGCGGCGTCTGGAAAAGCACGGACTACGGCCGCATCTGGACGCCGATTTTCGATGAACAGCCGTCCGGTTCCATCGGCGCGATCGGCATCTCGCAGTCCGATCCGAACATCCTTTACGTTGGCAGCGGCGAAGGTCTGCAGCGACCTGATCTCGCCACCGGCGACGGCATGTACAAATCGACCGACGCCGGCAAAACGTGGACGCACCTCGGGCTTCGCGATGCGCAGCAGATTCCGACGATCGTGGTCGATCCGAAGGATCCGAATCGCCTCTTCGTGGCCGTCCTCGGACATCCCTACGGTCCGAATGAGGAGCGCGGCATCTTCCGCTCCACCGACGGCGGCCGCTCGTTTCAGAAAGTGCTCTACAAGAATGACCTGACCGGCGGCATCGACGTCATCCTCGATCCGTCGAACTCGCAGATCGTCTACGCCGCGCTGTGGCAGGCGCAGCAAGGCCCGTGGGAGAACGCGTACTTCGGCGGAGCGGCCAGCGGACTTTTCAAATCAACCGACGGCGGCACGACGTGGAACGAGTTGAAGAGCGGCTTGCCGTCGACGGACGTCATCGGCCGCATCGGCATCGAAGTCTCGCAATCCGATCCGAAACGGCTCTACGCGATCTGCGGCGTCGACGCGAAATCGGGCGGCCTCTATCGATCGAACGACGGCGGCGCGACGTGGAGCCGCGCGAACACCGACGAGCGCATCTGGGGACGTCCCGGCGATTTCAACGAAGTGCGCACCGATCCGAAGAACGCGGACGTCGTCTACGTCGCGAACGTCGTCACCTGGAAATCGACGGACGGCGGCAAGACCTTCGCGTCATTCCGCGGCGCGCCCGGCGGCGACGACTATCACCGCGTCTGGATCAATCCGAACGACACGAAGACGATCCTCATCGCATCCGATCAGGGCGCAATCGTCACGGTGAATGGCGGCGAGTCGTGGAGTTCCTGGTACAACCAGCCGACCGCGCAGATGTTTCATGTGAATGCCGACAACGCCTTCCCGTATCGTGTGTGCGGCGGGCAGCAGGAAAGCGGCTCCGCGTGCGTGGCAAGCCGAGGAGATGACGGCGCGATCACGTTTCGGGAGTGGCATCCGGTCGGCGTGGAGGAGTATGGCTACGCCGTTCCCGATCCGCTCGATCCCGACATCATCTTCGGCGGCAAGATCAGCCGCACCGATCACCGCACCGGCCAGACGAAAGACATCACGCCCAAGCCGTTGCGCAAAGGCAACTACCGCACCGTGCGCACCGCGCCGGTCGTCTTCTCGATGGCCGATCCGCACGCGCTTTTCTTCGCCTCCAACACCGTCTGGAAAACGACGAACGGCGGCGAGAGCTGGAGCGAGATCAGTCCCGACCTGACGCGCAAAACGTGGACGGTGCCGGAGAGCGCGCGCGGCTACGTGAACACGCCGATGACGAAGGTCACGCAGCGCGGCGTCGTCTACGCGCTGGCGCCGTCGCCGCTCGACATCAACACGCTCTGGGCCGGCACCGACGACGGACTCATTCACGTCACGCGCGACGGCGGCAAAACTTGGAACGACGTGACGCCGTCCGAGTTGAAACCGTGGGCGAAGGTATCCGTCCTCGAAGCGTCGCACTTCGACGCGAATGAAGCGTATGCGGCCATCAACACGATCCGTCTCGATGAGCTGCACCCGCACATCTACCGCACGCGCGACGGCGGCAAGACGTGGCAACACGTCGTCGGCGGCATCGCCGACGGCGCGACCATCAACGTCGTTCGCGAAGATCCGAAACAGCGCGGACTTCTCTTCGCCGGCAGCGAGACGCAGGTGTGGTTCTCGACCGACGACGGCGACTCGTGGCAGTCGCTGCGGCAGAACATGCCGGCGTCGTCGATCCGCGACATCGCCGTGCACGGCGACGACGTCATCGCCGCCACGCACGGACGCGGATTCTGGATCCTCGACGACATCGAACCGCTGCGCCAGATTCACGGACGCATCGCCGAGGCGACGCTGTTCAAGCCGCAAGTGGCGCGGCGGATTCGCTGGAACAAGAACACCGATACGCCGCTGCCGCCGGACGAGCCGATGGGACAGAACCCGCCCGACGGCGCGGTCATCGATTACTACCTCCCATCCGCAGCGACGACGCCGATCACGCTGGAGATCCACGACGAGGCCGGCGCGCTGGTCCGCCGCTACTCCAGCTCCGATCCCGCGCCTGCACCGAAGGATGAGGGCAACGTTCCGTGGTGGTGGATCCGCCCGGTGAAAGCGCTGTCCGCATCGGCGGGCATGCACCGCTTCACCTGGGACCTGCACTATCCGCCGGCGCCCGGATCGCGCAACGCCTATCCGATCGCCGCCACGCCGCACGACACCGCCCCGGCGCCGTCCTCGCCGTGGGTCCTCCCCGGCGACTACACGGCCGTGTTGATCGCGAACGGCGTGATCTATCACCAGCCGCTCAATGTGGAGATGGATCCGCGCGTGAAGACATCGAAAGCCGATCTGCAGCAGCAGTTCGCGCTGTCGAAAGAGATGTACGACGACATCGTCAAGCTGGAAGAAATCAGCGGCCGCGTGCGCGCCTTCCGCGCGCAACTGCGCGCCGCCACCGCCAGCGCCGACATCACCGCACTTCGCAAGCAGGCCACCGAACTGGCGGGCGCCTCGGCCGAAGAAGATGACGAAGCGCCGCCCGCCGCCGCGCCCGATCACGAAACGCTGAGCAGCCTCATGCAATCCGTCCGCGCGCTGCTTCGCGTTCTGCAGGAATCAGATGAAGCACCGGCCACCCAGGTCGTCGCCGCCGTCGAAGACCGCCGCCACGCCGTAGACGAAATCCTCGGCCGCGCACAGACTTTCGAAACCGCCGCACGCGCGGCGAAACTACCGCCACCCGCGAAAGGATCAAGCGCCATCAAGCCCCAATGAGACTCCTTCCCTCGGCCGTTCTCCTCCTCCTCGCTTCTTTGAATGTCAGCGGCCAGTGGTCGCAGATCGGCGCGAACCCGAAACACACCGGCAGCGTCCCGGTGGCGGCGCAGCCGCTCCTGCATCTGCTGTCCGACATCACCTACGACCCGTTCGTCGCGCAGGAACAGGCTGCAGCAGGCGGCGCTCTCTTCGTCCACTATCAGGTCCCGCTCGTCGACGGCGACGACGTCTTCATGGAGTTCAAGTCGGGCCAGTACACGGGGCGCGATCATTGGGAGACGCAGATCTGGAGCATCCACGGCCTGCGCTGGCAGAACGGCGCGCTCGCCGATCGCTGGACCGCGGTGAGCGATTGGAAGCCGGTGCCCGCCAACGGCCCGGCGTTTTTCGAGCCGGTCTTTCACGCCGTTCTCGCGAACAATTCGGTCTACATGCCGGCGTCCGGCGGAACGCTGCTGCAACTCGATCGCAATGACGGTCACGTCATCAAGCGAGTCAATCCATTCGCAACCGTGGATCCGAATGTCTACGTTTCCGGCGTTCCCGCGGCCGACGCGGCCGGCAACGTCTACTACGGCGCGTTCCGTTTCGACGCCGCCGGACCCTCGAAAGACATCACCGGCGCATGGCTGGTGCGCGTGAAGCCGGACGGCAGCGCGACGAGCGTTCCGTTCGCAACGCTCGTTCCGAACGCGCCGAATGCGACGGACCAGTGCACGACGTCGTTCTCTCAACTGACGCAGCCGCGTCCCTGGCCTCCGACGCCGACGTCGGTCGCGCCGACCGCTCCGTGCGGCTCCATCCGTCCCGGCATCAACGCGGCGCCGGCCATCGCTGCCGACGGTACGATTTACGTCGTCGCCAAAGCGCACTTCAACGGCGGATACGCCTTCGTCGTCGCCGTCAATCCCGACCTGACGCCGAAGTGGAGCACCTCGATGCGCAACATCTTCAACGATGGTTGCGGCGTGCTGGTCCCTTATGGAACGGCCAACAACGCCTGCCGCGCCGGCGCAACCCTCGGCGTCGATCCGGCCACCAACCAACCGGGTTCGGGCGCCGTCGTCGATGATTCCACGTCGTCGCCGGTGGCCCTGCCGGATGGCTCCGTGCTTTACGGCGCCTACACCAACTACAACGGCGCGCGCGGACATCTGATCCGCTTCTCGTCCACCGGCGCGATCATCGCCAACTACGATTTCGGCTGGGACACCACGCCAGCGGTCTGGGAGCACGGTGGGACGTATTCGATCGTGATGAAGGAGAATCACTACGCGTCGCCGCAGGCCTACTACATCACGCAACTCGATCCGAATCTGAAGAAAGAGTGGCAGTTCAAGAGCACCGAGACGCACGCGTGCGGCCGCGGCCCCGACGGCGTCGTGACGTGCGTCGATGAACAGCCGAACGGCTTCGAATGGTGCGTGAACGCGCCGGCCATCGATATCCGCGGCACGGTCTACGCGAACAGCGAAGACGGCAATCTCTACGCGATCGCCCAGGGCGGCACGGTCGAGGAACGAATCTTCCTCCAACTCGCCCTCGGCGCCGGCTACACGCCCGTCTCCATCGGCCCCGACGGCCGCCTGTACGCGCAGAACGCGGGACATCTGTTCGCGGTAGGAGGATCGAGACCGCGTCACCGCGCGGTGCGGCGGTGAAGGTGCGGTGGAGCGCCGTCATGAAGTAAAATAACTTTTCATGCGCACGTTTCGCACGACTCTTCTCACGCTGCTCATCGCCGCCTCGGCGCACGCGGCGATTCGTATGAGTCCCGAAATCGGGATCGTTGACCCCGTCCGCGCTCCTCTCGATGGCAATCAGACCCCGCCTGTCGTCGCAACGGACGGTAATCAGTTCCTGCTCTTCTGGACCACCCGCGACGGAGTGAGCGTCGCGCACGTTGCTGCCGACGGCCGCCTCCTCTCGTCACGCCTTGCGCTGGTTAGTCCGTGGGCAAACGAACTGAGCGCAACCTGGACAGGCGCCGTTTATCTGGCAACCTGGGGAGACTCCACGAAAAGCGCACTTTTTGCCGCCACGTTTAACGCGAACGGCGATCTGCTGTCTGGGCCGATCCCCATCGTCTCCGAAAGGGCGCAGACGCGTACCGGAGCGTTGGCCAGCAACGGCCGTCGAACGCTGCTGCTCTACTGCTACAACAACCTCGGTGGTGCCGAAGCGGCCATCTTTGACGTGAGAGGCAACCTGATCGCCACCGACCGGCCAATACTCTCCTCCGGAACTGCCCCAAGTTTTCAGCTACCTGGGGTGCCGATCGTTACAAGCGACGGAGAGGACTTCGGACTGGTGTGGCGAACGAACGCGTACGTGCCGCTCGCGCAGGCAGATCCGCCGGCCTCAGTTCTCATGCACGACTTTCACCTGATTCGCGTTGGCGAAGATGGTGGCGCAATCGGTTCGCCGATCGATATCGGCCGTACGGACGAAACATCCGATTTCAGCGTGGCGTTCGGTGGCGGCCTGTATGCCATCGTGACTACCGAACCTCATTTCATCAAGCCAGGCTCCGCGCTGGCGCGGCTCGTGCGCTTCTCGGTTGATGCCCGCCGCGGCAGCGTCGCCAGAATGCCGGCGATCGACATCGACCCCGCATACGCCCACGTCTTCTGGAGCGGCAGCACGTTCGTCGCTTTCTGGATGCGCTACGGGACGGCATCGTTCGCCCTCATGACGTTGCCATTCAGCGGCGCGAACGAATCCGTCGCGCCGGCACCGGTAACCTCACTCACCGGCAACGCCGCATCGTCCGAAGTCTCGATGCTGTCGAACGGGCACCATGTCTTCGCCGCGTGGAATCAGGACACAGGCGCTGTATATGGAGCGGTACGGCAGGTTTATGGGACACTTTTGGACACCGAGGCGTCGCATCCAGTCACATCGGATGCGCCGGCTCTCCTTTCGCTCGGCTGGTCGCGCCAATTTCGGCCGGTCATGGCTTCGTCGACGACCGGCTCGCTGATCATCTGGATCGAGGATCGCTATTCGGGCGGCCACCTCCTCGGAATGCGTACCGACGCGGCGGGTGCATTCGTCGACCGTGTTCCCTTCGAGATCGCGACGGGCGTTTCGCAGGCCACGGCGGTCTTCGCCGGCTGTGTCTACCTCGTGGCATGGCAGGAAGGCGGCGACTCCCCCGCCGTGGTGGCCAGGAGTGTCGGCGTCGATGCCTCGCTCGGGCCGCGCGTAGCGCTCGGTGCCGGTTGGGGTGTCGCCGCGGCATCGAACGGTTCCACGACACTGGTCGTATTCATCGGCAGCCATCTCTTTGGATATCGCTTCGACTCCCTGGGGCGCCAGATCGATACGAATCCGCTCGTGATCGGCGACGGAGGCTACTTTCCGCAGGTGGCGTCGAACGGAACCGATTTTTTCGTGGCCTGGAACAGAGGGGTTTATCGCGGGGATTTCCCACCTGGGTTCGACATCTTCGGAGCACGCGTTTCAGCCGGCGGAGCCGTCGACGCCCAGCCGTTGCCGATTGCGACCGCGCCGTATGAAGAGCAGCTCGAGGCGATCGCGAGCGACGGGCGTGACTACCTGATCGCGTACGAATGGAACCAATTGACCTACGGTGTGCCGGCTAAGATTGAGACGAAAGTCGTCTTGCGCGAAGGCCAGCTCGATGGCGCGACGGCGGCTGATCAAGGCACCATCATCGCGAGCGACGCGACGTATGCCGTCTCCTTGTCCGGGGACGCAACCGGCTACTGGAGCGCCTACGTGCAACTGGATGGAACCGGCAACCTTCTGCGCCTCGACAAACGAGGAAATCGCCTGTTGGCCGCTGTGCCCGCAGCCACAGCGATGTCGTCGATCGCGCTCGGCCGTCTTCCGGGAGGGAGCGTCCGGATGCTGTACGCGCGCGCGGTCGACGACGGCGACTTCGCAGGCACGAGCATGGTGTTCTTCCGCTCCATCGGAGAGGATCTCGCGGGGCGCGCACGCGCGGCACGTCACTGATCGTTACGTCACCTTCGCCGCGCCGGTTGAAAGGCCGTCGCCGGAACGGGCTCGCCGAAGAGGAATCCCTGCACTTCCTCGCATCCCTGTTCGCGCAGGAACTCGAGTTGCTCGGCGGTCTCGACGCCTTCCGCCGTAACGCGCAGGCGGAGTCCGCGGGCCATGCCAATGACCGCCGAGACGATGGCGCGGTCGGGCGCGCTCCCTTCGATCTCCTGCACGAACTCCTGATCGATCTTCACGCTGTCGATCGGGAAACTGCGCAGGTAGTTGAGCGACGAGTGGCCGGTGCCGAAATCGTCGATCGCGATCTGCACGCCCATCTCGCGCAAGCGGTGCAACGTGGCGATCGTGCGCGACGTGTTCTGCATGGCCAGGCTTTCCGTGATCTCCAGTTCCAGATCGCTCGGTGTGAGTCCCGAAAGTTCCAGCGCCGAGGCGATGACCTGCGGGAGATCGCTGTGTTGAAACTGGCGCGGCGAAAGATTCACGGCCATGCGGAAGCCCGATTCGCGATCGCCCTGCCACTCCCTCGCCT
>Ga0207640_10001711_pt1 | contig 11766 bp, 10 predicted proteins | sample KBSCornC42_FD_184300 | JGI IMG/M metagenome (GOLD analysis project Ga0207640, IMG submission 184300) | Corn rhizosphere microbial communities from Kellogg Biological Station, Michigan, USA - KBS Corn C4-2 (SPAdes) (version 2) | ecosystem: Host-associated > Plants > Roots > Rhizosphere > Soil ... | reverse complement strand
TCGGCGACTTCGAACGGCTCGCTCGGCCGACCGCCGGCAACGTCGAAGTCGGGGTGGTCGTCCCGCGCGGCAAGACCTCGCAGGGCGAGCTGACCGTCGATGCGCTGGGCAAGCTGGTTCCCTATTACGCCGACTACTTCCAGCAGCCCTATCCGCTGCCCAAGCTCGACGAGGTCGCCGGGCCCGGCCAATCCCAGTTCTTCGGGGCGATGGAAAACTGGGGCGCGATCTTCACCTTCGAGCGCCAGCTGCTGGTCGATCCCGCGCTGACCAGTGACGCCACGCGCAAGGGCATCTGGACCACCGTCGCGCACGAAACCGCGCACCAGTGGTTCGGCGATCTGGTGACGATGCGCTGGTGGGACGACCTCTGGCTCAACGAAGGTTTCGCCAGCTGGATGGAGACCAAGGCCAGCGACCACTTCAATCCCGAATGGGAATCGCTGCTCGACCGCGTCGGCGGGCGCGAGGCGGCGATGGGCCAGGATGCCTTCGTCACCACTCACCCCGTGGTCCAGAAGATCACCACGGTCGAGGAGACCAACCAGGCGTTCGACGCGATTACTTATTCCAAGGGCGAGGCGGTCATCGCGATGCTCGAGGCGTACGCCGGCGCCGACACCTGGCGCGGCGGCCTGCGCTCCTACATGGCCGACCGCAAGTACGCCAACGCCAGGACCGAAGACTTGTGGCGTGCGGTCGAGGCGGCGGGCGCCAAGGGCCTGGTCGACATCGCGCGCGATTTCACCACCCAGCCTGGCATCCCGCTCGTTCGCGTCGCAGAGGCGCGCTGCGTCGGCGAGACGACGCACCTAATGCTCGAGCAGAGTCAGTTCAGCCGCGACCGCAAGGACCAAGTCGCAGCCAACCCGCTGATGTGGCGGGTGCCGCTACTGCTCCAGCCGACCGGCGGCAAGCCCACGCGGGTGGTCATGGAAGGCGGGCGTGCCGAGGCGACCGTGACAGGCTGCGGCCCGGTAGTCGTCAACGGCGGCCAGCTCGGCTATTTCCGCACGCTCTATTCGCAGGCGCAGTTGGCGGCGCTGACCAAAGGCTACGCCAAGCTCGCGCCGATCGATCAGCTCGGCCTCATGGGCGACAATCTCGCGCTGGCCAAAGCCGGCTACCAGCCGATGGCGGGCGCGCTGGATATGCTCGCCGCGGTCGATCCGGCGGCCGACGCCTACGTCGCGAGCAGTGCGGTCGAGGAGTGGGACCGGCTGTACGGCAGCCTCGGCGAGGATAAGGCGGCCAAGGCGAAGTTGGCGGCTTACGTCTCGAAGCGGTTCGCGCCGCGCTTGAAGGCGCTGGGCTTCGTCCCGCGCGCGGGCGAGACGCTGCCGCAGGCGCAGCTCCGCGCCGACCTGATCGCGCACCTCGGCGCAATGGGCGATCCTACGGTCGCGGCCGAGGCGCGGCGGCTGTTCGCCCAGCTTGGCGCCAACCCGCGCGCGCTCGACGGGACGCTCAAGACCACCTGGCTGCGGATCGTCGCAGCCAACGCGACCCGCGCCGAGTGGGACCAGCTGGCGGCGCTCGCCGACAAGAGCACCGGCGTGGTCGAGAAGTCGACTTACTTCGGCCTCCTCGCGCGCAGCCGCGACGATGCGCTGGCCCAGGCCGCACTCGACCTCGCGTTGACCGAGCGCGCGCCGACCACGACGCGCGCAGATATCATCGCGCAAGTCGCCGCCAACCACGGCGATCTCGCCTTCCCGTTCGCGATGACCAACCGCGCGCGAATCGGCGAGCTGGTCGACGATTCCTCGCAGGCGACCTACTTCGCCCGCCTCGCCGCCTCGTCGAACAAGCCCGAGACGCTGGGCGCACTGCGCACTTTCGCCGCCGGGCTCCCGGCCGACCAGCGCAAGCCGGTCGACCGCACCATCGGCCAGATCGAGCGGCGGCTGGCCGAGCAGGCCGGGGTTGCGGCGGGACTCAAGGCATGGTTGGCGGGGAAGTGAGCTAGCGCAGCAGTCCGCCCAGCAACCCCCTCGCAAACCGTCCGAGCATCGCCCCGCCGAGCGCGGTGCCGATCGTTCCCGCCGCCGCAGCAGCGGCCGACGCCACGGGCTTGGCGCCCGAGCGCCGTCCGGTCATCGAACGCGCGACCATCGACCCGGCTGACGCTGCGGCAGCGCCGAACGCTGCCTTCCCGGCCTTCTCCCACAGGCTCGGCGACTGGCGCGGCTGGGCGCGTTGGGCCTCGACGCCCTTCTCCTCGACGACTTGCGCGGCCACGGCGGCATCTTGGGCCTTTTGCGCCAGCACTTCGGCCGCGCTGTCGCGGTTCACGCTCGAATCGTACTTGCCCGCGAACGGGCTGATCGACTGGACGATCGCGCGCTCCTTGTCGGTCACGGGCCCGAGGCGGCTGCGCGGCGGCGCGATCAAGGTGCGCTGGACCACGCCCGGCGCGCCGTCCTCGTCGAGCGTCGAGACCAGCGCCTCGCCAACCTTGAGTTCGGTGATCGCGGTCTCGACGTCGAGGTCCTTGTTGATCCGGAAGGTCTCCGCCGCGGCGCGGATCGCCTTCTGGTCGCGCGGAGTGAAGGCGCGCAAGGCGTGCTGGACTCGGTTGCCGAGCTGGCCCGCGATCTTCTCGGGGATGTCGATCGGGTTCTGGGTGACGAAGAACACGCCCACGCCCTTGGAACGGATCAGCCGCACGACCTGCTCGATCTTGTCGAACAGCGCCTGCGGGGCGTCGTCGAACAGCAAGTGCGCCTCGTCAAAGAAGAACACCAGCTTGGGCTTCTCCGGGTCGCCGACCTCGGGCAGCGCCTCGAACAGCTCGGACAGCAGCCACAACAGGAATGTCGCGTAGAGCTTGGGGCTCTGCATCAGCTTGTCGGCGGAAAGGATGTTGATAACCCCCTTCCCACTCTCATCGGTGCGGATGAAGTCGTTCACCTCGAACGCCGGCTCGCCGAAGAAGCGGTCGGCGCCCTGGCTCTCGAACGCCAGCAGCTGGCGCTGGATCGTCCCGACGCTGGCCCTGGAGATGTTACCGTACGTCGTCGCCAGCTCGCTCGCCTTTTCCGCGCAGGCGATCAGCGTCTGCTGCAGGTCATCCATGTCGAGCAGCAGCAGGCCCTGGTCGTCGGCCCACTTGAAGGCGATCGTCAGCACGCCTTCCTGGGTTTCGTTGAGCCCGAGCAGGCGGGCCAGCAGCAGCGGGCCCATCTCCGAGATCGTGGTGCGGATCGGATGGCCTTTTTCGCTATAAAGGTCCCAGAACACCGCTGGGTTGTCGTGGTACTCGTAAGGCTCGATGCCGAGCTGCTTGGCCCGCGCCTCGAGGCTGTCGGCGTGCTTGAAGTCGTGGCTACCGGCCATGCAGATGCCGGAAAGGTCGCCCTTCACGTCCGCCAGGAACACCGGCACGCCTTCACCCGAGAACTGCTCGGCGATGGTCTGGAGCGTGACCGTCTTGCCGGTGCCGGTCGCGCCGGCGATCAGGCCGTGGCGGTTGGCGCGGCTGAGCAGTAGCGTTTGCTTCTCGCCTGCCTCGGTCGCGCCCAGATAGATATCGGCCATTCGCAAGCTCCTCCGCGGTTCCTGGCTTGCGATAATTGGCGCGGGCGCGGCTTGCGAGCGATTTTGCATCGCGCCTGCCATCCGCCTAGAGGCGCGCGCGATGGCCACTCCGTTCGTCCTGCTCGACGATGCCCGCAGCGAAGGCGCAAGCCCGGCGCGGCTTTATCGCGATCCGCGGGAGATCGTGGTCGCGCGGCGCCCGGAGGAAGTCCAACCGGCGTTGGCGCGGATCGCCGTCCTGGCGCGGGAGGGCCGCGCGCTTGCCGGAATGCTCGCTTACGAAGCCGGGCTGGCGCTCGAACCGCGGCTCGCGCCGCTCGCCGCTGGGCGGACCGGCGCGGCTGGGCCGCTCGTCTGGTTCGGCGCGTTCGATGGGTGGGAGGAGATCGCCGCGGATGCGGTGCCCGGCTGGCTGGGGCAAGCGCAGGGTAGCGACGCACGGATCGGCCCGCTCGAGCCGCAGCTCTCGCCCGGCGGCTACTCCGCTGCGTTCGACACGCTGGTCGACGCGATCCGCGCCGGCGACATCTATCAGGCCAATCTTACCTTTCCGCTCGCCGGCAGTTTCCGCGGCGATCCGCTGGCGCTCTATGCAGCAATCCGACCCCACGCCGCGGCCGGCTATGGCGGAATCGTCTTCGACGGCGGACGCTGGCTGCTGAGCTTCTCGCCCGAGCTGTTCTTCGCGCTCAAGGACGGCGCGGTCACCGCCAAGCCGATGAAGGGCACGCGCCCCCGCGATGCCGATCCGGCGCGCGATTCCGAAGTCGCGGCCGAGCTCGCCGCCAGCGTCAAGGACCGCGCCGAGAACCTGATGATCGTCGACCTGATGCGCAACGACCTGTCGCGGGTCGCCGAGCCCGGAAGCGTCAGTGTCGAGCGCGCCTTCGCGGTCGAGAGCTATCCCACGGTCCACCAGATGACCACGACTGTGCGCGCGCGCCTGCGCAATGCGCTCGATTTCGCCGACTTGCTCCGCGCGATCTTCCCCTGCGGCTCGATCACCGGCGCGCCGAAAATCCGGGCGATGGAGCTGATCGGCGCGGTCGAACGCGATGCGCGCGGGGCTTATTGCGGGGCGATCGGGCGGATCGACCCGCCAGCTCCTGGCGGGCGAGGGCGGAACGGCACTTCCGACGCGGCGTTCAATGTGGCAATCCGCACGCTCCAGCTCGACCCGGCGTCGGGCCGGGCGCGGATGGGGATCGGCTCGGCGATCGTCGCCGATTCCGATTGCCTCGGCGAATGGCGCGAGTGCGTGGTCAAAGGGGGGTTCGTGGGACGATCGGCGGCGGCGAGCGCGGACCTGATCGAAACCATGCGCTTCGATCCGGCGCAAGGCATCGCGCTGATCGAGCTCCATCTCGAGCGGATGAAGGCGAGCGCCGCCGAGCTGGGCTTCGCGTTCGACCGTCACGCCTTGCGCAATGCGATCCAGGCGCTGTGTTTCGACCTCGACGCGCCGGCCAGGGTGCGCGTGCTCGCCGGGCGCGGCGGAGCACACGCCATCGAGGCCGCGCCGCTGCCCGAGCCGCTGCCCGAACCGGCGCGGGTTGCTCTGCTGCCGCTGCCGGTCGCGGCGAACGATTGGCGGCTGCGTCACAAGACCAGCGACCGCGGGTTCTACGACGAGGCGCTCGCGGTGGCTCGCACTGCGGGGGCCGACGAGGCGGTGTTCGTCGATGATGCGGGACGGGTGACCGAGGGCAGCTTCACGAACGTCTTCGTCGAGCGCGACGGCAAGTTGCTGACTCCGCCGAGCGAGCTTGGGCTGCTCGCCGGGGTGCTGCGCCGCTCGCTGCTCGACGCAGGGTGCGCGACGGAAGCTGAGTTGCACATCGCCGATCTCGAACAGGGCTTCCTGCTCGGCAACGCGTTGCGCGGGCTTCTGCCGGCGCGATTGCTGGCCGCGTGAGCGGGCGGCTTTCCGCCGCGCTGGCCCGGATCGCGCCGTCGCGGACCACCGCGATGACCGACCGCGCCACGGCGCTGCGGGCCGAGGGCCGTGACGTCATCTCGCTCTCGGTCGGCGAGCCCGACTTCGCCACGCCGGCGCACGTCGTCGCGGCCGCCAAGGCCGCGCTCGACGCGGGCGATACCAAGTACACCCCCGTCGGCGGCACCGCACGGCTAAAGGCGGCGGCAGCACTGCACTTCGCGCGCGACCTGGGGATCGAGGCGCCGACCACGCAGGTTACGGTCAGCGCGGGCGGCAAGCAGGCGATCTTCCACGCGCTGCTTGCCACGCTCGATCCGGGCGACGAGGCGATCATCCCGAGTCCGTGGTGGGTGAGCTATCCCGAGATTGTGCGCTTCGCCGGCGGGGTGGTGAGGGACGTTCCGACCGACGCCGCGTCGGGCTTCCGCATGTCCGCCGACCAGCTCGCGGCGGCCGTCGGCCCGCGCACGCGCTGGCTGTTGCTCAACAGCCCGGGCAACCCCACCGGGGCGGTCTATTCGGCGGCCGAGCTCCGCGCGTTTGGCGAAGTGCTGCGCGCGCACCCGCAGGTCCTGGTGCTGTCCGACGACATCTACGCGCCGCTGCGCTACATGCCGGGCGCACACGCCACGTTGGCCGTCGAGTGCCCCGACTTCGCCGAGCGCATCCTCACCGTCTCGGGCGTGTCCAAGAGCCACGCGATGACCGGCTTCCGCATCGGCGTCGCCGCCGGTCCGGAGTGGCTGATCCGGGCGATGGAGCGGCTCCAGTCGCACAGCAGCGGCAACCCGTGCTCGATCAGCCAGGCCGCCGCGGTCGCCGCGTTCGAGGGCCCGCAGGATTTCCTCGGCGAATGGCGCGAACGCTTCCGAGCGCGCAGAGACCGGGTCGTGGCGGCGATCAATGCGATCCCCGGCCTATGGACGCCCGTTCCTGACGGCGCGTTCTATTGCCTGATCGACGCCGCGCCGCTGATGGACCGCTTCGGCGACGACGAGGCACTCTGCCTGCACTTGCTCAAGCACGGCGTCGCGGTCGTCGCTGCAAGCGCGTTCGGCGGGCGCGACGGCTTCCGCATCAGCTTCGCCGCCGATGAGGCCAAGCTCGACGAGGCGCTGCGGCGGATCGCGGCGGCAATGTCGTGAACGATTTTTCGATGCTGTTCGAAGATGCCGAGGCGCTGGTCATCGACAAGCCGGGCGGATTGCCGCTCGAGCGCCCGCGCGCCGGCGGCCCCAGCCTCGCCGACCGCCTCGACGAACTCAGGCTCGGGTTCGAACGCGCGCCGGTGCCGGTCCATCGGCTCGATACCGACACATCGGGCTGCCTGCTGCTGGCGCGCAACCCGCGCGCGCTCAAGCGCTTCGCCGCGGCGTTCGAAGCGCGCAGCGTCGAGAAGGTCTATCTCGGCATCGTCGCAGGCGCCGTCGGTGGGGCCGAGGGTGAGATCGCGCTCGCGCTGAGCAAGATCAGCAGCGCCGAAAAAGGGTGGCGGATGATTCCCGCGCGGAAAGGCAAGCCAGCGACTACCCGCTGGCGCAAGCTGGCCGAGCGCGGCGGGATGACGCTCGTCGAGTTCCGCCCGGAGACCGGCCGCACCCACCAGATCCGGGTCCATGCCGCCTCGGGCCTCGGGGTGCCGCTGCTCGGCGATCCGGTTTACGGCAGCACGCGCGGCGCGGCGCGGACGATGCTCCACGCGCGGTCTCTGAGCGTGCCGCGCGACGGCAAGCCGCCGGTCGCCGCGCGCGCGCCGTTGCCAGCCGACTTCGCCGCGCTCGGCTTCGGCGATGTCTGACGAGGCGGTTGTCGCCCGCGCGCTCGCGCTGGCGGAGGAGCGCTTCATCGCCGCAGCCGGGCCCGGCGGGCAGAACGTCAATAAGGTCGCGACCGCGGTGCAGTTGCGGCTCGATGTCTTCGCGCTGCGGCTCGCACCGCCGGTGTTCGCGCAACTCAAGCAGCTGGCCGGGAGCCGGATGACCTCAGGCGGCGAGATCGTGCTCACCGCGCGGCGCTTCCGCACCCAGGAAGCCAATCGCGCCGACGCGCGCGAGCGCCTCGCCGAACTGATCGCCGCTGCGCACCGGCTGCCCGAAAAGCGTGCCAAGACGCGGCTCAACCGGCTCAACAAGGGCGCGCGGCTCGAAGGCAAGAAACGCCGCGCCGCGGTAAAGGCAGGGCGGGGCAAGGTCGGGCTGGACTAGGCGGTTGTGCTCGCGCGCATGACTTTGCGGCCGTCCCAATCGCCGCGACGCTCCGCACCTCGAAGCCAGGCGGACCAATCTGCCAAGGCTAGGACTTCGCGCGGGAAGCCGACGGCGAGGGCGGCAGCACAGCAGGCACTGTGGTCGCGCCGTCCGCGGGCGAGCGCCGCTCGTCGAGCATCGCCGCGGCTTCGTCGAGCGCCTTGGCCTCGCCCACAGTGACGCCAGCCGGCCCGGGATCGTTTTGGCCGGGCCCGCAGGCGGCCAGCGCGGCGCACATCGCGGCAACCGACAATTTCGCTCGCATCGCAGCTCCAACGAAAAAGGGCGGAACCGGTAGTCCGGCCCCGCCCCTCGAAATGCAATTCCGGCCGGAAGCGATCTCGGCCGAAGCGAATTACATCTTCTTTTCGTCCGCGGCGGCCTTCGCGTCGTCGGCCGACTTCTCGGCAGCGTCGGCAGCGGCTTCGGCGCCGGCCTTGGCATCCTGCGCGGCATCAGCGGCGGCCGAAGCGTCGGCGGCCGGAGCCATCGCGTCGGCCGGAGCGGTCGCGGCGTCAGCGGGCATGGCTTCTTCAGCCGGCATTTCGACGTTGTCGGCGGCGGCCTCGTCGGCAGCCTTGTCGGACGAACCGCACGCGGCAAGCGCCAGAGCGGCGGTCGACGCGAAAGCGGCAGCAATGATCTTCTTCATGAGAGGCCCTCTTTCAAATGCACGGGCCGCCGCGGCCTTGTCCTGGAAGGAACGGCGCGCGGCGGCGGCGCGTGATGTATCGCGTCGCGCAGAGCATGGCAAACGGCAAAATTCATCCGCCGTTCACCTGAATCTTGACGCGTTCCCGGCGTTGCTTGCATCATATAAAGAATTCTTTATATGTGCTCCGCGATGACCGCGCCGGCCCCCACTTTGATCGATGTGCTGCGCGCGCTGGCGGATACGACGCGGCTGAGAATGGTGCGGCTGCTGACCCGAATGGAGCTGGCGGTGGGCGAGCTAGCGCAAGTGCTCGACCAGTCGCAGCCCCGGGTCTCACGCCACATCCGTATCCTCGCCGAGGCCGGGCTCGCCGAGCGGCGCCGCGAAGGGAGCTGGGTGTTCGTGCGCAGCGCGCTGGGTGAATCAGGTGCGCCGCTCGCCGCCGCGGTGACCGCGCTGCTCGACCGTGGCGAAGCTGGCGACCTCGCGTTCGCCGCGCAAGCGGAGGCCGACCGCCTGCGCCTCGGCCAGATCCGCAGCGCCCGCGAGGCGCGCGCGGCGGACTACTTCGCCCGCCACGCCGCCGAGTGGGACGTCCTCCGCTCGCTGCACAGCGACGACGCGACTGTCGAGGCCGCGTTGTCCGATGTCCTCGCCGGGCACGCGCTGGGCGAGCTGCTCGACGTCGGCACCGGCACGGGGCGCATGGCCGAGCTGTTCGAGCCTGCGGCGGATCGGGTCGTCGCGCTCGACAACAGCCCCGAGATGCTGCGGCTCGCCCGCGCCCGGCTCCAGCACCTCGCTCCCGGCCGAGTCGAGCTGGTACAGGGCGATTTCGCGGCGCTGCCGTTTCCCGACGCCAGCTTTGATACCGTGCTGTTCCATCAGGTGCTGCACTACGCCCAGTCCCCCGAAGCGGTGCTGGCGGAGGCCGCCCGCATCGCGCGGCCAGGCGCGCGGGTGGCGATCGTCGACTTCGCCGCGCACGACCGCGAGGAGCTGCGCGAGCGCCACGCCCACGTCCGCCTCGGCTTCGCCGACGACCAGGTCCGCGCGCTGCTCGCCAACGCCGGCTTTACCCCCGGGCCGGAGCGACGCCTTGCGGGTAGCGAGCTGACGGTCGCGATCTGGACCGGCGAGCGTCAGGCCGACAAAGTGCGCGGCATCCGCCGGAGCGCGGCGGCGTGAACGGTCCGAGCGAGCTTCGCCGCGCCCACGCCGCGCCGCTGTTCGCCGGGTTGCCCGGCGACATCGCGGTGTCGTTCGAGTTCTTCCCGCCCAAGACCGACAAGATGCACGAACAGCTGTGGGAAGCGATCGCCACGCTCGCGCCGTTCGGCCCGCGCTTCGTGTCGGTCACTTACGGCGCCGGGGGCTCGACCCGCGAGCGGACCCACGCCACGGTCGCCAGGATCGGCGCCGAGACCGGCATTCCGGCCGCCGCGCACCTGACGTGCGTCGAGGCTTCGCGCGGCGAGATCGACGACATCGCCCGTGCCTATTGGGACGCGGGTATCCGTCATGTCGTTGCACTGCGCGGCGACATGCCCGCGGGGCCGGGCACGGCTTATGCGCCGCATCCGGACGGCTACGCCAACGCCGCGGAACTGGTTGCGGGATTGCAGCGGATCGCGCCTTTCGAGATCTCGGTCGCCGCCTATCCGGAGATGCACCCGGATTCGGCCACTGCGGCGGCGGACCTCGACAACCTCAAGCGCAAGCTCGACGCCGGGGCGAGCCGGGCGATCACCCAGTTCTTCTTCGAGCCCGAAACCTTCTTCCGCTTCCGCGACGCGGCGGCGGCGGTGGGGATCGAGGCCGAGATCGTCCCCGGGCTCATGCCGGTGACCAGCTTCGCCGCCGTCGAGCGGATGAGCCGGCTGTGCGGCACGGCTATTCCGCCGTGGCTCGCCGACCAGTTCGCCGGGCTCGACGAGAAGCCCCAAGCGCGCCAGCTGGTCGCCGCGACGCTCGCCGCCGAGCTCGCTCGGCGCTTGTACGCCGGCGGGGTGCGCACCTTTCACTTTTACACGTTGAACCGCGCCGAGCTCAGCTATGCGATCTGCCACTTGCTCGGACTGCGGCCGAAGGACACGCCATGACCGCCAGGGACCGCCTCAATGCCGCCGCCGCGCAAGCCATTCTGATCAAGGACGGGCCTTACGGAACCGCGATCCAGGCCGCCGGGCTCGACGAGGCCGGTTATCGCGGCAACACAGGGCTGGAGCGCGATCAGAAAGGCAACAACGACCTCGTCAACCTGACCCAGCCGGCGGTCATCGCGGGGATCTGCGACCGCTACATCGCCGCCGGGGCGACGATTCTCGCCACCAACAGCTTCAATGCCAACCGCATCAGCCAGGCCGACTACGGGGCTGAGAGTCTGGTGCACGAGATCAACGTTGCCGCCGCGCGCGTCATTCGCGAGCGGGTCGATGCCGCGAGTGCCAGCGACGGCCGGGAGCGCTTCGTCGCCGGGGCCATGGGTCCCACCAACAAGACCCTGTCCCTCTCCCCCGACGTCAACGATCCGGGCTTCCGCGAGGTCGACTTCGATACCGTCAAGGACGTTTACCGCCAGCAAGCCGAGGCGCTGCTCGAGGGCGGGGCCGACTTCATCCTGATCGAGACGGTGTTCGACACGCTCAACTGCAAAGCGGGGATCAAGGCCGTGCTCGAGCTCGAGCAGGCGCTCGGCCGCGAGGTGCCGCTGATGCTGTCCATGACGCTCACCGACTTGTCGGGCCGCAACCTGTCGGGTCACACGGTCGAGGCGTTCTGGCATGCGGTACGGCATGCGCGTCCCGCGACGATCGGCCTCAATTGCTCGTTCGGCGCAACCCAGCTGCGTCCCCACGTCCGCCTGCTCAGCCAGATCGCCGACACGCTGGTCATGGCCTATCCCAACGCCGGGCTGCCCAACGAGCTCGGGGCCTACGACGAGCTGCCCGAGACCACTGCGTACCTGGTCCGCGAGTGGGCCGAGGCCGGGCAGGTCAACGCGTTGGGCGGGTGTTGCGGAAACACGCCCGAGCACATCGCGGCGATGGCGCGGGCGGTCGAAGGCATTGCGCCGCGCAAGGTGCCGCATGTGGCGCGCGCGACGCGGCTCGCCGGCCTAGAACCCTTCACGATGGCGGCCTGATCGCCAGGAAATCTCATGACCGAAAATGCCAGTTCCCGCTTCGTCAACATCGGCGAGCGCACCAACGTCACCGGCTCGGCGGCGTTCAAGAAGCTGATCCTCGCCGGCGACTACGCCAAGGCGGTCGAAGTCGCGCGTCAGCAGGTCGAAAACGGCGCGCAAGTCATCGACGTCAACATGGACGAAGGCCTGCTCGATGCGGTCGAGGCGATGACCACCTTCCTCAATCTGATCTCGGCCG
>Ga0207640_10001698_pt1 | contig 11802 bp, 8 predicted proteins | sample KBSCornC42_FD_184300 | JGI IMG/M metagenome (GOLD analysis project Ga0207640, IMG submission 184300) | Corn rhizosphere microbial communities from Kellogg Biological Station, Michigan, USA - KBS Corn C4-2 (SPAdes) (version 2) | ecosystem: Host-associated > Plants > Roots > Rhizosphere > Soil ... | reverse complement strand
TCCACTTCACCTGGGACGGCTGCGACGAAATGGACCAAGCCCACGGCGACGGATATGCTCAACTCGAGGATGACGGCACCATAACCGGCGAGATCAACTCCATCGTGGCGATGAATCAACCTTCACCGCCTCGCGATGGACTTCTTCAACAGCCTGCTAGAACTGCTTCCTGAACTCCACCTGGAAGAACCGGCCCTTGGGGTCCTCGAACCCAGGCTGATAGCTCAGCGGGACGACGCCGTTGACGTCGGTCACGCGTTGCTGGGCGTCGAACAGGTTGTCCACGCGCAGGCTCAGCCGGCTGTGGTCGAAGAACGAGACCGACTTCACCAGGCTCGGCATCCGCCCGAGGTCGGCGAACAGGCGCAGGTTGACCGTCGCGATCGGCGCGAAATCGAGACGGCTGGTGCCGGTCGCGGCATTGCCGTCGATGTGCGCACCACCGGTGTAGTTGGCGGACGCGCGCAGCCCGAAGCCGCGGTAGAAGCCGCCGCCCTCGAGCTCGAGCCCATGCCGCGCGAGCGGGCTCGATCCGGTGGCGTCGCCGTCGAGCAAATCGAGCACCGGGCCGTTGGCGCCGATCCGCACCGATTGGTCGAGACGGAGGGTGTGGTAGAGCGAGAGGTTCCAGCGCCCGCGCCCGTCGCCGCCGCCGCCCGGACCGCCGAAGCGCCCACCTCCGCCGCCGCCGCGCCCGCCACCGCCGGCGCGAGGTCCGTCCTCGCCCCGCGGCGCGCCGGCGCCTCGGCCGCCGCCGCCGCCGCCGCCCGCGCCGCGCATCGCCGCCATCGGATTGTCGCGGTTGGCGTTCGGATCGGGCTTGCCGAAGCTGCCCGAGAGGTTGAAGCCGTAGCGCAGCCGGCTGCCGGTCTCGTCGGCAAAGGTCACGGGACGCCGGTCGATCGAGACCAGCCGCCCGCTCGCGTCGCGCACTACCCGGCCGGGGAACGCGGCCTCGATCTCTGGCGTGAGCAGCGGAAAGCCGTTGGTCGTGTTGGTCGAGCGGTTGTGGAAGTACTCGGCGATGAAGTTCGAACGCTCGAGGAACGGCAGCTGCCAGGTCAGCCCGACCTTCCAGTCGCGCTGCTTTTCGCGCACTAGGCCGGGGTTGCCGCCGGTGGTGACCGTCGCCAGCACCGTCTCGCCGCGGGTGAAGTCGAACACCGGCACGTTGGGCGTGACGATCACCGGCGCGCCGAGATCGGACAGGCCCGGCGCGGCGTCCTTGGCGATGAAGGTGGTCTGCAGGCTGAGCTTCTCGGTCGGCGACCAGGTGAGCCCCGCCCCCCAGTTGGTCAGCGTGCCGAAGTCCGACAGATGGGCGACGGCGGCATTGAGATTGAGAGAAAGATCGCCGATCGCATCGAGCACTTCGTAGCGTCTGCTGGCGATCGGCAAGTCGAGATTGACCCCGCCCGAGACGTCGCTGCGGTCGAGGTTGGTGACGCCGACGGTGCGCGTGCTGGCGCTTTCGAGCGCGGTGTAGTTCGCACCGGCCTTGAGCGTCAGCGAAGCCGGGCCCGCGGGCATCTGGAACGGGCGGCCGACCAGCGTAACCAGGCTGGTCGCCGTGTCGGTCTTGCTCCGCGCCACGGTATCGGGCTGGGTGGCCAGCGCCTCGAGCGGGAGCGCGCCGCTCGGCGAGAGCTGCCCGGCGGCGACCAAGGCTTGGAGCGCCGACGCGTCGGCGCGGTTGTCGGTGCGGGTCTGGGCGTCGACATGGCTGTAGTCGGCGGTCGCCGAGAGCCGCCAGTCGCCGAGCTGGGTGTTGTAGCCGCCGCCGAACGAAGCGGTCGCGGTCTCGCTGCGCCGGGTCAACGGCCCGGGATAGAGCACCGCGCGCGTGGTCGGCCCAGCCGGATCGACCAGCGCGAACGAATTGAGCCCGAACTGCGAGCGGCTGTAGTCCTTCTCCAGCGCGCCGTTGAGGCTGAGGCTGCCCTTGCCCAGCGGATGCGCCCAGTTGACGTTGGCCTGGATCGACTTGGTGTCGGGCAGCAGCGTGCGGAACGCCGCCGGGTCGGGATCGCTCGTGACGACCGCGCCGGTCACCGCCGGCTGGATGATCCCGCGTTCGGCCTCGCTCAGCGCGCTCGCATCAGCGAAGCCGAGCTTGACGTTCAACCGCGACTTGCCGTTGAGCGTCAGCATCGACACGCTCTGCTCGTTGGTCGAATAGCCGCCGTTGCCGGGCAGCCCGGCTTCGAGCTGGACGGTGGTGGCGCGGTAGTTGTCCTTGAGGATGAAGTTCACCACCCGCTGGTCGGGCGGGAAGCCGAACTGCAAGGCGACTTCCTCGGGGAGGATCTCGACCTTCTTGATCGCCTCGGGCGGATAGTCGCGCAGCTCGCGGAAGGACGAGATGCGCTGGCCATTCAAGAGGATCACCGGGCGTCCGCCGCCGCGGCCGCGGCCCGAGCCGGTCTCGGGCGCGAGCGCGTCGAGCAGCTCGGCGAACGACCCGGCGCCGTAGGAGGCGACATCCTCCTCGTCCAACTCCTTGACCGGCGGCTTGGCGGTTTCGACCTGTCCGGCGGTGCGGCTGCCGATGACGACGATCTCGTTGCCTTCGGCGGCGGCGTCTTCTTCGCTGGTGGTCGGCGCCGGAGCCGGCGCGGGGACTTGCGCGGCCGCCCCGGCCTGCGCCGGGACCGCGTCCTGCGCCAGCGCGGCGGCTGGAAGCAAAGCTATGGACAAGGCGGCGAGACTGCTCGCCGTCGCGGGGATCATCGGTGCGGCCCTTTCCAATTGCGACCGTGAAATTCGGCCCGACTTCGATCCCCTCGGCCGTTCAAGTGGCTTCGCCGGCCGGTCCGAACAAGCCGCAAACGGTATCAATTTGTCGCCGTTCCCCGTCGCTCGCGCGCAGGCTTCCCTTTTCGGGCCTCGCCCGCTATGGCCCCGCGCGGCCCAGCCCGGGCCAGTCTAAGGATCGAACCAACCGCCTATGGCGAAAGAAGAACTTCTCGAGATGCGCGGCCAAGTGGTCGAGCTGCTGCCCAATGCGATGTTCCGCGTCCGCCTCGAGAACGATCACGAGATCCTCGGCCACACCGCGGGCAAGATGCGCAAGAACCGCATCCGCGTGCTGGTCGGCGACGAAGTGCTGGTCGAGCTGACCCCCTACGACCTGACCAAAGGCCGGATCACCTACCGCTTCATGCCGGGCCGCGGCGGGCCCGGACAATACTCGGCCTGACGCCGACGCTGGTCCTCGCCTCGGCCAGCCCGCGCCGGCGCGAGCTGCTCGCCCGGCTGGGGATCGAGCCGGCGCAAGTTCTCTCCTGCGATCTCGACGAGACGTCGACGCCCGGTGAGCTGCCGCGCGCGCATGCGGTTCGCCTCGCCGCGGAGAAGGCGCGCGCCGCTGCCCGGCAGCTGCCCGGAACTTACGCGCTCGCGGGCGACACCGTGGTCGGCGTCGGTCGTCGCATCCTGCCCAAAGCCGAGGACGAGGCGACCGCGCGCGCGTGTCTGGCGCTGCTCTCGGGACGCCGGCACCGCGTGTTCTCGGCGGTCGCGCTGGCGCTGCCCGACGGGCGCGTACGCGAGGCTTTGAGCGAGACCTCGCTGCGCTTCAAGCGGCTCTCGCCGAGTGAGATCGATGCCTACATCGCCGGCGGGGAATGGCGCGGCAAGGCCGGCGGCTATGCGATCCAGGGCGCGGCGGAGGGGTTCTGCCTGTGGCTCCAGGGCAGCCATTCGGGCGTGATGGGCTTGCCGCTCTACGAGACCCGCAAGCTGCTGGTCGCCGCCGGACTGCTAAATGGCTGAATGGCTCTACGAGGCCGGGATCGGCGAAGAGCGCGCTATTCTCGTCGAAGGCGGCGCGATCGTGGCCGCGCGGGTGTGCTGGGGCGAGCCGATCCGTGCCGGCGCGGTGGTGGAGGCCAGGCTGGCGTCCAAGCCCGCCAGCGTTCAGCGCGGATTGGCGGTACTCGCGGACGGTAGCGAGGTGCTGGTCGACGCCCTGCCGCGAGGTGCAAATGAAGGCGACAGGATCCGCCTGCGCATTGTGCGTCCTGCCCTCGCCGAGCAAGGACGAACCAAGCGCGCGCAAGGCCGCGTCGCTGAAGACGCGGCGCTGCGGCCCGCACCGTCGCTGCGCGAGGAGCTGGCCGCGGGCGACGTACCGCTCCGCGAGGTGCGCGTCGCCGACCCGGAGTTCATGGCACAGGGCTGGGACGAACTGGTCGAGCAGGCGCTCGGTGGCGAAGTGTGGTTCGCCGGCGGCAGCCTGACCATCACCCCGACGCCCGCGATGACCCTGATCGACATCGACGGCCACGGCCCCGTCGCCACGCTCGCCCTGGCCGCGGTTCCGGCCGTCGCCGCGGCGCTGCGCCGGCTCGACCTCGGCGGCTCGGTCGGCATCGATTTCCCGACGCTGGCCGGGCGGCGCGATCGGCAGGCGGTCGATGCGGCCTTGGGCGAAGCCCTGGCTCGCTGGCGCGGCGAGCGCACCGCGATGAATGGTTTTGGCTTCGTCCAGCTCGTTTCGCGGCTCGAGCGCCCGTCGCTGGTCGGGCGCTATGCCCGGCGCAGCGCGGCAGGCGCGCGCATCCTGCTGCGTCACGCCGAGCGCGTCGCCGAGCCCGGCGCGCTCGAGCTTACCGCGCACCCAGCGGTGCGCCGCGCGGTCCGGCCCGAATGGGAGGCCGAGCTCGCCCGCCGAACCGGCCGCGCGATCCGCTGGCGCGAGGACCCCAGGCTTGCGCCGACCGCCGGCTTCGCGCAGGCGGTTGCGCCATGACCGCGCTCAAAAAGTGCCCGATCTGCGGCAAGCCGCGCTCGATCGAGCACGACCCGTTCTGCTCGACCCGGTGCAAGGACCGCGATCTCGTGCGCTGGCTCGACGACGGCTACGCGGTGGCCGGGCCGCCCGCCGACCCGGATCCGGGAGAGGACTGAAAGGGCTGGACAGCCGCGCGGGCCCTCGCCATAGGCGGCACTCCAACCGCTCGCCGGCCCGAACAGGCCGCCGCCGCAGCGTCGCCCGGGTAGCTCAGTTGGTAGAGCACATGACTGAAAATCATGGTGTCGGTGGTTCGATTCCGCCCCCGGGCACCACTGCTGGTCCTCGCGCGATCATTGCGTCCGGCGGCTCGAAGGCCGGGGCCGGGAACCTCGCACGACAACATATGTTTACCCCCTCCGGGGCCCAACTCCGCTAAGCAATATCGCCATGGGCGGCTTGACGTCGGGGTCCGTGACGACGCATCCCGCGCCGGCGGTTTGTCAGGGAAGCAGAATGGAGAATTGCGCAACCGGAGTTCCGGGCCTCGACGAAATCCTCGCCGGAGGCTTGATCAAGGGCCGACTATACCTGGTCGAAGGCAGCCCCGGGACCGGCAAGACCACGCTCGCCAGCCAGTTCCTGATGACCGGCGCCGAGGCTGGCGAGACGGTTCTCTACATAACCTTGTCCGAAACCGAGGAAGAACTGCGCGCCGGCGCCGCGTCGCACGGCTGGACTTTCGGCCCGGGCTTCGAAGTGTTCGAGCTGGTCCCGCCCGAAAGCCTGCTCAACGACGACCAGCAGCAAAGCCTGCTCTATTCTTCCGACCTCGAGCTGGGCGAGACGACCAAGCGCATCTTCGAGGCGTTCGAACGGATCAAGCCGTCGCGCGTGGTGCTCGACAGTCTCTCCGAGATCCGCCTGCTGGCGCAGAGCTCGTTGCGCTACCGTCGGCAGATTTTGGCGCTGAAGCACTATTTCTCACGCCATTCGGCGACGGTGATCATGCTCGACGATCTGACCGCCGAGACGCTCGACAAGACCGTCCACAGCGTCGCGCATGCGGTGATCCGGCTCGAAGAGCTGTCACCCAACTACGGGGCCGAACGACGGCGGCTGCGCGTGCTCAAGTACCGCGGGCGGCGCTATCGCGGGGGATATCATGATTTCGTGATCGAGACCGGCGGAACGCGCGTGTTCCCACGACTGGTGTCGGCCGAGCATCGCTCGAGCTTCTCCCGCGAGGCGGTCCCGAGCGACGACGCGCAGTTCAATCAACTGCTCGGCGGCGGGCTGGAGCGCGGTTCGAGCACCCTCATCCTCGGCCCTGCCGGAACGGGCAAATCCCTCATCACGCTTAACTTCGTCAAGTCCGCGGTGGCGCGAGGCGAGAACGCCGCGATGTTCGTGTTCGACGAGGAGCTGGGTCTCCTGTTCGAACGCGCAATAGGCCTCGGCATCGATCTCCAGGCGATGGTCGACAGCGAGCGCCTGGTGATTGAACAGATCGACGCTGCAGAGCTTACGCCGGGTGAATTTTCCGAGCGGGTCCGCGGGTGTGTCGAGAAATACGGGGCGCGCACCGTGGTCATCGACAGCCTCAACGGTTACCAGGCGGCGATGCCCGAGGAGCAGGCGCTGGTGCTGCACATGCATGAGCTGCTGCAGTACCTGAACCGCCAGGGGGCGCAGACCTTTCTGACCGTCGCGCAGCACGGCTTGGTCGGCGATATGAAAGCGCCGGTGGATGTCACGTACCTGGCAGATACGGTGATCTTGCTGCGGTATTTCGAGGCGCTTGGGCGGGTGCGCCGGGCAATCTCCGTCGTCAAAAAGCGCACCGGCTCGCACGAGGATACGATCCGCGAGTTCATGATCGGCCGAAAAGGGATCACGCTCGGAGAGCCGCTCGTCGCCTTTCAAGGGGTACTCCGCGGGGTGCCCAGCCTGGTCGGCGATCCCGCGGCGCTGCTCGACATGACCGACGCCTGAGCAGCGCTTGAACCGAACCCTTTCCGAACGCGCGGTAATCCTCGCCCCGCAAGGTCGCGACGCCGCCGTCGCGGAAGCGATGCTGCGCGAAGCGGGACTCGACGCCTCGATCGCCCGGAATGTCCCCGCGCTCGCCGACGCGCTGCGCGCCGGCGCGGGATTCGCAATCGTCACCGAGGAAGCGCTGCACCGCGCCGATTTGCGGTTGCTGGCGGAATTCATCGCCGACCAAGAGGAATGGTCGGATTTCCCGTTCATCGTGCTGACCGCGCGCGGCGGCGGGCTCGAGCGCAACCCCGGGGCAACCCGGCTGCTTGAGACGTTGGGCAACGTCACGTTCCTCGAACGCCCATTCCATCCGACGACGTTGGTCAGTCTTGCCCGCGCCGCGCGACGCGCCCGTCTGCGCCAATACGAAGCGCGGTTGCGGCTCGAGGAAATTCGCGCCGGCGAGGAGCGGATGGCCCTGGCGCTCAGTGCAGGTCGGCTGGGCGCTTGGTCGATGGTGCTCAAGACCGAAGAACTGACGACCTCAGCCGATGGCAAGGCCCACTACGGGCGTCGGCCCGATGAGGAGTTCACCTTTCAGGACCTCCTCGCCGCGATTCATCCGGAAGACCGGCCGCGGATGCAAGCCGCGGCAGCGGAAGCGGTCTCGTCGGGCGCCGACTACGACATCCAGTATCGCTGCGTCTGGCCGGACGGTTCGACCCATTGGATCCAGGTCAACGGTCGACTGGAGCGCGACACGCACGGCAGGCCGGTGCGGATGGTCGGAGTCACCCAGGACATCACCGCGCGGCGCCTGACCGAGAACCGGCGGACCGCGCTGCTCGCGCTGGGCGACGGCCTGCGACAGATGACCGACCCGGGGGAGATGTCTTACCTGGCGGCCGAAATCCTTGGCTCCACGCTGGGCGTAAGCCGCGCCGGGTACGGGATCATCGACCCCGTGGCCGAGACGATCACCATCGAGCGCGATTGGAACCAGCCGGGGACATCGAGCCTGGCCGGGGTGCTCCAGTTCCGCGACTACGGCTCGTACATCGAAGACCTCAAGCGTGGGGAAACGGTTGTCATAGGCGATGCGCGTCTCGACCCGAGGACCGCGGCCACTGCCGGCGCGCTCGAGGCGATCCACGCCCGCGCGGTGCTCAACATGCCGCTGGTCGATCATAACAACTTCGTCGCGCTGCTCTATCTCAATCACAAGGATGCGCGTGAATGGTCCCAGGCCGAGCTTACATTCGTCCGCGACGTCGCCGACCGCACGCAGGCGGCGATCGAGCGGCGTCACGCCGAAGCCGAGCTGGCCGAGCTGGCGGAGTCGCTCGAACGCCAGGTCGAGGACCGCACGCGCGAAAGCGAGGCGGCGCAGGAACAGTTGCGGCAGGCGCAGAAAATGGAGGCCGTCGGCCAGCTCACCGGCGGGCTCGCGCATGATTTCAACAACCTGCTGACCGGCGTTTCCGGCGGACTCGAGCTGATCGCCAGTCGGGTGAAGGAGGGACGATTCGACGATATCGAGCGGTACGTCGAGATGGCGCAAGCCGGGAGCAAGCGCGCGGCCGCGCTGACCCACAGGCTGCTCGCCTTTTCTCGCCGACAAACGCTCGATCCCAAGGCAACCGATATAGACACGCTGGTCGCCAACATGGCCGAGTTCCTGCGGCGCTCGGTTGGGCCGGCGAACGAAGTCGTGGTGAAATCGGCGCCCGGGGGGTGGACCACATTGCTGGATCCCAACCAGCTCGAGAACGCGCTGCTCAATCTCTGCATCAACGCGCGCGACGCGATGCCCGAGGGCGGACGGATCACGATCGAAACCGCCAACCGGACGCTTGAGGAGGCGGAGGCGCGGGAACTCGATCTCGATCCCGGCGAGTACGTCATGCTCGCGGTGAGCGATACGGGCACCGGCATGAGCCGCGACACCGCCGAACGGGCGTTCGACCCGTTCTACACCACCAAACCGCTCGGCCAGGGAACAGGCCTGGGCCTTTCGATGATTTACGGGTTCGCGCGGCAATCGGGCGGTCAGGTGCAAATCCGCTCGAACCTCGGGCAAGGCACCACCGTCGCGCTTTACTTTCCGCGGACCACGGCCGAGTTCGTCAGCAATGAAACCGTGTCCCAGCGCCCCGACGAGATCCGCCAATCCGGGGGGCAGACAGTGGTGGTGGTGGACGATGAACCGATCATTCGCTCGCTGATCACTGACGTGCTCGACGACCTGGGATACCATACGCTGGAAGCGGCCGACGGGGTCGAGGGCCTGAAGCTTCTCCAATTGCAGCCCGTGGTCGAGCTGCTGATCACCGACGTCGGCTTGCCCAACGGAATGAACGGGCGCCAGCTCGCCGAAGCGGCGCGGGTCGAGCGGCCGGACCTCAAGGTTCTTTTCATCACCGGCTACGCGGACAGCGCAGTCATCGGAGAGCGCGCCCTCGAGCCGGGGATGCATATCCTGACGAAGCCTTTCGCGATGGACACCTTGGCGGCCCAGGTTCGCGATCTGATCGAGGCGTAATGACCCGGTGCCGGCGGACCGCGCGAGGACCGACCCTGGAGCACGGCCGCCACCGCGGCGTTCGGGCTCCATACATATGTCATGACGTAGCCAACCGTCCATGACCATGGAGACCCGCCACCTCAGCTCGTTTGGCCTGGCGATCGCGGTCGCAATGCTCGTGCCCGCCACCGCCCGGGCCGCGATCGAAGAAGTCGCGATACCGCCCAGCCGCGAGCACGGGCTCGACATGATCGTCGTCGACGAAGACGCAGCGCCGCCCGAGCCTGAACTGGTCAAGGGCGCGGCCGCGGCGCAAGTGGAAACCTTCGGCGCCGGGCCGGTCGATCCGGCCGCACCCGTGCATCACCTTTATTTGCGGCTGGCCGAAGAGCTCGGCCAGTACCGCGGGCGGTGGGGCAAGCTGCCGCAAGTGCGGATCGGCGGCGCGGGAGCGGTCACGGCGAAGGACCCTCGCCTACCGGTGCTGCGCGAGCGGTTGGGGCTCGCCCGAGCCGGGGGCCTGGACAAGACGGTTCGGGCGCGCCTGGTGGCGTTTCAAAAGGCTCACGGATTGCCAGCCAACGGCCAGGCCGACTCGCAAACGCTGGCCGCGCTGGACCTTGGCGCGGCCCATTACGAGCGGGTCATCCAGCTCAACATGGAGCGCGCGCGGCGCTTGCCCGCGGCCCCGGCCGGGAAATCGCTGCTGGTCGATGCCGGCGCAGCCCGGCTGTGGATGTACGAGGACGGGCAGCCGGTCGGCAGCATGAAGGTGGTCGTCGGCGCGCCCGCCACCGAGACCCCGATGCTTGCGGCGATGGTCCGCTTTCTGAACGTCAATCCGTACTGGAACGTGCCGCCCGAGCTGGTGGTCAAGCTGATCGCGCCCAAAGTGCTCGCGCAAGGCATGACCTATCTTTCCGAGCGGCGCTATCAGGTGCTCGACAGCTGGCGCGACGACGCCGGAGTGGTCGATCCCGCCACGATCGACTGGGCGGCGGTGCAGCGCGGCGAGGTAGAGCTGCGGGTGCGGCAGCTGCCGGGCGGCGGCAATTCGATGGGCGCGGTCAAGTTCATGATGCCCAACAGCTACGGTATTTACCTCCACGACACCCCGAACAAGGCGCTGTTCGACGGCGACGAGCGGTGGGTCAGCAACGGCTGCATCCGGGTCGAGGATGCGCGCCGGCTGGCGGCGTGGCTCTATGGCGACCTGCCTGTTGCGGCCTCCGCGGATATCGAGGAGCGGGTCGACCTGGTGAAGCCGGTACCGGTCTACGTCACCTACTTCACGGTCGACGCCGAAGGCCAGACGCTCGCCTTTCGCAAGGACCGCTATGATCGCGACTCCCGGCTGCTCGCGCGCTTCCCGTCGGAGGCGAAGCCGCCTGTCGACCGGGACGAGGAGTTTCGCCGCCTGATGACCCTGGGTGGCTGAGCGCGCCTGACCATTTTTGTCACCGCGGCCTTCCTCGATACCGCGTGCTCCTGATACGCAGCGGCGATGACCGCTCCGTCCGAGATTCTGTGCGCGGGGCTCGAACGCGCGCTGACGCGAGCGGGAATGCGCGGGCCAATCGATGCGCTGGAGCGACTCTCAGGCGGCGCCAACATGGAGAGCTGGGCATTTGCGTGCGGCGGCCAAGCCCTGGTGCTGCGCCGCGCGCCGTCGAGCGAGGTAATGGCGGGACGTCCGCTCGATCACGCCGCCGAAGCCGCTCTGATCCGCGCGGCGCACGCCGCAGGCGTTCCCGCGCCGGAGGTCGTCGCCGAGCTCACCCCCGAAGACGGCATCGGCACGGGTTTCGTCATGCGCCGGATCGCCGGGACCGCGGCGCCGGCTACGGTGCTGGGCGAAGGGGGCGCTGCTTTGCTCGGCGACATTGCCGGGGCCCTCGCCGCGATCCATCGCACTGCACCGCCGGAAGGGCTGCCTCCGCTCGATCCTGCGGAAGGTGTCGCAGCCCTCGCCCAGCAGTTCGCGACGCACGGCGGCGATCGCCCGATCATCGCGCTCGGGCTAGCCTGGCTGCGCGCCAACTTGCCCGGCGCGACCGCGTCCGGCCTGGTCCACGGCGACTTCCGCATCGGCAACCTGATGGCCGAGCATGGACGGTTGACCAGCGTGCTCGACTGGGAACTCGCTCACGTCGGCGATACTCACGAAGACCTCGCTTACGGCTGCATGGCGGTGTGGCGCTTCGGCAGCCCCAAGCCGGGGTTCGGAGTGGGTTCGCTCGAAGAGCTGTTCGCGGCTTACGAAGCCGCGGGTGGCAACCCGGTCGACCCGGCGCGCTTCCGCTTCTGGCTGGTCTACCGCACCGTATGGTGGGCGCTGGGCTGTCTCGGCATGGCCCAGACCTGGCGTTCGGGCGCCGACCGCAGCCTCGAGCGCGTCGTCGTCGGGCGCCGCGCGGCCGAGCAGGAGCTCGACTTGCTGCTGCTTCTCGAAGACGAGGCGCCGCAAGCCGAGCGCGACCGCGCCCTTCCGCCGGAGCCTGAGCGGCCCGAGGCTCTCTCGGGGGAACCCAGCGCTGCGGAAATCCTCTCGGCGGTCAGC
>Ga0207640_10001693_pt1 | contig 11819 bp, 9 predicted proteins | sample KBSCornC42_FD_184300 | JGI IMG/M metagenome (GOLD analysis project Ga0207640, IMG submission 184300) | Corn rhizosphere microbial communities from Kellogg Biological Station, Michigan, USA - KBS Corn C4-2 (SPAdes) (version 2) | ecosystem: Host-associated > Plants > Roots > Rhizosphere > Soil ... | reverse complement strand
CAGCGCGAAACGCCAGCTCGAAGCGAGTGCGGACAGCGCCGCGCTGCTCGCCACCGATGGCGTGTTCAGCATGGACGGCGACGTCGCTCCGCTCGCCGATCTCGCCGCCTTGTGCAAAGCGCAGCGGGCGACGTTGATGGTCGATGACGCGCACGGTCTCGGTGTGCTCGGCGACGAAGGTGCGGGCAGTCTCGTCGAAGCGAACCTGAGGCAGGACGATGCGCCCGTGCTGATGGCGACGCTCGGCAAGGCGCTAGGCGTCAGTGGCGCGTTTGTCGCCGGCAGCAAGGCGCTGATCGACGGCCTCGTGCAATTCGCGCGCACCCATGTCTACACCACGGCGATGCCGCCAGCGTTGGCAGCGGCGACGAGCGCCGCAGTCGATGTCGCGCGCTTCGAAGACTGGCGTCGCGCCAAGCTGCGCTATCTCGTCGCGCATTTCCGCCACGGCGCCAGCGAGCGCGGCATCGACCTGTTCGATTCGCGCACGCCGATTCAACCGGTGCTGGTCGGCGCCAGCCGCGGCGCACTGATCGCCGCGCAACGACTCGAGGCCGACGGCTATTTCGTGCCGGCGATTCGCCCACCGACGGTCGCACAAGGCAAAGCGCGGCTGCGCGTCACGTTTTCGGCGCTGCACGACGAAGCCGATGTGGAAAAACTGTTGAATGCCCTCGCCCGCGCGATCGCGCATGCGCAGCGCGCGACAAAGAGGGATCGTTGAACGACATGCTGCATATCGAAACGGCCGGCTCGGGCCCCGACCTCGTTCTGATCCACGGCTGGGCCATGCACGGCGGCATCTTCGCGCCGCTGACGCCGCTGCTCGCCGAACATTTCCGCGTGCACGTCGTCGATCTGCCCGGCCACGGTTTCAGCCGCGACGACGACGCGCCGATCGACGCGCAAGCCTGGGCTACGCGCATTGCCGCGCTGACGCCGGTACAGGCGATCTGGGTCGGCTGGTCGATGGGCGGTCTCGTCGCGCTGTATGCGGCACTCGATCATCCGCGGTCCGTGCGTGGCCTCGTCGAGATCGCGAATTCGCCGCGTTTCGTTGCGGCCGCCGATTGGCCGCACGCGATGGCGGCGAAGGTGCTCGAGGGTTTCGAGTCGGGTCTGGAGCGCGACTACCGTGCCACGGTCGAAGGGTTTCTTGCGCTCGAACTGATCGGCAGTCCGAATCCGCAGTCGACGCTGCGTAATCTCAAGACGCGCGTGTTCGAACGCGGCGAGCCGCCGCTGCGCGCGCTCGTCGACGGTTTACGCGTGCTCGAAACCACCGACCTGCGCGCACGCCTTGCGGAGCTCGCGATGCCGAGTCTGTGGATTGCCGGCCGCCGCGACCGACTGATTCATGCCGAGGCGATGCGCTGGGCGTCGCAACAGACTGTGCATGGCGAATTCGTCGAAATCGATTCCGGACACGCGCCGTTTCTGAGCCATCCGCGCGAAGTCGCCGATGCGATTATCGAATTCGCCGGCAGGGTGCGGCTCGCATGACCCCGCCGTTCGATACGCGTCAGGTGCGCCGCGCTTTCGGCCGCGCGGCGGCGAGTTATGACACGCATGCCGTACTCCAGCACGAAGTCGAGCAGCGTTTGCTCGAACGTCTTGAATATTTCGAAACGCTGCCGATGCGCGTGCTCGACCTCGGCTGTGGTCCTGGCCGCGCCGCGCAGGCGATGCGCATGCGCTGGAAGGGCGCGCAAGTGATCGCACTCGATGCCGCGTTGCCGATGTTGAACCGCGTCAAAGCCAACTGGCTACGTCCTGTCGCACGCGTGAACGCCGATGCGCGTGCGCTACCGCTCGCCGACGCGAGCATCGACGTGCTCTATTCGAACCTCTGCATCCAATGGATCGACGATCTGCCGGTGCTGTTCGACGAATTCCGCCGCGTGCTGCGTCCGGGCGGTTATCTTGCTCTGTCGACGTTCGGCCCTGACACGTTGCACGAGCTGCGTGCGGCGTGGGCGCAGGCCGATCGTTCGCCGCACGTGAGCCAGTTCAGCGACATTGCGCGCGTCGGCGACGCGTTGATGCACGCCGGTTTCCGCGATCCGGTGCTCGACGGCGAGCACTTCACACTGATGTACAACGACGCGTCGACGCTGATGCGCGAACTCAAGGCGATCGGCGCGACCAATGCCGATCCGCGACGCACCCGTGGTTTGACTGGTCGCGCGCAGCATCGCCGCGCAGTCGAGGCCTATGAAACCTTTCGCGCCAACGGCGTGCTGCCGGCGACCTACGAAGTCATCTACGCCCACGCCTGGGCGCCCGATCCTGGCCAGCCGCGGCGCCGCGGCGGCGGCGAAATCGCGAGTTTTCCGATCGAGCGCCTGCGCGGCTCTCGAAGGTAGTTCACCACGCCGGTCCTTCCGCAAAGGGCGGATCGGGACCACGGACTGCCCAATTCAAACTTCGCGTTCGCGGAAGCAGCTCGTCAGGTGATCGTTGACCATACCCGTCGCCTGCATATGCGCATACATGATCGTCGAGCCGACGAAGTTGAAGCCGCGCTTCTGCATGTCCTTGCTGAGCTTGTCCGAGATCTCGCTGCGCGGCGGCACGTCGCCGTGATTGCGCCAGCGGTTGCGGATCGGTTTGCCGTCGACGAACGACCAGAAGTACGCATCGAGGCTGCCGACTTCGTCGACGACTTTCAACGCGGCGCGCGCGTTGTTGCGTGCCGACCAGATTTTCTGCCGGTTGCGGATGATGCCCGGGTCGAGCAGTCGCTTCTCCAGCGCCGCATCGGTCATGCGCGCCACTTTCGCGATGTCGAAATCGTGGAACGCGCGGCGATACGCTTCGCGCTTGTTCAACACGGTGGACCAGGACAGCCCGGCCTGCGCGCCTTCGAGCACGATGAATTCGAACAGCTTGGCGTCGTCGTGCAGCGGCACGCCCCATTCCTCGTCGTGGTAGGCGAGATAGAGCTCGTTGCCGCCTTCGGCCCAGCGGCAGCGCTTGCGGATTTCGGATTTCGCGCGCGCGGTCATTATGTGTGTGCTCCGAGATCTCAGCCGACGACCTGAGCGGTCCAGTCCGGTAGGTTGTAGTAATTGGTCACGCGCGCGATCTTGCCTGCGCGAATGTCGAAGAATGCGCCGGCGGGCAAAATATACTTTTGCCCGTTCGCCGGCGGCAGGCCTTCATCGGTGACGAGATATTCGCCATGCACGACGAACTCCGCGCTACCACGCGTGCCGTCGTCGCTGGCCATCACGACCATGTCGCGCAGCTGCTCGCGGTAGCAGCGTTCCATGTGCGCGAGGAACGCGCGGAACGCGGGTTTGCCTGTTTCGCGCTTGCCCTGATTGATGTCGTGCACGACATCGTCAGCGAGGCAGTCGAGCATGCCGTTCCAGTTGCCAGCGTTGAAGGCGGCGTAGTAGCGGCGGATCAGGTCGGTAGTGGAATTGCTCATTGTGGTTCCGGCGTTCAAGGAGGAACACATAGATTACAAAGTGCGACTCGGATCGTCGCTTGTCGATTTCAGCGTCCCAAAGATGAAGCAACTACTGCCAGGAGAGTTTGTCCAGATCGACATTGCCCCCGGAGAAAATAATGCCGACCCGGCGGCCGCGGAAGATCTCCGGGTGACCGAGCACGGCAGCGAGCGCAATCGCCGACGAGGGTTCGATGACGATCTTCATGCGCTCGAACACGAGGCGCTGCGCGGCGGTCGTGCGCGCATCGTCAACCGTCAGCACGCGCACGCCGTAGCTGCGCAGCAGGGCGAGATTGATTTCACCGATCGTACCGCGCAGTCCATCGCAAACGGTGTTCGGCACGATGTCGGTGACGCGTTGGCCGCGGCGCAGCGATTCGTATGCATCGTCAGCGCCCGCGGGTTCGGCGCCGTAGATTTCGATGTTGGGATTGAGCGCCTTGGCCGCGATCGCGCTGCCGCCGATCAGGCCGCCGCCGCCGACCGGTGTGACCAGTGCGTCGAGATCGCCCGCCTCGCGCAGCAGTTCGAGCGCGGCTGTGCCTTGGCCCGCGATCACGCGCGGGTCGGTGTATGGATGCACGAGTTCGGCGCCGGTCTCGGCCTGCAGCTGCGCGGCGGCCGCTTCGCGCGCGGCGATCGTCGCCGCGCAGAAGTGCAGGGTCGCGCCGTAAGCTTCGATCGCGGCGAGCTTGGATTTCACCGCACCTTCCGGCACGACGACACGGGCCGGAATGCCGCGAGTGCGTGCGGCCAGGGCCAGCGCGGCGCCGTGGTTGCCGGAGGAATGCGTTACCACGCCGCGTGCGGCGATTTCCTCGGCGAGCGACCAGACCGCATTGCAGGCACCGCGGAACTTGAATGCACCGGCGCGTTGGAAATTCTCGCACTTGAAGACCAGCGAGGCGGAAGCAAGCGCGTCGATGCTTCGTGAGCGCAGCGTGGGGGTGCGTGCCACGTGCGCCGCGATGCGTTGCACGGCGCGTTCGATCGCGGCGAAATCGGGCAGCTCGGCAGTCGCGGGGGTTGGAGAGGCGACGGATTCGGACATGGCGCGATCATACCCCGATCGCGCAGGACGCCTTGGCCGCGAATCCCGTCGCTGCGGTCGCGCTGGTGAGAGAGCTCAGCTGTCTTGCGGCAACTTGTCCAACGCTGCGCTGACCCGCGCATGCTTGTGCTGCAGGTTCTCGAGCGCTGCTTGCCGGTCCAATTCCTTGTGCTGACTTGCATCTTCCATTGCCATTTCGAGGCGACCCAGTTCGATCATGAGATCATGGCGCAGGTGTTGTGTGCTGCTGATGCTGGCGTGGGTTTCGTTGAACATAGCCCTGTCCGTTTGATTGTTGCTCGTGAACGAAATAGCAAATGCCGTGCCACTAGCATAAATTGATGAAATTGAGAACTACATCAAATAAACAGAGTGATTTCCGGCACAAAAGTCTTCCCTTGCGCGCGAGTCTGGGTAGAATGCCGGTCAGGGAAATCGGCTTGCAGTGTCGACTGTTGGCGCGAGTGACGCAAAACGTCGAAACATGACGAATTGCAGGCGCGAGCAGCATGCAGTCTGAAAGTCTCGCGCTGTGGGTGGCTTCACGTTTTTATAGCACTTCGGGAGTTATGCTTCGACCTGAAGTGTTGGGATGAATGCGCAGCGCAAGGTTCGCTACGCAGCGGGCGGAAGCAGTTCCGCCACGAATATAGGGTTACTGGCGCCCGGCATACGGTCCTCTTGGATTCCCCCTGTTCCTACGACCGCCGGGCGCCAGCCTCTTTCCTCCTGAAATCCCTGTGCTCCGTCCTTGATGCGTCCTTCGAACCGCCGCGAATCGGCCCCTGAGCCCAATCATCAGCGCGCGTGAAGCAGCAGCTGTGCGCGGTTTCGAAGTGCCAGATGGTAGGAGCAGGAACCGTGCCAACCCAGGCTGGTATACTTCCCGACCGTTGCTTTGATCCCTGCCGCATCCGCGTGCGCGCCTGCCATGAAATTTGACCAGCACTTCGATGTCATCGTCGTCGGCGGTGGCCATGCCGGCACCGAAGCCGCGCTCGCCTCGGCGCGTCTCGGCGCACGCACGCTGCTGCTCACGCACAATATCGAAACGCTCGGCCAGATGAGCTGCAATCCCGCGATCGGCGGCATTGGCAAAGGCCATCTGGTCAAGGAAATCGACGCGCTCGGCGGCGTCATGGCCCAAGGCGCGGACCGCGCCGGCATCCAGTGGCGCACGCTCAACGCATCCAAGGGACCGGCCGTGCGCGCCACGCGCTGCCAGGCCGATCGCGCCCTGTACAAGGCCTACATCCGCGGGCGCCTGGAAACCCAGCCGAACCTGGCCATCTTCCAGCAGGCGGTCGATGACCTGACACTGGAAGGGCAGAAAGTGACGGGCGTGGTCACCCAGATGGGTCTGACCTTCCATGCGCGTCAGGTCGTGCTGACCGCCGGCACCTTCCTCGCCGGCAAAATTCATATCGGTTTCGAGAATTACGCCGGCGGCCGCGCGGGCGACCCGCCGGCGCAGCGTCTCGCCGCGCGCATGCGCGAGCTACCGCTGGTGGTCGATCGCCTCAAGACTGGCACGCCGCCGCGCCTCGACGGTCGCAGCATCGACTTTTCCGCCCTGACCGCGCAGCCCGGCGATACGCCGGCGCCGGTGTTCTCGTTCTGGGGCGACGCGGGCGATCATCCGCGCCAGGTGCCGTGCTGGATCACCCATACGAGTGAGCGCACGCACGAGGTCATCCGCGCGGGGCTCGACCGTTCACCTTTGTATACGGGCAAGATCGAAGGCATCGGCCCGCGCTACTGCCCGTCGATCGAGGACAAGGTCGTGCGTTTTGCCGAGAAGGCTTCGCACCAGATCTTTCTCGAGCCGGAAGGCTTGAATACGACCGAGATCTATCCGAACGGCATCTCGACCTCGCTGCCGTTCGACGTGCAGCTCGAACTCGTGCGTTCGATCCGCGGCTTGGAGAACGCGCACATCACGCGCCCGGGCTATGCGATCGAGTACGATTATTTCGATCCGCGTGGATTGAAGGCTTCGCTCGAAACCAAGGCGATAGCAGGGCTTTATTTCGCCGGCCAGATCAACGGCACCACCGGTTATGAAGAAGCAGCCGCGCAGGGGCTGATCGCCGGCCTGAACGCCGCACGCAATTCGCGCGGCGAAGAGCCGTGGACGCCGCGTCGCGACGAGGCCTACATCGGCGTGCTGATCGACGACCTGATCACCAACGGCACGCGCGAGCCGTATCGCATGTTCACTTCGCGTGCCGAGTATCGCCTCAACCTGCGCGAGGACAACGCCGACCTGCGCCTCTGCGACAAGGGCCACGAACTCGGCAGCCTCGATGTCGAACGCTACGATGCGTTCCGACGCAAACGCGAGGCGATCGAGAACGAGTCCGCGCGTCTCAAGTCGATCTGGGCCGCGCCGAACAACCTGCTCGGACGAGAAATCCACGAGTCGATCGGCATCGAACTGTCGCGCGAAACGCATGCACTCGATCTGTTGCGCCGGCCCGAACTCGACTACGCACAGCTGATGCGCGTGCCTGCGCTCGGCCCGGGCGTTGGCAATGCACTCGTTGCCGAACAGGTGCAGATCTCGGCCAAGTATGCAGGCTATCTCGAGCGCCAGAACGAAGAGATCGAACGCCAGCGCCGCCATGAAAGCACCGCCATTCCCGCTGCGTTCGACTATGCGCTGGTGCACGGCCTTTCCGCCGAAGTGACGCAGAAGCTCAAAGCGGCGCAGCCGCAGACGGTCGGCCAGGCGATGCGTATCTCGGGTGTTACGCCGGCGGCGATCTCGCTGCTGCTTGTGCATCTCAAGCGCGGCCAGCGTCGCGTCGCCTGACGCAAACCATTGCTAGCAAGCGGGCAGATTCCCGGAATCTTTTTTCGTCAGGCTGTTGCAAGCTTGATTCGGTATCGTGCGCGCCCCGTAGCCCGATGTTCGCGCGCGCTGCGCGCGGGCGAAAGACTGTCATTTCTCCGACATGCGCCGAAGCACGATCGTCATTGCGCTTCGCCTTCTTCAATTCGGCTCACTGCTGTCCGCCGCGGGCGCGGCGATGGCGCAGCCCGTTGCGGAAGCGAACCTGAGTCTCAAGCGCGCGCTTGAGCTCATGCGCGCGCGCGACCCGAACCTGCAGCTGGCGCAGACCGCCGTCGACCAGGCGCTTGCTGACAAGATCACCGCGGGCGAACGCCCGAATGCGACGCTCGCGTGGTCGACGAGCAAGATCAATCCAGCCGGGCACAACGGCGCCGGTGATTTCTGGAACAAGAGCTACGACACGGTCGTCAGCCTGTCGCAGCCGTTCGAACGCGGCGGCAAGCGTCGGCACCGGCTCGCCCAGGCCGAGGCGACCGCAGACGCTGCGCACGCGGACTACGCCGACAGCGTGCGCAGCGAACGCCTCGCCGTGACCGAGGCGTACTGGGAACTCAAGCGGACCGAGCAAAAATATAGAAATGCGCAGATGCTCGCGACGATCGAGCACCGCTCGATCGAAGCTTCGGAGCAACGCCTGCGCGTCGGCGATCTGCCGCGCCTCGATCTCGAACGCCTGCGCATCGATGCGGCGGCTGCGGACAATGCCGTGGATTCGGCGGCCGGCGCCTTGCGCGACGCGCAGGTCGCGCTCGCGGCGCTGATCGACGTCACCGCGCAATCGGGCGAACTCGCGGCGATGGACGACTGGCCGCACGCCGCCGGCGCGGTCGATCCGCAAAGCATCCGCGGCGACGCGACCGAGCCTGCGGAAGCCGTGCTCGCGCGCCGGCCCGACATGCTCGCCGCCGCGAAGCGCCTGAGCGCAGCCGAAGCTGCGCTCGAACTCGCGCACGCGCAGACCGCTCGCGACATCACCGTCAGCGGCCAGTATGAGCACAATCCGGTGCCACCCGCCGCGCCGACGGTCGGACACACCTTGCTTGGCATCGGCGTGTCCGTGCCGATCTTCACTGGCAACCAATATCAGGGCGAGATCGCGCGCGCGAACGCCGACATCGATGCGGCGCGCGCAAACCTGGCCCGCGTGCGCGTGGCCGCGCTTGCCGACGTGCAGCGTGCGCGCGCCGACCTGCGCGCCGCGGCGCAGCGCGTGCGCCGTTACGACAGCGACCTGATCGAGCGCGCGCTCGCCGCCGAGAAGACGGTCGAGACCGCTTATGCGCGCGGCGGTCTGGCACTCGCCGATCTGCTCGATGCACGCCGCGCGCTCAAGGCGACGCAGGACGACGCGTGCGATGCGCATGCCGATTTTGCCGAAGCGCTCGCCGCACTTGCCGCCGCGGTGCCCGAGGAAACCAAGGAATGACGCCGTGAAGAATCGCCTTGCCAAGATTCCGTTCGAAGTCGTGGCCGCGACCGCGATCGCGTTCGTCGTGCTGGTCGCTGCGATCTGGCTGTTCCGCGCGAAACCGGAAACCAAACTGGATGCATCGAAGCCGGCAACGCCGGCGGACACGCTGCACTACGCGGCGGGTGCGGAGCAGCTCAGCTATCTCGACATCGCGCCGGTCGAGGAACTCGCCGCGCCGACGATGCAGGCGTTGCCAGGCAAGCTCGCGTTCGACGAGGATGTGACCGTGCGCGTGTTCTCGCCGGTGAGCGGCCGCGTCACCGAGCTCGTCGCCAAGCCCGGCGCCGCGGTGAAGGCGAAGGATGTGCTTGCCTGGCTCAGTTCGCCCGACTTCGCCCAGGCACGCGCCGACGCGCGCAAGGCGCAGGCCGATCTCGCGCTGAAGCAGAAAGCGCTGTCGCGAGCCAAGGAACTCACCGATCTCGGCGTGCTCGCGCGCAAGGATCTCGAAGCTGCGCAATCCGACTTGGGCCAAGCGCAGGCCGAGCTCGAGCGCGCACACGCGGTGCTGGCGAACCTCGACCCGACCGGCAACGACGCACGCTACGCGCTGCGCGCGCCGATCGCCGGCAGCGTCGTCGATCGCATGATCAATCCGGGTCAAGAGGTGCGGCCGGACGCGCAGGCGCCGCTGTTCATCCTCACCGATCCGGCGAAGTTGTGGGTGAACTTCGAGCTGTCCGAGCAGGACATGGCGAAGGTTCACAATGGCCAGGCGATCCGCATCGATGTCGATGCGATCGCGGACCGGCATTTCGGCGGGCGCGTCATCTACGTCGGCGCTGCGCTCGATCCTTCGACACGGCGCATCGCCGTGCGCGCCGAAGTCGAGCAGCCGGACCCGCGCCTGAAGCCGGAGATGTTCGCGCGCGTCAATCCGCTCGAGGACGATGCGCACAAGGAAATCGCCGTGCCGAATTCGGCGCTCGTCAGCATCGGCTTGCACCACTACCTCTTTGTCGAGGAGGCGCCGGGCACACTCAAGCGCCGCGAGGTGCAACTGAGCGTGATCGGCGAACGCGTCGCCTACGTCAAGGCAGGTTTGAAGGCCGGCGAGCGCGTGGTCACGCGCGGCGCGGTGCTGCTCAACGCCGAACTCGGCCAGGCCGAGTGACCGTGCCGCCATGCTGAAAGCCCTCGTCGACTTCGCTCTCAAGCAGCGCGTCTTCGTCGTCGCGATCACGCTCATGGTCGCGATCGCGGGTATCTACGCGTTCAGCGAGCTGCCCGTGCAGGCGTTCCCCGATGTGCAGGACGTGCAGGTGCAGATCATCACGCTCGTGCCCGGACAGGCGCCCGAGGAGGTCGAGCGTGCGGTGACGCTGCCGATCGAGCGCACCGAATACGGCGTGCCGAAGCTGACCCAACTGCGCTCGATCTCGATGAGCGGCCTGTCCGTGGTCACGATGACTTTCGCCGACGGCACCGACGACTACTTCGCGCGCGCGCAGGTGCTCGAAAAGCTGTCCGAAATTACTTTGCCGACCGGCATCCAACCGCAGCTCGCGCCGCTGTCGACCGCGGTCGGCGAGATTTATCGTTACCTGGTCGACGCGCCGCCCGACATGCCGCTGGACGAAGTGCGCGCGATCCAGGACTGGACGATCGAGCCGGCGCTGCGCCAGGTTCCCGGCGTGGCCGACATCTCGGGCTTCGGCGGCGCGATCCGCGAATACCAGGTGCATGTGCATCCCGATCTGCTGCGCAAGTACAACCTGTCGCTCGAGCAGGTCGCAGCGGCCTTGCAGGCGAATTCGTCGAACACCGGCGGCGGCCTGCTCAAGCGCGGCGACGAGGATCTCGTCGTGCGCGCGATCGGCCTGTTCAAGACGATCGACGACGTCGGCCGCGTGCCGGTCGCCGTGTTCGGCGGCCAACCGGTGCTGGTGCGCGACATCGGCGAGGCGGAGGTCGGCACGCAAACGCGCTACGGCATCGTCGGCTACAACCAGCAGGACGACCTCGTCGAAGGCATCGTCGTGATGACCAAGGGCGAGGATCCGGCCAAGGTGATCGCGGCACTGAAGACGCGTATCGCAGATGTGCAGAAGCAGTTGCCGCCCGGCGTCAGCATTCGTCCGGTCTACGACCGCACGACCCTGGTCAACCACACCGTCGACACGGTGGCCGAGAACCTCGGCGTCGGCGCTGCGCTCGTCATCGCGGTGCTGCTCGTCTTCCTGCGCAACTGGCGCGCGGCACTGATCGTGGCCAGCGTGATTCCGCTTGCGCTGCTGACGGCCTTTCTCATGATGCACGTGCGTGGCATCGATGCGAACCTGATTTCACTCGGCTCGGTCGACTTCGGCATCATGATCGACAGCGCCGTCGTCCTGGTCGAAGCGTTGATGGTGCGGCTCGCATTCGACGCGGTGCGCGGCGAGGCGACGATGCAATCGCGCGAGGCCGTGCTCGCGCAGACCGCAACGCAGCTCGGCTCGCCGATCCTGTTCTCGAAGGCGATCATCATCCTCGCCTTCCTGCCGATATTTACCTTTCAACGAGTGGAAGGAAAAATCTTCGCACCGATGGCGCTGACCCTGACCTTCGCGCTCGCCGGTGCCGTGATCTTCACCCTGACCCTCGTACCTGCGCTGCTGTCGTGGGCGACGCGCGGGCCGGGGCTGGAGGAAAAGCACAGCGTGTGGATGGAACGCGTGCGCGACAAGTATCGCCGCGACCTCGGCCGCTGGGCGCAGCATCCCAAGCTCGTGATCGGCACGGCGATCGGCATGCTCGTCGTCGCGCTCGCGTTGGCGCCGCTGCTCGGCAGCGAGTTCCTGCCCAAGCTCGACGAAGGCAATATCTGGCTTACCGTCGACCTGCCGCCATCGACCGCGCTGGACAAGACCAAGGAAGTCGAGCGCCATGTGCGCAAGATCCTGCTCTCCTATCCCGAGGTCACCCAAGTCATTACCCAGACCGGCCGCCCCGACGACGGCACCGATGCGAAAGGGCCGAACAATATCGAGATCATGGC
>Ga0207640_10001690_pt1 | contig 11828 bp, 11 predicted proteins | sample KBSCornC42_FD_184300 | JGI IMG/M metagenome (GOLD analysis project Ga0207640, IMG submission 184300) | Corn rhizosphere microbial communities from Kellogg Biological Station, Michigan, USA - KBS Corn C4-2 (SPAdes) (version 2) | ecosystem: Host-associated > Plants > Roots > Rhizosphere > Soil ... | reverse complement strand
TGGCCTTCACTTGTGCGAGCTCACGGTCACTTTCCGGCAAAATACCTCGCGCAGGTGCGCGAAGAGCATACGTCGAGCGGTCGCCACATCACGCACGATATTCCCTTCCCCCAATGGGCTCCAACTTCAGTTCGCGCAGAGGCAAAAGCCATATCAGAGTCTGCGGCGCTCACCAATCTTGGCAATTGGGTCATTGGCGCCTAACATCCGTAAGAGACTCCTCGTCAATACAGTGGACATAATCGCCTTGCCTTGAGCTTTCAGGCTGTTGCTGATGGTTCGGTTGTACTCGGTGCTGCGTGTCAGTGCGATCGGATCAATGTTGCCAGACTGCATTTCCGTAAACCGCCTTGTTGCGCCGATGGTGCTGGTGCGGACCAAGGTATAAACCGCACCCGGCGACCTCGTTCAATCATCGGTGTCGCCGATGCCCGGGGATCAGCCGGGGCACCTTGATGGCGGCCAGGATGTTAGTCAGGTTGCCGCGCCGCCGTGGCGATGGCTTCGGCATCATTAGGATCGTTCTTGGCCAGCGGGTTCTTGCGGAACGGCCGCACGAACTGCGCCGCCATCAGGCGCGGCACCAGGCCGTATTCCAGACAGCGCCGCGCCCAATGGTGTGCGCCGCTGCAGGCTTCCATCGCCACCACGGTGCCGGCGGGCCGTTGCGCGAGCCAGATGGAAAAGCGTCGCGCTTGAGCGTCAGGCGTTTCAGGATCTGCCCGGTGGCATCCACCTCGCACATCGAAAACACCTGCTTTGCCAAGTCCACGCCAATGGTTATAGTGCCCATGGAGACTTCCTCCTATGCTGACGGTTACGACCAACATGGCCTTCGAGGCCGATACGACGAGGAAGTCTCTTTTTACTCGGTCAAGCGGACACAAACCCGCTACGCGGGTTACGCCGCTTACGAAGAACGCATGCTCGTGGGTGCGCATGCCCGAAGACATCGAGCACATACCCTGAGACTTCAGGCATTGCCGAACCATTCATCTGACGGAACGCGCCACGCACCGCCCGGTTGGGTGGCGAACCCCAAGACACGTGACGCATCACGCACTGCGAGGGGTTGACTGCATGCGCGCCCGGCACGACAATGCGCGCGCCGAAGGGCGCGCTGCGCCACAGGCACTGTCCTCCATTTCACAAGACCATGGACGTACACCCTAGTCGCACCGCCGGCGCCCGCTTGCATCGGGTGGCGGCGGCAAAAATCGAACCGATCCGCGGCGACCGCGCCCGGCCGGCTGGTACCTGCCTCGACTAGGCGCGTCCGGCCCGTCCCTCGCGGTGCTGCGGCACTGCTTTGAGGAGATGGGCCATGAACCTCCTTCGCAACTTCATTCGTGCGCGCCTGGCAGCCCGCCATGCGCATTCGCACCGCCGCGACGGCCGCCGCCGCGAGTGGAACGTGACCGTGCCCGCGCCACGCGGGGAGTCGCAGGCCGCGTGATGCTCGCGATCCGCCAACGGGGTTTGCGGCCTCCGCCGCTGAACCATGCGCGATCTCGTCGCGCGTGCGTTGTGTCATGCGCGCGAAAACGAACGCGAATATCGTTCCACCCCTCGATGTAGTCCACGGATTCCCCGCTCGTTCCGTGGGTGCGCGCCCACCAGTCATGGAAACGAGTGATGTTCGGATCTTCATCCCGATCGAATGCCAACACCGCGGCCGGCAAGACCCGCGCGGCGCATGCGCGGCCGGTGACCGCGGACAGCGCGTGGACGCATGAAGCCGCCTTGTTGGCGTCGCTGGATAGCACGCCGGCCGGCCTCGACGAGGAACAGATCGAGGCGCGCCTCGACCGCGATGGGACCAACGAAGCCGCGCACGAAAAGCCGCCGCATTGGGCGCTGCAACTCGCGCGCACGTTCTGGAACCCGTTCATCATCGTGCTGGTGGTGCTGGCCGGCGTGCAACTGGTCACCTCGGACGACCTGACCGGCCCGATCATCATCGCGGTGATGGTGCTGATCAGCGTGGTGCTGAGTTTCACCCAGGAATTCCGTTCCTCGCGCGCGGCCGAAAAACTGAAGGCGATGGTGCGCAACACCGCGACGGTGACGCGGCGCGCTTCCGACGGGCATTCCGAGCGCATCGAAGTGCCGGTGGTGGAACTGGTCGCGGGCGACATCGTGCATCTTTCCGCCGGCGACATGGTGCCCGCCGACCTGCGGTTGCTCGGTGCGAAGGATCTGTTCATCTCGCAGGCGATCCTGACCGGCGAGTCGCTGCCGGTGGAAAAAGCCGCGCCCGAGCACGCGCAATCGCGCGACGCGCGCGCCGAACCGCTGGATTTGCCGAGCGTGTGCTACATGGGCACCAACGTGGTCAGCGGCAGCGCGACCGCGGTGGTGGTGGCGACCGGACCGCGCACGTACCTCGGTTCGCTCGCGCACACGCTTTCCGGCCAGCGTTCGGAAACCAGCTTCGACCGCGGGGTGAAAAGCGTGTCGTGGCTGCTGATCTGGACCATGGCGGTGATGGTGCCGATCGTGTTCCTGATCCAGGGTTTCGGCAAGGGCAACTGGCTGGAAGCATTCCTGTTCGCGATTTCCGTCGCGGTGGGCCTGACGCCGGAAATGCTGCCGCTGATCGTCACCGCCAACCTCGCCAAGGGCGCGCTGGCGATGAGCAAGCGCAAGGTGGTGGTGAAGCAGCTCAACGCGATCCAGAACTTCGGCGCGATGGACGTCTTGTGCACCGACAAGACCGGCACGCTGACGCTGGACAAGATCGTGCTGGACCGCCACCTCGACCTCGACGGCGAGGAGTCCGACGACGCGCTGGCGTTCGGCTATCTCAACAGCCATTTCCAGACGGGCCTGAAAAACCTGATGGACAAGGCGGTGCTCGCGCATCGCGACCTCGAGCATTCCATCGCGAAGTGGAAAGTCGTCGACGAGATTCCGTTCGACTTCCAGCGCCGCCGAATGTCGGTCGTGCTCGCCGACGCTGGTGGCGAGGATTTGCTGGTATGCAAGGGCGCGGTCGAGGAGATGCTCTCGACCTGTACCTTCGCGCGCGAAGGCGAGTGCGATATTCCGCTCACCGATCACCGTCGCGAAAGCATCCGCGCGATGACGCACGAATTGAACGAGGACGGCCTGCGCGTGCTGATCGTCGCGGTCAAGCGCCAGCCCGCGGTGGGGCGTGCCTACGGCATCGCGGACGAGGCCGGCCTTACCGCGATCGGCTGCCTCGCGTTCCTCGATCCGCCCAAGGACACCGCGCACACCGCGATCGCGGCGCTGCATGGCCACGGCGTGGTGGTTAAGGTGATCACCGGCGACAACGAAGCGGTGACGCGCAAGATCTGCCGCGAGGTCGGGCTCGACGTCACGCATTCGGTGCTCGGCCGCGACATCGAGGAACTGGACGACGCGGCGCTGGACGAGATGGTCGCGCGTACCACGGTGTTCGCGAAGATGTCGCCGTTGCAGAAATCGCGCGTCGTCGAATCGTTGCAGCGGCGCGGGCACACGGTGGGGTTCCTCGGCGACGGCATCAACGACGCCGCGGCGCTGCGCCGCGCCGACGTCGGCATTTCGGTGGATACCGCGACCGACATTGCCAAGGAATCGGCCGACATCATTCTTCTCGAAAAGAACCTGATGGTGCTGGAAGAGGGCGTGCTGGAAGGCCGCATCACCTTCGGCAACATCGTCAAGTACATCAAGATGACGGCCAGTTCCAATTTCGGCAATGTGTTCAGCATGCTGATCGCCAGCATCTTCCTGCCGTTCCTGCCGATGCTGCCGCTGCAAATCCTCGTATTGAACCTGCTGTACGACATCTCGCAGTTGTCGATTCCATTCGACCGCATGGACGAGGAATACGTCCGCAAGCCGCGCAAGTGGGACGCGAGCGACATCCGCAGGTTCATGGTCTGGATCGGCCCCACCAGCTCGATCTTCGACATCACGACGTTCGCGTTGCTCTGGTATTGGTTCGGTGCGAACGCGCCCGCGCACCAGGCGTTCTTCCAGTCGGGCTGGTTCGTGGAAAGCCTGCTGACGCAAACGCTGGTGGTGCACATGATCCGCACCCGCAGGATTCCGTTCCTGCAGAGCGCGGCCTCGGCGCCGGTGCTGGGGCTCACCACCGCGATCATCGCGATCGGGCTCGCGATTCCCTACACCGCGCTTGGCCACAAGCTCGGCATGGTCGAGTTGCCACTGGACTATTTCGGCTGGCTGGCCGCAACCGTGGTCGCGTATTGCGTGCTGACGCAGGTGGTGAAGACGCTCTACATGCGCAGGTTCGGGCGCTGGCTGTGAGACGGCATCGTAGGGCGGGAGAAGTGAAACGTATCCCGCCGGATCAATGGCGGCGGGTTGTCACCCGCCCTACACTGATGCGAACTGATCGTGCGGACAGATGCCATGACCACCATCTACGATTTCGAGGCAAATCTGCTGGACGGAACGCCACAGAACCTCGACGCATATCGAGGCAAGCTGTTGCTTGTCGTCAACGTCGCTTCGAAGTGCGGGTTCACGCCGCAATACGAAGGACTGGAAGCGTTGTATCACGCGAACAAGGACAAGGGATTCGAGATACTCGGGTTTCCGTGCAATCAGTTCGGGCATCAGGAACCAGGTGATGCCGACGCGATCCGCAACTTCTGTTCCACGAAGTACGACGTGACGTTCCCGCTGTTCGCGAAGATCGACGTCAACGGGGCGGGCGCGCACCCGCTTTACAAGTTCCTCAAGCATGCGGCGCCCGGCGTGCTGGGTTCGGAAGCGATCAAGTGGAACTTCACCAAGTTTCTGATCGACCGCGACGGCAAAGTGGTGCGGCGCTACGCGTCGGCGGAAACGCCCGAGAAGATCGGGAAGGATCTCGCCGCGATGCTGTAGAGCAAACTCGTTGACGGGTAGGTTGGGCTGAGCAACGCGAAGCCCAACATTGGATGGGGAATGCCGTTGGGCTTCACTTCGTTCAGCCCAACCTACTCGCTTTGGGCTTGTTCTCGCTTGTTTAACGCCATTTGGGACTGCTTGTTCCTTGTGCGGACAGCAATCCACGTAACTCACTCTTTTCGCGTTCGTCAAGCGCGCCTTCCGTTTGTTTGTGGATGAGCGCATCGAGGCGTTGTTGGGTTGTTTGTTCGGCGAGTTTGCGTAGCGCATCCAGGAATATTGCGCGCAGTTCTTCGGGTTCGCCGGGAAATTCGGTGAGTGCGAGTTTCTGCAGCGCTGACGATTCCTCACGCCCTGCAAAGTGTTCCAGCAACATCGCGGTGTTGATGCCGGGGCGTTCCTGCAGGAAATCCAGCAATTCGGTGAGCAGCTGGATGCCCGGTTTGTCCAGTCCTGCGAAGGCGTAGGGAAGCGTCACTTCCCGAGCCAGCGCGGGATCGGCCAGCAACATCGCGATCGCGCTGCGCACCAGCGTCCGCTTCGGTGCGCCGGTGGGCGCGGCGCTGATGCGCGTGTGAGCTGTATTCGCAGCGGGTGCCGTCTGCACGCCGGTGCGTTTTTCCAGTTCCGCGAACATCAGGTCACGGAACGCGCCGTCCGGCAATTTCGCGAGCAGCGGTTTTGCGTGTTCGGCCAGTCGCGCGCGGCCGTCCAGCGTCGCCACGTTCACGTCGTGCGACAGGTACGCGTAGAAATATTCCGACAGCGGTGTCGCGCTTTTCAGGCGCGCCTCGAAACCTTCCGGGCCTTCCTTGCGCACCAGCGTGTCGGGGTCTTCGCCTTCGGGAAGAAACAGGAAGAACGCCTGCCGCCCGTCGCGCATCCGCGGCAGCACCGATTCCAGCGCGCGCCACGCGGCGCTGCGGCCGGCGCGATCGCCGTCGAAGCAGAAAAACACGTCGGGCGCGGCGCGGAACAACAATTCCGCATGTTCGTTGGTGGTCGCGGTGCCGAGTGTCGCCACGGCCTGCGTGACGCCGGCCTGGTGCAGCGACACCACGTCCATGTAGCCCTCGACCACGATCAGGCGTTCCAGCTTGGTATTGGCCTGGCGTACCTGCCATAGCGCGAACAACTCGCGGCCCTTGTGGAACAGCGGCGTTTCCGGGGAATTGAGGTACTTCGGTCCGTCGCCTTCGAGAATCCTGCCGCCGAACGCGATCACGCGACCGCGCCGGTCCATGATCGGAAACATCAGGCGCTCGCGGAAACGGTCATAGCGCTTGCCGCCGTCGCCGGTCGAAAGCATGCCGGCCGCCTCGAGCATCTTCGTCCGCGCGTCGCTGGTGCCGAGCGCACGCTTCACCGCATCCCAGCCGCCCGGTGCCCAGCCGATCCGGAAGCGTTCGATGATCGCCGCATCCAGCCCACGCTTCCTGCAGTACGCCTTCGCGGCCGCGTTCTCCGGCAGCGCACGCTGATAGAACCCCGCGGCCGCGTCGAGTAATGCATACAGATCGGTGTGGTCCTCGCGCGGGCGCGCGGGGCCGCCTTCGTGCGGCACCGCCAGGCCGACCGACTGGGCCAGCTCCTCGACCGCGTCGGGAAATTCGAGGTGCTCGTATTCCATCAAAAAGCGCACTGCGCTGCCGTGCGCGCCGCAGCCGAAGCAGTGGTAGAACTGCTTGGCGGGACTCACATAGAACGACGGCGTGCGCTCGTCATGGAACGGGCAGCACGCCGTCCATTCGCGGCCCGCGCGCTTCAGCGGCACGCGCTGCTGCACCACGTCGACGATGTCGACGCGGGCCAGCAGTTCGTCGATGAAGCGTTCGGGGATCAGGCCGGGCATGACGCACTAGGATGCCACGCGCCGGGCAGCGAGGGCAGCAAAGCATCCGGAAAGGTGGCGGGCGCACATTGTCAGCATGTGTTTTCGCCGACCACCGCGGTTTGTCGGCCTTCGGCTTGCTTCGGCCGGTACACTGCCGCAATCCATGCCCGTGTCCCTCCACATCCGCTCCGGTTTCCTGCGCGCGCTTGTCGCGATGGGGTTGTGCGCCATGCTGGGCGCGTGCGTGAGCGTGAAGGTGCCGAAATTGCCGGCGGGCGATTTGCCCGCGCATTGGCGCAACGCGTCGCCGGAGCTGGGCGCGAAGCCGGACCTGACGGGTTGGTGGAAGCATTTCGGCGATCCGCAATTGGATGCGCTGGTCGACGCGGCGCTGCAGGGCAATCTCGACGTGCAGCAGGCGGCGCTGAAATTGCGTGCGGCGCGCGCACTGGAAGATGCCTCGTCCAGTACGTACAAACCGCGGGTCGCGTTCAACACCATCGAGCAGCCGAACGCCGAAAACACCGCCAGCTATTTCCAGGCGGGATTCGACGCGACCTGGGAGCTGGGCCTGTTTGGACGCAGCCAGGCGACGGGGCACATTGCGGAGGCCAACACCGGCGAAGCGCTGACGGCATTGCAATCCGCGCGGGTGTCGCTGGTCGCGGAGGTGGTGCGCGAATACCTGCAATTGCGCGCGGCGCAACGCAGTGAAGTTTTGTTCGACGCGGCAGCGCAGGCGGCGCAGGAAAAAGTCGCGTTGTTGCGCGTGCAGGAACGCCTGCAACTGGCATCGAAGCTGGAAGTGGAACAAGGGGCCGCGGCGGCGGCGAAGGCCGAAGCGCAGATGGCCGATCCGCGCGCGGCCATCGTGCAGCACGCGCAGGCGCTCGCGTTGTTGCTGGGCATGGGCGAACCCGATCCTGCATGGCTGGCGCTCAAGCCTTTGCCGGAGCTGGCCGCCGGCAATGTCGATTCGGTTCCGGCCGACTTGCTGCGCACGCGACCGGAAATCCGCTATGCCGAAACCCAGGTGCTGAAGGCCGCGGGTGAGCTCGGCATCGCCAAGGCCGACATGTATCCGCGCCTCGCGCTGGGGAGCTCGCTGACCTTCGCTGCGTTGGTGAAGGGCCAGACGCGCCTGGGCGACGTCAACAACTCCTTCGCGATCGGGCCGATCATCAACATCCCATTGTTCGACTGGGGCGCGCGGCGCGCGGTGCGCGATGCGCGCGAAGACCAGTTGCGCGCCGCGGTGCTGGCCTACCGGCAGGCGGTGTTGCAGGGTGCGGCAGAAGTCGAAACCGATCTTGCGGCGCTGCACGCGTCGGGTCAGCGCGCGCACAGCGCGGCGGCCGTGGTGACCGCTTCGCAAAACAGTTTTTCGTTGAGCGAAAAACTGCAAGGGCTGGGCCAGGCCGATCGCCTGCAATTGGCCGATGCGAAACTCGCGCTCACCGAATCCGAACTCGACCGCGAGCAGGCGCGGCTGGCGCGCGGCCTTGCGTATGTCGCGTTGTACAAGGCGCTGGGCGGCGCGCCGTTGCCGAAGGACGATTTGATTCCGACGGCTGACGCGGCGAGTGCACAGCAATGATCCCGCAGACATCCGTTCGCACTGAGCGTAACTCGCGCAGCGAGTGGAGTCGAAGTGCACCCTTCGACTTCGGCCCCATCTTTATTCAAAGATGGGGCCTGCGCTCAGGGCGAACGGTGAACAGGCGGGCCCGCAAGGGGCGGAGTCGGCCATGATCCCGCTCGCGCGCAAAACCCTGATCCATGAATGGCGCCGCTTCCTGCCGGCGATGCTGGCGGTGGCGTTTTCCGGACTGCTGTTGTTGATGCAGGCCGCGCTGGTGTTCGGGATTTTCGGCTCCACGGCGGTGTACATCACCGCGTCCGATGCCGATTTGTGGGTGGGCTATCCCGGCACGCAGAGCATCGAATTGGGCCGGCCGATCGGTCCGGCCGCGCGCACCGCGATGCTGATGGACCCGGGCGTCGCGCGCGTGGAACCGTTCGCGTGGGTGGACGGCGATTGGCGCGGCCCGGCAGGCACCGGCGGCGTGTCGGTGTTCGTGTCGGGCATCAGCACCGAACCCGACGGCATGATTTTTTCGGACGTGCTGACGACCGCACAGCGCGCGTCGCTGAAGGAGCCGCTCGCGGTGATCGTCGATCGCGCCGACTTGCCGAAGCTCGGCGTGCCGATCGGCGGTCAGGCGCTGATCAACGGGGAGCTGGTGCGCATCGTCGGCGTCGCCAACGGCATCCGCGCGCTGGGCGGCGTCGACGTGGTCGCTTCGCTCGACACCGCGCGTGCGCTGGACAACGACACCGGCGGCACCGAAGTCGCGTACTACGTCGCCAAGCTGAAACCCGGCGCGGACGCGGATGCGGTCGCGGCGCGCATCGATGCCTCGGCGCATGGTTACGCGGCGTGGACCGCGTCGAGTTTTGCGCGGCGCGCGGTGTTCTACTGGATGTTCCAGACCGGTGCGGGGCTGGGCGTGATCTTCCTCGCGATCGTGGTGTTCATCGTCGGCGCGATCATCACCAGCCAGACCCTGATGGGCGCGATTGCCGGTTCGGTGCGCGAGTACGCGACGTTGCACGCGCTCGGCGTGGGGCTCGGTTCGCTGCGACGCGTGGTGCTGGAACAGGCCGCGTGGATCGGTGTGTGCGGGCTGGTCGCGGGCGTGCTGCTGAGCCTCGGATTGATCGGCTTGGCGAAACTGGAAGACGTACCGGTGGAATTGAACCTGCCCGCGTGGATCGCCTGCGCGGCATTGGTGATGGGCATCGCGCTGGTGTCGGGTGCGGCGGCGGTGCGCGCTTTGCGGAGCGCCGACCCGGCGTTGCTGCTCAGATGAGCGCGTTGGTCGCCAGCGATCTCTGCATGGGCTACACCAGCGGCAAGCTGCGCACGGAAATCCTGCGCGGCCTGTCGCTGAGCGTCGATGCAGGACAGTTGACCCTGATCGCGGGACCGTCCGGTTGCGGCAAGAGCACGCTGCTTTCGATCCTGTCGGGCTTGCAGCGGCCGGATGCCGGCGGTGTCGTCGCGTTGGGCGAAGATCTGTTTCGCGGCGACCGCCACGCACGCGACCGCTTCCGCCTGCAACACACCGGCTTCGTGTTCCAGGGCTTCAACCTGTTCCCCGCACTCACCGCGCTGGAGCAGGTGATGCTGCCGCTGGGCTACATGGGCGTGGACGATCGCACCGCTGAGGCACGCGGCCGCGCCACGCTGGATGAAGTGGGGCTGTCCGATCGCATGCACCTGCTGCCCGCGGAGCTTTCCGGTGGCGAGAAGCAGCGCGTCGCGATCGCGCGTGCGTTGGTCAAGCAACCCGAACTCTTTTTCGCCGACGAGCCCACCAGCGCGCTGGATGCGGCCAACGGCCAGACCGTGATCGACACACTGCGCCGCATCGCGCACGAGCACGACACCACCGTGCTGTGCGTCAGCCACGATCCGCGCCTCGTCACGCACGCCGATCGCGTGTTGCAAATGGAAGACGGCGCGATATTGAATGACCGGCGGGTGCCGCACGGCGACACCATGCCACGAGAGGAGAGTGCTTCATGAAATCCCTTCAATGCGCCGGCATCGCGCTCGCCCTGATCGCATTCGCGCTGGGTGGTTGTTCGTCCGGTGGCGATGCGGCGGCGCCCGCGGCCGGTTCGTCGCAATGGCTCGCGGTGGCGCGCGGCAAGGTCGCCGTCGAAGGTGGCATGGTGCTGGTGGCGGCGCGCACCGATGGCGTCGTCGAATCGGTGGCGGCGAAGCCTGGCGACGCGGTGCAGGCACACGCGGTGTTGGCCATGCTCGACCCACGTGCGGCGAAAATCGCGCAGGCGACCGCGCAGGCCGGCGTCGCGCAAGCCAAGGCGCAATTGGCCGAATTGCAGGTGTCGTTGAAGCAGGCCGAACAGCGCGCGCCGCGCATCGCCGCCGCCGCCAAGGCCGGTGCCGCGACCGGCGAAGCGGCCGAGCAGGCGCGCGATACCGTGTCCGGGTTGAAAGCCAGGCAGGCGGCCGCGCAGGCCGAACTGGATGCCGCGCAGCAGAAACTCGCCGCGGCGAAGCTCGATCTGGATTCAACCCGTTTGCGCGCGCCGGTGGCGGGCAGCGTCGTCGCGCGCCACGTCGCGGTCGGGCAATCCGTGTCCGCGGCATCGGGCCAGCCGTTGTTCGAATTGCTGCCCGATCGTCCGCACATCGTGCAGGCGCAGCTCGACGTGGATGCAGCGGGCGCGATCCATGCCGGCATGCACGCCGAAGTGGTGCGCGATTCGGGGTCGGGGCCGGTGTACCAGGCAACCGTGACGTGGGTCGGGCAGGTGCTGCAGCCGGCCGGCCTCACCCAGGATCCGCTGGAGCGCGCGCTCGCCAACGACGTGGACTGCACGCTGGAACTCGCACCCGCGAAGGCAGGCGAGGCGCCGCTGCGGATCGGGCAGCGCGTACTGGTGCGGTTTCCGAAGCCGCGTTCGTAGCGGCTTGTTACCCCCCTTCGGTACGAAGGGGGTCGACGCGCAGCGTCGGGGGGATGTTGTAGCAGCGAAAAGCCATCCCCCTCTCGCGCTGCGCGCGCGTTCGCTACGCTCCGCCCTTCGTTCCGAAGGGGGAAGAAAACGTGCTGCAGATGGCGGCGAGGACGTCTGCTGCGCGCGGCGAATTCAGCCTCCAGCCAGTCGCGGAAAGCCTTCGGAAAGCCTCCGGCGCTAGAATCGCTGCCAGTTTGCGGCGTGCCGCTTCCCGAGAATTTCCGTGACCCAATGGAACATCCTGTGCGACTTCGACGGCACCATCGCCGTCGAGGACGTCACCGACTCGCTGCTCGATCGTTTCGCGCCGCCCGAATGGCAGGTGCTGGAACGCGACTGGCGCGCCGGCAAGATCGGCTCGGCCGAGTGCATGGCCGGCCAGGTCGCGCTGCTGGACGCCACGCGCGATGAGATCGACGAGCACCTCGCCGCGTTGCGCATCGACCCCGCGTTCCAGCAGTTCGTGGAGTCGGCGTTGAGTGCAGGCGCCACCTTGCGGGTGGTCAGCGATGGCCTCGATTACGCGATCCGCGCGATCCTCGCGCGCTACCAGCTCGACGACCTGCCC
>Ga0207640_10001686_pt1 | contig 11837 bp, 4 predicted proteins | sample KBSCornC42_FD_184300 | JGI IMG/M metagenome (GOLD analysis project Ga0207640, IMG submission 184300) | Corn rhizosphere microbial communities from Kellogg Biological Station, Michigan, USA - KBS Corn C4-2 (SPAdes) (version 2) | ecosystem: Host-associated > Plants > Roots > Rhizosphere > Soil ... | reverse complement strand
ATCGCTGACCACATCATGAGCGAAGCAGTCCGAATGGCGTTGGGGCTAGCGCGCCGCGGCTTCCGCGGCCGCATCGCCGCCATCGAGGTGCTGAAAGCCACATCGGATCTGCCGGCCGGCGAACTCGAGCGGCGCCTGATCGAGCTCGGCTTCATCGAGGGTGCCGAAGTCGAGATCCTGCATCGTCTCTATAGCCACGCGGTGATGGACGCCTGGTCGCCTCGGGGCTGGAGGAACGTGCGTCTCGACGAGCGCGATGCCGCCGGCGTCGTGCCGGGGGAAGTGCTGGTCGAGCTCGACGAACTGATCTCGAAAACGTTGCCGTCCGGTGCAGGTCCTGGTTGGTCCGCGCGGCGTTTCGCAGCGGGCGCAGACACCTACGCGTGCGTGATCGTCTCGTATGCCGACGTTGTGGTCGACGACGGCGGACGGCTTGGGCTCCTCACGCATGCGCGTCTGGCACGCATGCCCGCGACGCAGGCATGGCTCGACGCGGCGGCGCTCGTGGAGCTCGCCGAGGAATTCGCGGTCGGTGACGTGCGCACGGCCGCGCCGGCGGACCGGTTGCGGACGTATCTCGATTTGCTCAGCGAGGAATCAGCAGTTGCGATTCGAGAAGTATCGATCGCGGATCTGGATCTGCCGCGGTCATTCCTCTGCGATGCATTGACCGGGTTGCTCTTTGCGGTTGGCAGACGGCAGCAGACTCGGATCGCCGTTCCGGCCCCGGAGGGCTCGCTCATCGCGGAGCTCGCGCGTGCGTGGGCAGCGGTGCCCGCCGCGCTGCAGCGCACGAGCGCGTGGGCGGTGGGCGTTGCAGACGGATGTCCGGTCGACGTGATCTTCGCGAATGCGGGCAAGAAGGCCAGGGATGTGGGCTCCGACGCGCTGGTGGACCTCGTCGCGCGCTATGTCAACCTGCTGCTGGACAGCCCTTACGATTTCAGCGCGGTGCTGCGGAATCCGGAAATGACAGCCGTAACGAAACTCCAGGACGCCTTGCAGAAGGCGGAGCCGCTCTCAGTCCTCGGCGATCTCACTCCGGCACTGGCGGGGAAAAGCGAAATGCAAAAGAAGAGACCCCAGGGCGACACGCCATTCTCGCCGAGCGGAGAGCTCGACAACGATCTGACCGCGGAGCTCGACCGGCAATATCGGGCCGTCGAGACCTCGCTGCGCAACTACATCGATCAGCGCTTCGCGGCGATGGAGGCGCGCGTTCCGCAGCGGGAGGCGGCGGCGAGCCCATGGACCTGGAAACGCGTGTTTGCGCTCTCCGGAATGCTCATCGTATCCGCATTGCTAGCATCAGGATTGACGGTGGGATTGACCGGGCTGTTGACGCCGGAGAAAACGAGCACTACAGCGACGGATACTTCGAATACGGGGAACACCGACACCACGAAGACCGCGACTTCCGGAACGCCAGCGATGACGACCAGCGGTCAGCCGGATCCCGAGGCGGAGGCGCGTCACGCTGCGGAGGCCCGCCACGCTGCAGTAAAGGAGGTCATCATTACGGCGGAGAAGGACAACTCGTGGGGCAGCTCGTTGCTCAACTTCGCGCAGACGAACGGCAAACTGGTTGCGGCCGAGATCGAAGAGGGCATCAAGAACATCCCCAAGGACGACGCTGCACGCAAGCGCGTGGAAGCCATTCTGCCCAAGATCAGAAAAGGCACGCTTGCGGGCAAGCTTGATAAGGGCTCGCCGCGCGAAATGCGCGTATCGCTTCTGAAGGTCATTGATCCATCGACGAACGAAAACGACCTCGAATCACTCAAGAAGAACCCATGCTTTAAAAGCGCAAAAGCGGACAACGTCATTACGTATCAGGGTGAGATCGTCCTTCGCTGGCTGGCCGGAGAAACGTGCCGGTGACCCTCCACCGAGTCGAGCACGCCGTGGTCATGGACACGGACGACATCCCAGGCCGCGGCGGCTATGCCGTGGTGGGCATGTCCGACGGCGTCGACCGGGCCGAGCGCGTGTTCGTGGCGCAGAACTTCGGCATCAGCGATTTTCTGCACGACCCGCAAAACCAGCGCACCTTCTACAGCTTCTTCCGCGTTCCCGGTGGACGCCGTGCGCTTGTGCGACGCTTCGCCAAAGGCCATCGCCGCAATCAAACACAAAATCGCCTCTTCGTGCACACGTTGTTCATCGACGATGCGCTCTTCGAAGCGCTGCAGGGCGTACCGTGGCTGCTGATCCAGGCACAGGTCAGCGCCGAGGAATCGAATCAGTGGGACGTGCTCAAAGATGAAGTGCCCGGTCTCGTCATCGACGGGCAGCTCCCGCCGATGATGGCGAGAATCGATGCGGACGTCATCGATGACTTGCCGCAGCGGTTCAATAAACGCCTGGATATGATCCGGCGCCAGCTCGGCGCCTCCGCGGTCGCGGCTCTCCTCACGAACATGGCCCGTCACGGCCGGGTCACGCTGCCGCAGGGCGTCGTGTACGAACAGTTGACGATGCTGACCTGGTCGATGCTCCCGCGCCCCGACCGCGAGACGATGGCCTGGACGACGCACGACGCACAGAACACCGCCGGCATCGCATTCGATTTCGCCAACGTTCCGGATGAATCGCGACCGCGCCTCGACGCGCGGGTGCATCCGATCGCCGATCTGATCGTGGCGATGAACACGACCTCCGACGAAGAGCGCTGGCAATTTGACGAGCTGACTCGGAAACACGAACACTCCATCCACAACATCGAACGCATCGGGCGCTGGCTGGCATGGCGCGATGCCCTCGGCAACGTCAAGGAAAACATCCGCGCCGACGACGTTCTGGCGTATCTCAAACAGCTTGCGCACACCGCCGAGGGCGAGACCGACACGTGGATTGACGGCGGCGAAGTGCTGCAGATCCTCTGGAACAACATCCCCGTCGCGATCGAAGGGGGCGAAGCGCCGCCGAAAGCCGTCGTACGATGGGCGCATCTTCTGCGCGACAGCGGCCTGCACGCGCTTATCTTCCGCGAGCCGCCGGATCAGCGCTGGCTCGATCGGGCGGCTGCGACCCCCAGAGTCGGCGCCGATCTGCTCGTGCGCTTCTTCCTCTTCGGCACGGATACCGAAACGGCTGCCGCGCCGGTGCGCGACGCCATCGCACAGTGGGTTCTGAACGGCAAGAGCGGGGCGATCAAGCCGGACACGCTGGCGCGGCTCGCGCTCCGCCTGGCCGGCGATACCTCGCCATTCGCCCGTGGGATCCTCGAGTTGCTTCTCTCGCACGATGCGGGACTGGCCGCACTGCAGAATTTCACGTCGGTCCAAACGGAGTTTGCAAACGTCATCTTCGACGCGGCTCAGATCGCGATTCAGGCGCGGCGGGAGCGCGTGCCCGAGTTTCTCGTGCCCGAGTTTCTCGCAGAGGTGTTGGTGCCGCATCTCGATCTCACGCCGCATCTTGCCAAGCGCATCACGCCCGAATTCGCCATGAAGGTTGCCGCGCTGCTGCGCTCGAAACCCGATGCGTACCTGCGCTTCTCCGTCCATCTGCAGCCAGACGTGGCCGCCATGATGAACAAGACCATCGCCGATTGGCTGTTCGCCGATCCGAAAGGGTCGGCCGGACTGGCGCGCGCGATCCTTCCCCAGGTGCTGGCGACGGCGGGTTCCGCAAGCGCGGCACCGATGGCCTTCGAGCTCGCGCGTGTGGGCGAGCCGGCGCGGTTCTGGTTCGGAGTGCTGCTCGAGCGCGCGGCCGCGATCGACACGCGCCTCGACCGCAAGACCGCGCAGGGTTTCACGTATGCCATCGCCCGGCTGCGAACGCGACCGTTGCGTCTCGAAGGAGGGCTCCATCTTCTCGTAAGCCTTCTCGATACCGCCGCGGCTTCGGGACTGCGCGTCGGCGACTGCGTGCGCGCGCTCATCCTCCTGCTGCGTCCCGCGTGGAACGGTAATCCGCGCGCGCTGATCGTAGCCGTCAGCGCGCTTGTGCAGCAGACAAAACTCGCCACGGGATGGGAGACGGTCGTCGAGGCCATGGCCGCGGACTTCGGCCGTGTGCAGAGACTTCGCGGTCCGGTGACCACGCTCATCGTCGGATATTGGCGCACCGTCGATCCGACGCAGGTGCCGAAGCTCAGCAAGGAGATCATCCTCCCCATCAGGATTCTCGACGAAAGCGATCGCGGCAGTCTCGCCGACGAGTGGCTGACACGTTTGCGCCGCCTTCCGGAATCGGACTCGACGAATCTTCTGCTCTCGCTGCTTTTTCCGGACCGCAACGCGCGCGATCTTTTCGTCGCCTTCGCCCAGCGCGAGATCGATCAGGGCATTGCCACGCCGGCGACGCTCAAGCGTCTCGATGCTGCGCTCGCGCGCCGCGCCGACTACGTTTCCGAGATGAGCAACGCCGTCGTGCGCTACATCGGAAAGCACGATCCGGTGCTGCGCATCCGGAGATACTACGAGCTGCTCGATGAGCCGCTCATTCCGCAGACGCTGAAAGGCATCATCGAGACGCGGCTCCTGTCGAAGGCGCTGCATGAGTTGAAGTCGAATCGGTGGGACGAACTGAGCGAGTTCGTCGATCCGTCCCGGCTCTTCGTCCGCGGAGTGCCGGTCATGTCATTCGGCTACGAGGTGGGTCTGGCCGGGCCGCAGTCCGCGCAGCGTGTGTTCGACAGAGCGTGCCGCGCCGGCCGGCGCCGCGTCGACGGAATCCACGCGCTGGGTGAAGGATGTCGTCGTCGGGGAGCATTGCAATGGGCATTGCGGCTGATCGGTCGCGACCAGCCGCTGGTGGAGCAGCGATGAGGGAAGAGGATGGCTTCTTACAAATGTGACGCGTGCAACGAGTTTCGCGACGACCCGATCTGCGAGAAGTGCGGACGCGAGACGCGCGAGATTCCTCCGCTGGAGAAGGCCGCGGCAAGGATCGCGCGCGACAATGCGCCCACGCCCGTTCCTCCGCCTCCCGCGCTGAGGGTGCAAAAGGCTGCGCCGGCGCGATCCGCGGCGCCGACACCGGTCGTCACCGAGCCGCCGAAAGCGAAGCCGGAGCCGCCGCGCCCACCCTTCAGGCCCAAGCCAGCGGCCCAATCTGCGCCGGCCGCGCCGCCGCTTCAACCCGCGGAGCCCACGCCCGAAAAAATCCGCGGCCTCCGCGAATTCGAAGCGCTGCTCGACCGCAAGATGAAAGCGGTCGTCATCTGCGGCGACTCCGGAACCGGCAAATCCGAGATTGTTTTCGGATTCCTTCGCGCGCTGAACATCCACCGCGGCGAAGCGCAGATCATGAATCTTCGCGCTCCCGATCGGAAGCCGGGTGTTCTCGCCGGCACCGCGCCGGATGAGATCTGGTATCAGGTCATCGACAACAAACGCGGGTTTCTCGATCCGTCGGGCGAATTCTTTAAGCAGTTGTCGCCCGAAGAACGGCGGAGGCTCATGCTTCCCGACGTCACGGAAGATTCCTTCGACTTCGTGAAAAAAGCGCTCAGGAATCTTGCCGGCATCGTCCTCGTCGTTGACCTCACGCGCGCGCTAGGTCCGAATGACGTCTCACATTGGAAACGGCAGGAAGATGATCTCAACTTCGTCCTCACCGCGCTGCGCTTCCTTCGTCACGATAAGAAGAAGACGCGTCCTGAGGAAATAGGCTTTTCCGTCAACATGTCCCAGATGGTCAAGAAGATGCCGCGCATCGACAAGCCCGTGCTCGTGCTCTTCTCCAAGGCCGACCAGCTCACGCAGTACACGAATCAAACGCCGTTCGATCTCGCCCGGCGCTATCTGCCGACGCTGCACGGTGCGCTGATGACGCACGCGAAGCGCTTCCGCTACGACTTCTGCCACACTATGATCCGCACCGGCCAAGGCGATTCGGAAGTCGATCCGCCCTGCGGCGTCCTGCTCTCGATGGAATGGCTCCTTCGCGATCCGTTCCGGTGGCTGCCTTTTCAGTTTTCGACGTCGTCGGCGCTCATCGGAGGAGGGAAGTGAGGGGCGCGCAGAACCCCGAGCGCGTGTGGTTCATCCCGGCCGTGATCGCCGCGGCATTCATCGCGGGCCTCAGCGGCTACGGATGCTATTCACACGCAATGCGCAAAGGAAGTATCACTTCCTTCAGCGGCAGCGCGCGCGAAGAGCTGGCCACCTTGCGCGTTCCGGCTGGCGCGACGACCGTCGTCGAGCGCCAATGGTTGAAGGAAGGGCCGAAGCCGGAGTACCTCATCGCGTCGCACGTGCCGGCGCCATGCCCTGGCGTGGTCGACTACTTCGTGAGTCCTACCGAGCGCGCCGCGGTCACCGAAGCGCTTGCGGCCAGCCAGAATCCGGACCTCGGCGCGCGCACGGAACGGCTCGAAACGATCAGCGACCGCGCGCCCGGCAACCTCGTCGTCGCGCTCATTCAGGGCACGCAGCTCATCGAAGCCGGCGAGTTAGCGCGCGCGGAACAGATTCTGAAGCGCACGCTCGATCAGACGAAGGAGGACGAGCTGGTCATCGCTTCGGCGAAGGCGTCGAACCAGACGCTCGATCTTAAAAACACCGAGGTCTCGACGCTCATCCATATCCAGCACGCGTGCGTCGTGGCCGGTCTCCTCCGGCTACCGGCCAATCCGTCATGTGTCGTGCCGCTGCGCAATGTCATCGGCTCGGTGAAGCCGCTCAGCCACCGGCGGCTTCCCGGCAGAACGCGCGATGAACCGGTATGGAGCCGTTTGCGCATCCCTGCTCCGGGCTGTACCGACGCGGACGAGCAGAGCCTCTCGACCTACGATCTCTACAACAACCTGGTCGTGGCATACATGAATGAGAAGGTCCCCGTGGGGGATCCGTGGCGAACAAAGGAGTTCGGGCGACTCGATACCGACAGCGGCCGTGGACCACTGCGAGAGTTTCTGAAGGCACAGGTCAAGCGCGCCCCTGAATCGGAGTGGAAGGATGAAAAGCAACTCGGCGCGCTTTCGAACGTAGAAACCGTCATCGACTGGGTTCATCCGGACGTGCCCGACGACGCGCGTTTCGATTTCAACGCGGTGCAGGTCATCGACTGGTGGACCAAGGGCGAGACTGGAGGGCTATCCGAGTTGCGCGACAAGCTGATCGAGCAGGCATTCCGGCGGCGCAACGTGTTGCCGTCGCAGCGGGCGTCGTTTGCACGAGGCGCGTTGCGCATGCTAGCGACGTCAAACATCGACCGCGCGCGCATCGCCGAGGATGCCGCGCAGGTGCGTGCATGGCTCCCGCCGGAAGACGCGCGTCTTCTCGACGATTTGCTCACCGCCGATTCCGCGCGGGCCGGGCTGCCGCGATGGCTCGTCGCGCCGGACGAGGATCAGGAGCCGCCGCACGCGAAACTCGGCCCGCGCGCGGCCGCCTGGTACACCGCGGCGCTTTACGACTTCGCCGCGGTGGCGGCGAACTGGGCCGCGCCGCGACCGGTTGACGAGCAGCGTCACATGATCGTCGCCCTCCGCCGGCTCCTCCAATCGGCCACGCCGCCGCCGCAGCTCGACGCGCTGGAAAAACAGCGTAACGGTTGGGATCGGGTGTGGTTGAGCCTCTGCGCGACGAGGTGGTTCTGCATCCTTGGCGGCGCACTGCTCGCGCTCTTCGTCTGGCTCGTCCTCGTGTGGATCCTGGTGCACATTCGCGAGCGCCGTCTGCTGCGGACGTCGTTCTATAACGTCGAGTACGACCTGCTGTCGAAGGGCGATGCGCCGGGCGGGACGCGCTGAGATGCTGCAATGGACGAGCGTCCTGCTGCTCATCGCGCCGGTGCTGCTGCTCATCTACGCGTTTCGAGTGCATGACGCCGCGCGTCCCGCGCCGCTGCGCACGATGGTTCTGATCTATCTCGTCGCCGGCGCGGCGCCGCTGCTCTTCACCGTCCTCTGGCGCCTTGATGCAACACGCATCGTGATCGAGCTGCATGCAATCGCGTTTCGCTCCGAAAACGGAAGCGTCGTTCGCAAGGACGTGCGGGAGCGGCGGCCGGGCAGCGGCCGTATCGTAATCGGCGATGCCGTTCGCAAACAGTCGGCGCAGCGATTCGGCACGCTCGTGTTCCGGGGGCAGGCGCTCGACGTCGAGCTTCCGCCGCCGTCGGAGCGCTCCGGCCTCATTGCCTCGCGGACCAACGGCATTCTCGGCGCGGCGCCGCTGAACGAGGGAGATCTCATCTGTATCGCGGGCATGTGCTGGAAGTATGAAAACCGATCGTTCGTCAGCGGCAAGCACGTCGCGGAGATTCCGCGCAGACAGGCGGAGATCCCCGGCCTCGGCTGGAGTTTCACGCTTCCGTTGGCGAAGCCCGCGACGGCGGGACTACGCACGTGGTCGGTCGACTGGCTGGCACAGGAAAGCGCCGCGGTCGGCGCGGATCGCCGCCTGCGCTCGTTCATCGCGTATTCGAATCCCGGCTTACGGCTGCGCCTGGTCATCCTCGATCGCGAGGTCTCGCTTGTGCGAAACGGCCATGCAGTCGGAATCCCGACGACGTTTCACATCAAGAATGGCGAGGGCATCGCGTTTTACACACTGCCGGCGGAGTCGGAGACGTTCGCCGCGCCGGGAGTCGCCGAGCGGCGCAGCGCAATCGCCCGCATCGGCGCGCGCAGCTTCGAGCTCGATCTCGACACTCCGGAGATTCACTCGTTGACTGCGATGGAGCTTCGCGCGCTCGAGACCGAGGTGGCGAAGAGGAAGCGGGTGGCGCTCTCGATGGGCGATGCCCAGCTCGTCGATCGCAGCCTGTACTTCGCGGGACTGAGCGAGTCCGTAGCCGTGCAAGCGAATGCACTGCTCGAGCTTTCGCGCTACTTTCCGCGCGACTTTATCTCGTCGTTCCGCCTCATCACGCCGCGGGGACCGGTCGACAGCACACTGGGGCACGTTGTGTGGATCGGCACGACCGATCTTGCTGCGATCCGCGTCGACGTTCTTCGCCCGCCGCTGCTTCTACTGCTCATCGGCGTCGGGTTGCTGCTCGCGAAGGCGATCAGCGCCTGGTGCGCGGATCTGACGGTGACGCAGACGCTCATGGCCGGTGCGGTCGAACTCCTCGTCGGCGTGCGCCTTCTCATCGGCTACCGCGTCTGGGCCATGCCGCCGCATCGCCTCGAAGCCTTCGAGCTCGCGCTCGTCGCGTGGATGGCATTGCCTTGGATGTTCTTGGCCGCGATTCTTCCCAAACTCCGCGCGCGCGCATCCGCTCCCACTCTAGCTGGCCTGTTCCTCTCCGCCGTCTTTTGCCTCCGCGTCGTTGAAGGCCCGACGAAGTGGATCTGGTTCCTCGTTCACCTGCTGCCGCTGCTGACTCATTTCATTTCACCTCTGCCCGCGCTGCTGCGTCGGGTGTCGGCTGAGCGGAGAATCATCCTCTACGCCGCGATCGCGTTCACCGTCATCCGTTTTCTCCTCCTCCTTTTCGGTTTCAAAGAAAGCATCTCCCTCGGTGCGCGTCTCTCGCTCAGTGTCGTGCACATTCCCGCCGCGGCGATGCTCGAAGGCATCTTCCTCTGGCGCGCGTGGAAAAATGTGCAGCAGTACGGAAAGCTCACCAAAGACGACCTGATTGACGCGATGGCCATCCTCGTTTTCTTGTGGGCGCTGCCCGCCGCGCTGACGAGCGATATCGGACTGGCTCTGCTCAACGCGCCCGTGTTCCTCCTTCTGCTGCTCGCGCTGACCCGCCATACCGAGGCGAAACGCGCGCGAGCCTTGTCGCGTGCGCTTCTTGCGGTGATGGTGTTGTTCGTGGCCGGTCCGCCGCTGTTGCGTCTCGCTCTGCCGTTCGTCGGCAATGACGATTGGCTCCTCTCTGCCGCATCGAATGCGAACTACGCGCGCGTTCTGCACTTCGCCGCTCCCGAGCGTCTGCAGGGGCTGGCTACCAAGCGCGGCGAAAGTCTCGCCATCACCTCCGCGATTCTTCAGAGCTACATCAGCTCCGGATTCTTCGGCCGTGGCTACGGCCACACCGAGGTGAGCCCACACCTCGGCGACACCGCCTTGCGCGATTTCGCGCCGGCGGTCTTCCTCGCCGCCGAGTGGGGACTGGCCGGTACTGTGGCAGTCCTGCTCATTTATCTGCTGTTCAGCGTGATCGCTCGCTCCTGGCTGCCTTGGTACCAAGAGGCCCGGAGTCCCGCCCCGGCGATCGCCGCCGTGGCTGCGGTGTCGATTACCGTATCGAGCATTTATATGATTCTCGCGAATCACGAACTGCTCCTACTCACCGGCAAGAACGCCTATTTGCTCGGACTCGACTCCGCCGGCGACGTCATGGAGTTTCTGGTATTGCTCCTGATCATCGGGTATGGCGCGCGAATGAAGCCACGGGAGAGTTCCGAGTTTGGCGTGAGGGGAATGCTGTGATCTCGCGAACGGCCACGCTGCTCGCGATCGGCGGCGCGATCCTCATCGCGCTTCTCTGGTGGCGCCAGAGCAACCAGCCACTGACGTACTACTCGTCGCGCAGCTATGTGCAGCGCACAAACGATCTGATCCGCCGCGGCGCGCTCGTCTTCGACTGCCGGAAGGACGCCATCGAGCTGACGAACGTCGCCACGGAGGCCGAGAAGAAATGGTTCGCCGCGAGCTACCTGGAAAACGACGTTGAGCTTTTCAACCGCAACCGCGAGCTTTTCGGACACTTCTTCATCGTGTCGGACTGTCAATTACGCGAGATCAATCCATTCCTGCGCACCATCCGTCTGCCGTTCGCGAAGACAACAGAATGGGCCGGCAGCATCGAATACTCCGGGCCTGGCTCCGACGCATCGTTGATATCCGCGAACGGGCGAACGATCGCCATCACGCGGACTGTCGGCGACGCGATGCCGCGTGATGCCCGAACGCGTATCGGAGGCACGGAAGACGTCTCCTCGAACGCCGTACATCTCGATTTCGCCGGCGGCTTTCAAACACCGGGCGCTGAGGTCCACAGCATCGAGGGTGCGGCTGTCATCGAGCAACGCGTAAAGAGCGGCCAGCCCGCGGACATCCGCCTTCTGGGCAATGCGGTAGGTGCGGGACGCATCGTCAAATTGCAGTCGGGCGACTGGCTGCATCTTTCATCCACATCGCCCGTACCGGTCTCGGAGACATTCCTCTTCACCGGCGACCGTCGATATGACCGGCTGAGCGTCATTCGCACGCGCAACGCGCGTCTCGATCGCATCTACACCGAGGACGATCCGCTGCTGCAGTGGGTCGGCGGCGATGACGGCGAGGAAATGCTAACGTTCGGCGAGGCCCTCGCGCGCAGCATGACCAACGCCATTCACGAGGTGCCGGAGCCGCGCGCGTCAAAGCTCGCCAACGAGTTCGACATACAGCTCAGCATCGATCGCTCGCTGCAGTCGTCGCTCGATCGAATTCTCGGCGCATACGCGCGGCAGCTCGCGAACGACAGCGCGGAGGGTGATCCGTTTGCAGCGTCGGTGACGGTGATGAACGGCAAGACCGGCGAGATCCTCGCGGCTGCGAGCTTCCCCGGAGAGAGCGATCTCACGACACTTTCCGGCGTCACGGCCGACGAGCAGCGTCGGCTGCTCGTCAATCACAACTTCAAACGGCATCCGATCGGCTCCGCAGGCAAACCGTTCTTCTATGCGGCCGTTGCCACGCGGCATCCGTTTCTGCTCGACTTCACCGTAGCGCCGCATCAGCCGGAGCCGCGCAGCGACGGTGGAGACGGCGAGCGCGAGGTGCTGCAGTTCTTCATCGGCCGCGACTACAAGCTTTGGCCGCACAATGATGCGCGCATCGACATGCAGTCCGCGCTGGAGCGCTCGTGCAACAAGTTCACCGTCGAACTGGCAACGCTCGCTCTCGCCGCGCCGCGGGATCTACAGCAGCACA
>Ga0207640_10001684_pt1 | contig 11841 bp, 6 predicted proteins | sample KBSCornC42_FD_184300 | JGI IMG/M metagenome (GOLD analysis project Ga0207640, IMG submission 184300) | Corn rhizosphere microbial communities from Kellogg Biological Station, Michigan, USA - KBS Corn C4-2 (SPAdes) (version 2) | ecosystem: Host-associated > Plants > Roots > Rhizosphere > Soil ... | reverse complement strand
CGACACGATTCGAATCCTCGATCAGGCCGAGCAGGTCGCGAAGAATGCTGGCGACCAATATGTGACGGTTGAGCGGATCCTTCTGGCGATGGCGCTGGCGAAGGGCACCGACGTCGCGACCGCTCTGGACCGAGCAGGCCTCAAGCCGCAGAACCTCAACGCCGCGATCGAGAAGCTTCGCGGCGGCCGGACCGCGGACACGCAATCGGCCGAGGACCGCTACGACGCGCTGAAGCGCTATGCCCGCGATCTCACCGAGGCGGCGCGCGAGGGCAAGCTCGATCCCGTGATCGGCCGCGACGAGGAAATCCGCCGCACCGTTCAGGTGCTTGCGCGGCGGACCAAGAACAACCCTGTCCTGATCGGCGAACCTGGCGTCGGCAAGACCGCCATCGTCGAGGGGCTCGCGATCCGAATCGCCAACGGCGACGTGCCCGATGGGCTGAAGGACCGCCGGCTGCTCGCGCTCGACATGGGCGCGTTGATCGCCGGCGCAAAATATCGCGGCGAGTTCGAGGAGCGGTTGAAGGGCGTTCTCGACGAAGTGAAGCAGGGCGCGGGCGAGATCATCCTCTTCATCGACGAGATGCACACGCTTGTCGGCGCCGGGAAGGCCGAAGGCGCGATGGACGCCGGAAACCTGCTGAAGCCGGCGCTCGCCCGCGGCGAGCTACATTGCATCGGTGCGACGACGCTCGATGAATATCGCAAATATATCGAGAAGGATGCCGCTCTGGAGCGGCGCTTCCAGCCGGTGTTCGTCGGCGAGCCGAGCGTTCCCGACACCATCTCGATTCTTCGCGGCCTCAAGGAGAAGTACGAACTTCACCACGGCGTCCGGATCACGGATGCCGCGATCGTCGCCGCGGCCACGCTTTCGAACCGCTACATCACCGACCGCTTCCTTCCGGACAAGGCGATCGACCTGATGGATGAGGCCGCAAGCCGGATCCGCATGGAGGTGGAATCCAAGCCCGAGGAGATCGAGAACCTCGATCGGCGCATCATCCAGCTCAAGATCGAGCGCGAGGCTCTCAAGAAGGAGCAGGACGCCGCTTCGAAGGACCGGTTGCAGAAGCTGGAGCAGGAGCTCGCGAACCTCGAGCAGCAGTCGAGCGAGCTGACCCAGCGCTGGCAGGCCGAAAAGGAAAAGATCGCCAGCGAAGCCAAGATCAAGGAGCAGCTGGATCAGACTCGGCTGGAACTTGAACAGGCGCAACGCGCCGGCGATTTGGCCAAGGCAGGCGAGCTCCAATACGGGCGGATCCCGGCGCTGGAGAAGCAGCTCGTTGATGCCCAGGCTGCGTCAAAGGGCGCGATGCTTCGCGAGGAAGTGACCGCCGAAGATATCGCCGGAGTGGTCAGCCGCTGGACCGGGATCCCGGTGGAGCGGATGATGGAAGGCGAGCGCGAGAAGCTGATGCAGATGGAATCTGCGATCGGCGCTCGCGTGATCGGTCAGGAGGATGCGGTGAAGGCCGTCTCCGCCGCCGTTCGCCGCGCCCGTGCGGGCCTTCAGGACCCGAATCGGCCGCTCGGCTCCTTCCTGTTCCTCGGCCCCACAGGTGTCGGCAAGACCGAGCTCACCAAGGCGCTCGCCGAATTCCTGTTCGACGACGCAAGCGCCATGGTCCGCATCGACATGAGCGAGTTCATGGAGAAGCACGCGGTCGCGCGGCTGATCGGCGCTCCTCCCGGCTACGTGGGCTATGAGGAAGGCGGAGTCCTGACCGAAGCGGTTCGCCGCCGGCCCTACCAGGTCGTCTTGTTCGACGAGGTCGAGAAGGCGCACGGCGATGTCTTCAACGTGCTGCTTCAGGTGCTCGATGACGGTCGTCTGACCGATGGCCAGGGCCGAACAGTCGACTTCACCAACACCATCATCATCCTGACCTCGAACCTCGGTTCGCAATTCCTCGCCAATCTCGGCGAGGACGAACCGGTCGAGAAGGTCGAGCCACAGGTGATGGAGGTGGTGCGAGCGCACTTCCGGCCGGAGTTCCTCAACCGGCTCGACGAAATCATCCTCTTCCACCGCCTGGGCGCGGGGCACATGGGGCCGATCGTCGACATCCAGGTGGCGCGGCTTCAGAAGCTGCTCGAAGATCGCAAGATCACGCTCGAGCTTACGCCCGCCGCCCGCGAATGGCTGGGCCGTGTCGGCTATGATCCAGTCTACGGTGCGCGGCCGTTGAAACGGGCGGTACAGAAGTATTTGCAGGACCCGCTCGCCGATGCGATCCTTTCAGGCAAGGTGAAGGATGGCGACACCGTGCGGGTCGACGAAGGCGACGGTCAGCTGAAGCTTACGCCCGTGCAGGAAATCGCTGAAGCCGCGGAGTGAGATTTCGCGGCTTGCCCGCCGTTAACCGCCGGTAGTACCGCTCATTGGGCGCTGAACCTGCGCTTTTTCGAGGCTCTGCCGCTCTTGCAGTTGTGTATCCTGCCACTGCGAGCGCTTCATGCACACTTTGCGCGTTGCGAGGCGGCTTCCGGTAACTTCTTGCTTCTGGCAGATCACGGGATCCGCCGCTGCAGCGGCTGGCGCGGCAGAAGTTGGCGCCGGCTGCTGTTGCGCTTGAGCCGAGACCGGCATTGTCAGGAACGCGGCGGAACCCGCCAGTATGGACGCGATCAGGATTTTCATCTGCATCTCCACTTCAGAGGTGCCAGTACGCACCATCGAAATTTGCAATCTGCCCGATAAACGGTTGTGGCGGAAGCGTTAAATAGGTGGCCGAACGTCGAAGGCAGCCGTCAGCCGTTCCCCTTGGGTGAAGGGCACCGTTCCGTGCCACATCCAGGATGGAAACAGCACCAATTGTCCCCTGCGCGGTTCGATATGGCGAAACGGCGGAAGGTCGACGCCGAGCTCCTTTTGGGGCTCTCCGAGGATGAGCCATCCAGCATACCGGTCTTCAGATTGCGCGCTTTCCGGCAGCGCCACATAAAAGGCCGAACTGATCCAGCCTTGCGGGTGCACGTGGTTCGAATGGTGCCCGCCCCCCCGGAGCAGAACCGACCAGCTTCCGGAAAAGCGGACGGGCCGGTCTCGATCTCTGCCCAGCAGCGGATGGCCACGATCGAATGGCGGCAGCTGCTCGATATATGTTTTCACGGCGCGAACGATCGCTGCTCGCAAAGTCCGGATGTTGGGGTCGATCCGGGTGAACAGCGGACCGTCGGACTGGGAACCGCCGCGTACGGATTGGTCTAGATACTCGCCTCCCGAACCATGAAGAGCGCGAAGCGAGACTTCCAGTTGATCAACGTCGGCGAGCTCGGACGTCAGATCTAAGATGGAGACCAGCCGATCCAGATCACCCTCCAGCCACTCCCAACGTGGATCTGCGCTCACGCGCCAGGCAACGGATGCGTACGGCCAGAACAGGCTAGCGTCCCCGACGTCCAGCTGCCGATCCAGCGCGACGACAGCTTCGGCAACGCGCCCGGTGCGAAGCAGATGCCGTATCCTCCAGACCTCGACAGAAGATCGAAGCTCGTCGCTCATTTGCGCGAACAGCCGGTCTGCCAAATCGGCCTTCCCCAGCTCGGCTGCCGCTATGGCCGCATAGCTCAATGGCAAGGACGGCGAGAGCGGACTGGCTCTCGAGCGAGCGATCGCCTCCTCCAGGCCGGCGAAGTTCTGCGCGCTCAGCAAGATCCCGAAAAGAGTCGCCCAAAGAGGCTCCGCATTCGGATTGGAAGCGATTGCACGATCAATCGAGCGTGTCGCCGACTCCCGCTTGCCAAGCTTCGACCGAAGTTGGGCCAGCTGCACATGACCGTCGAGCCAGAGAGGAGATCGTGCCAGCACCTGATCGAGAACCGCCTCTGCCTGATCCCCTTTACCGGCAGCAAGGAATGCCGCGACGTAGCCGAGCAGAACCTCGCCGTCGGTCGGTGCAAGCTGGATCGCTCTCTCGAAAAGATCCATCGCCGGAAGACCCGCTTCCAGCGCGACTCGCGCACGGGCATGCGCGATGCTCGGACTGGTCGGAACTATTCCAGCTGCCGTCTCGAAAGCCGCCAGCGCTCGTTCGTGCTCATCCAGCGATCGCTCCAATATCCCGGTCCACTGCCAGAGACGGGCATCGCGCAGCTGGTCCGCCGCTTCACGGACGAACGGAAGCGAGCGTTCTTCTTCGCCAGCCTCAAGAGACATTCTCGCAAGCTGTTCAACCTGCGACGGGTCAGCTGCGGAGCCCCGTGCTTTCGCGAGAGCCGCTTCGAATCCTTCGGCCGCGGATGCGTTCACAGCCCCTCGCCCGCAACCCCATCTGCTTCAATCAAGGCCTTTACTGCTTCGCGTTCGATTGCGGAAAGGTCGGGATGCCAGACGTCGAAGATGAACACGACGCGCAGCTGGTCACTGGGGTTGAGGGCTTCGTGCTCGATCGTGTCGTCGAACACGAACGCTTCCCCATGCTTCCAGAATCGAGTTTCCGCGCCGACGCGAAACCAGCACCCCTCCGGAACGACGAGCGGAAGATGGCACACCAGCCGGGCGTTATTCACTCCGACATGGGCCGGGATTCGCGTCTCCGGCGCCAGTAGCGAGAACATGGCGTTCGGCGAGCCGCCACGAATACTGGGCTGATCGCATTGCGCCAGCACCGCCATTGTGCGGGGGCACAGCTCGGCATTTGTCCGCACGGTATCGCCGTTCTTGAGCAGGTGGATCGCGGTCCAATCGCGGTTGTTGTTCAGCTCCCGCCACTGATCGAGCGGCAAGTGCTCGGCATATTGAACATAGGGGATGAGCTCGGCGCGCTCGGCGGCCATCACCGACTGCATTTCAGCCGCGATTGCGTCGGTTTCCCGCTCCAGCGCTTCGATCCATGGAAACAATCTGCGCGGGAAGAACTCCCGCTCGGCAAGACCTGGGAAATGAAAGTGCGTGGGCTCGCTGTGATATGGGCGCGTGCGTCGCAGCACGTTCGTTCTGAAGCGCTGGATCCGCTGCCGCTCTTCCGCATCGGCGACGGCTTCCGCCTGCTGCATCGCGGCCGTCATTTTCGCTTCGCGTTCTGCGGTCCACTTCTCCACGCGCGCTTCCGCCTCGGCCACCACCTGGTGGAGATGTTGAGGAATCTCGCCTGCCGGTTTCTGAGCCAAGGCGTGAGACCATGCCTCACCAGCTGTCGCCTCGTTCATCCGCTGCAGCAAGCTTGCCCGGAGGAGCAGAGCGGTGAAATCCAGCGGTCTCAGAGTCAGCGCGCGATGGACACTGGCCAGCGCCAACTGCGGGCGCCCAGTTCCACGCTGCAGGGCCGCGATTTTCATGAATAGCGCAAAATCTTCAGGCGCCGCTTCGCTGGCCTGGAGAAGCAGATCTTCTGCGGTCTTCAGATCTCCGGCAGCCGTCGCGCGGTCAGCTTGAGAAACAAGCGTCGCAGCATCCGCCATCAGAGCTCATACCCGAACTTGCGGGCCCATGGCTCAAGTATCGGGAACACAGGCTCCAGATGCTTGCGATAGTTTCGCCACCGTCCGGACGAGCGGGTGTAGATCGGCTCGGCCACCTGGGAATAGCTGGCGGTCTTGATACGTCCGCGCACGAATGCCGTCCTCTGGTGATCGAGGACATTGCGGTCCCAGGGCAAATCGAGGAAGCCGAACAGCGCCTTCAGCTCGGTCTCCTGGTCCGCAACGAGTTTCTCGTAGACGACCTGGTGCGTTGGCATGGGCATCAGCTGCTGGACTTGATCGAAATAGCTGAAGCTCAAGTCATAGAGCTCGGCGGTCGTCTCCAGATCGAGGAAGCTGGACATTCCGTCGTTGAGCTTGAAGTTGGTAGTGAAGCAACTGAGTGCGACGTCGCACGGGTGCCGCAGCGCCAGAATGATCTTGGCGTCGGGGAAGATGCGCCGAATGAGCGGCAGCCCGTTTCCGAGCAGCGGGTTCTTGTCGATCAGAAGCGATCCCTCCCGCATGGAAGTGCGCCTTTGCGCTTCCTCGAAATACGCATCGCGTGCGGCGGCAATGAGCTCAGGAGGAGCTGTCGGCAGGTTGGTGTAGTCGGAAAGGAGTTCACCAGCGCGCTTGAATGTCGGCTCCTCCTCGAGCACTTCGATTTGCGGATGCCCCATCAGGATCGTGTCGAGCAGGGTAGTGCCCGATCTGGGGAAGCCCACTAGAAAGGCGGGGCTCGAACGCCGATCGTCGATCTCGACCTCGGTCCATGCTTCTGCCCACTCAGCCGTCGTGGCGTCCATATTCCTTCTGATCGCCTCTCGGTAGGCCGCCGCTCTTTGCGACGGCAGCGACGGATCCTCTCGCTGGATTTCGTTCATGCGCGAAAAGGCGCGCCAGGCTTCCTCATAGTTTCCCGCGCCGTCGTGAAGTTGCCCCAGCAACTGCGCATGACGTGCTGATTCCAATTCAGTGGACACCCCGGCCATTGCCGAAAGTCCCTTGTCGAATTCCTTTGCGCGGCGATGGGAAAACGCCCGGATGAAGTTGAGAACGTCCGCATCCACGCCCCGCGCGCGGGCTTCATCGACGAGTGCGGCGAGGTCATCAGTCCTGTTCGAAAGCTCACGCACAACTGCCAAACCGAGATTGCCTTGCGGATTTCTGGGATCGCGGGTGACCACTTCCTGGTACGCCGCCTCCGCACCCGAATTGTCGAGCAAAAGCAGCCGCTGGCTTGCAACGGCGAGAAGCAGATCAAGGTCTTCCGGATTCCGGCGTTGCGCCTCCTCGATCGCCTCCAACGCCTCATCCTCGCGAGCCTGCGCACGGAACAGGAGATGGAGCTCGCGCAGACAACGCCAATCGTCTGGGAAGTCGCGCGCCATCGCCCTAAGCTCGGCTTCGGCCTCCGCACCCTTTCCACCTTCGATAAGACCGTTGGCCAGATTCAACCGAACGGGGGCCGCATCGGGCACGATTGCAACCGCTCGCCGCAGAGCTTCAACCGCTCCGTCGAAGTCACCGGCGCAGCGCCGAGCATTTCCAAGATTGTTCCAGCTTTCCCAATCGCTCGGGGCTTCGACGACGACTCGTTCATAGGCTGCTGCCGCTGCAGCAAAATCGGTCAAACCCTGCGCAATGAAACCGCGCAATCTCTCAAGCCGTAGAGCGGCGTCGCCGGAACCAACCCCATCCGGAAGCAACTTTGAAGCAGCGGCATAGTCGCCTTGGGCGGCCAAAACGGAAGCCAGGTTGAGCGCGACCATCGCGTCGGACGGTCGAAGAGCATGCGCCTCGCGCAGATACGACAGCGCAAAGGCCGCATCACCCCGCCCAAGATAGAGTGAACCCAGAAGCGCGTTTAGCGCCGCGGCATCGCCACCGCCGGCAAGTCCGTCACCGGCAATTCTGCAGGCTTCCTCCATCCGTCCACCACCCGCGGCGGCAAGCGAGCGGCGGATGGTTAGGATCGTCAGTTCATCGAGCGCGGGAGCGGAAGCCATGTTCGTCGGAGGTTTATCAGATTCGGAAACGGGCGGAAAAACTAGGCCCAATCCCGGTCACAAGAAAGGGGCGGCGGGTCGAAACCCACCGCCCCAGGCTCTTCCTATTTATTCCGCGGCTCAGCCACGCTCCGGAGCCGGTGGCGGCGGAGGCGGAGGCGGAGGCGGCGTCGGGCACGTCTCGTTCGCCAGGATCACCAGGCCATCGGGGCAGGTGATCGTCGCCGGAGCAGCCGGAGGAGGCGGCGGAGGCGGCGGCGGAGGCGGCGGCGGAGGCGGAGGCGGCGCATGATGCGCGAAGTCCAGAGTGAACCCGGCGTAGATGTACCGGCCAAGCGCGTCGTAGGCCGTCACCCAGGTATTGTTGTTGCAAGGTCCGGTTGGACAGATATCGCCGCCGTTCGAAACCAGGGGCGGAACACGATCGAAGATGTTGTTGACGCCCGCTCGCAGGTTCAGCGCATTGTTGAACAACGAGTAGGTCGCCGCCAGATCGAAATAATCGTACGCCGGAATGTGACCGCCCAGCGCGTAATGTACGCCAGCCTGCGTCGGATTGCTGCTGTATCCCTCGAAAGTGACGTGCGAGAGATGGCGCCATTGCAGTGAGACACCAAGGCCGAACGGCATCTGCAGTGTCGCCCTGGCCTTGTGCCGCCATTTCGGGATCAACCCGGCAGTCGCGTTGAAGCAGGTGCTGCCGAAGTAGCCGACGCAGTTGTAAGGCTCGGTCAGGCCATTATCGACGATGAATTTGCGGACATATGTGCCCTGGAACGACATCGAAAGATCGCCAAGACCGCCGAGCCGATGCGCGTACGCAGCGGAAACGTCGATACCGTCCGTCTTGTCGCCACCGACGTTGTGCGGAAGATCGGTGACATAGCCGCCCGGCGAAAGCCAAATGGATCCGGAAGGATCGCGATGCACGAGACCGCATGATGCGGCTGTCGTGGTCGCCGTCGAGTTCGCAACGCAATCGGCGAGGATCGCGTCAGCACCAAATCCCTGGATCGCCTTCTTCAGGTCGATGTTCCAGTAATCGACGGTGAGCGCGAGACGCGGAACGAAGCGGGGTTGCAACACCACGCCAATCGTCTTCGTGGTCGCCTTCTCGGGACTCAGGTCCGGGTTGCCGCCGATGAAGCCGTTGTACTGGCCTGCCGGGTTCTTAGGCGTTCCCGAGCCCACCCGCATGCCCTGGGCGATACAACCGTAATCGGTGGCTGTGATCGTGGTGCCCGCGCAGGGATCGGTACCGCCGTCGAGAGCGACGTGCTGCGGCACGAAGAGCTCCTGAATGTTCGGGGCGCGGACCGCGCGATTGTACGCCGCCCGGAACTTGATGTCGCGCACCGGAGCAAACTCGGCGGACAGCTTGTAGGTGTTGGTCGAGAATTTGTTGCCCTCGCTCGTCCCGTACCACGATTTACGATAGCCGGCATCGAAGGTCAGCGAGTCGAAGATCGAGTGCTGAACAATCGGGATCTGGACCTCGCCGAACAGTTCGTTGACGTGGAAGCTACCATTCACCGGCGGAGTCGGAGACCCCTGGCCCGTGAGATCGCCGGTCTGATATTCCTCGTCAGGGTTCAGAACCAGCGATTCCTTCCGGTATTCGTAGCCGACGTTGATTCCGATGCCGTCGGTTGCCCACGGACTGGTCCAGCCCATCTGGCCCATGTCACCCGTGAAGTTGATGTCCGCGATCTGTTCCGAAGTATGTCCGTTATCGACGCCATAGACGTTCAGATAATTGACCGCGGCGGCAGATGGACCATTCGCCCCGAAGATGTCGTAGGGAACGCAATTCGGATCCGAATTGTCGAGCACCGAACGGCATTCGATCGTCGTACCCGGGGCTCCCACAGCATAAGGAAGTCCCGTTGCCGGATCGATCGTACTGCCGTTTGCGTCCACGTTGACGACATTCAACGCATTAACCAGTCGCCGCTGCGAAAATTCGTTGTGATAGACCTCTGACAGGATGCTTCGGCCGTATTGATAATACGCGTCGTACGAGAAGACATTGTTGAGGTCGCCACGGGTACCGATCACACCCCGGTAGCTGGTGTGGGTGAGATCATCGATGCGATCGCCGCCTTCAACGTTGCGGCGAAGCACCTGCATATAGGCTTCGTTGTAGGTGTTGCCGCGCGCGTCAAAGAAATCGATGGGCGCATTACCCGGATTCGGGTTGTAACCTGCCCCGGCTGCGAGCGGGAAATTGCCAACAAAACCGTTAATCAGGTTGGCGCTGTTGCAAAGCTCAGCCTGTTGCGCTGCGCTCATCAGCGGGTTGTCGCAGTTGACGGTGAAGGTGTTGCCGAAGTCACCCGACGGCGCGATTTGCGCCAGCGTGTGATCGTCCATGAACATGAACTCGAGATACGGCTTGATCGCCGGGGTGATCTCGTAGTTCGCGAAGACGCCGGCCGTGTAGCGTTCGTCAGGACGCTGGTAATAGTTCAGCGGTCCATAGTTGAAGATATTCTCACCGCCGCGAGTGATGGTTCCCGGGCCGAGCGAACCGATGGTCGACGTGCTGGTCTGGCCCGGGATCCAGTACAGGACGTTGGCCGGATCCGCGAACGCAGAGCCACCGCAGCTGTTCTTCGTATGAGAGCTATTCTCGGTGATCGAGCAGGAGCTGTAATCCCGCTGCGCGCCCAGAACCGCGTTGACCTTGCGATAACCGAAATAGCCGACGACATGGCCACGGCCGTCGTCGAAACCGGCGCCGATCGAGACGGTCCCGTCAATGGCTCGCCCGTCCATTTTGCTGCCGGTCGCAAAGGGGAAGCCCCTCGCCTGATTGATCGTGCAGACGGTTCCGCCAAGCACCGCCGGACAATTGTTGTTATGCTGGTAGACCGACCAGGTACCGTCGAAACGGACGCCCTCAAAGTCGGTGTCCATGATGAAGTTGACGACGCCGGCGACCGCGTCAGCGCCGTAAACCGACGATGCGCCACCGGTCAGCACTTCAACCCGCTTGATGAGAGCTGCCGGAATTACGTTGATGTCGGCAGCCTGGCTCGTGGAGTTGGGATCACCCGGCATCATTCGCCGGCCATCGATCAGCACCAGCGTTCGCTTTGAACCAAGGTAGCGAAGGTCGACTTCGGCGGTGCCGCTTGCGCCGTTCGACATTCCGGCCCCCTGATCCACTGCCGCGGAAGGCAGCTGGGAGAGAACGTCCTCGACGCGCGTCGCACCCGACAGCTTGACGTCCTGGTTCGTGATGACCGAGACCGGCGCCGCCGAAGTTAGATTCGGCTGCGGAATACGCGAACCCGTAACCACGATTTCCTGCGGCTGCTGAACGGCCTGGCCAGTGGCCGACACCGTCGGAGTCGGAGTCGATTCAACGGGACCTGTCGGCGGCGCCGCGCCGGGATTGGTCGCCTGGTTCTGATCAGGAACCGTGGACTGCTGAGCAAATGCCGGCGATGCGGCGAGAACGCCGGCGCCAACGAGCAGCGTCGAAGCGAGCAAGCGCTGACGGAAATCGAGCTTCATAGAGTAGTTCCCCTTTTCAGGCCGTGCCGGGGAGCACAGCCGCCATGGTGCGGCAGGCGGGCTGCCGAACTAAATGAGTTTTTAGGAGCAACCAGAAAGCCGTGGCAACGCTCGCGTCGGCTTTACGACAAAGATGTCAACGCGCTGTATCAAATTTGCAACAGCCATTTTCGGCGGCGAAACTCAGGCTTTTCGCGCGATTGGATACAATCTAGTCCGGTAACTTTCAGTTATTTGTGCGTTCTTGCACTGGCGCCGGCTGTGTTTTTACTCAGACAAGTTACACGGCCGTTATGAATTTGTATCCAATTTGTTGAGGTGTGGCTCGCCGGTCACGCGACTATACGGTTCCAGCGCGTTGTTCGGCTTCCAGGCTCGCCTCCGGTCCAAGATAGGGTTCCTGGCGCTCCACGCTCCAATATTTGAGTTCGTGAAGAGGTATTCGGGCGCCCGTTATCGCACAGACCACGTGATCACCGTTGCTGAGGACCCTGAAGGTGCCGGCTAGGTAGCGAACTCGGGCCGGCGCTCCACTTCCGCTCATCAGCATTGCAAATCCTCCTACTCGCCAGCTTCGTCGAACAGGCCCGGCTGTGGCGCAACATAGGAAGCGCGTCGCTTGCGCTCAACCGGCTGCGCTGGCGTTGAACCGGCGACGGCATCGACCGTTCCATCGCCGAAATGCAATGACAGCAGGTGCGCGGCCATAGCATCTGCAGCCCGGGTGATGGTTGCGCCCTTGCGTTCGGTTACTCGGACGAACCCGCGCTTCAGCGGCCGTTCGGGGTGGGCAAGCTCCGCAAGCCGCCACAGGGACGCCAGTTTTTCGGACGCGCGTGTAATCCGGTCGCTGAGAAGCGCCGGCCGCAGACGTGGCGCCACTCCATTCAACTCCGCG
>Ga0207640_10001682_pt1 | contig 11859 bp, 6 predicted proteins | sample KBSCornC42_FD_184300 | JGI IMG/M metagenome (GOLD analysis project Ga0207640, IMG submission 184300) | Corn rhizosphere microbial communities from Kellogg Biological Station, Michigan, USA - KBS Corn C4-2 (SPAdes) (version 2) | ecosystem: Host-associated > Plants > Roots > Rhizosphere > Soil ... | reverse complement strand
CCCCGTCGGGCGACATCGTACTGGTTGAGACCAAGCTATGGCGCAACAGCCAGATGCGCCGGGAGGTGGTGGCGCAAACGCTGGATTATGTCGCGGCGCTGAGCCACATGCCCTACGATGCCTTCGAGGCAGCAGCCGTTCGTGGTCAGCAGGCGGCGGTACATCTCTATGACATCGTCCGCGACCATCCCGAGGCTTTGGAGGAGGCGAAATTCATTGACGCCGTCACGCTGAACTTGCGGCGCGGCCGGATGGTTGCGATGGTTTTGGGGGACGGTATCCGGACCGAGACGGAAGCCCTGAGCGACCTGCTGCAGAGCCATGCGGGCGCGCATTTTACTTTTGCGCTTGTTGAGCTTGCCACATGGCGAACTCCCGGAGGTGATATCCTTGCTGTGCCCAGCACGCTGGCCAAGACCGTGATGATCGAGCGCGGGATCGTCCGTGTCGAGGATGGAGCGGCAACCGTCCATCCGATCCCAGCCGCTGCCCAGAAGGGGCCGCAGTCGATCAGCTCGGCGGACTTCTGGGACATGATGGCGAAACGTGATCCTTCGCTCCCTGCCGCAATTCGGTCTTTTCTGTCGGCGCTCGAACCGCTCGGCGTCTACCCCGATCTCAAGGCCAGCCTGAACCTGAAACTCGATGTGTCGGATCGCGAAAAACCGATAAATTTCGGCTACATCATGAAGAATGGCACTTTTTGGCCGAACCCCGCATCCTGGACGCTGCCAGAAGCGATCTGGCGACAGTATTTCGAGGCATTGGCCGAGATGGTCGGGGGTGTCGTAATCGACGAGCCGAGCAACAAATATGTTGCCGTCAACGGTCGATCTGGTCCTCGGATCGAGCAGTTCTTGCCGCAACATCAGGATGCTTGGGTTGCAGCGATCGAGCGCGTCATTCACACGCTGCGCGCAGAAATCGTCTGACGTTTAGAGCCGTCAGACTTCATTAATCATTCGACGTCATCCCTGTGCCCCTTACGTGAGATCATGTATTGTCGGTGAAATCGTGGCGATCCATATTGTAAAAAAGACGAAGGCCTCGGTCCCGCATAGCCTGAAGTTGCTCAAGGGCATGAGCACGGCCATGGGCGCCAAAGCACCACAATTTCCCTCCAAGCCCGCGATCGGAGGGACAAAGAAGGGGGTGAAGCCGCTCCGACGAGACAAGAGCGAACGCCACCAACGCCTGCGAAAATTGATATTGCAAACGATCGACGGTTCGCTGTCGGGCGGAATGGCTTTCGAGTTCGAGGGTTACGTATGGGCGGTTCGGCCCGAACCGGAGTGGGCCAAGCTGCTCGGCGTGAAAAGTGCGGACACAATCTCGGACCTGATCAAGCTCCCGCCGATCCAGAAGGACTACACGCAGGTCGACGGCAAGAAGGCGCTGCTCCTGCGCGTCGGACCGCCTGGGGTTCCCACTCCGCGTAAGATCGCAAACTTCATGCGCGGCGCGTTCCGGACGAAGACGGGTCGCTACCCCAAAAAGGAAGAGTTTCCTCTCCTCAAGGTGCTGGCCGAGGAATGGCCTGACGGGCTCCAGGTAGAAATATTCAAAGCGACGCTAGACGATTGGGTCGCTTTCAAGGCGGGCGTTGCGATTGAAATCGAAAAGATGAAGGCGCAGGGAGAAAAGGCTTACCACCGACACCACGGCTACCCGTCTGCGTCAGTGATCTGCAAGTTCCGGCACGTTGCGCTGGAATTGTATGTCATGAGGCTCCAGGAAGATGCCGCGCAGGGCAAACCCGTGCCCCCGCTTGCGATCAATGCCTTCCCTGCGATTTTCGCGCACCTCAAACCAAAATGACATTAATTGCAATTTCCGAAATGGCTTCTATCAGAGCGCCTTTATAATATATAATAATACCATAATCCTACTTTCATATAATACAGGGGACAGAGTAATTTCGGAAGTTATGAAAGCCGGATAATGGCGCCCGACTCGCTCCGCTCGATCGGGGCGCGCTTGCTCCCCGTCCCGAAGCAAAGAAGGACTCCGACAGAGGTGATTTCGGAAATTGATGCTTGAGAGGTGGCAAGCGCATTTGCATCATGGCTTGAAGCGTCCAGCGTGAGCCATTGTGTAGGACGTGCGCTGATTGTCCTATCGACTGAAGGGCGAGTTTCGCTCTATCCGCAAATCAGATGATTGGCTTCGTTTGTAGCCCGAAGATAGGAGCTATGGCGAGTGAGAGGGGCGAGGTGAATGAAAGGGTTGCCCAAGGCTGGAGAATTCGTGGATTTACGCGGGCGGCTGTGGCTCGTCGAGGAACGTTCTCGCGAATCTGATTCTCTCTCCTCTTTGCGGCTGAGTTGCATTGACGATGATGCTCAGGGCGAGGTTGCGTCCGTAATTTGGGATGCGGAAATCGCTGCCAGATCGCGGGATGGTGAACTGTGGGAAATGATCGGTGACCACGGCACGGATGATGCCGCGCTTTTCGCTGCTTTTCTGCGCACCATTCGCTGGAACAGCTCCACCGCTGCGGATCGCGAGCTTTTCCAGGCGCCATTCCGGGCAGGTATTCGCTTGGACGCCTATCAGCTTGCTCCACTCAAGAAGGCTCTCCAGCTTCCACGCGTGAATCTGTTGATTGCCGACGATGTAGGCCTTGGCAAGACGGTGGAGGCGGGCCTCGTGATGCGTGAGATGTTGCTTCGTAAGCGCATCGATTTCATCGTGGTTTTAGCGCCGCCATCGATGACACTTCAATGGCAGGATGAACTCGCAGCCAAGTTCGGCCTCTCATTTGAGATCATTGACCGGGAGTTGTTGACCGATCTGCGACGCACACGTGGTTTCGGCGTCAATCCCTGGGCCGCAGGCTCTCGCTTCATCCTGTCTCATAAGCTGTTGGGGGATGAGACCTACACAGCCGGATTGCGAGAGGTGTTGGGCAGTTTCCAGGCTCGCACTCTCTTCATCTTGGACGAAGCCCATCATTGTGCGCCAGCAGGCGGTGGCCGCTATGCGATTGAAAGCCAGTTTACCAAGGCGGTGCGTGACATTGCCGACAGGTTCGAACACCGGCTTTTCTTGTCGGCTACGCCACACAACGGCCATGCCAATAGTTTTGCGACTCTGCTGGAAATTCTCGATCCTCAGCGTTTCACGCGCGGCATGGACGTCAGAGAGGGCGATCTCCAGCCGATCATGATCAGGCGCCTCAAGTCGGATTTGCGCGAACTGGGCGAAGCGTTCCCTGCGCGCGTCGTCGAGCGTATCGCCTTGACAGGCCTTAGCACTGAACAGCCAGAACTCCATCTGGCCGAAATGCTCGCTGAATACGGCTCACTTCGCGAAAGGCGAATTGGCGCGCTGCGAGCCGGCAAGGCGGCGCAAGCGCGATTGTCGTTTGTCGGATTGCAACAGCGCCTGCTTTCGTCGATCTCGGCTTTCGCGAAAACCTTGCAGGTTCACCGTAAATCGTTGTTGCGGGTGATAGATCAGGGCGCGAGCCGCATTCCTGCGGCGGCGGCCGCCGCCTATGTCGATCCCCTGCTCTCCGAGGTCGAGCTTGATGACGGTGCGGATGAAGCTACCGCGCTCAAACTGATTGACGACGAAGAGGATCGCGGCGCCGAAGCCGCCGCCGCTTTGGGAGCTGAGGAGGCGTCAAGGATGCAGCTCGATGCCGAGTTGCAAGTAGTGGACGCCATGATTGCAATCGCTGAACGTGCGGCCACAAGCCCCGACGCCCGCATTCAATGGCTAACGCAGTGGGTGAGCACAAATCTACTCGTTGATGGCAAATGGAATGATCGGCGGCTGATCATCTTCACCGAATATGAGGCAACCCGCATCTATATCGAGCGTCAGCTCCGGCGGATTGTCATGGATACGCCCGAGTATGAAAGCAGGATCGCCACATTCACCGGAATCACCTCGTCGGATCGTCGCGAAGCCATCAAACGCGCCTTTAACGACGCCGACTCTCCACTCCGTATCCTGATCTGTACCGATGCCGCGCGTGAAGGCATCAATCTGCAGCAGCAGTGTCATGATTTGATCCACTTCGACTTGCCGTGGAACCCCTCGCGCCTTGAACAACGCAACGGCCGGATCGATCGCAAACTGCAGCCCGCGCCAAAGGTGTTCTGCCGCTACTTCGTTTATGAGCAACGGCCGGAGGACATTGTGCTGGAGGCTCTCGTCCGAAAGACCGAATTGATCCAGCACCAGCTCGGTTCTGCAGGGCAAGTCATCGAAAACCGGGTCGCACGGCGCATGAATGATCGGGGCATCTTGCGCTCGGACGCGGCGACGCTCGCTGCGGCGATCGCCAGCGAGGAGGCCGACGAGCAGGTTGCCGCAGCCGTTCGCGCGCTGGGCGACGAGCCAGGTAGCCGCTTGGCAGGAATTAAATCTGAGTTGGACGAACTGAAGGCCTCCCTTGAAACGGCACGGCAACGGGTCGGTGTCGAGGCTGACGAACTGGAAGCTGTCGTCGGTCTCGCCTTATCCCGTGCTGGCGCAGACATGCAGACGGCGCGCGCGGATTCCGTGCGTGAAACCCACACTTTCGCGCTTTCGCCCGACTTGCCCGCATTTGCCCGGGATCAGAGCTGGCAACCCGTATTCGACGAACTACGCGGACGACGACAAAAGCCAGGCGAGCGTCCCGGACAATGGCGGTCGGCCGAGGATGCCCAAGTGCGCCGCATCAGCTTTGCGCCTGCCATCGACGATCAAGGGCGCGACGCCGCAGGCGTAGTACAAGTCCATGTCGAGCACAGGCTCGTGCGTCGTCTGCTTTCGCGTTTTCTAACTACGGGTTTTCAGACTGGCCTCAATCGTGCGTGCGTCATCAGATCGCAGAGGCAAGGAGACCGCGCTGTCCTGCTGGGTCGGCTCGCTCTGTACGGTCCCAATGCCACCCGTTTGCACGAAGAGATCATTCCGATCGCGGCGGATTGGCAAGGCGGTGAAGAGCGCCGACCGCTACAGCCGCAAGCCGCTTCGGATGAGGCCGGGGCAAGCGTGATCGCCGAGCTTGAGGCAGCCTTGCGGGGTATCGAACCTGTACCCGAAACAATCATCGCGCGCTTCACGCCTACGATACAGAAAGACGTCGCCGATTTGCGCGCTGTTCTGGAAAGCATGGCACAAGCCCGGCAAGCCGAAGTCGAGAAAGAACTTTCGCAGCGCGGTAAGGAAGAAGCCTCTGCTCTGCGCACGCTCCTCAAGGGCCAAATCGATCGTATTCGCGCCGAACAGAAAAAGGACGATCGCCAGTTAACGCTCGATTTCGACGAGCAGCAGACACGCCAGCGGGAGGCGGACCGTAAGAGCTGGGAAAAGAAGCTCGACCGCCTGACCCGCGATCTCGAAACCGAGCCCGAACGGTTGCGCACCAGCTTCGAAATTCGCGCCGCGCGTATCGAACCGCTCGGTATGGTCTATCTCTGGTCGGGCAGGGAAGGCTGAGCTATGGCCCAGTTGAAGCCCGAACATGAATGGCTTGGCCATGTCCAGCCGACCGGTCTGGTCGTCTCGACACTGGTGCTCGACGAGCTGTCGCTGGTGCCCCAGCCGCAGGACGCGCTCGACACCGCACAATTTGCCGAACTGATCGACCAAGAGTGCGACGGCGGCGCGTTACTCGCTGATCCTTGGGCACTATTGCGCGATGTCCTTGGCTGGCCCGAGGCGATGGTTGCGGGGCTGCCCGGCGGCGAGGCGGTTCCCGTCGAGCTTTGTCACAGCCTTGCCGATCACGAGACGCTGCTCGAACCGACCTGGGCACTGAAGGGACCGCGCGGTGAAGGATGGCAGTTGCTCGTCCGGGTGGAGGAGTATGGCATCGATCCCGATAGGCGCGGCGCGCTTCCTGGTTGGGAAGCGACGCCGCATCAGCGTTTCGAGCGGCTGTTGCGCGAGACGGGTGTCGGCGCGGGCGTGCTCATCACCAATTTTGCACGCGGCGAACTTGAGCAGGCCGAACTGCGTCTGATCACCGCGCCGCGCGGGGAAACATCGGGCTGGATCAGCTGGCCCCTTCGATCACTCGCGAGCGTCAGCGGCCGTCCGATGCTTGGCGGGCTCAAGCTGCTGCTCGGCAGCTTCACCCTGTTCAACGCGCCAGAAAACGCGCGCCTGCCTGCGTTGCTCAAGGCGAGCCGCGAGCGGCAGGCCGAAGTCTCGACCAAGCTTGCCGGGCAGGTTCTGGCCGCACTTTACGAGCTGCTGCGCGGCTTCGATGCGGCGGAAGGCGTGCTGGTACGTGACCTCGCCGCGCGCGATCCGCATCATCTTTACGAAGGACTGCTTACCGTCCTGATGCGGCTGGTGTTCATCCTTTACGCGGAGGATCGCGACTTGCTGCCGTCGAAGCGTTCGGACGGCGGGCTTGAGCTGTATGAGCAAGGCTATTCGGTGCGAGGCTTGTTCGCGCGGCTGGAAAACGATGCAGCGCTCAATCCGGACACGATGGACGAGCGGCGCGGCGCCTGGGGACAGCTGCTCGCCCTGTTCCGGTTGATCGATCGGGGCCACCCCTCCGGCTTTATGCAGGCGCGCGGCGGCAAGCTGTTCGACGAGGGCGTGTTCCCCTTCCTGATGGGTAAGGCGTCCACCGACGAGCCGGACCGCGTGCCGCATGTGTCCGATGGCTGCGTTCATCGCATCCTGAATTCGCTGATGGTGGTGAATGGCGAGCGGCTTTCCTACCGCACGTTGGATGTCGAGCAGATCGGTTCGGTCTATGAAACGGTAATGGGCTTCACAGCCCAGCTCGCCAGCGGACGCAGCATCGCGATTAAGGCGGGCAAGAACAACAAGACGCCGGTCTATGTCGATCTGGATGCGCTGGGTGCCCTCCCGGCGAAGGACCGGGAAAAGGCGATCAAGGAATGGACCGGACGCGGCCAATTGCCGGCCGGAGTCAAGCGCGGCCTGAAGGAGGCGGACAGCGTCACCGCGCTGGAGGCCGCGCTGGGGCACATCGCTGATGAGCGCGGCAGCCCCCGCGCCCATGCCGTGGCCGTTGGCACGCCGATCCTCCAGCCGACCGACGAGCGCCGCCGCACGGGCAGCCACTATACGCCCCGCTCGCTGACCGAGCCAATCGTCCGCCATGCGCTGGAACCTTCTTTCGCCCGGCTGGGTGAGGATGCCACGCCCGAGGAGGTGCTTGCCCTCAAGGTCTGCGATCCCGCCTGCGGGTCGGGCGCGTTCCTGGTCGAGGCGACGCGGCAGATCGGAACACGGTTGGTCGCGGCATGGGAGGCCTATCCGAAGCTCAAGCCGCCGATCCCGGCGGACGAGGATGACGATCTCCACGCGCGCCGCCTGGTGGCGCAGCGCTGCATCTATGGTGTGGACCGCAATCCGATGGCGACCGACCTCGCCAAGCTCTCGCTGTGGTTGGCGACTCTGGCGCGCGATCATGAGTTCAGCTTCCTCGATCATGCGCTGAAAAGCGGAGACAGCCTTGTCGGTCTTACCCGGCGGCAGATCGAGGGGGCGACCTGGGAGGCCAATCCCCAGCCCAACCTCTGGCGGTTGCGCGTGCAGCAGGACGTCGAAGCGACGCTGACTCAGCGCGAGGCGATCCGCAGCGCGCCCGACGATGTGGCCCTGGCGATGCAGGAAACGCGGCATGCGCAGGTCGAGCGCGGGCTTGAGCGGGTGCGCTTGATCGGGAACGCTGCGGTCGCGGTATTCTTCGCGCATGATAAGGACCGTGCACGCCGGGCCGCGCTACCCGACCTCAGTCTCGCCGCAGGCGGCGAAGCGTGGGAACGGTTGAGGCAACGTGCGGTTTCGCTGGAAGGCGGTGCGCATCCTCTTCGGCCCTTCCATTGGGAAATCGAATTCCCGGAGGTCTTCGCCCGCGACAATTCGGGCTTCGATGCGATTGTCGGCAACCCGCCTTTCGCGGGAAAGAACACGACGATCGCCGGCAACCGCGCGCATTATCTCGACTGGCTGCAGACGCTGCATGAAGGCGCGCATGGTAATGCCGATCTGGTCGCCCATTTTTTCCGCCGTGCTTTCGGGCTGATCCGCGAGGGCGGCGCGTTCGGGCTGATCGCCACCAACACCATCGGCCAGGGCGACACGCGCGAGACCGGGCTGTGCGCAATAATCGCGGAGGGCGGCGCGATTGCTCACGCCGTCAAGCGTCTCAAATGGCCGGGCGAGGCAGCGGTGGTGGTGTCGGTGGTGCATGTGGTAAAGGGCGAGGCGCCTGTGCCGACGCTCGACGGGCGGCCGGTGCGCCGGATTTCGGCCTATCTGGTCGAGGGGGATCTGGACGGCTCGCCTACCACTTTGGTCGAGAATGCGGGCAAGTCCTTCCAGGGTTCGATCCTGCTCGGCATGGGTTTCACTTTCGACGATGTGAATGCTGCCAAGGGCAAGGCCAGTACGCTCGCTGAAATGGACCGGCTGATCGCCAGGAACCCACGCAATGCGGAAATCATCAAGCCGTATCTGGGCGGCGAGGAAGTCAACAATTCACCGATCCATAGCCATCACCGCTATGCCATCGACTTCTTCGACCGTCCGCTGAAGCGGATTGAGGACGGTCAGAGCTGGTTCCGGCTTTCTGAGGATGAGCGCAGGCGGCAAGTGCGCGATGGCATTGTCGCATTCGACTATCCGGATGAGGTAGCGCACGATTGGCCTGACCTGATAGAGATCGTCGTACGGCTGGTAAAACCGGAGCGCGATCCGCAGAACCGAGATGCCCTTCGCCAGCGATGGTGGCAATACGCTGAAAAGCGACCCGGACTCTACGGTGCAATTGCAAATTCAGGCATCATATTGGCCCAAAACTGTGGTGCCACACCACACTTGGCGATTAGTGAAATCGCGGCTGATCAAATATTTGCAAATACATTGGCAGTTTTTGCACTCTCCACCCATGCAGCCTTCGCTACGTTGCAATCTCGCGCGCATGAAATTTGGGCGCGCTTCTTCGCTTCGTCGATGAAGGACGATCTCCGCTACACGCCGTCCGACTGCTTCGAAACTTTCCCTCTGCCGCCTGACTATGACAACTCGCCCAGACTGGAGGCGGTCGGCGAGGTCTATCATTCCCACCGCGCGGCGGTGATGGTCGCCACCGACAAGGGGATGACGAAGACCTACAACCGCTTCCATGATCCGCACGATCGGGCCGCAGACATCGTCGAGCTGCGCCGCCTTCACGCCATGATGGATGACGCGGTGCTGCGCGCCTATGGCTGGGACGACCTCGCCTACCGCGCCCATCCGGGTGATCCGGCGAACGGTATTTCGGCTGGCGAAGATGCCCCGCGCTTCCTCACCGAGGAGGATGAGGACGACCACAAATACCAGAACCGCCTGTTCTGGCCCGCGCCCTTCCGCGACGAACTCCTCGCCCGCCTGCTCCGCCTCAACGAGGAACGCGCGGCGGCGGAACGGGAGGCCAGCTGATGGGCGGTATTTCGGAAGAAAATGTCGAATGGGCGGTGATCAACCGGCTCAAGGCCATGCTCGACAATCCGCCTAAGACGGACTTTAACGTCACCCTGGGCTTCTCGCTATTCTCCACCATCCTGCTCTGGACCAAGAACCGGATGTGGGTGCAGGCGGTCAATGGACCTGCCGACACCCAGGCCGCTGCAGCGCGCGTGAAGTTGGGCGACGCGCTCATTGTCGATCCACCATGGAACCTCTCGCAAGAATTTCCACCCGATCACGTGCCGGGGGAGGTCAATGCCGATTTCGTGACGATGCAAGCGTCGGCTTTCTTCAAATGGCTCCGCGATGCGCTCGCGCATGGCGACGGTCGGACGATCCGGCCGCTTCACTGGTATTCGACGAAGACCGACAACGAGTGGCTAGGAGGCTTCCTCGTTGAGTTCCCTGAGGCCAAGGGAAGCGATCGAATCCTGACGCTGCATCTGTTCAAGCGAGACATTCAAAACCTGGGACAGCGGCTTGCCGATCTGTTTTGCCAGCATCTCGCCCAAGGCAACGACTACCATTTCCGGGATTCCGCCACGCTACGGGTGCTTGAGGGGTCACCGTAATAAAATCTTGCAATTTATTGTTTGCAAGATTATGTGAGTGCCTAGGGAGCCCCACCATGACCACAGCACTCATTGGAAAGCGCTTGAAAGCGCTGCGCGACGAACGCGGCATCGATCAGGATGCAGTGGCCGCCATGCTTGGCGTCGGCTCGCGTCAGATCGTCTCGAACATCGAAACCGGCGAGCGCAAGGTGAAAGCTGATGAGCTGATCGCTCTCGTCGAGGGGCTGGACGTCGATCTGGACTATTTCACCGATCCGTTCCGGCTCGAAGGGGAAGGACGTTTTTCCTGGCGGCGTGGCAATGAAGTGCCCGCCGACCGGCTCGATACCTATGAGCGGCTCGCGGGCCGCTGGATCGCGGCGTTCCGGGAACTGGCGCCCCGCGTCGGGCGCGATGTGCCTTTGATCCGTCCGCAACTGCCGTTGGACAAGACTTCGTCATTTGAGGCCGCCGCTGCAGCGGGTGAACGCTTTGCCGCCGAATATGAATTGGGCGAAGTGCCATCAGGCCGATTGGCCGAGGTGATGGAGGAACGGCTCGGTATCCTCGTCCTGATGGTGGATGCGCGGGACGGCATTTCCGGCGCCGCCTGTACGCTGCCGGAACTTGGCGTCGTCCTTATCAACCGGCATGAGGTGAAGGGGCGCCGTCATTTCGACCTGGGCCATGAGCTGTTTCACCTCATGACGTGGGACAAGATGCCTCCGGAGCGCAGCGAGAGCGCAGGCGGGAAAAAGAACCACGTCGAAAAGCTGGCGGATGTTTTTGCCTCTGCGGTGCTGATGCCGCGCCCTGTGTTGCAAGGAACCGACTGGAGATCGTTCGAGCAGAATGCTCTCGTCACTGCGATCAATCGACGCGCGACAGCTTTGGGTGTGAGCGCCGATGCGCTGCGCTGGCGCCTCGCATCGACTGGCCTGCTGACGCAGAAGGCCGCGCGTGACATTCCCGGCGAAGCCCTTCGCCACAACGGTTATGTCGATCTGGCCGAACCGGAAGTGCCGCCGCTGTTTTCGCGTCGCTTCATTCAAGTGATTGTCGATGCCATCGAGAAGGGCTTTGTGTCGGCTCGTCGTGCCGCACGCCTGCTTGATACCAGCTTTGAGGCACTGGGTGAGCTCATTACCGAGCATGGACTGCCCGTGCCCGACACTGTTCGCTGAGCGAGTCATGACGAGATGGCGCGTTTCACCGGTTCCGTTCTGCTCGACACCAACACCATCATCGAAGCGCATCGCGTCTCGGGATGGCGAGCTCTTAGCGGTGGCTACACGCTGGAAACGGTGGAGACGGTCGTGATTGAAACGAATACCGGATTCCAACGGCGCGATCCGGCGCAACAGATCGATCAGGCTGACCTTCGCGCTTCGCTCGGAGCAGTGCATCAGGTTGCGAGACTCCAGGAAGCCAAGCTCAAGCTCAAGCTGATGGAACAGGCCATTGATCTCGATGCCGGCGAATTCGCGCTTTGGGCGCATATGATGGACCGCGAAGACGTTTGGATGCTGTGCGGGCCGGACAAAGCTTCGCTCCGCTTTGGCGTCCAGCAAGGTTTTCGCGACCGCATGATCTCGCTTGAGCAACTGCTCGCCGATGTGGGGATGCCGCGCCCACGGCAACCGTTGCGGGAGAACTTTACCAAAGCATGGCTCGATCGGGTGCTTGGCGAATTCTCGATCGAAGGATTGGGGCGATGAACAGCGTCGAAGTCCGCACCGAGCTGTTTCACCGTCTGCGCCGCGATCTGGTGGGGCCGTCGATCCATGCGCTTGATCGCCACGACGACAGTGATCTGGCCGAAGAACGCCTGCGCGATAATCCCTCGCGCTGGTATCTGACC
>Ga0207640_10001664_pt1 | contig 11929 bp, 7 predicted proteins | sample KBSCornC42_FD_184300 | JGI IMG/M metagenome (GOLD analysis project Ga0207640, IMG submission 184300) | Corn rhizosphere microbial communities from Kellogg Biological Station, Michigan, USA - KBS Corn C4-2 (SPAdes) (version 2) | ecosystem: Host-associated > Plants > Roots > Rhizosphere > Soil ... | reverse complement strand
AGTGTCGTAGCGTGGTCGTCAGGGGCGGCAGCATCCATGCCACGCATGACACCGGAGGCGAAGCGCATCGCGTTGCCGCTATCGCCGACAACACGAGCGGGGTCGGCCTCTCCTGGAAGCCAACCCCGCTCGTGTGCGGACCGTGCCGCCCTGGATTCGCTCCAGGATTCGTCAGCGGCTCATATCACCCACCCAGTAAACTGAACATCAGCGCGCCCAGCACGATGGCGCTGATCACGACGTACATCCAGTCGCGTCGCAGTGCGAAGGCAATGAGGGTCAGGAGCACGCGCGCCACCGGCGTCGCGATGAGGAGAACGATGCCGAACTGCACCAGCGCGGCCGTGTTCAGCGCCGCAACGCCGTGGAGCACGCCGCCGAGCGTGTTGAGCATCGTGGATTCTCCACGGAACACATGATAGGCGGGTGTACTCGAACCGTGGCGCGCCAGAAACGCCACGCCGCCTCCGAACGCCACGATTGCGGCGATCAGAACGCCCGCGCGGAGCAGATTGCCGACCATCTGCTCGACCCGTTCCTCGTCGGCAGCGTGGCCCGAAGCGTGGCCGGCGGCCATGCCGTCAGATCTTTCCGGAGAAGCCATTGTAGAGCATTTCAAAGGCGATGGCCGCGACGACAACGCTGAAGATCAGCCGGAGTTTTCTCGTCTTGAGGCCGGGAAGGGCGCGCGCGCCCGTGAGCGCTCCACAGAGCACTCCGAGCATGGTTGGAAGCGCGAGGCCGGGTTCGATGTAACCGCGATGCAGGTACAGGCCGGCGCTCGCGGCGGCGGTCACGCCGATCATGAAGTTGCTCGTGGTGGTTGATACCTTGAACGGAAGGCGCATCGCGCGGTCCATGGCGAGCACCTTCACCACACCGGAGCCAATGCCGAGCAATCCCGACAGGACGCCGGCGACATACATGAGCCCGAAGCCCAGGGGCACGTGGCGCACCTGGTACGCCTCTGGACCCTCCGGCGTCGGATACGTCGAATCGAGCCTCAACACCATGGCGAGACGGTCGGGTGCGCCGTGTACGATGTGATCCAGGTGACGCCGTGTGCCCTCCCACGCCGCGTGCAACAGGACGAGCCCGAAAATGATCGCGATGACGTTCGGCGCCACGTACGCGGCGACGAACGCACCGCTCAACGCGCCAATGGTTGTCGCGACCTCCAGCAGCATCCCGACGCGGAGGTTGGTGTAGCCCTCCTTCACATACGCGGCGGCCGCGCCGGACGACGTCGCGATGACCGATACGAGCGATGCGCCGATCGCGTAGCGAATGTCCACGCCAAAGCCGAGCGTGAGGAGCGGCACGATGATCGCACCGCCGCCCAGGCCGGTGAGCGCGCCAATGAGGCCAGCGGCGAATGCACCGAGGAAGAGAAGGCCATCGAGCTGCAGCAGGGTCATGTTGCCGGAGGGAGGTGTCGGGACAGCCAAGTCTAGCAAGCGCTGGCGGCGCCAGGCTAGCCCCCGTACGTTGTGGCGTCCCGCGCCTGGATACCCCGCCTGTGAGCCACGCCGTCTTCGAGGCCGCCACGTCAGAGGAGACTCGCCGAGTGTCACCCGCGCACCTCGCCTGGTTCGCGCTCGTGGTGCTCACGCTCATGAATCTGCTCAATTACCTCGATCGGTACGTCAGTGCACCGATCGGGGAGAGCCTGCGCGAGTCATCACTTCACGTGAACGACAAGCAGTTCGGCGCGCTCGCCAGCGTGTTTCTCATTGTGTACATGATCGCGGCTCCATTTTTCGGCGAACGTGCGGACCGTCGCTCGCGCCCGCGCCTCATCGCGATGGGGGTCGGGTTCTGGAGCGTCATGACGGCGCTTGCCGGCCTGGCGACCAATTATCCGTCGCTGCTCGGCGCGCGCGCCGCGGTGGGTATAGGGGAAGCGGCGTACGCGACGATTGCCCCGGCGCTACTCGCCGATCTCTTTCCCGAGCGGCTGCGCGGCCGCGTCTTTGCTGTCTTCTTCATGGCGACGCCGGTTGGCGCGGCGCTCGGGTACGTGCTGGGCGGTGTGGTGGATCATCACTTCGGCTGGCGGGCGGCCTTCTTCATTGCGGGCATTCCGGGGCTCATCCTCGCGGCGCTGGCGCTCAGGCTCCCCGATCCCGAGCGCGGGGCGATGGACGCCCCAGCATCCCACGCTGCGCCCGCGCAGGCGCCCACGGGCTTTGCGGTCTACAGCGCCCTGGCGCGCATCAGGATGTTCCGGCTCACCGTTCTCGGCTTCGCGGCATATACGTTCGCGCTGGGCGGAATCGCCGTGTTCATGCCCAAGTTTCTCGAGCGCGTGCGGGGCGTGCCGCGCGAACAGGCAGCCGTCCAGTTGGGCGCGGTGCTGGCGGTGACCGGACTCGTCGGTACGCTCGTCGGAGGATGGGTGGGGGACTGGCTGCTGACGCGCACGCGCCGGGCGTATCTCTGGGTGTCAGCCGTGTCGACGCTGCTCGCGGTGCCAGTTGCCTGGGTCGCGCTCAGCTCGCCTGACCGTGCCGTGTACTGGCCCGCGCTCATCGCCGCGGAGCTCCTGGTGTTTGCCTGCACCGGGCCGGTGAACTCCGCGGTAGTGAGCTACGTGCCGGCGGCCTCGCGAGCCGCCGCCATGGCGCTCTGCATTCTCACCATTCACGTCATTGGCGACGTTCCGTCCCCGTTCCTCATTGGCGCTCTGTCGGATGCCACGAATCTCCAGCACGCCGTCATGATGATCCCCGTCGCGCTCGCGATCGGCGGGCTGATCTGGTTGAGGGGAGCACTGGCGACTGAGACGTAGCGACCCGCTACTATTCAGCACATGCTGGTCCTCCCTCCCCATACGCCGCCGGTTCCGGTATTCCACGATGCGTCCGGCCGCCGCTGGCGGCGCTTGCGCGGCATCGCGATCGGTCTCGGCGTCGTCACGTCGCTCGCGGCGGCGGCAGTGGTCGTGAACCTGCTGAGCCCTCCGCGCCCGCCGCAGCTCGCGATGTCACTGACGCCGCCGCTACGATCCAGTCTGATCACGAGTCCGGAGCAGCGCCGCCGGCTCACCAAGCGACTACAGCTCTTCTTCGAGTTGCGCAAGCATCACATGCCGCCGGCCACGCAGGCGAAACTGCTTCCGGTGCGTGCGCGCCGCCTCGCGAGCCGCACCGTCGCGCCGGGCCAGCCCATTGTCGCGGGATTCTACGTCAACTGGGACGACAATTCGCTCGCCTCGCTGTCCGCCCACGCCGATGATCTCGACTGGGTGGTGTGCGAGTGGGGATTTCTCGCCGCCGGCGGAGACTCGCTGCACCTGTCGGTGGACCGGCGCGTGCCGTACACGATCGCGCAGCGGGTGCCGGATGAAGCGAAGCGTCCTCTCGTCTTCGCGATGGTGACGAACTACGACTCCGTTGCCAAGCGATGGGACGGCGAGGCGCTGCGCCACCTGCTGACGGATTCGACGGCGCGGAACCGGGCGATCCGCGAGCTCACGGACACCGTGATGCGCTACGGCCTTGGCGGCGTCACCATTGACTTCGAGGAAGCGCCGCGCGGCCTCACGCCCGCGATCGTGCGCTTTCTCCAACTGCTGCACGCGCAACTCGCTCCGCAGGGACGGTGGCTCACGCAGGCCTTGTCGTTCAACGATACCGATGAACAGCTCGCGAAGTTCTCGGCAGTGGACGACAAGGTATTCCTCATGATGTACGATGAGCACTACAGCGGCGGCGACCCCGGGCCGGTGGCGAGCCAGCAGTGGTTCGTGCGGACCTCGCGTCGCATGCTGCGGGTGATCCCGCCCGCGAAGGCGGTGCTGGCCCTCGGGGCGTATGGCTACGACTGGAACGACGCCTCGGACTCCACGGCCGAGACCATGACGTTCCAGGATGTCATGACGCACGTCCGGAACGCCGACCATGACGGGCGGCCTGCCGCAATTCACTTCGACTCGCTCTCGCTCAATCCCTACGCCACCTGGCGCGACGCGGACTCCACGGATCACGTGGACTGGTATCTGGACGGCGTCACGGCGTACAACGAAATCCTGGCGGGTGACGCACTCGGCGCGGCGGGGTTCGCCATCTGGCGACTCGGCTCCGAAGATCCCGCGATCTGGGCAGTGATCGGGCAGCGCGGCATAGACGCTCCGGTCGACAGTCTGCGGGCGATCCCGTCGGGGTACGATCCCGAATTTCAACCGAAGGCCGCGACGGGAGAACTGCTCGAGCTCGGCTCGCGTCCCACACCCGGCAGCCGGACCATCCGGCTCGACCCGGTGACGCACTACGTGAATGACGAGACGATCACGAAGTATGCGGTACCCTGGGTCATCCAGCGCTTCGGTCAGACCACGCACAAGATCGCGCTCACGTTCGACGACGGGCCGGATGGCAAATGGACGCCGCAGATCCTGGACACACTCCAGTCGCGGCACGTCGTCGGGACGTTCTTCGTGGTTGGAGAAAATGCCGAGCGCCACATCCCGCTCCTGCGGCGCATCTACGCGGACGGGAACGAGATCGGCAACCACACGTTCACGCATCCGAATCTGGCGTTCGCGAGCGATCGTGTGGTGAAGCTCCAGATCGATGCCACGGAGCGACTGCTCGAAGCGGCGCTGGGCCGCCGCAGCGCGTTTTTCCGGCCGCCGTACTTCGGCGACGCGGAGCCCACCACCTCGGACGAACTCGGGCCAGTGGCCGTCGCGACCGAGCGCGGCTACATCACGGTGGGGTTGCGCATTGACGCGGAGGACTGGCAGTCACCGGGCGTGCAGACGATCATCGACACGGTGCTCGCCCAGACCGCGAAAGGCGGGAATGTCGTGCTGCTGCACGATGGCGGAGGAGAGCGCTCGCAGACGGTCGCGGCGCTGGGCCCGCTCATTGATTCGCTCACGGCACGAGGTGATACGCTGGTGCCGGTGTCCGAGCTCGTGGGCATCACGCGCAATGTCGCCATGCCGCCGCTTCCGCCCGAGAGCCGGATGAGCCGCATGGGTGAGCTGCTCGCGTTCGGCTCTGTTGGCGTGGCGGAGTGGGTGCTCTACTGGCTTTTTCTCAGCGCCGTGGTGCTCGGCCTGGCACGGCTGCTGTTCATCACCGTGCTCGCGATCGTGCAACGCGTCCGCCGGCATCAGAATCCGGATGCGCCGGTGACGTACGCGCCAACAGTGAGTGTGATCGTGCCGGCGTATCGCGAGGAAAAAGTCATCGTCGCGACGATTCGCAGCCTCGTGGAGCAGCGTTATCCCGCCGCGCTCGAGGTGATCGTCGTGGATGACGGCTCGCCGGACGCGACGTACGATGTGGCGCACGCCGCGTTCGGCTCGCATCCGCGCGTCACTCTCTGTCAGAAGCCGAATGGCGGCAAGGCGAGCGCCCTGAACTTCGGCCTCGCGCGGGCCAGCGGCGACATCGTGATCTGTCTCGATGCGGACACGATGTTCACGCCCACGACCGTGGCGGAGCTGGTGGAGCCGCTGCACGATCCCGCCGTGGGCGCCGTCGCGGGAAACGCCAAGGTGGGCAATCGCGTGAATCTCGTGACGCGGTGGCAGGCGCTCGAATACGTGACCAGCCAGAATCTGGATCGGCGAGCCTTCTCGCTCTTGAACTGCATCACGGTGGTGCCGGGGGCGGTGGGTGCCTGGCGCCGGGCGCTCGTGCAGGAGGTGGGCGGCTTCAGCGAGGACACGCTGGCCGAAGACCAGGATCTCACGCTCGCCATTCGCAAGCGTGGCTACTCGATTGCGTATGCGGATGAAGCCATTGGCTATACGGAAGCGCCCGACACCTTGCGCGCGCTCGCGAAGCAGCGCTTCCGCTGGTCGTTCGGCACATTGCAGTGCATCTGGAAGCATCGCGACGTGTTCCTTCGCCCGCGTCACGGATCGCTGGGATTCATCGCCATGCCCAACGTGGCGATCTTCCAGCTCTTCTACCCGTTCGTGTCGCCGATCGCGGACCTCATGTTCGTCTGGGCTCTCGTATCCGTGTGGCTGGTACGCCAGCAGCACGGCGCGACGTATGCGCTCACGAGTCTGCAGCACGTGCTCACGTACTACGCGGTGTTCCTGCTCGTGGACTGGTTCGCGGCAGTGGTGGCGTTTCTGCTCGAGCCCGGCGAGGATCGCTGGCTCACGTGGCTGATCTTCCTGCAGCGCTTCGCGTACCGCCAGGTGATGTACTGGGTGGTGGTGCGCAGCGTGTTCGCGGCGCTGCGCGGGCGGCTGGTCGGGTGGGGCAAGCTGGAGCGGAAGGCGACGGTTGCGGCGGCCTTTGGCCGGTTGCGGGAAGCGGCGCCTGATCCCGGCCCCGCCACCTCGCCCGTGGGAATTGGCAATCGGGAATAGGGAATCGGGGAGGAAGTCCTCCCCACGCCACACCCCACCGCGTTTTTCTCACCGCCGCCCCACCCCGCTTCATCATTCCCTTGTCCCACGATTCCCCATTCCCGATTGCCAATTCCCACGGGCGGGGTGGTGGGGCCGGGACCAGACGCCGCTTCCCGGAGTCACCCGTCCTCCCCCTCGATCTCCCTGGCCACCTCGTTGCGATTGCGCCAGGTAACCAGGAAGACAATGACCGCGACGAGAATGACCAGGCCAATGGCGATCTGATCCTCGTGTCGGCGCACATGGCCGATCATCACGACCGCGGTCTGGCCGAAGCCCCAGCCCAGCGCGGTGAAGATGCCGCTCCACACCCAGGCGCTCACACCGCTGCCAATCACGAATTGCGTGACCGGAATTTCGGCCGCGCCGCACGTGATGGGCAGCAGCAGCCGGGCGCCGTACGCGAAGCGCACGGCCAGCGACGCGCGCCACGGACGATGGCGAACCGCATGAAGCAGCTTCGCCATGGGTGCGGCCAGCCAGGGCCAGCGCCGCGCCACGCGCCCGGCACGCCAGCGACCAAGGGCGTACAGCACCACGTCCGCTGACCAGCTGCCGATCGCGCACGCCATCGCGGCTCGCACCGGATGCAGGTGCCCCTGGTGGGCGGCAAAGCCGGCGATCACGGGCGCCGCCTCCTCCGTGAAGATGCTGGTCGCGCCCAGGGTGACATACGCCCAGAGGTGCGACAGCTTGCTCAGCAGCGAGTGAGTCGCGACGATGGTCAGAAACATGGATTCGGGAAAGGTAGCCTCGGACTGGCGCTCGCCGAACATCTGTACGCAGCCCATATTTGGCAACCACAATACCGGCGGTTGCCGGCGGTCCATCACACGCTCTGCGCGCTCTCCGAGGCGGACCATGCGGAAGTCTCCCTTCTGGCTCGTGCCACTTCTCGTCGCCTGCCACGATGCCACGAGCCCCCGTCAGTCAGCGCTGACGTGCGGGCTGACGTCGGGCGCCTCCGTGCCCGCCACGGTGCTCGACCTGTCGGTGGGCGATCCGGCATTCCTGAATCTCTCGGCGGCGCAGGCGAGCTGCCTGCAGTTCGCGCCCCACGCGAACAGCGTGTACCTGCTCACGCTGTTCAACACGGACACGAGTTCGCGGAGCGCTGCCCTGGTGAAGCTGCACGGCAGCTCGCCGGACAGTGCGCAGAGCGCGCGTGTAGTCGCGGCCTCCCCGGCGGCATTGGCGGCAACGACCTCCAGCAACGGGCTGGCACTGAGCGCGCAGATGGCCGGCATGACTCCGGCCGCATTTGCCGCGGGCCAGGCGCTTCACGCTCGCCTGCTGGAAGCGGATCGTCAGCTCGTGCAGCGCCGCGGCGGGCCCGCCGCGCTGAAGATGCGCGCCGTGGCCAATCGTCTGGCATTCGCGCGCCGCGACAGGATACTCTCGCGAGACGCCAGCACCGTCAAGGTCGGCGACACGCTCTCATTTCGCATCCGCGACATCCGGTACGATTCCGACTGTTCGCTGTCCTTTTCCGTGCAGGCACGCGCCGTCTACGCCGGCCCGCACAGCGTGATCTACGAGGACGTCACCGCGCCACTCGCCGGCACGATGGACGATGCGTATGCCGCGATTGGCGCCGAATTCGATTCGCTCACGTACCCCATGCTTGTGCAGTACTTCGGCGATCCGCTCGCCTACGGCCCGCAACTGCGCAATGGCGCAAAGGAGGAAATGCTCTTTTCGCCGGTCGTGAACGATGACTTCTCCGGCGTGGCGGGCTTCGTGACCGCGTGCGATTTCTTTCCAGTCGACACCACCGCCGGTCCGGACTTCGACCTCGTCTCCAACGAGGCCGCGATCTTCTACGCCTATCTGCCGGAGCGTCCGGAAGACGAGGCGCGCTGGTTCGGCTACATTCGCGGTGTGCTCGCGCACGAGTCCAAGCACATCGCGTCGTATGCCGCACATCTGAACAATGGCGCCGCCTCCTTCGAGGAGGAATGGCTCGAGGAGTCAACGGCCCAGACCTCGGCGGAAATTTTTCAGCGCCGCTTCTCGGGCACGTCATGGAAGCACCAGGCGACCTTTGCGGCGACGGTCGGCTGCGAACCCCCGCTCACTCAGTCGAACGGATGCACCGGTGATCATCCCGAAGTGATGCTCGATCACTTCGCCTTTCTGTACGACTACCTCTCCAATGTCACCTCCGAGAGTCCGATCCTGGGCGGTGGCTCGGCGGATTATGGCGGGTCGTGGTCGTTCGTGCGCTGGGCGCTCGATCAGTACGTGCCGTCCGAGGCCGCGGCGCTCCATGCGATGACACAGAGCGTCACCCTCACGGGCATCCCGAACCTGGTCGCGCGCACGAACCAGCCGTTCAGTACGATGGTCGCTGACTGGTCGCTCGCCAGCGTGCTTGCCGGATATCCGGAGGTGACACCCACGTCCTCCCGATACGTGTTCCGGGGGTGGGATGACGCCGGCATCTTCCAGGGCATGCACGACCAGCTTTTCTATACCACCGGTGGCCGGGCCTTTCCGCGTGTGTATCCGTTGCGACCACAGCAACTCCACTTCGGGGAATTCGACTTCGCGGTGCGCATGCCCGGTGGCGGCAGTGCGTACTTCGAGCTCGACAGCCCCACGGCCATGCGGGAGAGTGTGCAGCTCGTTGACCCGTTCCACGACACACTGCTCACGAGCGGACCGATACGGGCCGTTGTGGTACGCGTGAAGTGACGAGGACCGCGGAGCACGGGCATTCGGAAGCGTGATCGCGTACCCGCTCGGCGCCTCACCGCTCCCGTAGTGCACCCATCGCCGTTTCGGCGAAGACGTCCCGGCTGCTCCACAGCCCAATGACCAGCGTGAGCAGCGTTGCACCGGCCGCGAGCGCAATGATGGGCCAGGGTGACGGCGCGAACGGAGCATCGAACACGAAGCGCATGAGCGCCCAGGCCGCCACCACGGAGAGCACGACGCCGGTAGCACTCGCCAGAATGCCGAGCATGGCGTACTCGCTGAGCATGATCCTGCCGATCTGGCCGCGCGTGGCGCCGAGCGTCTTGAGCAGCACGCCTTCGCGGATGCGCTGCCGCCGCGACGCGCCGACCGCGCCAAGCATCACGAGAATTCCGGTGGCCACGCTGAACAGCGCCATGAAGCGGATCGCGACCGCGATGCGCTCCACGATCGCTCCCACCGCGCGCTGCACCGCCGATAGATCAATGCTCGAGACGTTCGAGTAGTGCTCGACTACCGTGCGCTGCAACGCCGCAATCGCGGCAGGCGCGGACGACCGGGTGAGCATGACGAATGTCGCGGGGGCGCCTTCGAGCGCACGGGGCGAGAAGATCACGAAGAAGTTGGGCTCGAAGCGCGCCCAGTTCACCTCGCGAAAGCTCGTCACGACCGTGGGAATGCGCACGCCCTGCACGTCCCACGTGACCGTGTCACCCGGCGCCAGTTGCAATTCGCTGGCGACATCCTGCTCCACGGAAATCCACGGCAGGCCAGTGCCGGGTGCATCGGCTCCGTGAACCCAATGGCCCGCGGTCAGCCTTTCCGAGTGGTTGAGCGTGTCGCGATAGCTCGACCGATACTCCCGGCGCAGCGCCCATGACGGCCGCCGGCGATCGCCGCGCCGCGGTTCCGCTCCCGGCGCGGCAGGCGCTCGCGCCTCGGGTGCGGACCCCGCCCGTGCGGCGGTGTCCGTTCCGCTGATGGTCGCGATGCGCATGGGCACGATCGGCACCTGCTGCAGCAATGGCATGTTCGCGTCGGCAATGAGGGAGTCCAACCCCCTCACCTCATCCGGCTGCACATCGAAGAAGGCGAGGTTGGCGCGCACGTCGGAGTCGCCGAGGGAAAGGCGCGCGACCAGGCTGCGCTGCACGAGGAACACCGTCCCGAGCAGGAAGGCGCCGAATCCGAGCGCCAGCACCACGGCGCGCGTCTGGTTCGACGGACGATACAGATTCGCGATGCCCTGCCGCATCACGAATGGCCAGTGCTCGCGCAGCATGCGGCGCGCGAGACCGCTCAGCGCAGCGGCCGCGAGCCAGAGCAGGGCGATCGCCGCGCCAACCCCCATGCTCATGAAGATGCCCCGCTGCGTGGAGCCCGAGCGCCACACCGCGATGCCGACGACGCTCGCCACGAGCGCCACCACCGCGAGCAGCCGCGCCACATCGCGCGCGGCGCCCTGCGCCGACTCGGCGCCCGCGTCCTGGCGCAGCGCCTGGAGCGGCGTGATGCGCCGCACGCGAAGGAGCGGCAGCAGCGCGAACAGCGCGGCCACCCAGGTCCCAATGACAAGTCCGGTGATCACCGCGCGCGGAACGATGGCCGGCTGCACGGTGACGGGGATGAAGCTCCCGAGTGCGTGCGGCAGCTCGAACTGCACGGCGATGCCGAGCAGCGCGCCAGCGGCAGCGCCGACCAGCCCCAGCGCTGCCGCCTCCGTGAGGTACATCGCCAGCACCTGGAGTTGCGTTCCCCCGAGACAGCGGAGCATGGCAATCGTGTCGGTCTTCTCCGCGACGTACGCATGGATGGCGCTGGCCACGCCGACACCGCCGAGCAGCAGAGCGACGAGCCCCACGAGATCCAGGAAGTCGTGCAGCGTGTCCACGGCGCGCGTGAGCGAGCGTTCGGTCTCGGCGACGGTACGGGCGCGGACGCGGGCATCGGACAGTGTGGCCCGGTACGTCGTGATGAGCTGTGCGGCATCGCGACCGTGTGGCAGCGCCAGCAGCGCCTCGTAGCTGACGCGGCTGCCGAACACGACGAGCCCCGTCTCGCCCAGGAAGCGATGGGCGATGTACACGCGTGGACCGAGCGCCGCGGCGATGCCGATGTCGCCCGGGACGTTGGTGAGCGTTCCGATGATCGCGAACCGTGCGGCGCCGAGCGAGAGCGTGTCACCGACTCGCGCGCCCGTTTCCACCAGCAGCGACGAGTCCACCAGTGCGGCGTGCGACGTCTGCAGGGCAGCCCATCGGCCGGCCGGGCTCGTGCCGATGGAGCCGTAGAAGGGAACGCCCGGCCCCGCCGCGCGCACCTGCACGAGGCGCGTCGCGTTCGCGCGGGGCAGGAGCGCCATGGAGGCGAATGACGTCATGCGGCCGACGCGGATGCCTTCGCCGCGCAGCGTCTCGAGCAGGGAGTCCACCGATGCCGGGAAAGGATCGCGCGACGAGAGCGAGACATCGGCGCCCAGCAGGTCGCGTGACTGGTCATGGATGGCGCGAAGGATGTTGGCCGTGTACGAATCGATCGCGACGAGCGCCGCCACGCCAACCGCGATTGCCGCCATGAAGGTCAGCAGTCGGCGGCGCGATGCGCGGCTGTCGCGCCACGCGAGGGCGGGGACGAAGCGCCAGCGCCCCATCACGACGCGCCGTTCGAGTCGTCTACCACGGCGCCATCGCTGAGGCGGATGATGCGGCCGGCGCGGCTCGCGAGCGCGGGGTCGTGCGTGACGAGTATTACGGTGGAGCCCGCATCGCGATTGAGCGACTCGATGAGCGAGATGATGCGCTCGCCGGTGTCCGAGTCGAGATTGCCGGTTGGTTCATCGTCGAAGAG
>Ga0207640_10001656_pt1 | contig 11946 bp, 12 predicted proteins | sample KBSCornC42_FD_184300 | JGI IMG/M metagenome (GOLD analysis project Ga0207640, IMG submission 184300) | Corn rhizosphere microbial communities from Kellogg Biological Station, Michigan, USA - KBS Corn C4-2 (SPAdes) (version 2) | ecosystem: Host-associated > Plants > Roots > Rhizosphere > Soil ... | reverse complement strand
CTGCCCGCCCATCGTCGGAAGCAGCGCGTCCGGCTTCTCCTTCTCGATGATCTTGGCGACGATCTCCGGGGTGATCGGCTCGATATAGGTGGCGCCAGATTCCCCTTCCCCACCCACGAGCTCCGGGTCGGTCATGATCGTCGCCGGGTTCGAATTGACCACGATGACGCGATAGCCCTCGGCCTTCAGCGCCTTGACGGCCTGACTCCCCGAATAATCGAACTCGGCCGCCTGGCCGATGACGATCGGCCCGGCCCCGATAATCAGGATGGAGGAGATGTCTGTGCGCTTAGGCATGCAGAGAGACCGCCTTGACTCCCTTTCCCCTCGCGGGAGAGGGTTGGGGTGAACCGGCTAAACCCCCTCTCCCCTCCGCGGGAGAGGGTTGGGGTGAGGGGGCTAAATGGCAAGGCACCACTTCCTGACGACCAGATCGCGACGTCTGCGCCGCGACTCCACCGATGCCGAACGCAAACTCTGGACCATCCTCCGCAACGGGCAAATGAACGGTCTCAAGTTCCGCTGCCAGGTCGAGATCGACGGCTATATCGCCGACTTCCTCTGCCCCGAGAAGCGTCTGATCATCGAAGTCGACGGCGGCCAGCATGCGCCCAAAAAGGACGCGCGCAGAACTGCATTCTTGGAGAGTCAGGGTTTCCGTATCCTTCGCTTCTGGAACAACGATGTGCTGCAAAATCTGGATGGTGTCTGGACGGCGATAGAGGATGCCCTGACCACGCCCCCTCACCTGACGCGCTGACGCGCGCCACCAGCGGCCGGGTCGGACCGTCTGGGGGAGGGTCCGCTTCCGGACGCTCCCGCGATGGGGAGAGGGGTTCGGGCCCGCCCCGATGATCAGGATGGAGGAGATGTCGGTGCGCTTAGGCATTAGACTGCGCCTCCGTTGTCACGAACGGCGCACCGCATTTTGTGCATTGATCAGGCAAACGCCAAAGCTGCCGCGAATACATAGGCCCGAACAACTGGTCTTTGGCGACGCTGCCTTTGGCGCTGCCATGAAGGCGATATGCCGGCCAAGCGCATCGATAGCACTTTATGTTAAACACCCAAGCTGCAGGCATGGCCAAGCAGACTAAGACAAAACCCAACCAGAAGATCCTCAACAAGAATGCGATGAACATTCCGCCTATGCCTGCGTAAAGCACCCAGCGCGCTGGCACCTCCCACCTCTGCGCAATCTCGAAGCGACGCGGAATTTGGTCATCGCAAGCGATCACCGCATCATCCCCACGAATTTCTCGAACAGGTAGAAGCTGTCCTGCGGGCCGGGGCTGGCCTCCGGGTGATATTGAACGCTGAACGCGGGCTTGTCCGTGAGCTCGATCCCGCAATTGCTGCCGTCGAACAGCGACACATGGGTCTCGCGCACATTATCCGGCAGGCCCTCCCGCTCGACCGCGAATCCGTGGTTCATGCTGGTGATCTCGACCCGCCCGTCCTCCAGCCGCTTGACCGGGTGGTTGGCGCCGCGATGACCCTGGAACATCTTTGACGTCTTGCCGCCAACCGCCAGCGCCAGCATCTGGTGACCGAGGCAGATGCCGAACAGCGGCTTTCCGCTCTCCAGCATCGCCCTAATCACCGGCACCGAATATTCGCCCGTAGCCGCCGGGTCGCCGGGTCCGTTCGACAGGAAGAAGCCGTCCGGCTCGTGGGCCATGATCTCGTCGAACGAGGCGGTCGCGGGAACCACCGTCACCCGCGCCCCGGCTTCGACCAAATTGCGGAAGATGTGGCGCTTCGAGCCGTAATCGACGGCGACGACGTGCGGACGCCGGTCCTCCTGGCCCGCGCCGGAATAACCGGCGTTCCATTCCCACTTGCCGCCGGCCCAGCGCTCGACCTGAAGCCGACTGACTTCCTTCGCCAGGTCCATGCCTTCGAGGCCGGGCCACTCCGCGGCCATTTTCTGCAGCCTGTCGAGATCAAACTCGCCCGCCGCATTGTGAGCGATGGCGATGTTCGGCGGCCCCTCTTCGCGCACCAGCTTCGTCAGCGCACGCGTATCCACCCCCGCGATCCCGATCCGCCCCCATTTGCGCATCCAGTCGGCGAAATCCTGTCCCGCGCGATAGTTGGAGGGCGCCGTCACCCGGTCGCGCACCAGGCAGCCCAGCGCATGCGCCTCGGTGGCCTCGATATCTTCGTCGTTGGCGCCGACATTGCCGATGTGCGGGAACGTGAAGGCGATCACCTGCCTGGCGTAGGAGGGATCGGTCATCACCTCCTGGTATCCGGTCATCGCCGTGTTGAAGCACAGCTCGCCGACTGCCTCGCCCTCGGCTCCGAACCCCTGCCCCCAGATCGTCCGTCCATCGGCGAACACCACGACTCCCGTCGCGCCCTTTAGCTGGGGGGCGCGCGTGAGTTGTGCGTCGGCCATTGGCGGGAAGAGCCTTTCCGTCAGGGTTGAACAGCGATGTCGCTAAGGGATTGCCGCTAGGGTGATTCGCAACCCCCGTCAACGGCTGGTCACCAGCAAAATCCGCCGCTAGGGCTAGCCGTTTCCTCGAAGAGATAGAGCGATGATCCGGGACGACATCAAGGCCGCGACGATTGCGGCGATGAAGGGCGGCGACAAGGAAACGACCGCGACCTTGCGGCTGGTTTCGGCCGCGATCAAGAATCGCGACATCGAGGCGCGCACCGGCTCCGCTCCCGCCGACGACGATCAGCTCGTCACCGAAGTGCTTCAGAAGATGATCAAGCAGCGCCGCGAATCGGCTGACGTCTACCGCAAGGGCGGCCGTGAAGATCGTGCCGCCGCCGAGGAAAGTGAGATCGCGGTCATCGAACGCTTCCTTCCGAAGCAGATGAGCGACGAGGAAGCGCGGGCGGCCATTTCCGCCATCGTCGCCGAGACCGGCGCCTCGTCAATCAAAGACATGGGCCGGGTAATGGCGGAGGTAAAAGCCCGCCACGCCGGCGAACTCGAACCTGCGCGAGCGAGCGCCTTGGTGAAAGCCGCGCTGTCCTAAAGAAAACGGCCCCGCCGCGCGAGCGACGGAGCCGAGTTCAATCGAAAAGCTCGATAGCTTCTATCTTGCGGCTGCGGCTGCCGGTTTGGCGCCCGCTCCGCTCGCGGTGAGCCCGGTCACGCCGTCCATCGCCAGCTTTGCCAGACGAATGGCGACTGTCGTTGCGACCGCCCCGGCCATCGCCGTCTGAAGGTTCAACGCTACTGCATTCAGCTGAGCGCCGATCGCCGGGATGTGAGTAAGAGCCGTGCCGATAAGCGGCAAAGCGACGACGAGAACGGCCGCGATAACGTTCCGATCGTCCGGCATGGAAATGCCGGAAACCAGGCCGAGCACGACCAGGACCAACGCAATATCTACCCTGCCAAGGGCGACAAACCCGGCAACGACTGCAAGCACTATGTAGAGAGTGCGGGCAATATCCCCGATCTTCATCATCATTGAAGCCCCTTCCCAATCGCCCCGTCCCGGCGACCCGAGTGTGCCATTTCGGGGTCGAAACAGGTTACGCCGAATTTAACCAGCAGGCAGCGGAAATGAATCGTTTCGAATCAGTGCTCAAGCGCTCCCCTGTGGATAAGTTTCAGCCGCTGTTTGCGGGCTGCGGGGCGTGTGGCAATGTGAGTCGCGATGAGTCTTTCTCCCGCCTGGCTGGATGAATTGCGGGCGCGCACTCTGCTCTCGTCCGTCATCGGGCCGTCGGTGAAGCTGATCCGCGCCGGACGTGAATGGAAGGCCTGCTGCCCGTTCCACAATGAGAAGACGCCGAGCTTCACCGTCAACGACGAGAAGGGCTTCTATCATTGCTTCGGCTGCGGGGCGCACGGCGATGCGATCCGTTTCCTGACCGACCAGCGCGGGCTACCCTTCATGGATGCGGTGAAGGAACTTGCGGCCAAGGCCGGCATGGAAGTTCCAGCACCCGATCCGCAGGCGCGTGAACGGGCCGAGCGCACCGCGTCACTCACCGACGTGATGGCCGCCTGCCAGAAATGGTTTGCCGAGCAACTCCAGGGGATCGAGGGAGCGAGCGCGCGCGAGTATCTCAAAAAGCGGGAGATCGATTCTGGGCAGATCGCCCGCTTCGGGATCGGCCTCGCGCCAGACGGCCGCAACGGCCTCAAACGCGCACTCGCCGCGCTCGGTGAGGACAAGCTTGTCGAAACCGGTATGCTTATCCAGCCGGAAGAGAGCGGCAAGGAGAGCTACGACCGCTTCCGCGGCCGGCTGATGATCCCGATCCGCGACCAGCGCGGGCGGGTGATCGCGTTCGGAGGCCGAATCCTCGGCGAAGGCGAGCCGAAATATCTGAACTCGCCCGACACGCCGCTCTTCGACAAGGGCCGCACCCTCTACAACATCGACCAGGCCGGCCCCGCCAGCCGACAGGCCAAGCGGCTGATCGTGGTCGAAGGCTATATGGACGTGATTGCCCTAGATCGCGCCGGGATCGCCGAGGTCGTGGCGCCCAACGGCACCGCGGTCACCGAGGCGCAGCTCGAAAAGATGTGGCGCCTCGATCCCGCGCCGATCCTCTGCTTCGATGGCGATAGCGCAGGCAAGAAGGCCGCAATCCGCGCCGCGCTGCGCGCGCTCCCTCACATTGGGCCCGAGCGGACTCTGCGCTTCGTCGAGCTTCCCGCGGGGCAGGACCCGGACGATCTAGTGAGATCGGGAGGCCGAGAAGCAGTCGAAGCCCTCATCGCCGAACCCGAACCGCTCGACCAGCGGCTGTGGCGGCACGAACGCGACGCCCAGCCGCTGACTACGCCCGAGGCGCGCGCCGGCCTTCGCCAGCGGCTGATCGAACATTCGCAGGCGATCGCCGACCCCGAACTTCGCCGGCTCTACCGCGACCAGTGGCTCGCACGCTTCGAAAGCGAAGCCGCGCAGGTACGGCCGCCATTCCGCCGCGATTTCAAACCCAATGCGCGCGGCAAATCCGGCCGCTTTGGCAAATGGACCCCGCCCGAGCCTCCCGCCAGCGACACCGCCCGGCGCATCGCCCGCTCCGGGATCGACAGCGCCACTGCTCGCGCCCTCATCCTCGGCTTTGCCCAATTCCCCGAAGCGCTGGCCGCGCATTGCGAGCAGCTTGCGGCGCTCCCAATTGACGACCGGCGCCTCGCCGCCGCCCGCGACCGCCTTGTGGATGCCGCGCTTTCGGCGGAAAAGCTTGATCGGCAGGCGCTTGCCACCATATTGGAAACTGCCGGACTGGCGGTGCGGTCGAAAAACCCGCGGCAGACCGGCGGAATCGGCTTTTCCTTCACCCGTAGCGAGACCGAGCCCGAACGGGCGGTACGCGACCTGGGGGTCGCGATCGACGCGCTTGCGGCGAAGGAGGAGATCGATACGGCTCTTGCCGACGCTCTCGAGCGTTTCAGGGCCGGAGAGGATGATGCGATCGAGGACCAGCTTCGGCTGCACTCGGCGCAGAGGGAAATCACAGAGCGGCTGGCGCAACTCGCCGGCACTGAGTAAGCGGCGCGACGACCATGGCGAAGACAGACACTGTAGATAGCGAAACCGAGACCGGCGATGCGCCGCTGCTCGATCTCAACGACGCGTCGATCAAGAAGATGATCGCCCGCGCCAAGAAGCGCGGAATCATCACCGTCGACGAGCTGAACGAGGCCCTGCCCTCCGACCAGATGTCGCCCGACCAGATCGAGGACATCATGTCCGCGATCAACGAGATGGGCATCAACGTCGTCGAGAATGACGAAGCCGGCGACGACGACGAGGAAGAGAAAGAGGCCGAGCCCGAGGACGAGGTCGATCCCCTCGACGACGGCGGCCCCCGCCCCGCAGCCGCGACCAAGAAGGAAGCCGTCGACCGAACCGACGATCCCGTCCGCATGTACCTTCGCGAGATGGGCGCCGTGGAATTGCTCTCCCGCGAGGGCGAAATCGCCATCGCCAAGCGGATCGAGGCCGGCCGCGACACGATGATCTGGGGGCTTTGCGAAAGCCCGATGACCTTCAATGCGATCATCGAATGGTCCGACAACCTCAACGAAGGCCGGATGCAGCTGCGCGAGATCCTCGATCTCGAAGCCATGCTGTCCAAGGGCCCGACCGCCGAGCAGCTTTCCGAAAGCGAGGAAGGCGAAGGCGCGGAAGGCGAGATCAGCGAGAAGACCGCCGGCCCCACCATTAGGCAAGAGGAAGAGGTCGAGGACGAGCCGGAAACTTCATCCGACGATGAAGACGAGGATATGGTCGAGCGGCGCGCCAAGCCGCAGGCGGAGGAGGAGGACGACGAGAACGCCCTCTCCCTCGCCCAGATGGAAGAGCAGCTGAAGCCGCAGGCGCTCGAGAAATTCGCCGCCATCACCGCGCTCTTCAAGAAATTCGCCAAGCTTCAGTCGGCGCGGCTCGATTCCATGTCGGCCGGTGTCGCCTTCGCGCCCTCGGACGAGAAGAAGTATCAGAAGCTCCGCGAGGAGTTGACCGCCGAGGTCGAGAGCGTCCAGTTTCACCAGGGCAAGATCGAATATCTGGTCGATCAGATGTACGCCTATAACCGGCGGCTGATGGCGCTAGGCGGCCAGATGCTCCGCCTCGCCGAGCGGCACCGCGTGCCGCGCAAGAGCTTCCTCGATCACTATACCGGCCATGAGCTCGACGAGAGCTGGCTCGACGAGGTCGCGGGAATCGACAAGAAATGGGCCGCCTTCGCAGCCTCCGAGGCCGACACCGTCGCCCGGATCCGCGGCGAAATCTCGGAGATCGCGCAGGGCGTCGGCACCTCGCTCCCCGAGTTCCGCCGGATCGTCAACCAGGTCCAGAAGGCGGAGCGCGAGGCGCGCATCGCCAAGAAGGAAATGGTCGAGGCCAACCTCCGCCTCGTCATCTCCATCGCCAAGAAATACACCAACCGCGGCCTCCAGTTCCTCGACCTCATCCAGGAGGGGAACATCGGCCTGATGAAAGCGGTCGATAAGTTCGAATACCGCCGCGGCTACAAATTCTCAACCTACGCCACCTGGTGGATCCGCCAGGCGATCACCCGCTCGATCGCCGACCAGGCGCGCACCATCCGAATCCCGGTGCACATGATCGAAACGATCAACAAGCTGGTCCGCACCGGCCGCCAGTTCCTTCACGAGACCGGCCGCGAAGCGACGCCCGAGGAGCTCGCCGAGCGCCTCTCCATGCCGCTCGAAAAGGTCCGCAAGGTCCTCAAGATCGCCAAGGAGCCGATCAGCCTCGAAACCCCGATCGGCGACGAGGAAGACAGCCACCTGGGCGATTTCATCGAGGACAAGAATGCGGTGATCCCGGTCGACGCCGCGATCCAGTCCAACCTCAAGGAAACCGTCACCCGGGTCCTCGCCAGCCTAACCCCCCGCGAAGAGCGCGTGCTGCGCATGCGCTTCGGCATCGGCATGAACACCGATCACACGCTGGAGGAAGTCGGGCAGCAGTTCAGCGTGACGCGAGAGCGTATCCGGCAAATTGAGGCAAAGGCGTTGCGTAAGCTCAAGCATCCGTCGCGTTCGAGAAAAATGAGGTCATTTTTAGACCAGTAGCGTCATCCCGGCCTTGAGCCGGGATCCGCCTTTGCTCTTATCGCCTTCACTTCAACGGCAGCGGCTCGAGCCCGAAATCCTCTGCGAGATCGCGCCACGTTGGCTTGAGCGAGTGGATCAGGTCGTACTTCCATCCCCGCGGCCAGCGCTTGATTGCTTTCTCACGCTGGATCGCGTGCTCCATCGTCTCATGCACCTCGAACCAGACGAGGCGCTTAATCCCGTATCGCTTGGTAAAGCCGTCAACGACGCCTTCCCGGTGTTGGCCGATGCGGCCGAGCAGGTTCGACGTTACGCCGGTATAGAGCGTGCTGTGTGACGCGCGGGCAAGAATGTAGACGCATGGCTGCCGATCCATCCGGCCATCAAGGACAAGGCGGATGCCGGATCAAGTCCGGCATGACGACTGCTGGGGGCAGTCGGAGATGGCGGACTCGGCATGACGGCAGGCCATGCTGCCTTGACCATAGTCCCACCTTCTCTACCATCCCCATCGCTCGGGGAGTCGATTGGGGGCGATCAGAATGATGCGGATTGCCGGTCGCGCGCGGGTGCCCGCCTGCACGCTTCCTGCGACGCTTCTGCATTGTTTGCCTTCCCTCCCGATCGTTGAGAATAGGGAGGGTCGGGATGCGTGGCTGTAAATTGGTGCTGCTAGCGTTCTCGCTGCCGTTGGCCGCCTGCGGCGGTGGTGGGGGCGGTGGTTCTTTTCCAACACCAACGCCGACCCCAACACCCACACCGACTCCAACACCCACACCGACTCCAACACCCACGCCGACACCGACACCGACACCGACACCGACACTGACCTATCTGCATAACTTCCAGCCGCCGCTAGATGGCGGGCAGCCGAACGGGCCGTTGCTTCAGGCGAGTGACGGCAATTTCTATGGCACAACCCGGGCCGGCGGAGCCAACCTGTGCGCAGGCACCATGCCCTGTGGGACCATTTTCAAAATGGCTCCGGATGGAACCGAGACCATTCTTTATTCTTTTGGCGCGTCTGCTACCGACGGTTTTTTTGCCGGAGGACCACTGATCGAAGGCAAGGATGGAGCGCTTTACGGCACGACCGCCGACGGCGGCGCTTACGGGGATGGTACAGTCTTCAGGATCACACCCCAGGGCGCGTATTCCATCATCTATTCCTTCGGTGCCTCGCCTACAGACGGCATCGGGCCGGTCGCCGGTGTGATCCAGGCGAGCGACGGCAACTTTTACGGCACGACCGCCGACGGCGGCGCCAATCACTGCATCCAGATTCCGCAGACAGGCGGCAATTGCGGAACGGTTTTCAAGCTGACACCCGCTGGTCAGGAAACGGTGCTCTACTCGTTCGGCGGTTCGGTATCCGATGGCGTTGAGCCAATCGGCGGGCTTCTGCAGGCCAAGGACGGCAATTTCTATGGAACCACATTGACGGGTGGCGCGGGCACGTGCGGACCGAGCGCATTGCCCTACAATTGCGGAACCGTCTTCAGGATCACGCCCACCGGCGTGGAAACGGTGATGCATTCTTTCGCAACTTTTCCTGGCGACGGTATTGCTCCGCAGGGCACGCTGATCCAGGCAAGTGATGGTGCATTTTACGGAACCACTCCGTCGGGCGGTGGCGGGGCTGGAGGCCACGATTGTGGCGGCTATGGTTGCGGCACGGTCTTCAAGATGACGTCGACGGGTCAGCTCACGATCGTCTATTCGTTCGCGACAAGCTCGAATGCGGATGGATACGGTCCCGCCCCCTTCCTGATCCAGGCGAACGATGGCAACTTCTACGGCACAACCGGCTCGGGGGGCGCCAATGGCGGCGATCTTGCTGGCACGATCTTCGAACTGACGCCCTCGGGGACGAAAACCACCCTCTACTCATTCGGGCCGCCAAATGAGCAACCGTCGAACCCGCTCGCGGGTGTGATCCAAGGTCGTGATGGAGCTTTCTATGGCGTGACGAACTATAGCGCGCTCGATACCGGAGGATCCGGAACCATCTTCAAGCTGGTCTTGCAGTAAGGTAATGAAGCAGAAGCGAGCTGGCTTCGCAGCGGGAAAGGGTGGCATCGCGTCAACGAAACTCGCTAATCCCGCCGAACAATGAGCCGCAACGCCACCCTCGACCTCTACGTGCTGGTGATGATCGCGTTGATCGTCGGGCTCGACGTCACCCTGTTGCGCGGGCATTTCGCTGCGCGGCTGATTCTCAACATCGCCACCGTCCTTCTGTTCGGGATCGGCTGGCTGCTGTTCCTGCGCCGCCGCTAACCGCTCGTTCGCACTCGCTTGCACGCCATCCGGGCTTCGCGCTCTACTGTCCCCAAACCGTCACATTCTCTACATACCGGCGGATCGGGGGGCGCATGAACAACGACAATCCTACCGAACCTCCACTCGCCCGCCGAATCGCCGCCGAGGGCGTTGGGGCCTTCTTCCTGTTCGCCTGCGTGATCGGCTCGGGGATCATGGCGCAGAACCTCAGTCAGGGTAACGACGCCGTCGCCTTGCTCGTCAACACCCTGGCGACCGGGGCGATCCTGTTCGTTCTGATCACGATGCTCGGCCCGATTTCGGGAGCGCATATGAACCCGGCGGTCAGCCTTGTCGCGGCGGCGAGGCGCGAGCTTCGCTGGGGCGATGCGGCCGCCTATATCGCCGCGCAGTTCGCCTTCGGGATCCTTGGCGCCTGGGCCGCGCACCTGATGTTCGGCCTTCCGACGCTGCAGCTGTCGGTGAAGGCGCGGACCGGGGTCGGCCAGGATGCGGGCGAGTTCATCGCCACCTTCGGCCTGATCCTGACGATCCTCGGCACCGTCCGTTATCGCGAGCGATGGGTCCCGGCGACGGTCGCGCTCTACATCACCGCCGCTTACTGGTTCACCTCCTCGACCAGCTTCGCCAATCCGGCGATCACGGTGGCGCGGAGCCTCACCAACACGTTCGCCGGAATCGCGCCGCACGACGTGCCGATGTTCATCGTCGCCCAGCTTCTCGGCGCGGCTTGCGCGGCGCTGCTCGCGCGGTGGCTGTTCGATCAGCCCTGAATTTTCCCTGTCCTACAAATGAGTTTGTGTGATTGAGAATGGCGGATGCAGCACCAGCCGCCGCCCTCACCTCGTCCCGGTATATTCGTTGCCGACAAAACCGAACGGCATCCCGGAGACGGCGGCTGCGCTGATCAGGCACTCGACCGTGGAAAAATCCACCGGCGGCTTCCCCGCAGGGCCGGGCCAGAGATCGACATGCCCATGGAAGGACCGGAACGCGCCCTTCGCCTTCGGTCCGCACACAGTCTCAAGCCGCCGAGCGAAGCGAAGATTGTCGCTCTTCCCCTTTTTCATATTTCGGGACCTTCGCCAGCAGCCCGCGCTGCCGCAGCCATTCGCGCGCATTATCTTGCATCCAGGCGCTCGCCGCAGCCGCGCGCGGGCTCTTCTCTTCCATCTGGGAATACAGACTCCAGTATGCCTTGTTCTCCGGTTCTGGGAAGATGACGTAGCGGATGGTGTCCAGCGACACCTGCACCGCGCAGCGCATCTTCGATTCCGGCACGGCCGAGACGCCGGAGACTTCGACGACTTCCTCTTGCAGCTCGTCGTCTTCCTTCACGCTCACCTGATCGAACCCGCAGGCCTTGACGCGCTCGGCAGCTACTTCCGTCGGCACAGGCGCGGGCAGCGCACTGGCGTGTGCGGCGGCGCCGGAGAGGAACAGCAGGACGGTTAGGGCCAGCATTCGGTGACAGTAGCGGAGAACTCGCCAAACAAGAATTCCCTGTCCTACAAGCGGGCTCCTGTGATCTACACTCGCGGATGCAGCACCAGCCGCCCCGCTCTGCCGTTCAGCGCCTCGTCGGCTCCGCATCGACGCAGCCGAAGCTGACGAAGTTGACAAAGCTGACACACCCCCTCCCCCCTCGCGGTTCGGGCAGAAGCGACATTCCCGAAACCGCTCCGTCAGTGCGAAGATTAGTGAAGATTCGCTCGAAAGCCCGAGCGCAGCGCGGCTTTCACTTCCGGTTCAACTTGCGGATGCGTAACGCGCCGAACGCGCTGCACTCTCTCCGGAAACCCTCCCCGCCTTGTCCGTCTACCGGCTCTCCTCCCCTTACGAACGCGCGCCGCTGGGGCGGCGGGCGGCGGGGCTCGCGCTGGCGTTCGCCATCGATTTGCTGTTGCTGCTCGCGCTTCTCACGCTGGGGAGACAGACCGAGGCGCCGCAGCCGGCGCCGAAACCTTTGGTCATCGATCTGCTTCCCGCCCGGCGAAGCGCGGCCGCACCAGCCGCCACCAAAGCAGCGGCAGCCAAGCCGCGAACGACTCCCAAGGCCGCGATCATGCCGAAGCCTCCGCTCGTCGTTCCAGTCAAGCCGCCGATCGTCACTCCGCCGCCCGGCCTCATCCCGATGAGCAAGG
>Ga0207640_10001655_pt1 | contig 11952 bp, 10 predicted proteins | sample KBSCornC42_FD_184300 | JGI IMG/M metagenome (GOLD analysis project Ga0207640, IMG submission 184300) | Corn rhizosphere microbial communities from Kellogg Biological Station, Michigan, USA - KBS Corn C4-2 (SPAdes) (version 2) | ecosystem: Host-associated > Plants > Roots > Rhizosphere > Soil ... | reverse complement strand
GCTCGTCGGCGAAATCCACCGCCTGACTCCCAAGCCGATCCGCTACGTCGTCAACACCCATTATCACGCCGACCACACCGGCGGGGACCAGGCGCTTCGCGACGCGGGCGCGATCATCATCGCCCATCGCAACGTTCGCGGCTGGGTCAGGACCGAGAATGTGCACCTGCTCGGAGCCCAGATCACGCCGGCATTCCGCGCGCAGATCGCGGCCTTGCCGCTGCCGGACGTCACGACCGACAAGGATTTCACCGTCTGGCTCGGCGCGCGCAAGGTCGTGGTTCGAACGGTCCTCGGCCACACCGGCGGCGACCTCACCGTCTTCGTGCCCGACGCCAAGGTGCTGTTCACCGGCGACCTCCTGTGGCGCAAGATCCCGCCCAACCTGATCGACGGATCGGTCAGCCAATGGCAGGCGACCGACAGCGCCTTCGCCGGAATGCGCGACGCCGGGCATATCGTCTACATCCCGGGCCATGGCGACGTTGCCAACGTCACGGACGTGCAGGACTTCCGCGAATATCTGCTCGATCTTCAGCGCCTGGTCGCGGCGGCGCGCGGAGCGCGCCTCAAGGGCGATGCAATGGCACAGGCAGTGGCGCCCAAGCTTCGGGCACTCCATCCCGACTGGACGATCAGCGATCGGGCGCTCGCCTCCGAAGTCAAATACATGGCCGAGGAGCTGGCAGGCACCAAGCGGCGCCCGGTGCCTCAGCCGGACTGAAGCGTCGGCTCAAGCGCTCAGCCGATACTGTTTCAATAGGTCGTAGAGCGTCGGCCGGCTGATCCCGAGCAGCTTGGCCGCGCCGGAGATGTTGTTGTCGGTGCGGCTCATCGCCTGGCGGATCGCCTTGCGGTCGGCGATCTCGCGCGCGGCCCGCAGGTTGATCGGCAGTACGTCTTGGCCGACGTCGGTCGCCGTCTGCAGGTCGAGGTCGGCCGCGGTCACGCTCTTGCCATCGGTCATGATCACCGCGCGCTTGATCCGGTTCTCGAGCTCGCGGACGTTGCCCGGCCAGCCATAAGCGTCGATCGCTTCGACCGCGTCGGGGCTCAGCGACTGGACGCCGGGATTGAGTTCGCGCCCGAAGCGGTTGACGAAATGGCGGGCAAGCAGGACCGCGTCGCCCGACCGCTCCGCAAGCGACGGGATCTTCACCACGATCTCGGCGAGGCGATAATAGAGATCCTCACGGAAGCGGCCGTCGGCGGTCATTGCTTCCAGGTCCTGGTGAGTCGCGCAGACGATCCGCGTGTCGACCGTGATCGTCTGACGCCCGCCGATCCGCTCGATCACTCGCTCCTGGAGGAAGCGCAGCAGCTTGACCTGCAGCGGCAGTGGGATGTCGCCGACCTCGTCGAGGAACAATGTCCCGCCCTGTGCCAGCTCGATCTTGCCGACGTTCGACTTGACCGCGCCGGTGAAAGCGCCGCGCTCATAGCCGAACAGCTCGGCCTCGAGCAGGTTCTCCGGGATCGCCGCGCAATTGATCGCGATGAAATCGCCCTTGCGCCCGCTCTTCTCGTGAACGGCGCGGGCAAGCAGCTCCTTGCCGGTTCCGCTTGCGCCGAGCAGCATGACCGAGACATCCGCAGTCGAGACGCGCTCGATAGTCCGAGCAACCTTCAGCATCTCCGGCGCAGCGGTGATGATCGAGCCGAGCACGGTTCCAGCCGCCCCGGTCTCCAGCCGTCGGTTCTCGTCCTCGATCTCGTGCAGGTGGAACGCGCGCGCGACGATCAGCCCGAGTTCGTCGATATCGACCGGCTTCTTGTAGAAATCATAGGCGCCCATCGCGATCGCACGCGTGGCGCTTTCGCGGGCTCCATGACCGGTCGCCACGATCACCTTCGTATCCGGCTTGAGCCGGAGAATCTCGGCCAGGGTTGCGAAGCCCTCTTCGGTGCCGTCCGGGTCGGGCGGAAGCCCGAGGTCGAGCGTCACCACGGCCGGCTCGTGCGCGCGAAGCGCGTCGATGGCGCTCGGCCGGTCGCTCGCGCACACCACCTCGTAGCCGTCGTAGGCCCATTTGAGCTGCCGCTGGAGCCCCTCGTCATCCTCGACAACCAGCAGGACTTTCTGTTCTTCGCTCATGCGATCTTCCGTTCGGGTTCGCGCGCGGGCTCGGCGGCCGGCAGGCTGATAGTGAAGGTGGTGCCCTGGCCGGGCCGGCTGTCGACGCTGATCTGCCCGCCCATGGCGAGGATCAGCGATCGCGCTTCGAATGCGCCGATCCCGAATCCGCCCGACTTGGTCGAGGCGAAGGGCTGGAACAGGCGATTGCGGATGAAGTCGCCGTCCATGCCCACGCCCTTGTCGGCGATCGAGATGGTGACCTCGCCTTCGCCGCCGACGACCCGTACCGTCACCGGCGTTCCGCTGCTGGCATCGACCGCGTTCTGGATGAGGTGTCCGACCGCCTGCTCGAGCGCGGTCGCGTCGACCAGGGCCGACACGCTTGCATCGCCAAGCAGCTGGACGTCGCGGTCGCGCCGCTTGGCCGCGATGGCGCCGCCGAGAATCGGGCGAAGCGGCTGCGCCTCGAGCCGCTGCACGCGTGCCTGCGAGTGGGGCGCAAGGCGCGCCAGAAGCTCGTTCATCTTGCCGACCGAAGATTGGAGGGTCGCCACCATGTCGGCACGGAACTCGGGATTGTCGGCGTGGCGCTCGGCGTTGCGCGAGAGCAGCGACAGCTGGCTGACGAGATTCTTGATGTCGTGGAGGATGAAGGCGAAGCGGCGGTTGAACTCCTCGAAGCGGTGGGCATTGGCGAGCGCCTCCTGCCCGAGCGCTTCGGCGAGCGAACTCGCCGCCTGACCGCCAGCCGTCCGGAGAAGGTCGAAATCCTCCCAGTCCAGCGCCCGGCGATAGTCCGGCGCTGCAAGAACGACGATCCCGACCAGCCGCCGCTGGTGGAGCAGCGGAACGCTGACCCAGACGGATTCGTCCTCGATCATCCAGGATGGGAAAGGGAGCGCCTTGTCGACGGCGGCCGCCCAGCCTCGCCGAAGCGCTTCGAACTCGACGATTCGCCCGCTCGCCTCGATCGCGCTCCACAGCCCGCGCGACTCCTGGAGTCCGGTCCGGGGGACATTGCCCGGCCAGTTCCAGCTTGCCGCGACCGCGAGCGCGCCGCCGTCGCCGACCAGCAGCAGCCCGCCGGGCGCATCGACGATGTCGGCGAAGGCTTTCACCAGCCGCTCGGTCAACGGCGGAGCGTCGGCACCCGCGCGTCCGAGAGTCTCGGTGAAGCGCAGCCATTCGGTGCGATAGTCGTAGCGGTGCTCGAACAAATGCTTGGCGAGCTTGACCTTGGCCCAGCCGCGCGCGCGGGCGCTTGGAAGCAGCACCATCGCCCCGACCGTCATGACCGCGAGCACGCAGATCATCAGCGCGGCTGACCAGTCGACTCCGGAGCCGCGGAGCGCCGTCGCGACGATCGCCATCAGCGCGAAATAAGCGCAGATCGCGAGCAGCGAGAGCGACTGGAAGGTCGCCGCGCGCGACAGGCGAATCCGCCATCCGCTCTCCTCCCGCGTGGCGAAGGCGAACAGTGGCGCAGTGAACGCCACGGCGAGGCCGCGCCATTCGGCGAGGCCGCGCGCGGTCGCCGAACCGAGATAGGCGACCGTGTAGAGGTTGAGATCGTAGATCCAGATCAGAGCCAGCCCGAGGGTCGCAAGGCGGATATGCGATCGGCTCGCGGGCGCCGCTTGGCCGTAGACATTGTGGACGAGCACCAGCGCGCCGGCGGCGGTCGTGATCCGGAGGATAAGGCCGGTCTGCCCGATCGGACCGCTCGGCGAGATCAGCTGCAGCGTGTCGGCGATCAGCTGCATTCCGATCACCGCGGCAACCGCGCCATAGACCAGTTTCAGCCCGTGCTGCCGGTCCTCGCTCGCGGTGGACAGGCTGTAGAGCAGGCTGATCCAGAGAAGGTTGCGGGCGCTCTCGGCATAGCCGACGATGGCCTCCGCGGGAGACACGGCAGTGAGCCATGCCCAGCAGGCGGTGAGTGCGAACGCGCCGGCGAGCAGCCGCTGCGACGGCTGCCGCACGGCGTTGCCGAGGCGCCAGATCATCAGCGCGGTGAACAGCGCCGCGGCGAGCGCATGGCTCCAGAAGGCGATCAGCGCGTCCACGCCGGCCCTCCCCGACCCGCCAATGTCAATTCCACCGACATGACGGCAGGTGTCGCTAAACTTTACAAAGAAGTGGTGAACGCGGCGCCAAAGCGGCGAAGTCGCTTATCCTTTTTTCAGCACGTCGAGCGCGGCCACAGTCATCGCTTCGGTCGCGGTCGAAATCACTGCCTCGGCGTCCGGCGCCCAGAAGGGACTGTGCAGCGACGGCAGCTTCAAGGTGTCGCCCTTGACCGCGTCCCACTTGGCCTGCGGAACGCCGCCGACCCAGAAGATCGTGCTCTGCTTGGTCTTGTCGGCGAGCCAGTAGCGGCCGAAATCCTCGCCGGCCATGATCGGCTTTGTTTCCACCACGCGCGCATCGCCGAAATGCTGGCGAAACAGCGAGATGAGGTGAGTCGACAGCGCATCGGTGTTGAACGTCGATGGCGTGTACATCGCGTCGCTGACGGTCAAGATCGGCATCCGGTCATCGGGAACGCCCGCGGCGATCGCCTCGCCCCGAGCGATCCGGGCAATGCCGTCGAGCAGGAGCTTGCGCGTTTCCGGCGTGTAGCTCCGCACCGTCAGCTCGAGCTTCGCATCGTCGGGGATGATGTTCTGCTTCGTGCCGGCATGGAACATGCCGACGGTGACGACGGCCGGCTGCAAGGGATCGTTCTCGCGGCTGACCAGCGTTTGCAGCGCGACGACGATCCGCGACGCGAGCACGATCGGATCCTTGGTGTTCTGCGGATACGCGCCGTGGCCGCCGACGCCCCTCACATCGATCTTCACGCTGTCGGTATTGGCGAGCGCGTAGCCCTTGGTGACGCCGATCACGCCCGCGGGGAGCGACGCGGAATCGTGGAAGGCGAACATCGAGTCGGGCTTCGGGAAGCGGGTAAACAGCCCGTCCTCGAGCATGGCCTTGGCACCCATGCCGACTTCCTCGCCGGGCTGGAGGATCATCACCAGGGTTCCCGACCATTGGTCCTTCATCGCGGCCAGCCGAGTGGCGGTCGCGAGCCAGGTGGTAATGTGGGTGTCGTGCCCGCAGGCGTGCATCACGGGAGTGACGGTGCCGTCTGGCAGCGTGCCGGTGACCTGCGACGCGAATGGCAAACCCGTCTGCTCCTTGACCGGAAGCGCGTCCATGTCGGCGCGGATCAGGAGCACCGGGCCGGGACCGTTCTTCATCACCGCGACGAGGCCGGTCTTTCCGACATGCTCGGTCACGTCGAAGCCGAGCTTCCGCATCTGCGGAGCGAGCAGCGCGGGGGTCCGCACTTCCTGCATCGACAGTTCCGGATGAGCGTGAAGGTCGCGGTAGAGCGCCATCAGCCGCGGCATGTCCGCATGGATCGCGTCCGACAGCGCCGCACCGGCCGCGGGTGTGGCGGCGAGGAGGGCAGCGGCGGCAAGGAACAACAGCTTTCTCATGAAGCAGCTCCGTTAGAGGTTGGGACCAGCTCCATCACGTCGAGCTGAGATTCGAAATGGGGTTTGGGCATGATGAGGCGCCAGCGGCCGGGCCCGATCCGCTCGACGTAACCCGCGACGTCGCGAAGCTCGTCGGAGCCATATTGAAGCGCTCGGGTCTCGTCGCCGAGGACGAGCGTCCCGAGAAACACCTGGCGCACCGCGTCACCGGGGAAGATCAGGCCGACATAACGTTGCTGGCCGCCGAACTTGTTGAACCGGTCGAGGCCGCGGAACGGCTTCACCCGGCACAGGAACGGCGCGTTGCTGGCATAATGCCGGCTCCCGCTCTCGGGCTTGGCGCCGATCTTGATGATCCGGCAGCGGAACATGCCGTCGGGAATTGCCGGAGCGCCAAGTGCGGCGTCCGGTTCCAAAAGCACGCCCTCGCGCGCGATCTCAGCCGAAAATCCGGCCTTCTTCGCATCGTCGAGCGCGGCCACGAAAGTCGTGCGCCAGTCTGCGAGCCGTTGGCGATCGTCATCGGTCGCGACTTCCTTCCACGCCGTGGTCCAGCGCGGGATCAGGCCCGACGGCTGCTCGATCACGCTGCACGACGAGCAGGCGAGCAGGGCAGCCATGAGAAGAGCGGCGCGCATGCCGCGCAGCCTAAGCAGCAGTCCAGCCGCCGTCCATGCTGAGGTTCGCGCCCGTGATCGACGCCGCCTCGTCGCGGCACAGGAACAGCGCCAGCGCGGCCACCTCCTCAGGGGTGACGAAGCGCTTGGTCGGCTGCGCCGCCAGGAGCACGTCGTTCATCACCTGCTCGCGCGTGAGGCCGCGGGTGCGCATCGTGTCGGGGATCTGTTTCTCGACCAGCGGCGTCCACACATAGCCGGGCGAAATGCAGTTGACCGTGATCCCGTCGCGCGCGGTTTCGAGGGCGACCGTCTTGGTCAATCCCGCGATGCCGTGCTTGGCCGCGACGTAGGCCGACTTGTTGGGCGACGCGACGAGGCTGTGCGCACTCGCCGTGTTGACGATCCGGCCCCACTTCTTCTGCTTCATCGCCGGGACCGCGAGCCGGATCGTGTGAAATGCCGAAGACAGGTTGATGGCGATGATGGCGTCCCATTTCGCGGGTGGAAAGTCCTCGATCGGGGAGACGTGCTGGATCCCCGCATTGTTGACCAGGATGTCGGGCCCGCCGAGCTCGTCGGCGCAGCGCTTCATCATCCGCTCGATCTCGGCGGGCTTGGACATGTCGGCGCCGTCGTGGACCGCTCCTAGCGCCTCGCACTCACGCTCGATATCCGCGGGGTCGCCGAAGCCGTTGATCATCAACTTCGCGCCTTCGCCCGCGAGCGCCTTCGCGATCGCGAGCCCGATACCCGACGTCGATCCGGTGACAAGGGCGACTCTGCCTTCGAGAATCATGAGCCTGCAATGACGCGCGGCGGCCGAATTGCAACCGCCGCTGCCGCTCACGCATTGGGGAGCGGCGACAGGAGGCTTCTTGAATGCGGTTCGGCGACGAGCGCGAAAGCACCAATTTCGACGACCTGACCGGGCGCAGCGGCGGCTTCGGCGGCGGGTTCGGCGGCGGCGGTCTCGGCTGCCTTCTGCCGCTGGTCGCGAGCCGCTTCGGGATCGGCGGCGTGATCGTGCTCGTCGTCGGCTATTTCATCCTGACCTCGCTCGGCGGCCTGAACACGGGGGGTGGCGGCGGGTACGCGCCTGCCACTCAGCAAGGCGCGGCGTCCGGGCAGAGCAATCTCGACCCGACGATCAAGCATTTCTCGCTGCAGGTCCTCGCCTCGACCGAGGACGTGTGGACGAGCCTTCTTCGAAGCAGGGGGATCCAGTACACTCCGACGCGCCTCGAATTCTATTCGCAGGAATATCCCTCGGGCTGCGGCGCCGCGCAGTCGGCCATGGGTCCCTTCTACTGCCCGACCGACAAGAAAATCTATCTCGACACCGAGTTCTTCACCGAGCTTTCGCGGCGCTTCCAGGCGCCCGGCGATTTCGCCATGGCCTATGTCATCGCCCACGAGGTCGGGCACCACGTCCAGGACTTGACGGGCACGCTCGGCCAGGCCGAGCAGCTCCAGGCCCGCGAAAGCGACACGCAGGCGAACGCGACACAGGTGAAGATCGAGCTGCAGGCCGATTGCTATGCCGGCGTCTGGGCGGCGAACGCCAAGAATCCGGAAGGGCAGTCGGTGATGGAGCCGGGCGATTTCGAGGAGGGGATGCGCGCCGCCGAGGCGATCGGCGACGATACGCTCCAGAAGGAAACGCAGGGGCGTGTCGTACCCGACAGCTTCACCCACGGCACCTCGGCGCAGCGGATGAGCGCGCTCCGCACCGGCTACCAGTCCGGCAATCCCGCCGCCTGCGCCTCGCTCTAGCTATCCTCTCCGCGAGCGAAGCTCGTGGGGAGGGGGACCGCTCAGCGGAGCTGAGTGGTGGAGGGGCCGGCCCCTCCGTCAGCCTTCGGCTGCCACCTCCCCATTGCTTCGCAACAGGGAGGATTAAAGCCGGACCAGCATCTTTCCGACGTTCTCGCCCTTGAACAAGCCGAGGAATGCGTCGGGCGTATGCTCAAGCCCCTCGACTACCGTCTCGCGCGATTTCACCGCGCCGCTCTTCAGCCAGCCGCCCATGTCGCGGTAGAATTCGTCCATTCGCGACTGATAGTCGAACACGAGGAAGCCCTGGAGCCGGATGCGCGCGGCGATCACCCGCATGAGGTAGCGAAGACTAGTCGGCTCGCGCTTGTTGTAGCCTTCGATCATCCCGCAGATCGCGAACCGGGCGTGGTTTCTCGCGACCGCGAGCGCGGCGTCGAGATGGTCGCCGCCGACATTGTCGAAATAGACGTCGATGCCGTCGGGCGCGTCCGCCGATAGCTGCTTCACCAGCTGTCCGGCGCGATAGTCAATGACCGCGTCGGCGCCGAGCGATCGGACATAATCGCATTTCTCCGCCCCGCCCGCCGAGCCGATCGCCGTCATGCCTTTCACCTTGGCGATCTGCACCACGACGGAGCCGACTGCCCCCGCGGCCGCGGAGACGAAGACGACGTCGCCGGCCTTCGCCGACGCCACGTCGAGCAGGCCGAAATAGGCCGTCGCTCCTGTCGTTCCGAGGACTCCGAGGAATTGCTGCGGCTCGGCGCCGAGGTCTGGCAGCTTGCGCGCCGCCTGCGCCGGCACCACCGCCTCGTCGCGCCAGCCGCCGAAGTGAACCACCAGGTCGCCGGGCGCGAAACCGTCCGCCTTGCTCTCGACCACCTCGCCGACCGCGCCGCCCTCGAGCGGCTCGCCGAGCTGGAATGGCGGAACGTAGCTTTTCACGTCGTTCATCCGCCCGCGCATGTACGGGTCGACCGACAGCCAGCGATTGCGCACCCGGATCATGCCGTCGCCGAGTGGCGGCAGGTCGAACTCCTTGAGCTCGAAATTGTCGGCCGTCGGCATCCCGTCCGGCCGGCTCTTCAGGTGCCAGGCTTTAGGCATTCTCGTACCCCTTCGATTCACCCCTTACCCCTCCCCCGACGGCGAGGGGAATAGAAAGGACCCGGCCAGGAAGGGGACGGCCTGGCCGGGTCCGGTGAAGCCTCCCACGGCGGAGGCTCAGCTCTCTACCGCCTCAGCGATAGGTGCCCGAGAAACTGCGATCGAGGTTCCTGGGCCCCATCTCGCCCTGGTCCTCGCGCTCGAACAACGCGCGTTCGCGGCTTTCGTCGCGCCAGCGGTTCTTCGCCTCGTCGGCCTTACAGTCGAGGATCACCCGGTCGCCCTCGACCCGGTCGATGTCCGAGCAGCTCAGCGAGTGGTGGACACCGCCGCTGTCTGGGTCCGATTTGGTGAGGATGAGGCGGTCGCCTCTGGTGCAATCGACCGTGCCGACATGCTCGTCGTCGCTTCCGACCACTTCCATGTGCTCGTGGATCTGGCTCAGCAGCCCGCGCTTGTGCTGCCGTTTCTCGCGCCAGCTGCCGAAGTCGTTCTCGAACCGTGACTGGTGCTCGCGCTGGTAGTCGTCGTAGTCGCGGTCGAGCTCGCTCATGTGACGGTCGCGCCAGCTGCGGTAATTCGGATCGAAGTCGCGGTCCCTTGAGCCGGCGAAGCTCGTCCGGCGCGTCTCGTCGCGGCCGTAGGGCGACTGTGAACGCTCGTCGGGCCCGAAGTCGCGGCGCCCGTAATCGTTCCGTCCGTAGCCGCTGGCGGCGAAGAACTGGTCGGATTCATGGTCCGAGCGGCCATAGTCTCCGGCCATCGGACGATAGCCGCGATCGCGGTCCGCGCTGGCTGGGAAGTTGCCGCGCCAGTCGCGGTTGTAATCGCGCTCGCTCGATCCGCCGCGGTTGAACACACCGCGATTGCGATTCTGGTCGCGCTCGCGCTCGTGGCTTCGGAAGCTCGCCCGGTCGCGATCATAGTCGCGGCCGTAGCCGCGGTCGTAGTCCCGGTCGGAGCTGCCGCCCCAACCGCGCCCGAACGCGCTGTGCTCGCGGCCGCGGTCGCCATAGCCGGCTTCCTCGCGCCTGCGGTCCTGTTCGCGGCGCCGCTCGGCATCGTCGTCGCCGAACCAGGAAGCCACCTCGTCGCTCGCCCGATCCCAGAATCCGCGATCGTCGCGGCCGCGATGATCGCTTCGGAAATCTCGGTCAGAACGGTGATCGGAACGGTCGTCGGACCATCGGGAACGCTCGTCCCGGTCAAAGCGGTCGTAAGCCATGTTTCCTCCTTTGCATGCGTGGAATCGACCGGCGGAGACCGGCCTTCAAAACCCGCCAGCAAAACGAACGGAGGGACTTGGCCGTTCCTGCCCGTCCGAGGCGAAACGGCCGCAAAATCGGCGGAGCGTAGCTAAGCCGGGACGGACGTTGGAGGAGGCGTCGAGCGCGGTGCTCGGCGCCAGAACCCGGTGCTCGGAAATCCCCCGGATTTCCTGTGCGCCGGGTTGGTGGAGCTGAGGGGAATCGAACCCCTGACCTCTGCAGTGCGATTGCAGCGCTCTCCCATCTGAGCTACAGCCCCGCACCGGCGAAGCGGCTCCTTAGCCGCGCCCATCCAAGCGCGCAACGCCGCTCTCCAAAAGTCGAGAAATCGGTCCGCGTCGGACCGCAAAACCGCCATCCGGAGCGTGATTCAGCGGCGCACTTTGACATCCGTCAAAGCGGATCGGCGATCGACGGCTTAGCCCGGTCTCCATCGCAAGGAGATACGAATGACCCGCCGTCTCGATCATGTACAGTTGCTCGCTCGCGAAGAAATCGTCCGTTCGCCCACCCTTCCCAGCCGTACGGCGTGCGACGATCACAGCTTCGAGCTTCCTGTGGGGCTCTACATCGCGACGGCGGGTCTGTTTGTCGGGTTCGTGACGGTCCTGACCTCCGCATTCACGGGGCATATGGGGGTCGCTTATGCAGTGATCGTCGCGTTCATGGTCGCCTTTTTCGCGGTGCCGGTCATCTTCGCACGCACCGGGCCACCCGAGTTGAGGCGCACGCGCTCGCTCGGCTGGTTCGAGTTCCTCGACAAGGGCATCGTGACGGCTACCGGGCGCAGCAGCGGCGCGGAGGCCACGGTGCTGGTGCTGCTGCTTCCAACGCTCATCTTCTGCTTCGGAGTTGCGGTGGCGACGATCGCGGCGCTGGTCAGCTAGCAAGCGTTGCGAGCCGCGCGGCGTCCTCGACCCGGATGCCGCGCGCGCGCTCGCGACGGATGACCCGATCCTTCTCCAGCTTCGTCAGCTGACGGCTCACGGTCTCGATGGTCACCCCGAGCAGCGCCGCGATCTCGCCGCGCGTGAGAACGAGGTCGAAGCGCGAGGCGGGCTGCTTGTGGTGCGGGCTGGCGGCCCTGGCCAGCGCAAGCAGGAAGGCGGCGAGCCGCTGCGCCGCGGTGCGGCCGGTGACCGCGGCGAGCAATGCCCGGCTTTCCAGCAGATCGTTTGAGGAGCGCCGAAGGAGTGCTCGGCCGAGGGCCGGGAATCGCTCGAGCGCGCGCTCATATTCGCGGCGCGGGAAGACGCACAGCTCGCTGTCGGTCAGCGCGACGACATTGTGGTGGGAGGCGGGTGCGAACAGCTCACCGGCAAAGCCCGCGGGATGGATCAGCGAGAGGATGCGTTCGGTTCCGTCCGAATCGAAGCTCGCGACCTTGAGAACGCCCTTGATCAACGTCGCGCTCAGCACATTGTCCTCGCCTGCGGCCAGCAGCGTCTCGCCGCGGCGAAGCGTCCGGTGATGGCCGAGGCGCGCGAGCTCATCGCGCTCGACCGGATCGAGCGCCGCGCAAGCGGCGATCTCGCGGACGGGACAGGTGTGACAGGAAAGCTGCTCGCGGGGCATGCCAACGTCTTATCAGGCGGGCGTCGACATGCCACCCGGGC
>Ga0207640_10001622_pt1 | contig 12068 bp, 7 predicted proteins | sample KBSCornC42_FD_184300 | JGI IMG/M metagenome (GOLD analysis project Ga0207640, IMG submission 184300) | Corn rhizosphere microbial communities from Kellogg Biological Station, Michigan, USA - KBS Corn C4-2 (SPAdes) (version 2) | ecosystem: Host-associated > Plants > Roots > Rhizosphere > Soil ... | reverse complement strand
CCCCGCTGGTCGCGCCACCTGGGTCGCCAATCCGGGTCGACCCATTCCGTCGGGCATGCCGGCCTTCAACGACGAGAATATCATCATGCTCTCGGCGGCGGCGAAGATAGCCGCACCGGGCATGGCCGCACGGTTCGACGCCGACTCGCGCGCCTTCCACGCCGCACTTGCGAAGGACCGCCCGGCGGCGGTGGCAGCGGCCCGCACGCTGGGCGCGTCGGCCAATGCCCTGGCCGACGCGATCGGCAACAGCGCGTTGGGTCGAGCCGAAACCTTCGCGATCATCGACAGCATCGCCGGCAGCGCCATCTCGCCACGCTTCACCGACTATGAAGGATCGGCGCAGGCCGTGATGGCGATCGATACCCTGGTCAACGCCCTCGTCCACCAGGGCTATGTCAGCGAAGACAGCGCGCGCAACGCACGCGGCGCTATCGATCGGGCTTACAAGGCGGTCGGCAACAGCAATGCCTATCGCCCCGCAGATTTCCGGGCGGCGCTGAGTCAGGCAGCAGCGTCGATAAGGGCTCTCAAATGACTTTTGCTTCGCGTGCTGTAGCGATCCTTACCACTGTCGCCTTCGTACTCACCTCCTGTGGCGGCGGTGGCAGCGGAAGCTCGACCCCTTCCACGCCCTCTACCCCGTCCCAGACCGCCGTATTCGCAGTTCCGCCGCAGGAAGCGCTGACCGCGGCCGACGTGCAGAAGGTGATGGCACAGGCGATCGAGGAGGCAGCCGCACGCAACAAGCCCGCAGTGATCGCGGTGGTGGACCGGGTGGGCAACGTCCTCTCCGTGTTCCAGATGAATGGCGCCCCGACGACGCTTACCATCAAGACCACCCATCGCGCGGTAACGCCGACCGATGTCGAGGGTCTCGTCGTAGCCGGCTCCGCCGCAGCCAACCCGCTCGCCGCTGGCGCCATCGCCAAGGCGATCACCGGCGCCTATCTCTCCTCGTCCGGCAACGCCTTCTCGACCCGAACGGCGAGCTTCATCGTCCAGGAGCATTTCCCGCCGGGCGACAACCAGCTGGCGGGCGGTCCGCTGTTCGGCGTGCAGTTCAGCCAGCTGCCCTGCTCGGATTTCAATCAGCGCTATCTTCAGGCTGGCGGCGCGTCTGCCTTCATCGGGCCGAAGCGCTCGCCATTGGGGCTGGCCGCTGATCCGGGCGGCTTCCCGCTCTACAAGAATGGTGTCGTTGTCGGCGGTATCGGCGTCATGGCTGACGGGCTTTATGGCTATGATCCCAATATCGACGATTTCGACAGCGACGATGACGAATATATCGCGACCGCGGGCACGGTCGGCTTCGACGCGCCGGACGCGATTCGCGCGAACAACATCAATGTCGTCGTCCAACTGCGCTATAACGATGCCGATCCTTCGAAGCTGAAATCGGCGCCGGCCAACGCTCGCGCCTTCTCTGCCCTGAACGGCACGGTGGGGTCGCTCGTCTCGATCCCCGGCTATTACGCGCAGGGATCGACCCCGACCGTCTTGGCGGGCCATGCCTATGGCAGCGAAGCCTCCGGCTATCGGGCCGCCACCGCAGCGGAGCGGAGTTCAGGCAATACGATCGACAATGTCGACGCGTTCATCCTCACGGACGGCTCCGGCGCAAATCGCTATCCCTTGCGCGGCGGCACCGATGGCGCGCGCGTCGGCACGCCATTGAGCCAGGCCGAAGTGAAGGCAGTGCTCGAGGAAGCCTTCAAGATCATGAGCCGCGCGCGCGCGCAGATCCGCAAGCCGCTCGACAGCCCTGCCCAGGTCACGATCTCGCTGGTCGATACCGATGGCAGCATTCTCGGCGTTGCGCGCTCGCCCGATGCGCCGGTGTTCGGAACCGACGTGTCGGTACAGAAGGCCCGAACGGTTGCATTCTTCTCCGGGCCCAGCGCCGCGTCCGATCTGCTGGGCAACAGCAGCGCGGATGTCCAGGGCTTCGTCGGCAAGACCCGCACCTTCTTCAACGATCCCGCAGCGCTGACTGGCAAGACCGCGTTCGCGGACCGTTCGATCGGCAATATCGCCCGGCCCTTCTTCCCCGATGGTGAAACCTCGCGTGCCAATGGCCCGCTCTCGCGTCCCTTCAGCCAGTGGAGCCCCTTCTCGACCGGACTGCAGAGCGCGCTGATCCTCAACAATCTCGCCGAGCATCTCGGCTTCGTGCTCGGCGCTTCGTCGACCGACACGCGCCAGCGCTGCACCTTCAATCCCGATGTGCCCGGCAAGGCCCAGAACCGGCTGCAAAACGGCATCCAGATCTTCCCCGGCGCCTCGCCCATCTATCGCGGCAGCACGCTGGTCGGGGCGATCGGCATCTCGGGCGACGGCATTGACCAGGACGACATGATCTCGTTCCTCGGCCTCTTCAACGGCGGGCAGCGCGTCGGCGGCATCGGCCATGCGCCGACCGCGATTCGGGCCGACCAGCTGGTCGTGAACGTCGGTGCCGGCGTTCGGCTGCGCTATGTGAACTGTCCTTTCGCGCCGTTCCTCGACACCTCCGAACAAGTCGTGTGCGACGGCAAATAATGGCAGCCGCGCTCTCCTCTCTCATCCTGCACGCGGTCGCCTTGGCAGCCGCAGCACCGGATGAAGCTGCGGCACCTGCGCCGGAGCCCGCTACGATTGGCGCAGCCAGCGATCCCAGCGTTCTGACCGTGCCGGCCACCGCTCCCGCCGCAACGGTGGAGGACAGCTCCATCGATGGCCGCCGCCGCCCTGGCTATGTCGAGAAGCTTCCGCCGCCGGTGGTGCAGAATAATGTCGGCGCCGTCTCGGCACCGCCGCCGGAGGCCTTCCCGACCGACGAGTTCCCGATCCCCGATCGCTGGCGGCTGGCCAAGGCGTTGTGCCCCGACAAGAATTTCGTCGGCCTGCAAAATGTCTGCCATTCGCAGTTCGATCCCTATCACCAGAACAGCCTGAAGGCCGACCGGCCGATCCAGCTCGACAAGAAACCGTTCTTCCTGCCGATCACAGGCGACGACTGGTTCTTCGCCCTGAACGCGATCTCGGATACGATCCTGGAGCCGCGCTCCTTCCCGACACCCGTGGCAGACCAGACCAGCGACTATCCGGGAGCGATCGGCCAGTTCGGTCGTCAACGCAGCCTCGTCGCCGCCCAGACCTTCATCCTGGGCGCGGGCCTCACCAAGGGCTCGACCGCCTACAAGCCGCCGGACATCGAGTATAAGATCGCGCTGGCCTACAACATCAACTATGTGAACGTCGAGGAACGCCGCGTCCTCAACGTCCGCTCGTCCAAGCCCAGCCACCGCACCGATGCCTTCCTGGGCGTCCAGGAGTTCTTCGTCGACAAGCATATGGGCAATCGCTCGGATCGCTTTGACTTCGACTCGCTGCGCATCGGCATCCAGCCCTTCCAGGCCGATTTTCGGGGGTTCCTGTTTCAGGACAACCAGTTAGGCATCCGCTGGTTCGGCAATCGCGACAATAATCGCTACCAGTATAATATCGAGTTGATCTGGCGCCTCGACAAGGACACCAATAGCGGGCTGAACGACGTCACCCGCAAGCCGCGCGACGACTATATCTTCCACACCAACGTCTTCGTGCAGGATTTCCCGCTGCCAGGCCTGACGTCCCTCGCCTCCTTCACCGCGAACATCAACCGCGAGAAGGACCGCGATCTCGACCATAACGGCTTCCCGGTGCGCCCGGCGCTGCTCGGCGATCAGCGGCCGCGGGAATATGACGCCTTCTATCTCGGCTACAGCCTCGACGGGCGGATCAAGCGCTTCAACATCTCGTCGAGCGTCTATGGCGTGTTCGGCGAAGACCGGAACAGCTTCTTCACGTCGAAGCCCGCCAAGATCCGCGCCTTTTTCGGGGCAGCCGAACTCAGCTACGATATAGACTGGGTGCGCGTGAAGCTGTCCGGCCTCTACGCCAGTGGCGATCGCAAGGCAAAGGACAACAAGGAAACCGGCTTCGACGCAATCTTCGAAAACCCGATTTTTGCCGGCGCCGACACCAGCTATTATATCCGCCAGGGCGTCCCCTTCGCCGGCGGCGGCGTCAACGTCGCGCTCAGCCAGCGCAATGGCATATTGAACGATCTTCGCACGTCGAAGGAAGAAGGCCAGTCCAACTTCAACAATCCGGGCACGATGCTGCTCGGCGTCGGAGCGGACTTCGACATCCTGCCGCAGCTGCGCCTGTCGACCAACATCAACCATCTCTGGTTTGCAAACACCGCTGTGCTGCGCGAGCTGCGCACCGAGGGCAGCATTCCGAAATCACTGGGCTGGGATTTGTCGAGCGCGCTCATCTGGCGGCCGAGCATGGTGCAAAACGCCATCGTCCGGCTCTCGGGCGCGGTGTTCGATCCCGGCAAGGGCTTTGCCGATCTCGTTACGAATTCTCGCGGTGACGACCGATATTATTCGGTGCTGTTCAACGTGATCTTGACCTACTGAGGATGTCGATGGGGGCTTTGGGATCGATGCGGACGATGCGGTGGGCGGCCCGTGGCGCTATGGCGCTGGCGGCGGCCGTCACCTTCCTCGTCTCGGTGCCCTCGCCTGCCCCCGCGTCCGAAGGGGAGAAGCCCGTTGCGCGCACCTACGTCAAGGTGGCCGATGCGCCACGCACCCAGGAATGGAGCGACGCCGACGGCAAGAGCGTCGGCTGCATCTCCTGTCACACCGCATCCGATCGCAAGACGATGCACGGTACCGAAGCGGTCGTGCTCGGTTGCGTCGATTGCCATGGCGGCGACGCCACGGTCAGCGTCGATGCTGGCCTGAAGGCGACCGACGCCGCCTATGTCCGCACCCGCGACAAGGCGCATGTCCTGCCGAAATATCCCCACGCCTGGAACTGGCCATCGTCGGCCAACCCCAAGCGCAGCTACACCTTGTTGAACAAGGAAGCGCCCGAATATATCCGCTTCGTCAATCCGTCCGACTACCGCGTAGCGCGGCAGGCCTGCGGGGCCTGCCACCTGGAGATCATCCAGGCGTCGGAGCGATCGTTGATGGCCACCGGCGCGATGCTGTGGGGCGGCGGCGCCTATAATAACGGCATCGTTCCCTACAAGAACTATGTGTTCGGCGAAGCCTATACCGCCAAGGGCGAGCCTGCGCAGATCAAGTCGCCTGGCAGCCCTCCCGGCACTGTCACGCCCGAGCAGAAGGCGCGCGGGGCGCTGCCGGTAATGTACCCGCTGCCGACCTGGCACGTGATCCCGCCCGGCGACATCTTCCGCGTGTTCGAGCGCGGCGGACGCACCATCAACAGCGGCTTCGCCGAAATCGGCCTGCCCAACTCGACCGGCAGCATCCAGCGCCTCGAGGAGCCGGGCCGTCCCGACCTGAAACAGTCGAACCGCGGCCCCGGCACCGGCCTGCGCGTCGCGATCCCGGTCCTCAACATCCACAAGACCCGTCTGAACGACCCGTTCACCTGGTTCATGGGCACCAACGACCAGCCCGGCGACTATCGCAATTCGGGCTGCGCATCCTGCCACGTCGTCTATGCGAACGACCGCGAGCCCACCCACAGCCTGATCTACGCCCAATATGGCCGCGACGGGCAGACCGCGACGGTCGATCCGACGATCAAGGACAAGCTGGAGCCAAAGGACGACAGGCATGGCCGCGGCCACGACGACGCCAATGCCCATGCCGACAAGGCCGCACATGGCGCCGAGGGCGTGCCGCAGCATCCGATCGGCGCGATGAAGGAAAAGGGTCACCCGATCCAGCACGCCTTCACCAAGGCGATCCCGACAGCGCAGTGCATGAATTGCCACATGCACCAGCCCAACATTTTCCTGAATTCCTATCTCGGCTACACGATGTGGGACTATGAGTCCGACGCGCCGCTGATGTGGCCCGAGCATCAGAAGAACCCGACGATCGCCGAGCGACATGCCGTCCAGCAGCGCAACCCCGAGGCTGCCGCCGCTATCGGCAAATGGTCCGACCTCGATTTCCTGCGCAACGTCTATGACGACGTAAACCCGAAGGCCAAGGACACGCAGTTCGCCGATTATCACGGCCATGGCTGGAACTTCCGGGCGATCTACAAGCGCGACCGCGAGGGCAACCTGCTCGACGCGGAGGGCAAGATCGTCTCGCCCGACGATGCCGAGAAGTTCCGCAAGAACGGCATGCCTGAGTTCGCTCCCGTCGGCGAGCAGAAGGGCAAGGCGGTCCACATGATGGACATTCACGCCGAAAAGGGCCTGCAGTGCGCCGACTGCCATTTCGCGCAGGACAGCCATGGCAATGGCCTGATCTACGGCGAAGTCGCCAATGCGGTGGAGATCGGGTGCAAGGACTGCCACGGCACCCCCGACGCCTTCCCGACGCTGCGCACGTCCGGGCCGGCCGCTCGTCCCGGCGGCACCGACCTCTCGCTGCTCCGCAATTCGGATGGCCGCCGCCGCTTCGAATGGACGGTCGACGCCAATGGCGAGCGCGCGCTGATCCAGCGCTCGATCGTCGATCCCAGGCTCGAATGGAAGGTTTCGCTGGTCAAGGAATCGGTCGACCGCGACAGCGCCCATTTCAATCCGCTGGCGGCCCGCTCCAAGCTGATGGGCAAGGCCGGCGTCGAAACCGGCAAATTCGACTGGGGACCGGGCGTCGCGCCCGAGGACCGGGCGCATAATGTCGACAAGATGGCCTGCTTCACATGCCACCTGTCGTGGACCACGTCGTGCGGTGGCTGCCATCTGCCGATCGAGGCCAACTGGAAGACCAGCAGCCACAAATATGACGGCATCGAGACCCGCAACTTCGCGACCTATAATCCGCAGGTCGCGCGCGACGAAATGTTCCAGCTCGGCATCCACCAGACCACCAAGGGCAACATCATCGCGCCGGTGCGATCGACGTCGGCGCTGGTGCTGTCGTCGACCAACCTGAACCGCGAGCGCATCTACATCCAGCAGCCGCCGCTATCGTCGGCCGGCTTCTCGAGCCAGGCCTTCGCGCCGCATTTCCCGCACACGGTCCGCAAGACCGAGACCAAGAAGTGCACCGACTGCCACCTGTCGGTGGACGACGACAACAACGCGATCATGGCGCAGCTCAATCTGCTCGGCACCAACTTCGTCAACTTTGTCGGCATGAATGCCTGGACGGGGTTGGAGAAGGGCATCGAGGCGATCCGCGTCACCGAGTGGAGCGAACCGCAGGCCGTGATCGGCTCCTATCTCCACAAATATGCCTATCCGGACTGGTACAAGCAGCATCTGGACCATGGCCGCGAGCTGATCGAATGGGTGCGTGGCACGCGTTTCGGAAAGAACGGATCGGGCGAGCCCGACGCCGTCGAGGAGTTCGCCAACACCCATCATGCCACCGACGGTGCTGCACGCTGCGTGCAGCTGCGCGGCGAATATTTCTTCGTGGCCGAAGGCAAAGGCGGCTTCCGCGTCTATGACGTGGCGTCGATCGCCAACAAGGGCACCTCGCAGCGCATCCTCACCGCGCCCTTTTCGCCGCTGGGCCAGGACGATCATGTCGGCAGCACCAACGCGACCTGCATGGCTTTGCCGACCGACCAGAATATCTCGACCGAGCGCAATGATCACATCATCAAATATTATCCCGAGAACGAAGAGCAGAAGATGGGCGAAATCTATCGCTACGCCTTCGTCACGGACTCGGTCGAAGGCCTGATCGTCGTCAACGTCGAGACGCTGTCCGACGGCGAGCCCCGCAACAACTTCCTCAAGCGCACCGTCACCTGGAATGAGAACAACATCCTCGCCGGCGCGCGCCACATCACGCTGGGCGGCAACTATGCCTATATCACGGCCGATGTCGGCCTGGTGGTGGTCGATATCAGTGACCCCAAGCATCCCAGGCTGGCGGCGACGGTGCCGCTGCGCGATGCCCGCGCCTCGGCGCTGCAGTTCCGCTACCTGTGGGTAACCACCGCCGAGGGACTGCAGCTGCTCGACGTGACCCATCTCGACCGGCCGGTTCTGATTCCTTCGGCGACGGTGCCGATCGCCAATGCCCAGCGCGTCTATGTCGCGCGGACCTACGCCTATGTGGCCGCCAAGCAGGATGGCCTGGTGATCGTCAACGTGACGCGGCCACTGAAGCCGGTGGTTTACCAGAAGGTGACGTTCGACGGCAGGCTCAACGACGCCGAGGACGTGATCGTCGGCACCACCAATGCGTCGCTGTTCGCCTATGTCGCCGACGGCCGCAACGGCCTCAAGGTGATCCAACTCACCTCGCCCGCCAGCCAGCCCAATTTCTACGGCTTCGCGCCCGCGCCCAAGCCCGAGCTGATTGCCTGGGCCCGCACCCCCTCGCCCGCGCTCGCGCTGTCGAAAGGCCTCGACCGCGACCGTGCGGTGGACGAGAGCGGCAACCAGATCGCGATCTTCGGCCGTGTGGGATCACGCCCGTTCAAGCGCAGCGAAATGGAACGCCTGTTCCTCAACTCCCGCGGCGAACCTTGGAAGGTCAGCGACACGGCGACCTTCGCGGACTGGGTACCGGGACGGAAATAGCCTGATATTCTTGGATGGCAGATCACTGCACCCGGCGGAGGCCGGGCCCTGTTCATGCCATGCGAAAGCGACTCAGGCGTCGAGCGCCTTCTCCAGCACCACCATTTCGAGCGGGGGATCCATCTCGATCGGGAAGGGGCGCCGTTCGCCTGTCTTCCGATATCCACGCCGCTCATAATAGGCGATCAGCTCGGAACGCTGGGAGATCACGGTCATCTCCATCAGATGCGCCTCGAACGCCGCAACCGCGGTCGTCTCGGCCGCAGCGATCAGCATCTTGCCCAGTCCGCGCGTCTGCAGCTGCGGATCGACGGTCAGCAGCCCGAGATAGGCGGTGCCATATTCGCGGTCGCTGACCTGGACGCAGCCGGCCAGGCGATCGCCATCAACTGCCACCAGCAGCCGCTCATTATCATCGTCGATGGTGGCGGCCAGGATGTCGTGGCTGGTTCGCTGACCCTCCAGGATGATGTCAGCCTCATGCGTCCAGCCAGCCTTGGCCTCATCGCCGCGATAGGCGCGTTCGACCAGCAGGTGGAGCTCCGCCAGATCGGCGTGGCTGGCACGGCGTATCGTCAAGGACAACTTCATCCCTTCAGGCTCTCGGGTGGGCATTGCGATAGACGTCCATCAGGTGCGCGGAATCGACACCGGTGTAGACCTGGGTCGACGACAGGCTGGCATGGCCGAGCAATTCCTGCAGCGATCGCAGGTCGGCGCCGCGTCCCAGCAGGTGGGTGGCGAAACTGTGCCGCAGCGCATGGGGCGTGGTCCGCTCACTCAAGCCGAGCCGCCCCCGGGCCGCCTGCACCGCGCGGCGGATAAGCTCGGGCGCCAGTGGGCCACCGCGTGAACCGCGAAACAATATCTCGCCGCGCGCCGCGCCATAGGGCGATAAGGCCACATAGCGCTCAATCGCGATCCGGACGGGTTCGAGCATCGGCACCACCCGCGTCTTGGCCCGTTTGCCGGTCACCATCAACCTGTCCCCCAGCGGCATTATGTCGCCGGTCAGCGCCATCGCCTCGCCGATCCGCAACCCCGCTCCGTAGAGCAGCAGCAGCACGGCCTCGTCGCGCGCGGCGATCCAAGGTTCGGCGGCCGAATCCGCGGCATCTTCAGTGATTGCGCTGACATCGTCGGGCGAGATCGGGCGCGGTACGCCGCGCTTGATGCGCGGCCCCTTGACCTTGACCGGTTTGGCTGCGCCCTCGCGAACGGCGACATAGTCGAGGAAGGTGCGGACCGCCGACAATTCTCGCGCGGCGGAGACATTGGCCAGTCCCTCCGCGCGCCGCTCGGCGAGATAGCCCCGAATGTCGCCGCGCTCGAGATGCGCCAGCAGCTTGCCATCCACCGGGACACCGCGATGCCGGCCGATGAAGGCAATCAATCGATGCGCCGTCGCAAGATAGGCTCTTATGGTATGTTCGGAGCGACGCCGGTCGCGGCGCAGATGATCCGCCCAATCCACGGCAAGCGTGCGGGCGGGATGATCATCCAGTGTCAGGGCAGCAACCACCGCCCTATCATGCGCGAAAGCATCGCCCCGAGGAAGCCCAGCAATTCGGAACCCGCACGGGTATCGAAACCCTGCGGCCGGCGCTGGCCCAGCGCGACCACGCCGCCGGGAAGCGGTGGCTCGGACGGGAGGCGTACCAGCGCCTCGGCGCGAATAAGCTCGGAAGCCGGGCCGAACAGCGGATGGCCGCGCTCCACGCCGCGCATCACTACGCCCTGGATGTCCGCGATCGACCGCTCGATGATTCGCCGCTCGACGAACTGCATGCCAGACGCATCCGCTCGCAATCCCTTGTCGCCGACGAACAGCGCGACCGAAACCGCATCCAGCCCGAGCAGATCGGGCCACAGCTGGGTGACGATATGGATCAGGTGATCGAGGCCGTCGGCCTCGGTCGCGGCGAGCACGGCCGAATGGATCGAGGAAACAGCGCCGGAATGGCCGCGGGCAAAAGCGATCAGATCCTGATTCGCCTCCTCGACTTCGGCCATGCGCCGCCTCAGCGAGGCCATCGCACCGCCTTCGAAATCGATCACGCTTCCCATGGACGGCAGTTTAGCGTCCAATGGTTAACGCACAATTCGTTTGTTTGCGCTCAGAGGATGCTTTGCCCGGTCTTGGCCCAGTCGGCCATGAAGCCGGCAATGCCTTTTTCGGTCAGCGGATGATTGAACAGCGAGCGGATCACGGCCGGCGGCGCGGTCATCACATCGGCGCCTATCTTCGCGGACTCGAGGACGTGGATCGGGTGGCGCACGCTGGCGACCAGGATCTCCGTGCCGAAGTCGTAATTGTCATAGATCTGGCGGATGTCGGCAATCAGGCCCATGCCGTCGAAGCCGATATCGTCATGCCGGCCGACGAACGGCGAGATGAACGAAGCGCCCGCCTTGCCGGCGAGCAACGCCTGGTTCGCCGAAAAGCACAGCGTGACGTTGACCATCGTGCCGTCGTCCGACAGCGCCTTGCAGGTCTTGAGGCCGTCGATCGTCAATGGCACCTTGATGCAGACATTGTCCGCGATCTTTCTCAGAAGCTCGGCTTCGCGCATCATCGTAGCATGATCGAGCGCCACGACCTCAGCCGACACGGGGCCGGACACCAGGCCGCAAATCTCGGCGATCACTTCCACGAATTTGCGGCCCGACTTCGCGATCAGCGATGGGTTGGTAGTCACGCCATCGACCAGACCGGTCGCAGCCATATCGGCGATTTCGGCAGTGTCGGCGGTATCGACGAAGAATTTCATGGGGCGCCCCTTGGCTATATCGATCTTTGCGCCCGCCTATAACGGCGGCTGGCGCATCCGCCTAGGGACTGTCCGGCACTCCCGGAACAAAAGCGGCTGCAGGAATGTTGCGCCCGGTCATATCGAACCTCACTCCGGGATTCACCCAAGTTAGCAATGGCCTGACAATGGCACCCCAACACCCACAAGCCTCGCTTTCGGCAGAGAAGAATGTGGTGATGTTGTTCCTCGGCGGAGCGCATCAGCTGTTTCACCTGGCGCCCGTCGCCGCCATGTTGAGCCGGATCGCCCCCGGCACTGCTGTCACCTGCATCGCCGCCGACGCTCATGTCGGGCAACTGCTGGCGGACGTCCGCGACCGGTTGAATTCACCTGACATGGCGATCGAGGTGGTCGATCCGCCCCGATGGGGCCACCGCCTGGCCGCGCTGTTCAGGCGCCATAGCCTCGTGAAGCTCGCGCTGCTCTGCAGCCTCGCACGCCGGCTGTCGTCGGCAGCCGCCATCGTAACGCCGGAGCGGACCTCGGCCTGGCTGCGCATCCTGCACGTCACGCGCGCCCGCATGATCCACTTCCGCCACGGCGCTGGGGACCGCGCGCCTTCATCCGAGCGGAGGCTGAAAGCCTTCGACCTGATCGTCGTGCCGGGCGAGAAAGATATCGAACGCGCTATAGAACTGCGGCATGTCGATCCGGCGCGCCTGAAGGCCGGTGGCTATGTGAAGCTCGACTACCTGCGCCACTATGTCCGCTGCGACGCTCGGCTGTTCGACAATGATCGG
>Ga0207640_10001616_pt1 | contig 12093 bp, 9 predicted proteins | sample KBSCornC42_FD_184300 | JGI IMG/M metagenome (GOLD analysis project Ga0207640, IMG submission 184300) | Corn rhizosphere microbial communities from Kellogg Biological Station, Michigan, USA - KBS Corn C4-2 (SPAdes) (version 2) | ecosystem: Host-associated > Plants > Roots > Rhizosphere > Soil ... | reverse complement strand
GGGCGCACCGGCCATCGCTGCCCGGGCAGCACCTGACAGTGGCGATGCGGCTTTCTGGTGGTTTCGCTTCGGGGATCCCCAACTGACCGCTCTAGTGCGGGAGGCGCTCACCGCCAATCTCGACGTAGCCCAAGCAGCCGCGCGCGTGACACAGGCCCGCGCTTCGTTGCGGTCCGCCGACGCTTCCCTCCTCCCGTCCGCTTCTATCTCTGGATCGGCGGCGGTGGCGCATCAGTCGCTCAATACACCGCTCGGCCGCGTCGCAAGCACTGCGCCAGGTTTCGACCGTGACGGAGAGCTTTACGACCTTGGCGTAGGGGCAGCGTGGGAAATTGATCTGTTCGGAGGGCTTCGCCGTGGTCAGGAGGCCGCCCACGCGGAATATCAGGCCTCCCGGGCCGGGATCGCCGCCGCTCGGCTTTCCGTAGCCGCGCAGGTCGCCGACAGCTACATCATCATCCGTACCCTTCAGGCCCGGCTGGAGGTCGCGCAGGATCAAAACCGCATGCAGCAACGACTGGTCGATATCGTCCGCCTGCAATATCAGAAAGGCGTCGCAGCCGAGCTCCAGCTTCGTCAGGCGGAAGGCGCTCTGGCGCAGGTGCAGGCCAGGGTACCCGTGTTGCAGACCGGGCTCGATGCGGCGATGAACGCGCTCGATGTACTTCTTGGTGCCCAGCCAGGCACGCACCGCCTTGCCCTGTCCGCGCCGGCGCCCATCCCAGCTGCGCCCGCTCTGTCCGACATGGGGACACCGGCCGATCTGCTGCGCCGCCGCCCGGACCTCATCATCGCGGAACGCAAGCTGGCCGCAAGTAACGCTCGCATTGGCATGGCCATCTCCGAATACTTCCCGAAATTCTCGCTCAGCGGATTGATCGGCACAACGACCACGGCCGCCGGATCGCTCCTCTCGGGCAGCGCGACGCAGGCGCAGGGCGCCCTCGACGTGCGTTGGCGGCTGTTCGACTTCGGCCGGGTAGAGGCGGACATCGCGGCCGCCAGGGGAGCTAACGCCGAGGCGCTGGCGGCTTATCGCCTCGCAGTGCTCCGCGCCTCGGAAGATGTTGAGAACGCCCTGTCAGCACTTCTGCAGCGCGAAGCGCAGTCAAGGTCGCTGGAGGGTGGCGAAACGGCGCTCGTCCGCGCGCAGGCGGCCTCACTTGCCGCCTACAAGGGCGGCGTGGTCAGCCTCATCGAAGTCCTCGACGCCGATAGGCGGCTGCTGGATACGCGCGACATGCTCGTCCAGGCGAAGTCGGAGTCGGCGCGGGCCGCCGTCGCTTCCTATCGCGCACTGGGCGGCGGATGGGCTAGTTCCGCCCCCGCGGAAAGGCAAGTTACAGCGGCACAAATGGAATAGCGGACTTTCGGATGCGTCGGTGTTCGCTTTCGGGACCGACCCTTCACGGTCATCCAGCAGCCGATTTCAATCCCCCACTGCGGACTGGCGGGTTTCTATTTTGCGAGCAAGGCTAACCATTAGCCGTCCAACCGCGGAGGCGGCTTTCATCCCATCCGGCCCAGCGCAATAGATCGCAGGACTATCACCAAGGATAAATTGGATTGCGTCGCGACAGCGGGCAAAATCACCGCCTGATCTGGGTGGGAGTATCAGTCATGCGAAATCGGCTGCGTCGGGCCAAGGCTTCTCGTTTGAATCTGTTGTTACCCGGTATGGCGGCAACGGCCCTGCTTGTTATCGGAGCGCCGGCCGACGCCAATCATTCGTGGAACGGCTATCATTGGGCGCGAAGCTCCACCACCTCCTTCACGGTGACGGTGGGCAGCAATGTAAACGCCAATTGGCTCGCCTATGTCCAGAATGCCGTGGGCTCGCTCAACCAATCCAATTCGTCCGGCGGTTACTGGTCGCTTCCGAGCTATTCCGCGGGAGGAGTTACCGTCTACAATCCGGTGCGGACGAAACTCGTCACCGGCTCCACCACGCCACGCACCTGCAAGCCCAAGGCCGGCACCGTTCAGACATGCAATGCCAGTTATGGTTTTACCGGCTGGCTGGGCGTGGCGCAAGTGTGGACCTCCGGCAGCCATATCACCCAGGCGACAGTGAAACTCAACGACAGCTATTTCAACCTGTCCACCTATAACACGCCGGACTGGCGGGCGACCGTCACCTGTCAGGAGATCGGCCATACATTCGGGCTCGACCATCAGGACGAGAATCAGACCAACCCCGATCTGCAAGACGCCAACGGCACCCAGACCTGCATGGATTATACCAGCTGGCCACAGGGCAATGGGCAGCCCAATTTCCACGATTATGAAGAATTGGGCATCATTTACAGCCATGCGGACAGCAGCACGACGCTGGCTGCGCCCTCCGTCGCGGTCGCCGGCGATACGCCCGGCCAATGGGGCCGCGCCGTCGCCTTCACCCGCGATGGCCGGGGCCGCGTGTTCGAAGCCATGTCCGCCGGCGACAAAATCACGACTTTCGTCTTCTGGGCGCCCGGCAAGGGGACTTCCGGTCGCCCTTGACGCAGACTCATGGGGCGCGCGGAGGCTCCGCGTGCCCCATGCACTGGCCTAGAATTTGATGCTGACCATCGATCCCACGCCATAGTCCGGCGCCCCTTTGCTCAGTCCCGCCGTGCCATAGATGGTCAGGTTGAGCCTTTGCGCGAAAGGCGTGCTGAACGCACCGAACAGTTCATGGCTGTCGCGCGCGAAATCGCTGGTCGTCTCCCGATAATCATAGGAAGCGATCAGGACCGATTTGCCCAGCGCCGCGCTCACGCCGCCCGATGCCGTCCAGGCGTTGTGCAGGTTGAACCCGGCCGGATCGCCGGGCATCCGATAGCCAACGTTGGCGAAGGGCGTGAATATGCCAAATGTCTTGGAAAGCTCGGCCGAAACGGTGACGTCCACCTTGCCGGTGCCCAGTGCCTTGGACTTGGACGCCGTGGGCAGCTTGACGCGGGCGGACAGATCGAGGCCAAAGCCCATGCGATCTTCCGGGATCATATAGGCTGCGCCGACCGTTAAATCGCCCAGCCCGCTTCGGGTGGTGCGCGGCGCGTTCGGATCGATGACGATCCCGCCGGAACCGCCGCCGACAATGGCCGAAGACCCATCAATGCGCAGCCAGGGCAAAGTCGCGGTCAGGCGCAGATTGCCGGTCTTGTAACGCAGGCTCATCGGCACGACGAGAATATTGGTGTCCACCCCGGTGCCGTAATCGCCGCTGGAATAGTCGATTCCGGTCATCGCCGTCAGGCTGCTGTCATCCTGCGCCATGGCAGGCGCCCCCGCCGTCATGCACGCCATGCCGGCCAGAGCCAGCGTCATCATCCCCTTCATCATGTTCCCCTTTTCGTGCAAAGCGGGCGGGTTCACCGAACCCGCCCGCCAATCCCTGATTTTGTTCTATTCAGCCACCCCGCCCGGGTCGCGCCGCGCGCACGGCATCCTTGATGGCCGTGGCGTTTTCACGGACCGCCGCCGCATTGTCGCGGGCATCCTGCGCGCTGCTCCGCACATCGGCCGCCGCCGCACGGGCCGCCGCTGCTGTCTGGCGGGCGTCGCTGGCCGAATCGCGCGCATCGCTGGCGCTGGACCGGGAGTCGCGCAAGGTCGCGACCGCACCGGTGCCATCCTTTATCGAGGCATTGTCGCCCTTTGCTGCGGCCACAGCGGCGGCGTCAGCAGCTGCAGACTTGTCGGAGGCGTGATCGCGGCCCGTCACGTCCGCAGTCGCTTGGGTATCGGCCGTAGCGGTGGTTGTCGTCGCGTCATCCGCATCATCGCCACCCTTGCCGTGATCCTGCTTGCGGGCATCATTCCGCGCATGGGCCATGGCGGAAACGTCGGCGCCTATCCCTTTGGTTTCCGAGTCCTTCTGAGCCTTTGCCATAGCCGAGACGTCGGTGCCAAGACCCTGCCCATGTTGTGTCGAACTGTCCGTCGTCTGAGCGATAGCCGTGCCTGCCAGGGCGATGGCGGCCACGCCCGCCACGGACCAATATCTGCTTTCCAACATCACAATCTCCTTGAGGTTGAGCGCCAATAAGCGCCCCCACTGATCAAGAACGTCTGACCAAACCCGCTTCTTCCCCTCATCTGGCAATTCATCGCAAAAATCGCACCACTCTTACCGGGAAGGCGGCATTCCGATGACGCCATGCCCCGGCAACGACCTGCCCCTTCTTGGCTGCCACGCCGACCGCACCAATGTTTCGACGGCCGCCCGCGCGGCTCGTGGAGCCGGCGCAGGCAGCAATTCCGCCAGTTGGCGAGCGACTACGGGAGAGGCGAAGGAGGTTCCCCGCATCTGCACCATATTGCCCGCAACGCCCCGGATCGAGAGGATGGCGGGGCTGGCGAAATCCACCTTCCGCACCCGGCTCGCCTCCGGCAGCAGGACCCCTTGCGCGTCGACGCCCGTGACCGCGATCACGCCCTCCAGCGACGCGGGATAGAGCGGTCGGGCCGACGCCCCGTCATTGCCGACCGGCGCCACGATCAGGAAACCGCGTCGGACGAGGATGGCAACCGCAGAGGCCACGACCGCATTATAGGGTCCGACCATGCCGATATTGACGACCGGCACATTTTGCCGCGCCATCCAGCCCAACGCCTTCACCATCAGCTCCGCCGTCCCGCCCCGGCGACCATTGCCGAAAATATCCGCGACATAGACGGCTCCAGAGGCCGGGGTTCGCGCCAGAACAGCCGCGACCGCCGTGCCATGGTCGTTGGGCACCACGCCTCCGGCTGCGAAACCCTGCTGCACCAGACGCGCCTGATGCGCCACTGGCCTGGCTCCGGTATCGATCATGCCGACGCGCCAGTCGCCATACCGGTTTACCTCCGGATTGCCGGGGACACTGCCCGACCCCGCTGCCCCGGAGGGGAAGAAGAGATGATCGGCCTCAACCGCTGTGTCGGGCGCGATCCGGCGCAGCGCGTCCACCATGCGCGCAACAGGCCAACCGGGATGCGTCAACACGATCATGGTCAGCCCCAGATCCTCGACCTGCTCCCGCCGTACGACGGAGAAGCCGGCCCGCTGCGCCGCCGCCAGCGCGCGATCCGGCAGATCGCTCGCCAACACCTCACCCCGAATGGCGATCGCGCCGTTGCGGTCCAGTTCATAATCCTCGGGATATTGCTTCGCGGTCGTCTCCGCCTTGTCCCGCTGGCCGCGCGAAAGTCGTTCGGCTTGGGCCGCCTCTGCCCGTTCGAGACCGCGTTCCCACGGATCCGTCGGCCGCCCGGCATCTCCCGCGCGACCATGCTCGATCGCCGCCTGCGGCAGGCCGGGCATCGGCATGTCGCGCGACGGGCCGCCCCGCATCTGGGCAAGCGCCACCATGGCCGGAAACTCCATCCCACCAACCATCAGCACAGCCGCCGTGACGACGCCCAAGATTTTTTTTGCTTTCATACGCCCTCTCGGGATTAAACGTCTCGCGCCGGACGTTTCATCCATAGGGAAGTCTAGTTTGTCCGATCTTCGACGCCAACTGATTGCGGTGCTGCCGCGCCTGCATCGCTTGGCGGGCGCGATCGTGCGCAACCGTCAGGACGGCGATGACTTGTTCCAGAAGACCATCGCGCGCGTCCTGGAACGGGAAGACGGTTGGGAACCGGGCAGCAGACTCGATTTATGGGCGGCACGGATCATGAAGAATATCTGGCTGGACGAGGTCCGCATGCGCAACCGCTGGGCGCGGCTTGTCGAGCCGATGCCCGAGGATGATTTGCTGTCCGACGAAGGTGCAACCGCTGGCGATCTGGAACGGAGCGCCGAAAACCGCTGGGTCCGCGCGCAGGTAGAAGCTTTGCCGGAGGAGCAGAGACTGGCGATCAAGCTCGTCGTGCTCAACGAACTTTCCTATTCGGAGGCTGCGGAGATCCTCGAAATACCCGAAGGGACCCTGACCAGTCGCCTTGCCCGCGGACGCGCCGCACTGTCCCGCCAGATCATGGAGGGCAGGCCATGACCGACCGCAACCATGAAGAGATCGTTACCTATCTAGACGGGGAAATAGCTGACGACGCCCGATCGGCCTTCGAAACGAGAATGGCGGGCGACCCCGAATTGGCACAGGCTGTGACGGATCATCGCGACGTCCTCACACAGTTGCGCGCCGCCTATCCTACTCCGGTCGAGAAGCGTTTCGATGCAGCGGAACTGGAGAAGCTGGGCCTGTTGCATCAAGGCGTGGTCATCGACCTCGGTCCGAGGCGAGACGCGAGGCAAAAGCGGCGTATTACCGCACCGTTCTGGTGCGGCGCCATCGCTGCTTCGCTTGTGGGCGGGCTGATCATCGGCCGGGCGGACTGGTGGGAACAGGACTTGATTGTCCAGCGGCACGGGCAGTTGATGGCGGCCAGTCGCCTCGATAAAGCGCTGACCGAATGGGCCGATGGCGCGGGCAACCCGATCCATATCGGTCTGAGTTTCCGCAGCACAACGGGCGTCTGCCGAACCTTCCGCATCGACGGCGGCTATGCAGGCATCGGCTGCAGGGAAGGCCATGGATGGACGATTCCCATGCTGGCCAATCCTTCCGCCTCAGTTCCAGCCTCACCGGATTTCCGATTGGCGGGCAGTGATTTTCCGGCGTCGGTGATGAACGAGGTGGACGCCCGAATCGTCGGCGAACCGTTGAATCAGTGGGAGGTCGAGCATCTCCGCGGCCAGGACTGGCGTTCGCAATGATCCAAATACCCGATAACAGCAGGAGAACGGACGGCGCTGACCGCAAGAGTCTTCTGCTTCAGGAAGAGGGCGTCCAAATGTGGCAATTGGAACCGCACGATGGATCGCCTTCTTACTTGATCCGGTCACTGCGCATCTCTGAAACCGCAACATTCGAGGACCGGGCCATTGCGGAGCAGCGGTTCCGCCACGAAGTTGGACTATCCCGTCATTGCCCCTTGGTTCAAAAGAAATTGGGCGGTTGACAGGCCCGTATCTTCGGCAAACTCCACAATGGAAGTGACGCGATGCGGGACGACAGTTGAACAGTCGGGCTTGGCCGACTTCTGAATGAAGCTGGCGGCGGTTCGCCCGGAAATCTGTCGGCAAAACGGGAGTCGTCCAACCCTTTCTTAACCATGTCGGCGTACGATTCGCCCGTGAGCTTGGGGGCGAAATGAGCGTAGAAACCAAACTGCGGTTCGATGGTGCGGAGGAAATAAAGCTTCCGGAGCAAGGCAAGCTGCGATGGCTCAAGCTGCCGCGCCGGATGCTGGTCGGCGGCCTGTTGCTGGTGATGGCCTTGGCCGTGCTGGTGCGCAGCTTTGTCTTCACTGCGGGTTACAACACGACATTGGTGGCGGATATGGGCGTGGTCAGGGCGCCGATCTCCGGTGAGGTCGACCGGCTCGGCGCCAATGTCGGCGACCGCGTCGCCCGAAACCAGCAGATGGGAATTTTTGCCGCGCCGGTTGGCCTGGCGGCGGCCGTCCGTGCCGGATCGGAAGATCTGGATCAACTCAAGGCGAAACTGGCCAGCATCGACAGCCGAATGGCCGCCCTGAGGGTCGACGCTAACCACATCCGTAGCGAATCGGGTGTCTATCGGTCTGAAAAGCTGGTGCAGATGGATGCGGTCGCGGACGAAAGCTCCGCCCAACTGTCCGCAGCGCAAGCGCGACTGGCCTTTGCACAGAAGCAACTGGATCGCACGCGTGCCCTCGCTGACAGGGGCTTCATCAGCGCTGCCGGACTGCAAAGGGCAGAGCAGGATCAGCGCGCCGCTCTGGCAGACCAGAATGCGGCCCGGGCACGCCAGCGCACAAATCTGATCGAGGCCCGCGCTGCAGGTCGGGGTCTGTTCCTGAACAACGGATACAGCAACGTCCAATATTCCACCCAGCGCCTGAGCGATCTCAATCTGGCGTTGAGTGAACTGCAGGGCGAGAAAGCGAATTTGATCGCGGCGCTCGCCAATGCCGACAAGCTGAGCGGTGGCAAGATCGGCGCCATGCGTCGCCTGCAGCTTCCGTTACAGGCGAGCATCAATGGCCGCGTCTGGGCGAAAGTCGCTGCTCCGGGGGAGTCGCTGCGCGAAGGCGATCCCATATACATGCTGGCTGATTGTTCGTCCTTCTTCGCCTATTTCACCGTCGGTCGCAGCGTCTACAGCAAGCTCAACATCGGTTCGCCCGTTACATTCATTGCCTTGTCAAGCGGCGATCGGTGGCCCGGAACCATCGTCAACATGGGAGTCAGCGATCCTTCGCAGCTCCGCGTGACCAGCCACGTTCCCGATCCTGCACCCGGCGAATATCTGATCGGCGCGCGCATCCTTCTCGATGCGCAGGGCCAGAAGCAGTGCCCAGTCGGCACAGCCGGCCGGGTGGTGTTGTAAAGCAGCCATGAATGCGGCCGAGATCCCGTCCTATTTCTGGGGCATGGCGACGTTGGGCCTCTGTCTACTCGTCTTTCCCAACCTCACGCCCGCCAACCCGCGCCATCGACTGATCGTCAGTGGCGCAGCGATTGCGGCGATCCTTGTCTACATGGTGTGGCGTCTGGTCGCGACACTCGACCTCGACACGCCCGGCTCCGCTTTTCTCTCTATAAGCTTCTTCATACTGGAAACCTGCTCCACTCTGGGCGGGATGCTGGTGCTGCTCGTGCTGACGCGAAAGCGCGACCGACTAAAGGACGTCAGCAGCAACATACGCTGGCTGCATGCGAACAGGCCCAGTGCGGCGATCTTCATCTGCACCTATAATGAAGATGTCGGGATTCTTGACCGCACAATTACCGGCGCGCTCAATCAGAATTATCCGGCAAAGGTTTATTTGCTGGACGACGGCCGCCGACCGGAGGTCGAAGCACTATGCCGTCGCCGTGAAGTGGAATGGCTGACCCGCCCGGATAATGTTCATGCCAAGGCCGGCAATATGAACGCGGGTATGACGACTTTGAAGACGCGCGGTGAGACGCCGGACTTCATAGCCATATTGGATGCAGATTTCGTCGCCTTGCCGAACTTCATCTCCCATTGCGTGGCGCTTTTTCAAGACCCTGCCGTTGGGGTGGTCCAGACACCGCAGCATTTCTTCAATCCCGATCCGCTGCAACACAGGATCAAGGGGCATATGGACTTGCCCGATGAGCAGCGCTTCTTCTTTGACACTTTGCTGCCGGCCAAGGACGGGTGGGGCACGGCTTTTTCCTGCGGAACATCGTCGGTCGTCCGTACCAGCGCGCTGGCCGATATCGGCGGATTTCCGACCGACAGCGTGACAGAAGACATGCTGCTGTCGATCCGCATGAAAGAGCATGGATTTGTCACTGCCTATCTGAACGAAAAGCTCAGCCTTGGTCTCGCGCCTGAAGGAATCGGCGAATATTGCACCCAACGCATTCGCTGGTGCGTCGGCGCGATGCAGATCATGCGCAGCGCCGACGGCCTGTTTTCGCGCAAAGGCCTCAGTTGGATCGACAGGATGAGCCTGCTGGAAACCTTGCTCTACTGGATGGGCAGCTTTCCCTTTCGCCTCGCCTGTCTGCTGGTGCCGATCCTCTATTGGATGACCGGCCTTACCATCATGGACGCGCCGATTGATCAGCTCGCAACCTTCCTGTTGCCCCGGCTTCTGGTGGAAGCCTTCGCTATCAGCTGGTATTCGAACGGTCGCATTATGCCGCTGCTGACAGACACGTCACAGCTGTTGATCGCTCCGGAAATCATCGCGGCCTCGTGCCACACCCTCCTTTCCCCCGGAGAGCGTCCTTTCAAGGTGACAAATAAAGGCGGCGATCGTTCTCACACAGTGATCCACTGGAAATTGCTGTTGCGTTTCGGGGTCGTTCTCTTGCTGACCGTTGGCGGGATGCTGTTCAGCTATGGCTCGCCGCTGGCGCCGACCTTCTTCTCGAACCAAAAGGATGTTGTGGCGTTCTGGAGCATGTACAATGCCCTCGTCTGCATCATCGCGATAATTGTCTGCATCGAAACACCGCGACGAGCGGAAGAGCGGGCTCCCATTAGTGGAACTGCGCTTTTCAACGCTGGGGAGAGTGCCACCCCGGTGCGGCTGCTCGACATTTCATCGAGCGGTGTGGCCTTTGCCAATGAAGGCAGCTGGCACGTTGGCGATAGGGGTACGATTTCCATCAGGGAGCTGGGCGATGTGCCCGCGATCATTGCGCGGATTACGGACAGCGTCGTTGGAGCCAAGATCCTCCTGTCACCCCAGCAGCAGGTGGCGCTCACAACCTTCCAGTTCGCGGGCGAACGCATGCGTACCCCGGATGTGTCCACGCTGGGCAGCGTCCTGGCCCTGATCAGAGGCCTTGCGCTGAACTGACCAGATGACCGCCATATGAAGGACGGAACAGCGGAATTGGTGACACAATAGTCGTTTCGGCAGTCGCGACCCATCCCGGCCGCTCACAGGCAAATTGAGATCGCTTACGAGCAGACGGACCGCTTGCATTTTGCGACCCCGCGGATGCTCGTTTTCCACGAACAGTTTACCGCGCCTTCGACATATATGATGGCTCGCTGCGCATGATCCAGGGATCACGCATTGAGCAGAGAGAAGTCGATGCCGCCAAAGCGCAGCGCGACAATGGGCGCATCGCTCTGTTCGATAACAGCATGGCATGGATAAGCTACAATCCGAGCGGCAAAAACGCCGATACGAAGGCAAGCAGACGAGTGCCCGCGACAAATGAGATCGATTGGACCGCCGACAATGTGCCTTGCCTAGCGACTAGCCCTGGAGGCTAAAGGCGAGCAACGCCGGTCGCAGCTACACCTATACCAAGCTGGTCATTCAGCTCGGCGGCCTGAAACCGGCCTCGACCCTTCCCGGCCGTTCAGCGCCCCATTTTTCAGCCCCAGCTGCGGACGGTCAGGTTTTTTGCCGGCCGGGAAGGTGCCCAATTCCTAGGCTTCCCAACCAGCAGAATAATCGGCCAAATAAATATATCTGACGATACATATCAAACGAAATATCTATATCGTTAGATATCTATCAGTTGTTTTATTGGAAGGGATAATTGTTCTTTAAAGGGACAACTTCTTATTTTTTAACCAACAATCATTGCTAACAAACTTTTACGTATCCTATACGCTCCCTCAAATCCGTCCGAATTGCTTTAACAGTGACAGACATGTTTGGGGGCTAGTGAACATGGCGAATTCGACCGCATCGGTAAACACGACCTCGATGTACAACACTCCGCAGGCCGTGGACGATTTCTATTCCGTCATGGAAGCTGATACGCTGGGCATTTTGAAATTCGACGTCATGTCGAACGATCTGGGCGGTAATGCCAAGAGCCTCTATTCTGTAACAGATCAAACAGATAGCGGCGCAGTAATATACAACACCAGCGATCTGATCTCGAAAGACACCGCGAGTTGGACTGGCACTGCCGGCGGGTGGGAGCCAACCGGGCAGGGCGGCTCCATTCGGATCAACAATGGCAAGCTAGAATATCTGGTCTCTTCAGGCCTGCAGGCCCGCATCGACAGTTTGGGCGTTGGTGAGACGATAACGGACCGAGTGACCTATACCATTCAGTTGGGGAACGGCACCCTGAGCATCGCTGAAGCGACCATCAGTTTTTCCGGCACGAATGACGCCCCCGTCATCAGCATCGTCGGCAGCGATAGCGCCGCGGCCAGCTTCAATGAAACCAATGGCGGGCTGAGCAAAACGGGTACTCTGACGGTCACCGATGCCGATACAACGGACCAGGTCTCCTCCACCGTGACCGGGGTAACGACCAATGGCCCCACCGGTGGACTCAGCAACGACGCGCTCAAGGCCATGCTGACCTTGTCGCCGGGCACCCTCGAAGCCAATAGCGACGCTCACAACAATCTCGAGTGGAACTTCAACTCGGGCAACCAGGCCTTCAATTTTCTCGCAGTCGGCGAAACGCTGACGCTGACCTATGCGATCCAGGTGAGTGATGGCCATACCGGCGGTACCGATACCAAGAACATCACCGTCACCATCCACGGCACCAACGATGCCCCCGTTCTGACGGGCACGGCGGCCACCCTAGCGCACGGGACAGAGGACACTGGCTACACCATCACCGCCACCAGCCTACTAGCCGGTTTCACGGATGTGGATAGCAGC